>Ga0209913_1000316_pt1 | contig 44931 bp, 47 predicted proteins | sample PersoiDNA2013203_FD_185805 | JGI IMG/M metagenome (GOLD analysis project Ga0209913, IMG submission 185805) | Permafrost soil microbial communities from the Arctic, to analyse light accelerated degradation of dissolved organic matter (DOM) -... | ecosystem: Environmental > Terrestrial > Soil >...
GCCACCTTGTCGCTGGCCGGGCTTGGTCTGGATCACACGCAGGTGCGTTTGTATGCCGATCCTGGTGTGAGCGAGAACGTGCATCACGTGGAAGCCAAGGGTGAGTTCGGCGGTTTCGAACTGACCATGCGCGGCAAGCCGCTGGCTGCCAATCCCAAGACTTCTGCCTTGACCGTATTTAGCGTGGTGCGCGCGCTTGGCAATCGCGCCCACGCCCTGTCCATTTAAGTGAAGACAACGATGACTGAACTCAATCTTAACGAGACCTTGCCGATTTGCATCGCCGGTCAATGGCGGCTTGGCGGCGGCGACCGTTACGCCACGCTGTATCCGGCCACCGGTGAAGCCGTGGCTTATCTCAACGCAGCCAGCGTGGCTGACGTGGAAGAAGCCATCGTCGGCGCAGATTTGGCCTTCCGCACCAGCGGCTGGGCCCAGAAAAAACCGCATGAGCGCGCTGCCGTGCTGTATCGCGTGGCACAACTGATTCGTGAGAACGGCGAGGCGCTGGCGCAGCGTCAACGTCTGGATAACGGCAAACCGATTACGGAAACCCGCAATCTGGTCGGCAGCGCTGCAGCCACCTTTCAGTTTTTCGCTGCCGCCTGCGAAACGCTGGAAGAAACCATCACGCCGATGCGCGGCGACAATCTCACCATGAGCGTCTACGAAGCGATGGGCGTGGTTGCCGCCATCACGCCATGGAATTCGCCGATTGCCAGCGAAGCACAAAAAATGGCACCAGCCCTGGCGGCCGGTAATGCCGTCGTAGTCAAACCGGCCGAAGTGACGCCGCTGATGGCGCTGGAGTTGGCTCGCATCTGCGAACAGGCTGGGGTGCCCAAAGGTTTGATCAGCGTATTGCCGGGCAAGGGTTCGGTCATTGGCGACGCCATTACCTTGCATCCATTGGTCAAGCGCGTGTCCTTTACCGGCGGCACCAGCACCGGTAAACACATCGCCCACATCGCCGCCGACAAGATGATGCCGGTCTCGCTGGAGTTGGGTGGCAAGTCGCCCACCATGGTGTTTGAAGATGCCGACATCGACCATGCTGTCGCCGGTGTGCTGTACGGTATTTTCAGCTCCTCGGGGGAATCCTGTATCGCCGGTTCACGACTGTTCGTGGCGCGTGCCATCTATGACAGCTTCATGGAACGGCTGGCGGCGGGCGCAGCTGCGCTACGCGTGGGCGACCCGGCCGATGAGCGCACGCAGGTCGGTCCACTGATCACTGCGCGTCATCGCGACAGCATTGAATCCTATGTGGCGCTGGGCGTGGCCGAAGGCGGCCGCATCCGTACCGGTGGTACGCGTCTTGTCGGTGAACAGTTCGCCAAGGGTAATTACTACCTGCCGACCATCATCGAAGGCGTGCGCAATGATCAACGTATCTGTCAGGAAGAAATTTTCGGACCGGTATTGGTGGCGATGCCGTTCGACAATGAAGCCGATCTGATCGCCCAAGCCAATGACAGCGTGTATGCACTGGCGGCCGGCATCTGGACACGCGACTACAAGAAGGCATGGCGTTTCGGCCGGGCGGTGCAGGCCGGCAACGTGTGGATCAACACCTATAAGCAGTTCTCGATTTCAACCCCGTTCGGCGGCTGGCGTGACAGCGGTCTTGGACGCGAAAAGGGCCGCCTCGGCATTTTGCAGTACATGGAGCAAAAGAGCATGTATTGGGGCCTCAACGAAAATCCACTGCCATGGGCAGGTTAAGTCATCGGCCGCTGGCAAGCAGGGCGCCGGGCGGTCACAAGGAGAAATAAATGGATGTATTAGGTATCGACGAAATCACCTACGGCGCGGACGACTTGCCGGCCTGCAAGCAGTTCTTTTCCGATTGGGGCATGACTCTGGTGAGCGAAACAGAACAGTCATTGGTGTTCGCTTCGCAAAATGCTTGCCGGGTAGTGATCAAGGCTAGCGAGGACCCCAGCTTGCCGCCAGCCATTGAAACCGGTCCGACCTTGCGTGAAGTGGTGTGGGGCGTGTCTGCGGCAGAAGTGTTGCCGAAATTCGCCGAGCGCATCAAGGCGCTGCCGGGCTACGTCAATGACGGCCAGCGTGTGGGCTGTACCGATCCGAACGGTCTGGCGGTGCGCTTTCAGGTCACGCAAAAGCACGCGGTACAGGTGGAGTGCGCGAGCATGAATACCTGGAATGAAAAAAACCGTATCAATCAGCGCAGCCCGGTCTACGAGCGCGCCGCGCCAATCGAAGTGGGCCACGTGGTGTTCTTCGTCAAGGATGTGCAGGCCTGTGAACAGTTTTACTGTGAAAATTTCGGCTTCGTGCCCTCGGATCACTATCCAGGACGCGGTGCTTTCCTGCGTTGCGCCGATGTAGGCGGTCATCACGACATTTTCTTGCTGCAGCCGCCAGAAGCACGCGCCGGCCTCAATCACGTGGCCTTCACGGTGCGCGACATTCATGAAGTCTTTGGCGGTGGCATGCATATGTCGCGCCAGGGCTGGGATACCCAACTGGGGCCGGGACGTCACCCGATTTCATCGGCTTACTTTTGGTATTTCAAAAACCCGGCCGGTGGCTTGATCGAGTACTACGCCGATGAAGACCAGCTCGACGCCAACTGGCAGCCGCGCGATTTTGAACCAGGTCCGACCGTGTTTGCTGAATGGGCCATCGACGGCGGCATCGACGGCAATACCCGCCGACAAAAAAATGCCCAAGGTCCCAGCGGCAAGTTTTTGACCGACCGCCAACCCAACGCCAAATAAACGCCAAATAAACGGAGCAATGACGATGTCTTCTTTCAAAATCGGTATTCTGGGCGCCGGCATTGGTGGCCTTACTGCCGCCATTGCCTTGCATCGCGCCGGTCACGATGTGGTGGTGTACGAGCAGTCCAAGCAGTTCCTGCGCGTGGGTGCCGACATCAATCTGACACCCAATGCAGTACGCGCTCTGGATGGCCTGGGCATCGCTGCAGCTGTGCGCCGCACCGCTGCCCGGCCGACCCATCGCATCAGCCGTACCTGGGATAGCGGCGCCGAAACTTCACGCCTGGAAATGGGCGACAGCGCCGAGCAAAAATACGGCGCGCCGCAGCTGACCATCCATCGCGCCGATTTGCTGGCCGCGCTGGCCGAAGTGTTTCCGGCCGAGCGCGTGCGCTTTGCCAAACGTGCGGAAGCTATCAGCGAGGACGCTAGCGGTATTGCGCTGAAGTTTGCCGATGGCAGCAGCGACCGGGTTGACGTTTTGATCGGTGGCGACGGTATCCACTCAGCAGTACGCAGCGCCATGTTCGGCAAGGAAAGTCCGCGCTTTACCGGTGTGGTGGCATTTCGTGCCGTGATCCCTGCCGATAGCGTGGCGCAGGTGCCGAATCTGCAAGCCTTCACCAAGTGGTGGGGACCGAATCCGGAAAGCCAGATCGTGACTTTCCCGCTCAACTGCGGCAAGGATATTTTCATCTTCGCCACCACCGCGCAGGATAGCTGGCAATTGGAGTCGTGGACTACGCCCGGCAGCGTGCAAGAGTTGCGTGACAGTTATGCCGGTTTCCATCCCGACGCTACTGCCTTGCTGGATGCCTGCGACGAGGTCTTGAAGACCGCGCTGTACGAGCGCGATCCTTTGCCGCACTGGTCCAAGGGCCACATGACTTTGCTTGGCGACGCCAGCCATCCGATGATGCCCTTCATGGCACAAGGTGCCGGCATGGCCATCGAAGATGCCGTGGTGCTGGCGCGTTGCCTGGAGCACGTTAGCTCAACCGAAGGCATTGCCGAAGCTTTGCAGACCTATGAGGCGATGCGCCTGGAACGCACCAGCCAGATCCAGATCGGCTCACGCGGCAACAACTGGCTGCGCGAAGGCGGTAATGCCGACTGGGTCTATGGCTATGACGCCTGGACCGTGCCGCTGGCAACGGCAACGGTGTAAGCCATGAGTCCAACCGAACAAAAGCCAGAGACCATGTTGCTGACTGTGCTGCTCAAGCATGATCAGACCAAGAATCTGGAAGAAATTCAGGCGCACATGAAGCGGCTCGACTGGTGGGAGCGGTTCCCGGTCCCTGGCACGCGGGTGGTGTCCTGGACGGTAGCCATGGGGCTGGGTCAGATTGTCACGCTGGAACTACCGCCAGCCTTGCTGCCACTGGTCAATGTAGAACTGGAACGCTCGGCCTGGGGCGTGTTCCGTACCGAGTGCTACCCAACTTACGATTTTGTACCCGTGCGTGAGCGAATCCGCGAGCGCGTCAAGAATGGAGGTCAATGATGACTGCAACAGTAAACGACGTTTATATCAACCCGCATCAGGCGCGCCGGCGTGCGCCGACCCAGTATGAAGACCTGCTGGGTGACTCCATTGAGCGCGCCTATGCTGCCGGCATTCATGAGCTCAGTGCACTGGTGGCGCATCTCAATCGCACCGGCCCGGGTTGCCCGCATAACCAGGGCGTCTGGACTGAAGCCAATTATCAGGAAGAAATTGCCCGCTTGGCGGCCTAAGACACTCAGGAGAACATGTAATGAGAACGACAGCCAATGATCCAGTCGATGCGGTCCTCGCCGTTGGATTGAAAGATTTGTGGTACCCGATCTGCCCTTCCGAATTTGTTGCCGAGCGCCCGGTATCGCTACGCCGTCTGGGCAAGAAGTTCGTACTGTGGCGCGAAACCAATGGCACCTTGCATGCCTTGGAAGATCACTGTCCGCACCGCGGCGCGCCCTTGTCCATGGGTATTGCCATGGGCGACCGCATCGCTTGCGGTTACCACGGCGTGCAAGTGCGCTTTGACGGCGTGGTCACCAGCGTGCCCGGTAGCCCGGGCTGCAAACTGGAAGGCGCCAAGGCGACCCGGTCGTTCCACGTCACCGAGGCTTGCGGCGCGATTTTCCTGTTCAATTCCAGTAGCGATATTGCGGAACCACCGCCGCTACGCCTGCCCGAAGAGTTGACCAGCCCAGAGTATTCCAACTTCCTTTGCTACACCGAATGGAAGGGCGACTATCGCTATGTGTTGGACAATGTGATGGACCCGATGCACGGCACCTTCTTGCATAAGCAATCACATTCGATGGCCGAAGGCGATAACACGGCCTCGTTTGGCATCCGTGAAACCGATATCGGCTTCGTGTTTGAAAAAGAAGGCCAGCGCGACGTCAATTTCGACTGGACCGAATGGGCCGATACCGACCTGCACTGGATGCGACTGGCAATTCCTTACCCCAAGACCGGCGGCCCCGGTGGCAGCTTCGTCATTATTGGTAGCTACACACCGATCGTCGACAACGTTGCCGCCGTGTTCCATTGGCGTTGCCGCAAGCTGAGCGGCTGGCAAAAGGATACCTGGCGTTTCCTCTACCGCAACCGTCTGGAAGCGCGTCATTGGAATGTGCTGGAGCAGGACCGGGTCGTACTGGAGGTGATGGAGCCGGACGCCAATCAACGTGAAATGCTGTACCAGCATGACATGGGCATCGTGCGCCTGCGTCGTCACCTGCGCAATCTGGCCAAGGAGCAGTTGGCCGGTGAGGAAGCTGCTGAGGCGCAGAAACACGCCGGCAAGGCAGCGTAAGCATGTCAGCGCTGCAAACCGTACGGCATGTCAAGAGTGAGCAGGTCGCCGAGTTGGCCAGTGCGACCTGGTCCAACTGTCTGGTGATCGGCAACGATATCCACCTGTCCGGCATGACCGCGTATCCGGCTGCACGCCACAACGTGCTCTCGACCTATGCACAAACGCTGGTGGTGCTGGACAAGGTGCGCGATCTGGTCGTGGCCGCCGGTGGTGCCGTGGGAAGCATTTACAAGCTGGTGATTTACGTGACCGACATCGCCGACAAGGATGAAGTCGGCCGCGCCCGGCGCGACTTTTTCCAGGCGCCGTATCCATGTTCCACCTTGGTCGAGGTCAGGGCGCTGGTGTTTCCTGAGTTGACGGTAGAGATCGATGCCTTTGCACGGCGCGATATTGATTTGCAGCAAACAGTTTCCGAATAGGCTCCTTTATGAACAGTCCACTTCTCACCGTTCGCGTTCAGGCCATGCGTTTCGAAGCGCAGGGTATCGTCAGCGTGGAACTGATGTCGCCTGCCGGTGATGAGCTGCCGGCTTTCACGGCCGGCGCGCACATCGACCTGCATCTGGGCAATGGTGTGGTGCGCAGTTATTCGCTGCTCAATGCGCCGGCCGAGCGTCATCGCTATATCGTTGGGGTGCTCAATGATCGCAACAGCCGCGGCGGTTCGCGCTATGTCCATGAGCAGTTGCGGGTGGGCAGTACGCTGACGGTCTCGGCGCCGCGCAACAACTTTCCACTCGACGAAAGTGCGGTGCATTCGGTGCTGATCGCCGGTGGCATTGGCATCACGCCGATTTCCTGCATGCTGCATTACCTGCGTGGCCAGGGTAAGTCGGCCGAGCTGCTGTACTGCGCGCGTTCACGCAACGAAGCTGCTTTCGCTGAGGCTCTGCTGGCCTTGCCGCAAGTGCACAGCCACTTTGATAGCGAACAGGGCTCACCGCCCGATCTGCGTAATTTCCTGGCGAGTAAGCCTAAGGATGCGCATTTCTATTGTTGTGGTCCGACACCGATGTTGCAGGCGTTCGAGGCAATCTGCGAGGAACTGGGTCTGGCGCATGTGCATGTCGAGCGTTTCAGCGCCGCAGAAAGTCTCGCCGCCGTGCAGGGTGATGCCTACGTGGCCGAACTGGCGCGCAGCAAGCAAACGATTACAGTGCCGGCCGGGAAATCCTTGCTCGATGCCCTGCTCGATGCCGGCCTGCAGGTTGAGCACAGTTGCCGCGAAGGCGTGTGCGGCGCCTGCGAAACCAAGGTGCTCGAAGGCGAACCGGAACATCGCGACGGCGTGCTCAGCAAGAGCGAAAAGGCCTCCAACAAAACCATGATGGTCTGCGTATCGGGCTGTAAGGGCCGCCGTCTGGTTCTCGATTTGTAGTAACGATAGGTGCTCAAGCATGCCCGCAGAGTCGGGCATTTTTTTGAGTCCAATATTTTTGTGGAACGTTGATTCATGGGTGAGACAAATTTACCCGGTATTGAAGCCAGCGGTCTGAATAAAAAATTCACCTTCCATAGGCGCGGGGCATATGGAGGAAGTGAACACGGTCTTGGCCGTGATTAATTGAAGGGGAGTTGCATGAAGAAGGTTCTCTTTGCCGTCACTGCCACCGGTTTTGCGCTCAGCGCATTCGCCCAAAGCAATGTGACGATGTACGGTAGTCTGGATACGGGTGTGTCTTATATTAGTAACCTCGGCGGTGCTTCAGTGGCGCGCGTTGATCAGGGCACCATGCAGCCGGACCGCATCGGTTTTCGCGGTAGCGAAGATCTGGGCGGTCATTTGCAAGCCACCTTCCAACTCGAAGCGGGCTTCTCTACGGACACCGGTGCGCAGACCAAGGCCGGCGTACTGTTTAACCGTTACAGCACGGTCGGTCTGGCGGGCGACTTCGGCGCGGTTACCATCGGCAATATGCCCGACGTGGTATTTGACTACGTCGGCAAACTTTCCGACGGCTACCAGTTGACCAACTGGTACCTGTTCCATCCGGGTAATCTGGATAGTCTGGCCAATACCTACCAGTTCAACAATGCAGTGCGCTACACCACGCCAACTTTCTCTGGCTTCCAAGCTAGTGCGATGTATGGCTTTGGTGAGGTTGCAGGCGACAGCAGCAACGGGCGTAACGTCAGCACCGGAGCAACTTATACCAATGGTCCGTTGCGCGCCAGCCTGGCGTATTCCAAGCTCAACAACCGTGCCGCCGGTTTCGCCGGTACCTTCCTGACGAGCCTGGGTCTGGGCTCGGCCGCCACAGTCTTCAACAGCTTGACGACGACGGCCGCCGGCATCGGCTACACCATTGGCGACGTGCGTCTCAACAGTGTCTACACCCAAGTCAAGATGAGCATGCCGACCGGGCGCGAGCTGACGCAACGTAATGCCGACCTCGGCGCGGCCTGGCATTACGCGACGCAGGATACGCTCAACCTCGGTTATGAACTGTCCACGCTGACCGGTGACCACTGGAACACCGTCAGTCTGGGCAACGTTCATGAACTGTCCAAGCGCACCCAGTTGTATGCGCAGCTCTCGTATCAGCGTGCCAGTGGCGGTGCCATGGCTACCATGAACGGCACCGGCGCCGCTGGTGCGACGGGCGTTTCAGGCAGCACCAGTCAGATGGTGACGACGATTGGTATTCACCATTCGTTCTAAGTTGTAGTCAATGCAGGAACGCAAACCGGCGCCGATCAACCGCGCCGGTTTGTCATTTGGGGAGGTGAAGATGACGAAATTGAAACTGGGCGCGCGGTTGGGACTGGCATTCGGTCTGGTGGTCCTGCTGCTCATTGGCATTACCGGATTGGCCATACAAAGTCTTGGTGCACTGCATGACGGTACCGAGCTGATCGTCAAGAATCGTTATCCGCAGGTGATCGTGGCCAACGACATCGTCTTGCAGATCAGTGAAAACGCTATTGCCATGCGTAACATTTTGCTCATTGATGAACACGATAGCCTGCTCAAAGAGATCCATCGCATCGAAGACGGCGAGAAAAGCATCGATGCCAGCCTGCATACCCTGCAACAAATGCTATCGAGCGAAATGGGGCGCAAGTCCTATGGTGAAATCATGGCGCTACGCGCCACGTACGAAAAGGGCCAGCAAGCGTTTCTCAAGCTCGCCGCTACCGGCGCCACCATGGATGCGTCGCAACTGTTGCTGACCACCTTGCGCAGCGATCAGCAAAATTACATCAACCGGGTCAAGGCGTATATCAAAGGCGGCTCCATCGTCATGGCGCAGAGCAGCATCGAAGCCAGCGACCTGTATCACAGCAAGACGCGTGTCATGCTGGCCATGGCCGGCATGGCCGTCATATTGGCCTGTGCTTTCGCTTACTGGATCACACGCTCGATCACGGTGCCGGTCAATCGCGCCGTACGTTTTGCCCAGCATGTCGCCGCCGGTGACCTCAGCCAGCGGGTCGCACTGACGGCCGATGATGAGATCGGCCAGTTGCTGCGTGTCCTGCAGGAGATGAACGGCAGTCTGACCGGCATCGTCGCCGAAGTACGCAGCGGCGCCGAGACGATTGCCCGCGCCTCCAGCGAAATTGCCAGCGGCAATCTGGACCTCTCTGCTCGCACCGAGCAGCAGGCCAGTGCCTTGGAAGAAACCGCAGCGACCATGGAGCAATTGACCTCAACGGTCAGGCAGAACGCCGACAATGCGCGCCAGGCCAGCGAACTGGCGGCCACCGCGTCCGAGGTTGCCGTGCGTAGCGGTACTGTCGTGGCGCAGGTGATTAGCACCATGGGTTCGATCAGCACGTCGTCGAACAAGATCGTCGACATCATCAGCGTCATCGACGGCATCGCTTTTCAGACCAACATCCTGGCCTTGAATGCAGCGGTGGAGGCCGCCCGTGCCGGTGAACAAGGGCGTGGTTTTGCCGTTGTCGCCGCAGAAGTGCGCAGCCTGGCGCAGCGCTCGGCGCTTGCAGCCAAGGAAATCAAGGACCTCATCGATGCCTCGGTCGAGCAAGTCGATCGCGGCAGTGTGTTGGTCACCCAGGCAGGCGCCACCATGGATGAGGTGCTCGTCAGTGTCAGGCGCGTCAGTGGGATTGTCGGTGAGATATCTAGCGCCAGCCGGGAACAAAGCGCCGGCATCGAGCAAGTCAATCAAGCCATCACGCAAATGGATTCGGTCACCCAGCACAATGCGGCACTGGTTGAGCAGGCTGCCGCTGCTGCCCAATCCTTGCAGGATCAGTCGGCCCATCTGGCACAAGTGGTCGGCGTATTTAAAATCGTTTAATCCTCGCCGGCGACTTCCCGGTCGCCGCAGGCTGCCCGCATTGCGGTGCGCCAAGTCTTTCTATCTTGCGCCGTCTCAGGTATATTCTGCCCCCCTTGGTTACGGCCGAGGGAAGCTTGCCGTTGTGATATTGCGGTCGCAAAGGTAGGCGGCTGTATAGTATGTCTTTCCTGGGAAACCACCAGATATAGGGTTAAAATCTTGATTTGCTACGACCTATTGTGTTTCTGGCTTTTCTTGTCTACTATGGGATGGTAGAATTCAAGAACGCTAGGGAAACAGTTTGGCGTATCCAATTTCGATGCCGATCAAGATTGTTTTCCCGCAAGAACAGATGTGAGTTTTGCCCAATGTGGCAGCTGGCGCGCGCTGAGTGCCAGTCGAGATGGTGCGCCAAGCCGGCAAAGCGGCCGCGCCGTCAGCAGCAGATATCGTCAATCAGTCAATGTCCGGCACGGCCGGGGACCTCTAAGTAAATAAAGTAAAGGATCTAACATGCTCTCTTGGGATGATGAAGTGAAGGCGGCGCCAGCTGCGCCCCATGCCCCGCAAATACCACAGCCTGCTGCGGCCAGCCATGCGCGCGCGCAGTTTCAGGATGCCGCGATCAATCCTGCGCTGGTGACCAAGGACGAAGTGCAAGTGGATGTCGCCAGCCGTGTCAATGCCGCAGACAAGCGCATCATCAACGGCCATACCGACGTCAATCAACTGGTGCCCTTCAAGTACAAATGGGCCTGGGATAAATACCTGGCCGGTTGTGCCAATCACTGGATGCCGCAGGAAATCAACATGCAGCGCGACATCGAGTTGTGGAAAGATCCAAACGGTCTGACCGACGACGAGCGCCGTCTGGTCAAACGTAATCTGGGATTTTTCGTCACTGCCGATTCGCTGGCAGCCAACAATATCGTACTCGGCACGTACCGTCACATCACCGCACCGGAATGCCGCCAGTATTTGTTGCGCCAGGCTTTCGAAGAAGCCATCCACACCCACGCTTACCAATACATCGTTGAGTCGCTGGGTCTGGACGAAGCGGAAATCTTCAACGCCTATCACGAAGTCAAATCGATTCGCGACAAGGACGAGTTCCTGATCCCCTTCATCAACACCTTGACCGATCCAGCCTTCACCACCGGCACCACCGAGAATGACCAGAAGCTGTTGAAGTCGCTGATCGTTTTCGCCTGCATCATGGAAGGCCTGTTCTTCTATGTCGGCTTCACGCAAATTCTGGCGCTGGGCCGTCAGAACAAGATGATGGGCGCGGCCGAACAATATCAGTACATCTTGCGTGACGAATCGATGCACTGCAATTTCGGTATCGATCTGATCAACACGATCAAGATGGAGAATCCACATTTATGGACGCCGGAATTCAGGAATGAAATCAAAGCGTTGTTTTTAAGCGCGGTAGAGTTGGAATATCGTTACGCAGAGGATACAATGCCGCGAGGTGTGCTAGGTTTGAATGCACCGATGTTCAAAGGTTACTTACGATTCATCGCTAATCGTCGCGCACAACAAATTGGTTTGGACCCGTTGTTCGCGCAAGAAGAAAATCCGTTTCCGTGGATGAGCGAGATGATCGATTTGAAGAAGGAGCGCAACTTCTTTGAAACCCGAGTCATCGAATATCAAACCGGAGGCGCGCTTAACTGGGAATGAAGTGTCCATCTCGTCAACGCTCTTCAGCGAGATCAGCAAGGCACGCAGCAGTCGGGTAGCTTGCAAGATAGCCGACTGCCAAAAATGGAAAGGCTGTTGCCCAATTTAATGAACAGTAAAAGACCGAATCGATCTTCTCTGTTATCGCCGCTTAACCTGATCAAGTCGGGTGAGGCGGTTTTTCCTTTGAAAAACCTGAAGGTTTTTCAGGAAGTGTATTCCTGACGCTAGCGTGTAATCCGCTGGCGTTTTTTTTGGTTGCCCCGCGTAGACGCGATCCTCCAGGCCCGGCAAAAGCCCGGCAGAGGCGCAACCAAGATAGCTGAAGTGCTGCATAGGTGAGGGGATGCAGCAGTTCAGCTGGTGCCTAATTCATTAGCGCAAGCAGAAGCTTGCTTGTGCCGATGAATAATCCGCCTGCATCATCGCGATGGTACAGACGGGTTTTTTAAATCAAGCTTGATTTTTTCCATCACGTGAAGAAGGAGAAACAAAATGGCAACAGCAACAAAAAAAGCAGCAGCGAAGAAGCCTGCTGCAAAGAAGGCAGCCGCCGAAGTTAAAAAGCCGGTAGCCGCCAAGAAGGCAGCAGCACCTAAGAAGGTCGTCGCCGCCAAGAAGCCAGCCGCCAAGGCAGCAAAGCCAGTAGCAGCCAAGAAAGCAGCAGCACCTAAGAAGGCTGTCGCCGCCAAGAAGCCAGTAGCAGCGAAGAAGGTTGTCGCAGCGAAGAAGCCAGCAGCAGCGAAGAAGGTCGTCGCCGCTAAAAAGCCAGTCGCAGCGAAGAAAGTTGCAGCGCCTAAGAAAGCCGTTGCAGCCAAGAAGCCAGTCGCAGCGAAGAAGGCCGTTGTCGCCAAGAAGCCAGCTGTCAAGGCAGCAGCAAAGCCAGTGGCCAAGAAAGCCGCAGCGCCTAAGAAGGCCGTTGCCGCCAAGAAGCCAGTTGCCAAGGCAGCAGCTAAGCCAGTAGCAGCAAAGAAAGCAGCAGCACCTAAGAAGGCTGTCGCCGCCAAGAAGCCTGTCGTCAAGAAGGCAGCAGCTAAGCCAGCAGCTAAGGCCGTCGCTAAGCCAGCAGTCAAGGCAGCCGCTAAACCGGCAGTCAAGGCAGCAGCTAAGCCAGCAGCAAAGAAGCCAGCCGTCAAGAAAGCAGCCGCTAAGCCAGCAGCTGCCGCTCCTGCGGTAAAGACAGTGCTCAATCCGGCAGCCGCTTGGCCGTTCCCAACAGGCACAACACGTCCTTAATAGGACCTGGCCTGGCGCTCGAGCAATCGGGCGTAATACCGCTGTGTGGCTCGCGAAGGTGAGTGACACAGCGGTTTTTTTTGCTTTTTTGATGTAGAGCGCCGAGCAAAACGCCGATGGTAAGGAGCTCTTATTCGGCATCTCCTATGGGGATGGCACACTATGGTTTAGTATGTGCAGTGAAGTTGGGTTTCGAGCTGGCTATTAATGGAGATTGACCGTGTTGCATAGTATTTTCATGTTGATCGTTGATACTGCTGCCAGTGTTCTGGCAGGGGTGCTGTTACTGCGTTTCTGGATGCAGGTGGTGCAGGTGCGTCCGCCGGCTTCGGTGGGACAGTTTGTGTTTCAGTTGTCGGATTGGCTGGTCAAGCCCTTGCGGCGTATCTTGCCTGGCATCGGTGGTTACGACTGGGCTAGTCTGGTGGGGGCGTTTCTGGTGGTGCTGCTGTCGATCGTGGCCGCCGTTGGTTTTGTCAATGGGTTTGCGTTTCAGCCGATTATCCTGTATTCACTGCTGCGTTTTTGCGAGTGGATATTCTATGGCTTCATGGCAGCGCTGATCATTGAAGCGATTTTTAGCTGGGTTAATCCCTACGCACCGCTGGCACCCTTTGTGCGGGCCTTGAACGAGCCGCTGCTCAAACCTTTGCGTAGAGTCGTGCCGCTCATCGGCAATATCGATTTGTCGCCACTGGTGGCGCTGATCCTGTTGCAAATCGCTGTGCGTCTGGTGAGCATGGGGATTATGGCGATTGTCTAACGGTTTTTGTCATGCCACTGCTGCAAGGCATGCAGGGTATTGGTGACATGCAGGTCAGGACTCATGCTGGTGTATTCGTAGACAATGGTGTGATCTGGCGCGATGACGTAAGAGGCACGATTGGCGTAATTGGTCTTGAACATCAAGACGGCATCGTAAGACTTCATGATCTTTTGATCGGTGTCTGCGGCGACCGCAAATTTGCTGCCGCAAGCGCTCAGTGAAAACTGCTTGAGGGTGTCGAGTTGGTCGTTGGAGACGCCGATGACGGTCGCACCCAGTGCCTTGTATTTGTCGATGGCTTCGGCAAACAGATGTGCTTCGATAGTGCAGCCGGTGGTGAATGCCGCCGGATAGAAATACAGCACCACCGGCCCCGACTTGAGCGCTTGCGCCAGCGAGAAGCTCGATACCTGCCCAGCCAGCGCGGCCTGGGCAGTGAAATCAGGAGCTTGTTCGCCGACCTTGAGTTCAGCTTGCGCCAGCTGGCTCACTGACAAGGCACACACGGCGGTGAGAAGGCTGGCAACGATATGGTTCATACGGCGTCCTTTTCATGCGCGATGCCTTGGTGGTGGCTAGCACGCGGTTCTCAATATCAAGCGAAACGATAGCCGAAGTTCTTGTGGAAGCGTTCTTCGATTTCCGCCAGGCTTGGGGCATGGTTTTGCGGGCCTTGAGTTGCGATTTTAATCGATCCCATCAAACTCGACAGACGGCCGATCGTGGCCCAGTCCATTCCCTTGGTCAAACCAAACAGCATGCCGGCGCGGAAAGCGTCGCCGCAACCTGTAGGGTCGGCAATGGCGTCAGCCGGTACGCAAGGGATTTCAATCTTCTGGCCTTCGGTGAAAATGTCGGCGCCTTGCTCGCCGCGCGTGACAATCAGGGCGGAAACTTGTTGGGCAATTTGTTCCAGCGTCAGGCCGGTGCGGGTGGTCAGCAATTCTGCTTCGTAGTCGTTCACAGCGACGTAGCTGGCCAGTTCGATGAAGTGCTTGAGATCGTCGCCACCAAACATTGGCAGGCCTTGGCCCGGATCGAAAATCAAGGGGATATTCAGTGCCACGCTTTGTTCGGCGTGCTGCAGCATGCCGTCACGGCCATCGGGAGCGACGATGGAAAATTTGACCGGGCCAGCATCGGCAACCTTGTTTTCATGCGAAAACGTCATCGCACCAGGGTGGAATGCGGTGATCTGATTGTTGTCAGCGTCGGTGGTAATGAAGCATTGCGCCGTAAACGACGTGTCAATGACGCGCACACATTGGGTGGAAATATCGAGTGCCTTGAAGCGCTCCAGATAGGGCGCGCCATCCTGGCCGACGGTAGCCATGATGAGCGGCTCGCCACCCAGCAATTTGAGGTTGTAGGCAATATTGCCGGCACAACCGCCAAATTCGCGGCGCATGGAAGGAACCAGGAAGGAAACATTGACCTTGTGCAGCTGTTCGGGCAACAACGACTCCGAAAATTTTCCCTCGAATTGCATGATGGAATCGAAGGCGAGCGAGCCGCAAATAAGTGAACTCATGGGGAAAATCTCGAAAAATTAAGAATGCTGCATTGTAGAAGAATCTGGCAGGGATTTCATGCTTAGTTGCGCGACACAGCATGTGTAAGGCTTGTCGCTGTTTCAGGGAAAGAACAGATAGACCCGGTAACCCGACGCCGCCGGCTGAGTCAGTTCGAAGTTCAGTTTGATTGGTTGCTCGTTGTTGCCGCCAAAACCATCGCTGACTTGCAAGGACAACGGCAGATATTCACTGGGTGTGAACACGCGTCGGATGATCGGCTTGTCGTCAGCGTCGTTGAGGGTCAGCTCAAGGTAAGGCCAGGATTGGGTGGTGCTGCTGCGATTGCGCAGCAGCACGTTTAAGGTATAAATATTGGCGTTGGACGGCAGCTGTTGCAGCTCACTGGAGTCCAGGGACAGCTGCTCAATATTGCTCGGCAGGCCGACAGTGCAATGGAGCACGCGGCACATTGCGGCTAGCGATGGTTGTGTCGAGGGTAGCCAGGCTACCAATTGATTGCGCCATCCATAGATGGCCTGCAGCAACAACATGATGCTGAGCAGAACAATTCCCACGCTCATGACGATACGGAAAATTTTCTGCAGGCGTGCGCGGCGTTCAGCGTGCTGCACGAAGGCTGGCAGCGCTTGCTCATCTTCGTCGCTATCGTTGAGCGGTTCCTCCAGATCAGGCGTTTGCGCTTCAGGTACGACGTCAGTGCTGGTCTCCTGACGCAGTTCGGCCGCAATATCGCGCTCAGGCCGGGGGGGGATGTCATTCGGTGGGTTGTTTGCGTCGGTGGAATCGGCCGACTTGTTCAGTGGGACGGCAGGCGTTGTTGTATCTGTAGTCGACAACGCCAGATCGTCAGTGGTAACCCCCCACGGGGCATCGTTAGTGGCTGCAGCGACACTGGCGAAGGTATCGGCAAGATTGAGCCATGCTGGTGGAGTCTTGTCTGGTGCTGCGCTAATGCCTGGTGGGGTGGCAAGTAAGGGCTCAACTGATGGCGTAGATGAGGGTGTTGCTGGCAATGGCTCCTCAGCGTCCGGCAGCAGCAGATGGGCATTGCCGTCGAAGACCTCCTTGCAGCTGCCGCAGCGGACCAAGCCGCCGCGCAATGTGAGCTGATCTTGCGCGACGCGAAATGTCGTCTGACAAAAGGGACATTGGGTCGCCAGCACCATTAGAGAGCCTCGCCGCGGTGCATGCTTATGCTGCTGGTGCCTGGCCGGCCAGGGCGACCCAGCCTTCGTGCTGAGCCCACACGCTCAGGGAGAGATATGGGGCATAAGCGGCGATGACTTCGTCGGCCTGGCGTTCCAGCACGCCCGACAACACCAGTGCGCCGCCAGCTGCGACACGTCCGGCTAGCATCGGTGCCATCAACTGCAAGGGACCAGCCAGGATGTTGGCGACTACCATGGCATAGGTCTGGGTCTCGGGATGCTGACGGGCAAATTCTTCTGGCAGAAAGTAGTCGATCTCGCAAGCGTTACGGGTGCTGTTGAAGCGCGCCGATTCCAGCGCTTGGGGATCAATGTCGACGCCAATGACTTGTTGTACGCCGAGCTTTTTGGCCACCAGCGCCAGAATGCCGGAGCCGCAGCCATAATCGAGTACGTTGGAGGTCGCGGCATTGGCATTGGCTTCCAGCCACTCCATGCACAGTCGCGTAGTGGGATGGCTGCCAGTGCCAAAGGCCAGACCCGGGTCAAGCTCAAGAATCAGGGCGTCCGGATCCGGCGCATCGTGCCAGCTTGGCACGACCCAGATGCGCTTGCCAATATGAATCGGATCGAATTGTGATTGTGTCAAGCGCACCCAGTCCTGATCCGCCACTGCACGCAAGGTGAACGGCGGCAGGCTGGCCAGTCCAATGGACTCGGCGGCCGCAGCGACCAGCGCATTGTGGTCGGCGTCGACATCGGCCAGTGCCACCACACGGCTACGTTCCCATGCGGCCTCGGTCGGTTCCATGCCGGGTTCGCCGAACAAGGGACGTTCGGCTAGCGTACCTTCATCGGCGTCTTCCACAGAAACCGACAAGGCACCAGTCTCCATCAAGGCATCCGATAAGGCTTCGGCTTGGCTGCGTGTGACTTCAATCACTATTTCGGTCCAGCTCATGATTTACTTCTTCACAGGTTTTTCGACCGCAGGCGGGGTGCTTGGACGCTCTGCCAGCTTATGCTCAAGGTAATGGATGTTGGTGCCACCTTCGATGAAGCGGGCATCTACCATCAACTCGCGATGTAGCGGGATGTTGGTCTGAATGCCTTCGACCACCATTTCCGATAATGCAATCTGCATGCGGCGAATCGCTTGTTCACGTGTAGCGCCATAGGAAATCACCTTGCCAACCATGGAGTCATAGTTAGGTGGTACGAAATAACCGGCGTAAGCATGCGAGTCAACCCGAATGCCAGGACCACCAGGTACGTGCCAGGCGGTCAGGCGGCCGGGCGACGGGGTGAACTTGAACGGGTCTTCGGCATTGATGCGGCACTCGATGGCGTGGCCCTTGAGTTCGATGTCGCGTTGGCGATAGCGCAGCTTTTCGCCAAAAGCGATGCGAATCTGTTCCTGCACGATATCAACGCCGGTGATCATTTCCGTTACCGGATGTTCCACCTGCACACGGGTGTTCATTTCGATGAAGTAGAACTCCTCGTTTTCGTACAGGAATTCGAAGGTGCCGGCGCCACGGTAATTCATCTTGCGGCAGGCTTCGGCGCAGCGTTCACCGATCTTTTCGATGATCTTGCGTGGAATGCCGGGTGCCGGTGCTTCCTCAATGACTTTCTGGTGACGGCGTTGCATCGAGCAGTCGCGTTCGCCCAGCCAGATGGCGTTCTTGTGTTCATCGGCCAGGATCTGGATTTCCACGTGGCGTGGATTTTCCAGGTACTTCTCCATATACACTTCCGGATTGCCGAAGGCTGCGCCGGCTTCGCTTTTGGTCATGGTCACGGCATTGTTGAGCGCCGCTTCGGTATGCACGACGCGCATGCCGCGACCGCCGCCGCCGCCGGCGGCCTTGATGATCACCGGGTAACCGACTTTACGGGCGATCTGTATCACTTCTTTTGGATTGTCTGGCAAGGCGCCTTCAGAACCCGGCACGCAAGGCACGCCAGCGCGGATCATGGCCTGCTTGGCCTGGACCTTGTCGCCCATCATGCGGATGTTTTCTGCACGCGGACCGATGAAGACGAAGCCGGATTGCTCGACGCGCTCGGCAAAGTCGGCGTTTTCCGACAGAAAGCCGTAGCCAGGATGAATCGCCTGGGCGTCGGTCACTTCGGCAGCGCTGATGATGGCCGGCATGTTCAGATAGCTCAGCGCAGAAGGAGCCGGTCCGATGCAAACCGATTCATCTGCCAGCTTCACGTATTTCGCTTCACGATCCGCTTCGGAGTGCACGACCACGGTCTTGATGCCCATTTCACGGCATGCGCGCTGGATGCGGAGAGCGATTTCGCCACGATTGGCAATGAGTATTTTTTCAAACATAAGAGGAAATGTGCGTCGCCAAGAGTCAAGCGTTTACAAACAGAGAACCAGATCCGCCGGGATCACGGAGCACAGCGTGGGCATTGATCGATACGTCGTTGACCATCGCTGTTGTCCGTGCGCCTGTTCTGGCAGGATTTAGCCGATCACGAACAATGGCTGACCGTATTCGACCGGTTGGCCGTTTTCTACCAGGATCTGCTTGATCACGCCGGAATGGTCGGCGTCGATTTCATTGAGCAGCTTCATGGCTTCGATGATGCACAGGGTTTCGCCTTCTTTGACTTCCGAGCCGATTTCGACGAACGCTGCCGAACCAGGAGAGGAAGAGCGATAGAAGGTACCAACCATAGGTGACTTGACGATATGGCCTTCCGGTACGACCGGTGCTACTGGTACGACCGGTGCCGCAGCCACTGGCGCGGCACTGGCTTGCAGTTGTTGCGCATACGCTGCTTGCGGCTGCATCATCACGACCTGATTTTGCGGAGTGGCAGACGACTTGACGATGCGAACCTTGCTCTCGCCTTCGGTGACTTCCAGCTCTTCGATATCCGATTCAGCGACTAGGTCGATGAGCGTTTTGAGTTTCCGTAAATCCATGTGAATTCCTCAGTAATTAATAAGTAGCAAGAAGATGTTGCAATTGGTGTGGCCATCATCGCTGAACCGGCTTGGCGATGATGATAAAAAGAAACAAGCGGGGCTATCCTGATGCTTGCAGCAGATGGTCGATGGCGAGGCGATAACCGTCAACGCCAAAACCGCACAGCACTGCGCGGGCGATGCCCGACAGATACGAATGATGACGGAACTGCTCGCGCTGGTGGACGTTGGAAATATGCACCTCAATGAAGGGAATGGCCACGCCGGCCAGAGCGTCGCGCAAGGCCACGCTGGTATGGGTCAGTCCGCCTGGATTGATGACAATGGCAGTGACGCCTTCGCCCCTGGCGGCATGGATACGATCAATCAGCGCACCTTCATGGTTGCTCTGAAAGGCGCTCAGTGTCGCACCTGCCTTGCTTGCTTGCAAGGCGGCACGCTGTTCAATGTCAGCCAGCGAGGTTGAACCGTAGACTTCAGGCTCCCTGGTACCCAGTAAATTCAGGTTGGGACCATTGAGGAGGAGAAGGTTTATTGCCATGGAGGTAAGGCTCCGTTTGACGAGGATGCGCGCATTTTGCCGTCAAATGACTTCATTTGGCAAGAAAAACTTTAATCATCAGTTTTTCAGAGTGGCCAGATCGCGGCGTAACTCTTCAAAATTGAGGCGTCCGAGATAAACCTTTTGGGGATTGCCGTCCAGTCCAACCAGGACGGTGAAGGGAAGTCCGCCAGCTTGATTGCCGAATTGTCGCATCAATTCGGTTGCGCCGGTGCCAGCAACGTACAGAGGATAATGGATATGCATTTTTTCTGCAAATTGCGCGATATTTTCCTGGCTATCAACGCCGATGCCAATGATCTGGACTGGTGCGATCTCGGCTTGCAGCGCTGCCAGTTCTGGCATTTCTTCAACGCAAGGCGGACACCAGGTCGCCCAGAAATTGATGATCAATGGTTTTCCTTGCCATTGTGACAAGGCTTGTGGCTTGCCGCTTACGTCGGTCATGCTTTGCGATAACAGCGCTGCGACGGCACCAGCGGCAGGTGTTTGCGCGCGATGACGTTGCTGGCTGACAAATGCGCCAATGCCAGCTGCGAGGACGGCAACAAGCATAAAGAGCAATAAATTACGGTTTTTCATCAGTTTCTTCCATGATCAGGCGACGCAGCGCATCAATATTGACGCGTTCGGCGCGCTCGCCTCGCTTGGCATTTGGTGCTCTGAGGCCGCCGCGCAAGTCGTCGACATCATACACGGCTAGATGCACTCCTTCGGGCGCCGCGCCGCGCTGTGGCAGCAGGAAGCTGAGGGTTTCCACCGGAGCGTGGTTGCTGGCACCTTTGAAATGCTTGCTTTCACTGACTTCAAAGTCGACGTTCTTGTTTAAAAGAAAGATCTCTACGTCTTTGGCGCTGGACGTAAATAATTGCAAATGGATATCCGAATGCGCACCGGCGGTGCCGTTGAGTACTGCGCCGGTCAGATAAGGATTGAACGGCGCCAGTTCTGTCATGACCTCTAGTGCCAGTTGCCGTAAATGCAACAGACGTGCCGGTTGAGTGTCAGCGAAAAACAATTCGTTATAGGCGCGCACTTCGTCTTCGATCTGAGCGTTGTCGGGCAGAATCTCGCCACGTGCTTTGCCATCGCCCAGGATCAGGCGTGCCGCCTTGCGTTTGGCGCTGGCGTAATCGGCGCCATCTTCGGCGATCATGCGGGCTGCCGCTGCAGCAATTTCGGCGCGGATTGATTCAATGTCGGTCGGGTGCATGTCTGTAATGATACCGTGCGGGAAAAAACACTTCACAAATCTGGTTCCATGCGCCAGATGATCGCCGTCGCGGACGCAGGCTCAGGTAAAATCCCGGGATTCATTCTTTACATTGATTATGCACATTCATATCCTCGGCATTTGCGGCACCTTCATGGGCGGCCTGGCAGTGCTGGCCAAAGAGGCCGGCCACAAGGTCACCGGGTGTGACGCCAATGTCTATCCGCCCATGAGCACTCAGCTTGAGGCGCAGGGCATTTCCTTGATTCAGGGCTTCGATCCGGAACAGGTGCAGTTGCAACCCGATTTGTTTGTCATCGGCAATGTGGTGTCGCGCGGCAACCCGCTGATGGAAGAAATTCTCAATCGCGGCTTGCCCTACATGTCCGGTCCGCAATGGATGGGGCAACATATTTTGCACGACAAATGGGTGCTGGCCGTGGCTGGCACGCATGGCAAGACCACCACGTCGGCAATGCTGGCCTGGATACTGGAGGACGCCGGTTATGCGCCGGGCTTCCTGATTGGCGGCGTGCCGATGAATTTCGGCATTTCGGCGCGTCTGTCTGGTACTAGCGCAGATAAAAGCGACGCTTCCATGTTCTTCGTCATCGAAGCGGATGAATACGACACGGCATTCTTCGATAAGCGCAGCAAATTCGTGCACTACCATGCGCGTACTGCCATTCTGAATAATCTCGAATACGATCATGCCGACATCTTTCCCGATCTGACGGCAATCGAAACCCAATTCCACCATCTGGTACGCACCGTGCCGGGTATAGGCCGCTTGCTGGTCAATGCCCGTGAGCCGGCGTTGGAGCGTGTGATAGCGCGCGGTTGCTGGAGCGAACGTGAGTCCTTCGGCGTGGCCGCAGGACAGCCCGGCTGGGGTTTGCAAACGCATGACGATGGCAGTTTCGACATCGTTTTCGAAGGTCAGCTGCAAGGCACTGTGCACTGGTCGCTCTCGGGCGAGCACAACCGCCTCAATGCACTGGCGGCGATTGCCGCCGCGCGCCATGTCGGCGTACCGGCCGCACTGGCCATCGCAGCACTGGGCAAGTTTGAAAACGTCAAGCGGCGCATGGAACTGCGTGGAACTGCCAACGGCGTGGCCGTGTATGACGATTTTGCCCATCACCCGACGGCGATTGCCACCACGGTTGCCGGCTTGCGCAAGAAGATTGGCGCGGCGCGGATTCTGGCGGTGTTGGAGCCGCGTTCGAACACCATGAAGCTGGGCACCATGAAAGATGCCTTGCCGGCCAGTCTGGCCGAGGCCGATCTGGTGTTTGGCTACGGCGCCAAGGGCAGCGCCAAAGAGGCGCTCGGCTGGGATCTGGCGCAGGCGCTGGCGCCATTGGGCGCACGGGCGCAGGCATTCGACGATCTGGAGGCTCTGGTAGCGGCCGTGAAGCTGGCTGCGCAGCCGGGCGATCAGGTGTTGGTGATGAGTAATGGCGGTTTCGGCGGCGTGCATCAACAACTGCTGGATGCACTCGCATGATCTTGTATCTGCACGGCTTTCGTTCTTCGCCGCAATCGTTCAAGGCGCGCCTGATGGCCGAACGGATGCACGCGCTTGCGCGCGAGCAGGAGTATCACTGTCCGCAATTGCCGGCTTCGCCGGCAGCAGCAATTCGCTTGGCGCAAGATATCGCCAGCCAATCAGCGCCGCAAGAATTGACCGTCATCGGTTCCTCGCTGGGCGGCTTTTACGCTACCTGGCTGGCCGAGCAGTTGGGTTGCCGTGCGGTATTGCTGAATCCGGCGATCAAACCGCCACACGACCTGGCGTCGTATGTCGGTGTGACTACCCACTATCATTCGGATGAACCGTTCGAGTTCAAGCACGCCTATATCGACGAGCTCAAGGCCTTGATGGTGGACACCATCACCCGGCCTCAGCGCTATTTTCTGATTGCCGCTACCGGCGATGAGGTGCTGGACTGGCACGATATGGTGGCGCACTATCCCGGCGCGCAGCAGACTGTCATTGAAGGTAGTGACCATGGCATCGCCGAATTTGCCGACTACGCCGATGACGTACTCCGATTTTGCGGCATCGATCCCTTGCAAGTGGCACCGGGGAAGCTAATCTGATGAGCAGACTCCTTAGTCGGGCGCATTGGTTCGATCATCCCAATGCGTTGCATGCCGCACCCTTATTGCGCTCCTGGCTGGCCGATCCGGACTCGATGACTTTCAAGCTGCGCAAGCGCTGCACACAGCTAGGCGTGCAGCGCTTGCGCCAAGGCAATGGCAATGCGCTCGCCGATGAATGTGCCTTGCTTGGCCTTAACTCGCGTCAACCGGTGCAGGAGCGTGACGTGATTTTGCATTGTGATGGCCAGCCGGTGTTGTTCGGGCATACCGTCACTCCCGCCGCATCACTGCACGAGTGGCCGTTTTTGCGGCGTTTGGGTAACCGCCCATTGGGCGCTAGTCTGTTTGCGGACCCCTTGGTGCAGCGTGCGCCGATCCAGTTTGCGCGCCTGCATGCGGCCCATCCTCTGGTGCGCCGTCTGTGTCAGGCGTTCGAACCGAGCGTCAGCCTGGGCGTGCAGTTGCCGTTGTATGCGCGGCGTTCTCTATTTCGTCGTCACGGCAGCTTGCTGCTGGTGACCGATGTTTTTTTACCGGCCCTCGGCAAGTTGATGGCTTTGAATCCTGACGCATTTTGATGTAAGTACGCGATGAATTTATTTTTTGAAGAATCCGGTGATTTCAAGGCCGGCACAGTATTGTCCCAGCAAGGCGAGGCCTATCAGGTAGAACTGGCCACGGGCAAGCGTAGCAAGGTCAAGGCCAAGGATGTGCTGCTGCAGTTCACCGCGCCGACGCCGGCGGTATTGTTGGAGCAGGCGCAAGCGATTGTGCAGGACATCGATCTGGATTTCCTGTGGGAAGTGGCTGGCGAAGAAGAGTTTGGCTTCAGCGAGCTGGGCACGGAATATTTCGGTCATGCGCCCTTGCCGCACGAAGCGGCCGGTTTGCTGCTGCGCCTGCATACCGCACCTATTTATTTCTACAAAAAAGGCAAGGGACGTTACAAGGCCGCACCCCAAGCCTCGCTGCAAGCGGCCCTGGCCGGTGTGGAAAAGAAAAAGCAACAAGCGTTGGCACAGGCGCAATACGTTGATCAGCTCAAGGCTGGAGTGTTGCCTGAAGCATTTAAACCGCTGGCGCTGCAATTACTGTTCAAGCCGGACAAGAACAGCATTGAGTTCAAGGCCCTTGATGCCGCCTGCAAGGAAATCCAGACCACGCCGCAACGGTTGATGCTGGCCACTGGCGGTCTGGCTTCGCCCAAGCAATTGCACGATGCCAAGTTTATGTTCGAATTTTTCCCCAAGGGCAGCGGTTTCCCCGAGGTGAGCATGCCAGCGCCGCCGACTGGCTTGCCGTTGGCCGATGTGCAGGCATTTTCGATTGATGATGTCACCACCACCGAGATTGACGATGCCTTGTCAGTGGTCATCCTGGCCGATGGCAAGATCCGTGTCGGCATCCATATCGCCGCGCCTGGTTTGGGCATCAAGCGAGATGATGCCATCGATGCGATGGCGCGCGCACGCATGTCGACGGTCTACATGCCCGGCGAAAAAATCACCATGCTGCCTGACGCACTGGTCGCAGCTTTTACGCTCGATGAAGGCAAGCAATGCCCGGCGCTGTCGCTGTACGCCACGTTGGACCCGCTCGACTGGTCGGTCTTGTCGACCGAGACGCGCGCCGAAATCGTGCCGATTGCCGCCAATTTGCGCCATAACGATCTCGACGCCCTGGTGACTGAAGAAGCCCTGGCCGACGGCAGTGGCGACTATGCCCACAAGGCCGACATCGCCTTGTTGTGGCAATGGGCGCAGGTGCTCGAAAAGGGCCGCATGGCCAAGCGTGAAAGTTTTGGTTTGCGTGCCGAGCAGAATAATCGCGTTGATTTTAATTTCTACGTCGACAATGACGTCGTCACCATCACGCGCCGCAAGCGCGGCGCGCCGCTCGACAAGATCGTCGCCGAGCTGATGATTTTTGCCAACAGTACCTGGGGCAAGTTCATGGCCGACCATGGTGTGCCAGGCATCTATCGCGCTCAAGGCGGCGGTAGCGGTGGCTGGGCGGCCAAAATGCAGGTACGCATGGTCACGCATGCAGCGCCGCATCAGGGCCTGGGCGTGGATCAATACGCTTGGAGCACCTCGCCGTTGCGCCGCTACACCGACCTGGTCAATCAATGGCAGATTCTGGCCTGTCTCGAACATGGCGTTGCCGCGCCTTTGGTGGCGCCGTTCAAGCCGCGTGATGCGGATTTGTTTGCCATTGTGTCAGCCTTTGATTCGGCCTATTCCGGTTATGCCGACTTCCAGTCCGGCATGGAACGCTACTGGTGCCTACGCTGGCTCACGCAGCAACAAGCGCGTCAGGTCGAGGCGGTGGTGCTCAAGGACGAGATTTTGCGTCTGGTCGAGATTCCGCTGGTCATTCGTCTGCCCGGCATGCCGCAGATTGCCCGCGGCTTGCAGGTCAAGCTCGACTTGTTGCGTTGGGACGAGATCGACCTCACCATCGAAGCACGCTTGCTGGAAATGCCGACGGCGCAAGCCAGTGCCACACCGCTTGATGAAGATGATGACGGCGATGAGGCAATACAGGAGGAGATCGTTGTGCCGGCCGAAGCGGATGTCTCCGGACCGGTTGGTGTTGAAGTCGTTGAGGATGCCGTAGACGACAGCGCCGCAGGCAATGCGACAGCTGCTTAATAGGACAGCATTTTCGTAAAATCGCGGATTATGTTTTGATACATTTGTGAAACTGTTTACCGACAATCGTTTTCTCGCCATTGCCCTGGCCGCCTCCGTGCTCGTGCACGCAGTCTTGCTGGGGGTGCGTTTTGTCGCGCCGGACAGTTTCCGGCTCAAGCCCTCCGATCCCGGTCTGGAAGTGATTCTGGTCAATGCCAAGCACGACCATGCGCCGCAAAAAGCCGATGCCATCGCCCAGGCCAATCTGGACGGCGGCGGCAATGCCGATGACGGACGTGCCAAGTCACCCTTGCCCGATATGCGCAAAGTCGAAGATGGCGAGGCCGTCAAGGCAGTGCAGCGTCAAGTCGCCGAACTGGAAGCGCAGCAACAAAAAATCCTGGCACAGGTGAAGCAGGCGGTGCCGACCGTGATTGCGCCGGATCATGAAGCGCCCAGAGATGCGCCACCGGTGATCAATGCCAAGGATCAGCGCGATTCGGCCCAGGCCGTGGCGCGCATGGAAGCGGAAGTGTCCCGCAATATCGAGGCCTACAGCAAGCGCCCCAAGAAGACCCAGATCACCGCGCGCACCCGTGAGGCGGGCTATGCGCTGTACTACAAGGCGCTGCAAGAAAGAATAGAAAAACTTGGGACACTCAATTTTCCGCAGCAGGATGGCAAGAAGCTGTACGGTGAGCTGATTGTCTATATTCCCGTCTTTGAAGATGGCAGTATCTACGACAAGCAAGGCGGAGCACGCATTGAGCGCAGCTCTGGCAACGCCGTGCTGGACCAGGCGGCATTAGCGATCGTGCGTCGCGCGGCGCCGTTCGGCCGTTTCCCTGAGCACATGCGCAGCAGCGGCAGAGACGATATCTGGGAAGTGATTACGCGTTTCCGTTTTACGCATCAGGAAACCTTGCAAACTGACAGCGTGAACTGAGAACGCCATAGAACAACTGAGAACAACCATGGATGCATACGTCGTTATCGGCAATCCGATTGCCCACAGTAAATCACCAGAAATTCACGCCAACTTTGCGCGGCAAACTGCGCAGATACTGACTTATGAACGCCTGCTGGCGCCCCTCGATGGGTTTGCCGCCACGGTGCACAATTTCATCGCCGGCGGCGGCCGCGGCGCCAATGTGACCTTGCCATTCAAGCTGCAAGCGCATGCCCTGGCCGATCAATTGAGTGAGCGCGCGCGCCTGGCCGGTGCCGTCAATACGCTCAAGTTCGAGCACGGCAGCATCTTTGGCGATAACACCGATGGCGCCGGTCTGGTGGCCGATATCGTCATCAATGCCGGCGTTGCACTGAGCGGCAAGCGCATCCTGCTACTGGGTGCCGGTGGCGCCGCGCGCGGCGCCTTGCTGCCCTTGCTGGAACAAAAGCCGGCCTTGCTGGTGTTGGCCAATCGGACCTATGCCAAGGCCGCGGAGCTGGTGTCGCAGTTTGCGCGTTACGGCAATCTGGCAGCCGTTGAGTTTGCTGATCTGCAAGGCACTTTCGATGTCGTCATCAATGCCACCTCCGCCAGCCTGGAGGCAGAAGTGCCACCGTTGCCGCCGGAAGTATTTAGTGCCACTACGCTGGCCTACGACATGATGTACGGTAAGCAGTCCACGGTGTTCATGCAGTTTGCTGCGCAGCATGGCGCGATTGTGCGCGACGGTTTGGGCATGTTGGTGGAGCAGGCGGCCGAAGCTTTTTTGTTGTGGCGCGGAGTGCGCCCGCAGACTGCCGATGTCTTCACGACCTTGCGGGAACAATTGCGGCCGGCGACAGACTGAGACTGGCGTTGGCGTATTGACGAGAAAAAGATAAAAAAATGAAACTCTTGCGCAAGTTATTACTGTGGTTGGTCGTATTGCCGTTGACCTTGCTGTTGCTGCTGCAACTCTATTTCTTTGTACAGATCTGGTGGTGGGTAGATCACAATCCTGATTCCACCAGCTTCATGCGTCACCAACTGGCGCTGTTGCAGGAAAAAAATCCCACTGCGCAACTGCAGTTCAAGTGGGTACCGTACAGCCGTATTTCCAACAATCTCAAGCGCGCCATCATCGCTTCCGAAGATGCCAACTTCAACGAACATGAAGGAGTTGACTGGGATGCCCTGCAAAAGGCCTACGAGAAAAATACCAAGAAAGGCAAGGTAGTGGCCGGTGGCTCTACCATTACCCAACAACTGGCCAAGAACCTGTTCCTGTCGGGCGAGCGCAGTTACCTGCGCAAGGGGCAAGAGTTCATCATCACCTATATGCTGGAATTGTTGATGGACAAGCAGCGCATCTTCGAGATCTATCTCAATGTGGTCGAATGGGGCAATGGCGTCTTTGGCGCCGAGGCGGCGTCGCAGCATTATTACCGCAGCAATGCCGCCAATCTCGGCCCCAGTCAGGCAGCCAGGCTGGCGGTGATGTTGCCGCGTCCGCGTTTCTATGACAAAAATCCCGGTTCGGCCTATCTCGCCAATCGCACCGGTTTGATTCTGCGGCGCATGGGTAGCGCCGAGTTGCCGCCGGTGAGGAAATAGTACTCTGGTTCGATTGAAGATGCCTCAAGGGAAGGTCGTGATCATTTCCCAGTGCCCCTCTACCGCGCGATACAGTGTGTAGGGTGGATTTGCCAGGCTACCATCGGCGTTAAAGGAAATGGTGCCTGCGAGCCCTTTGAATGTCATCCGATGCAAGGTTGGCGATAGCAGATTGGGATCGAGTGAATTATTCAGCTTCATGGCATCGACCAGCATGGTCACCGCATCATAGGCAAGCCAGCTCTGCGGTAGCAGTGGGCTGGTGAATTTTTGACGGTACATTTTTTCCAGGCGCTTGTGGTCAGGTACTTTATCCATCGGATTGCTGGCGATCAGTAGCAAGGTATTGTCGCGATAATCTTCGGTATGGTCAGGGAACTGCGGGTTGATCGAGCCACTTGCCAGCAGTAGTGGCGTGCTTACGCCGACTTGCTGTAGCCGTTTGGCAAACGCACCGCTTTGCGGGGTCACGCCAGTAAAGAAAATCAAGTCTGGATGACCGTTCCTGATTTTGGTGATGGTACTGTTGAAATCAGAAGTATTGAAATTGATGGTGTCGGTCTCGACGATGCATTCGCCGTCCTTGCGTACCACGGACGTGAATTGCGTTCCCAGCTCTTGACTGTAGAGGCTAGCGTTGTCGACTAGCAGAATCCGCTTGGCGTGCAGTATCTTGATAGCCACCTCGGCCAGATACTGCCCGGTGTAACCGGTGTGTCCCAACATCTGGAATAGGTTGAGATAACCCATCTGGGTAAGCTTGCGTGAGGCAGCCGTCGGTGACAACATGGCAATGCCGGCATCGCTGTAGATCTTGGCGCCGACCATGCTGGCCTCGCTCGTCAGATGGCCGATGACGCCGACGACGCCAGAGGCAACTGCTGCGTGGGCGCCGATGGCTGCCAGGTTGCTATCATTTTTGTCATCAATGACAAGCAGCTTGAGCGCGATGCTCTTGCCATGGATTTGCAGACCCTGCTGATTGATATGATCGATCGCAAACTGCGCGGCATCGCGCATGCTTTGTCCGCGCGGTGTACTCATCGGCCCGATCACGCCGATGAGCACGGTCTGATTGCTTGCCTGTGCGCGTGTCAGGATCGGCATCGCGCTCAGGGCGAACACCAAAGTAGCTAAGCCAAGGCGGAAGAAAATACCCATCTTGCGCTCCCCGTCAGGAGGATGTTGAGTATTGAGCTTACCCGCGCAGAAGCAATGCGGTGGCGCTAGCTCTGATTTCAATATGCTCTGATTGCCGTTGAGTTCAGGCGCGGTCCATTTCAGGGCAGTGTGTTGAGCAACTTCCAGCGATGTTGTTGGGCCAGATACAGGGTGTAAGCCAGGTGTTGCGCACTGCCATCGGTAGCGAAGGAGACGGTGCCCGACAGACCGTTGAATTTGATCTTGTGCAAGGCAGGTGACAACTGGCTTGGATCGAGAGAATTGGTCAGCTTCATGGCCTCAACCAGGATGCTGAGCGCATCGTAGGAAAACCAAGTGTAGGGAATGATCGGCGTGCTGAATTTTTCACGATAGTTTTTTTCCAGGCGCTTGAACTCGGGCGCCTTTTCGACCGGCCTGCCGGCCACCAGTATTAAGGTGCCATCCGGATATTGCTCGGTATCGCGGGGGAATTCCGGATTGGTCGCACCGCCGGCGAGCAGTAATTTGGCACGTACGCCAACTTGCTGCAAGCGCATGGCAAAGGCACTGCTTTGCGGTGTCACGCCAGCAAAAAAAATGAGATCGGGGTTGCTGTTCTGGATCTTGGCAATGGTCGCATTGAAGTCAGAGGTTTTGGCGTTGATGCGGTCGGTACCAACGATGAGACCACCCTGGCTGAGCACTGCGTTGCCAAAATTTGCCGTTAGCTCCTTGCCCAGCACGGTATCGTTGTCGATGAGCATGATGCGCTGGACATGCAGAATCCTGAGCGCCGTTTCGGCCAGGAACTGCCCGGCGTAACCGCTGTGTCCCAGCATCTGGAATACATTGCCGTAACCCCGTTGGGTGAATCCGCGCCCGGCCGCCGTCGGTGACAGCTGCGGAATGTCTGCCTTGTGATACACCTCGGAAGCGGCAATGCTGGCATCGGTGGTGAGATGGCCAATCACGCCGATCACGCCGGCACTCACCGCAGCGTGCGCACCCAGCATGGCCAGATTCAGATCGTTTTTGTCATCAATAACGAGCAACTTGAGCGTGGTGTTCTTGCCATTGATGCGCAAGCCTTGCTGATTGATGCGATCGACGGCAAATTGCGCGCCCTCGTGCAGGCTTTTGCCGCGCGGCTGGGTGATCGGACCGATCACGCCTATCAGTGCCGTCTGCTCGGCCTCCTCGGCCGATACTGCCGCGTTGCTTAGCGCCAATATCAACGTGATGATCGCTGTGCGGAAAACAGTAGGCATTTGACGCTCCCCTGCAAGATGTGGCTTAAAGTCCAGCTTACATTTCAAATAAAAAAGCAGCTTGGTTGCACACAGTCGCCCATCTACGCCGGATACAACGCGCCAAGTACACGCAGGCCGCGTGCGCCCGTGACGGCCGGAAGATTACCCGGCAATTGCAGACAAAAGCGCTGCGCCAGCCAGGCAAATGCGAATGCTTCGACATGGTTGGGAGCAATACCTAGCACCTCGGTGGAGAGCACGGCAATTTGTCTTCCGGAGCGCGCGAGGGTTTGCTCCAGCAGTTGCAGCAGAAAGCTGTTGTAGGCACCGCCACCGCAGACATACACAGCATCAGTCAGTGGCGCATGCGCGAGGATGGCATCGGCAATCGTGCTGGCTGTCAATGCGGTTAGGGTGGCTTGTACATCTACCGGCGCCAGGCTTGCGATATCGCGTAGACAACTGTCTAGCCAGGCTGCGTGAAATAAATCACGACCGGTGCTCTTGGGTGGTGGCAGGACAAAATACGGATCGTTGCGCAGGCGCTGCAATAAACCCGTATGCACTTGTCCAGAAGCACCCCAGGCACCGTCGAGATCGAACGCGCGATCCAGATGACGCATGATCCAGGCATCGAGCAGGACATTGCCCGGACCAGTGTCGAAGCCAGCCGTCGCTGGTGTGTCGGCGGCGTTGTCGGCTGTCGGCAAAATGCTGATATTACTGATGCCGCCGATATTGACCGCAACCCGCGCTTGCTGGCGGTTGCCAAACAGCGCCTGATGAAATGCCGGTACCAGCGGTGCACCCTGACCTCCGGCGGCGACATCGCGGCTACGGAAATCGGCGATGACATCAATGCCGCATAGTTCGGCCAGCAAGGAGGGATTGTTGGTCTGGCGCGTATAGCCCAGTTCAGGGCGGTGTCGGATGGTCTGTCCGTGCACGCCGATGGCGCGCACTTCGGATGCTGTTACGCCACTTTTTTTCAGCAACTCGGCAATACATTGGGCATAACACTCAACCAGTTGGTTGGCGGCCAGCGCTTCACGTTGTAACTCGTTGTCACCACTGCTCTGCAAGGCCATGAGATCAGCGCGCAAGCTGGCCGGGAACGGCACATAGGCACTTGCCAGTGTGGCCATCGGCTGCCCTGTTGTCGGCAGTGCGGCCAATACGCCGTCAACCCCATCCAGACTGGTGCCTGACATCAGGCCAACGTACAAAGAGGAAGGCGAAGCAAAGGCAGAGGCGAAATCGGCAGACATAAAAAAACCGGTGATGGAGTCGCTTCATTTTACAGCGATCCAGCACCGGTCAACATATACAGACGTACTTAACGGGCCGCCAGTGTGGTGGTTTGTGCGGCGGCCGGCCGTAGCAGTGCCAGGCGGCGGTTCATGTCAGTCGAAACGGTGCGAAAGCGTTGCAACTGGGCACCAGCCAACGGTTGCGCATTCGGAATATCAACCGTCAGCGGATCGCGTGGAACATTGTTGATACGGAACTCATAATGCAGATGAGGCCCGGTGGCCCAACCGGTCATGCCGACGTAACCGATGACGTCGCCCTGGCTGATTTTCATGCCCTTACGCAAGCCTGGAGCGATTCGACTCATATGACCGTAGACGGTGGAGTAATTGCTCCAGTGCTTGATCATGACCACATTGCCGTAGCCGGTCTGTTGACCGACGAAGTCGATCACGCCATCGCCGGAGGCGTGAATCGGCGTGCCCGTGGGTGCGGCGAAATCGACACCTTTGTGTTGCTTCCAAATGCCCAGGATAGGATGCAGACGCATCGAGAAGCCCGACGAGATCCGGGTGAAAGTCAGTGGCGACTTGAGGAAGGCTTTCTTGAGCGATTTACCGTCGAAGGAATAGTAACCGCCGCCGACCTTGCTGCCGGGTTCATCGAACCACACTGCTTGATACGTGTGGCCACCGTTGTTGAACTCGCCGGCCAGCATGCGTCCGGTGCGTACCGGCTGACCATTGCTCCAGAATGTTTCGTACACGACATTGAAACGGTCGCCGCGGCGCAGGTCGGAAGCGAAATTGATGTTGGTGGCAAACATATCCACGATTTGCGTGGCGATGCTGTCAGGAATTTGGGCGCTGTCGGTGGCGGCAAACAAAGAGGAGCGAATCTGGCCGGAGCGCATTTCAATACGCCGTTCCAGCGCGGCCGCTTCTGTGTGCACCTTGAATTTATCGCCGTCGCGATCGATGACCAGTTGACTGATCGGGCCATCGCGACCGTCGTTCAAGGTTGCGCTGAGTTGCTGTAGCGTACCGTCTTCCAAGGTGCGTGCCGTCACCCGTTTGCCGGTGCGCAACTGCATTACCGTGCGCGCCAGGGCGTCTGACTTGATGAAGTTGGCGGCGTCGGCATCGTCCACGCCCAGGCGAGTGAGCAATGTCGCCAGGGTATCGCCGGCGCGCACCCTTTCTTCACTGACATAGGAATCGTCCCGATCTTCCAGTTTGGCAACCTGTTGTTGTAAATCCGGCAATGCCAGATCCTTCACAATGGCGTGCACCTGCGCATCCGAAGTGTCGGGCGCGGCTGGCGCGAAGCCCGCTGCACCCAGCGTGAAAGCGCCGAAGAACAGCGCGCTTGCAGCAAGCACTCGTGTCTTGCGGGACGAGGAACGGATTTTTTCTTGGCAGAAATGTTGAGCGTGACGACACAGCTCGAGAGCGCGCGTGAATTTATCTTTAGGGAACATGCAATACGTTAAAATCTACCGTTGTCGCTGGTTTCGAATCTGTTTGCGCAAGGAAAACAATCAAGCTTGGGCTCAAGTAGGCGTAATCGCTACGCTCATTTGCTCATTTGCTTTTTTGCCAATATGCAGCAGCAGCGCCCATCAACGCCCTTTCGTTGATGTAGGCTGGGTTCAGATTCTCGACAAGCGAGGATACTAAATCTCTGCTGATTGCGCTTCTAGATGGCGTGCGGCAGAAAGACGAAAGAGCGCATTATAACAAAGCATAAAACTGATGCAGATCAGTCAGGAATGATTTTTTTTAGTGATTTTTTAGCAATTTTCAGCCCACATCAATGAGCATCGAACAGCCATCCCCCAAACCAACTTCCGCAGTTGCTCCTCAAGCCGCCTTGCCGCTCTCCGATAAAGTTCGGGAGGCGCTGGCCATTACCAAGCGTGGCGTCGACGAGCTGCTGATCGAAAGTGAATTCGCGCAGAAACTGGCGCGCGCCGAACAGAGCGGTCAAGCCTTGCGCATCAAGCTGGGGCTGGACCCGACCGCACCCGATTTGCATTTGGGTCATACGGTGGTGCTCAACAAGATGCGCCAGTTGCAAGATCTCGGTCATACCGTGATTTTCCTCATTGGTGATTTCACCTCGATGATTGGTGATCCGTCCGGCCGTAATGCCACAAGGCCGCCGTTGACGCGTGAACAAATCGAGCTCAATGCCAAAACCTACTTTGCTCAGGCCAGTCTGGTGTTGGACCCGGCGCGTACCGAAATTCGCTACAACTCGGAATGGTGCGATCCGCTCGGCAGCCGCGGCATGATTCAGCTGGCCTCGCGCTACACTGTGGCGCGCATGATGGAGCGCGACGACTTCACCAAACGCTTCAAGGAAGGCACACCGATTTCGGTGCATGAATTCCTCTATCCGCTGATGCAAGGTTACGATTCTGTAGCCTTGAAGGCCGACCTTGAATTGGGCGGTACCGATCAAAAATTCAACCTGCTGGTTGGCCGCGAGTTGCAAAAAGACTTCGGCCAGGAACCGCAGTGCATCCTGACCATGCCTCTGCTGGAAGGCCTCGACGGCGTCGACAAGATGTCCAAGTCGAAGAACAATTACATCGGCATCACCGAGCCGGCCAACACTATGTTCGCCAAGGTGATGAGCATTTCCGACGTCATGATGTGGCGTTACTACGAGTTGCTGTCGTTCCGTTCGCTGGCCGATATCGCCGGCTTCAAGGCGGCCGTAGATGAGGGTAAGAATCCGCGTGATATCAAGGTCGCGCTGGCGCAGGAAATTGTGACCCGCTTCCATTCGCAACAGGCGGCCGAAGATGCCCTGGCTGATTTCGTCAATCGCTCAAAAGGTGGCATTCCGGATGACATCCCAGAACTCAGTTTGAGCGGCGCGCCGCTGGGCATCGGCCAGTTGCTCAAGCAAGCCAATCTGTGTGCCTCCACCTCGGAAGCCTTGCGCATGGTCGAACAAGGCGGTGTGCGTATCGATGGCACCGTCATCAGCGATAAGGCTCTCAAGGTCGAAGCCGGTGTGTTGGTGGTGCAGGTCGGCAAACGTAAATTCGCCCGTGTCAGCCTGAGCTGAGGCAGCGATGATCGCTTTATTGCAACGCGTCAGTCGCGCCGAGGTGGTCGTCGACGGCAGCCAGATTGGCGCCATCGGCGCTGGCTTGATGGTGTTGGTATGCGCTGAGCGCGGCGATACCGAACAGCAGGCCGATGCCTTGCTCAGCAAGCTGCTCGGCTACCGCGTCTTTGGCGACGAGGCCGGCAAGATGAACCGCAGTATTGTCGATGTCGGTGGCGGCTTGTTGCTGGTGCCGCAATTTACGCTGGCAGCGGACACCCGCTCGGGCACACGGCCCTCCTTTACCCCGGCGGCGGCGCCTGAAGATGGTCGCCGTCTGTTTGATCATTTTGTCGGCCAGGCCAGGCTGCGGCACCATGAGGTGGCTACCGGCCGCTTCGGCGCCGACATGCAGGTGTCGCTGACCAACAACGGACCGGTGACCTTCTGGTTACAAATGAAAGCACCCACGCCCACTTTCAGTAGCGGGCAAGACCAGGTGAAAACATGACTGAAATTCTGCTGATCCGACACGGCGAAACCGACTGGAACGTCGACAAGCGTCTGCAAGGTCATATCGACATTGCACTCAACGCCGAAGGACTGCGCCAAGCGGCGGCATTAGGTGCAGTGCTGGCCGACGAGCCGCTGGATGCGGTCTTCGCCAGCGACCTGCAACGGGCGCGCGACACTGCACAAGCGGTAGCTGCGCCGCAAGCCTTGCCGGTGCAGATTGCGCCGACCTTGCGTGAGCGCTGTTACGGCGCTTTCGAAGGTTTGCGCCATGTAGAAATTGCACAACGCTATCCGCAAGACTACGCCGCCTGGAAGGCGCGCGAACCGGACGTGCGTTATCCCGAGGGCGAACGCGTGGCCGAAACCATGCGCGAATTTTCTGCACGCGCCGTGGCCGCTGTGACCGGCCTGGTGAGCTCTGGCAGCTACCGCAAGATTGCCATCGTCAGTCATGGCGGCGTGCTTGAGTGCATCTATCGCTGGGCCATGCAGAGTGGCCTTGGCCATGAACGCGACTTTGATATTTTCAATGCCAGTATCAATCGCCTGCAATGGGACGGTCGTCATTTGCGCATTCTGCAATGGGGTGACGTGAGCCACTTACAGGCTGGCGCGCTCGACGAAGTGGATCGTTAAAACACTCGGAAAGAGCTCTCCACTCAGATTCTGTGGGGCGCTCTAAGGGTTGCTTTACTATTTTGTCGTTGTCTGACTGATAAGTTGTGGCACTCAGGATGCGACCAGACCGATTCTTGTTGGGCTGCACAGGCAATCGCGCTAGAATAGCGCTCTTCCCCGTCAATACATACTCGACCGTAGGTCGCCCAAGCACCGTGAATATCGGCCCTCATTCCCTGCGCAACAAGGTTTTCGTCGCCCCTATGGCCGGGGTCACGGATCGGCCTTTCCGTCAGTTGTGCAAGCAGCTGGGAGCAGGCTATGCGGTGTCGGAAATGGCCGCCTCGGACCCGCGTTTGTGGCAAAGCGAAAAAACTGCGCGGCGTACCAACCACGACGGTGAAATGGAACCCAAGGCAGTGCAGATTGCCGGCGCCGATCCAACCATGCTGGCCGATTGCGCACGTCACAACGTTGACCGTGGCGCGCAGATCATCGATATCAACATGGGTTGTCCGGTCAAGAAAGTTTGCAACAGCTGGTGCGGTTCGGCCCTGCTGCAGAACGAAGCGCTGGTGGGCGCCATTCTTGATGCAGTGGTGCGCGCCGTGGACGTGCCGGTGACGCTGAAATTTCGCACCGGCTGGAACCGTGAAAACAAGAACGCCCTCAAGATTGCCGCCCTGGCCGAGCAAAGCGGCATCGCCATGCTTACCCTGCATGGCCGTACCCGTGCTGATGGTTACAGCGGTGAGGCTGAGTACGAGACCATTGCGGCGGTCAAAGCGGCAGTGAAAATTCCGGTGGTCGCCAACGGCGACATCACCACCCCTGAGCGCGCCAAATTCGTGCTCGACGTCACTGGTGCCGATGCCGTGATGATCGGCCGTGCGGCGCAAGGGCGGCCGTGGATTTTCCGTGAGATTGACCACTATTTGCGCACCGGCACTCATTTGCCGGCGCCTATGGTGGCTGAAGTGCAAGAACTGATGCTGGAACATTTGCAGGCCCATTACGCGTTTTACGGCGAGTATCTGGGGGTGCGTACGGCGCGCAAGCATATCGGCTGGTATGTGCGCGAGCTGCCTGGCGGCGAGCAATTCCGCCAACGCATGAATCGTCTGGAGGACTGCCAACTGCAGTGGAATGCCGTGCGCGAGTTCTTCCAATTGCAGGCGGCACTTGGCGAGCGGTTACAATACGGGCTTGCCGATCAAGCCCTGGCTGCCTAACGGCGTTACGGTCTGCGCTAGGCAAACATTGATCAATCAATTTAAAAACAATAGAAATATCGCGTAATGAGTAAAGAAAGTATCGAGGATGTCGTCAGAAAGAGTCTTGATAAGTATTTCAAGGATCTGGGCGAACAGTTGCCAACGAATGTCTATGACATGGTTGTTTTGACGGTCGAGAAACCGATCTTTGAAGCAGTGATGGCGCGCGCCGACGGCAATCAGTCGCAAGCAGCAGAAATTCTCGGTATCAACCGCAATACCTTGCGCAAGAAGTTGCAGCAGCACGGCTTGCTGTAAGCGTTGTCATCGACGGCGTTGCTGACGGCAGCGTCGAATGTTCTCCGGATTTCCCCTTTTCTGTCCATTTCATCATGATCAAACAAGCCCTCATCTCCGTTTCCGATAAGACTGGCGTGCTCGACTTTGCACGTGCCTTGTCCGCCATGGGTGTCAACATCCTGTCCACTGGCGGCACCGCAAAATTGCTGGCCGACAACGGTGTCAAGGTGACCGAAGTTGCCGACTACACTGGTTTTCCGGAAATGCTCGATGGCCGCGTCAAGACTTTGCATCCGAAAGTGCACGGCGGCATCCTGGCACGCCGTGATTTTCCTGAGCACGTCGCCGCACTCGAACAACATGGCATTCCGGTCATCGACATGGTGGTGGTGAATCTGTATCCGTTTCAACAGACCATCGCCAAGGAACAATGTGCGCTGGAAGACGCGATTGAAAACATCGACATCGGCGGCCCAGCCATGCTGCGTTCGTCGGCGAAGAACCACAAGGACGTGGTCGTCATCTGCGACCCGCTCGACTACAGCAGTGTGCTCAGTGAACTGCAAAGCGGCGGCGATCTGCCCTACGAAAAGCGTTTTGCGCTGGCCAAGAAGGTGTTTGCCCACACCGCCCAATATGACGGTGCCATCACCAATTACTTCACCGCCCTGGGTGAAGATAAGCAACACGCTACTCGCAGCGCCTACCCGGATACCTTGAATCTGCATTTTGAAAAAGTGCAGGACATGCGTTACGGCGAAAACCCGCATCAATCGGCAGCCTTCTACCGCGACATCAAAAAGGTCGACGGCGCGCTGGCCAATTACACCCAGTTGCAAGGCAAGGAACTGTCGTTCAACAATATCGCCGACGCCGATGCCGCCTGGGAATGCGTCAAGACCTTCGACGCTGCGGCGACCGTTGCCTGCGTCATCATCAAGCATGCCAATCCGTGCGGCGTGGCGGTCGGTGCCACGGCGCTGGAGTCCTACAGCAAGGCGCTGCAAACCGATCCGACCTCCGCTTTCGGCGGCATCATTGCGTTCAATCGTGAACTCGACGGCGCTGCAGCCGAAGCCGTGGCCAAGCAATTTGTTGAAGTCCTGATTGCGCCATCCTTCAGCGTGGAAGCCAAGGCAATTTTTGCTGCCAAGCAAAACGTCCGCTTGCTGGAAATTCCACTCGGCGGTGCGCTCAACAGCTACGACTTCAAGCGCGTCGGCGGCGGTTTGCTGGTGCAGTCGCCAGATGCCAAGAACGTGCTGGTCGAAGAAGTCCGGGTCGTCAGCAAGAAGCAACCTACCCCACAGCAATTGCAAGACCTGATGTTCGCCTGGCGCGTGGCCAAGTTCGTCAAGTCCAACGCCATCGTGTTCTGCGGCAACGGCATGACGCTCGGCGTCGGCGCCGGTCAGATGAGCCGCATCGATTCAGCCCGCATTGCCTCGATCAAGGCGCACAACGCCGGTTTGACCCTGGCCGGTTCGGCCGTGGCGTCAGATGCTTTCTTCCCGTTTCGCGACGGTCTCGATGTTGTCGTTGATGCCGGTGCCACGAGTGTGATCCATCCAGGTGGCTCGATGCGCGACCAGGAAGTGATTGATGCCGCCAATGAACGCGATGTCGTCATGCTGTTGACCGGTACCCGTCATTTCCGCCATTAAGCAATAACCGAGCACAGGATCAGATGCCGCGAATCGGATAGACTCAGTCCATGAAAATTCTCGGCATCGATCCTGGCTTGCGCACCACCGGCTTTGGGGTGATCGACCAAAACGGCAGCAAACTCACCTACATCGCCTCCGGCACCATCAAGACGCCCGACGGCGAATTACCGCAACGGCTCAAGGTCATTCTGGCCAGTGTCGGTGAAGTCATCGCAACCTATCGGCCCGATTGCGCGGCGATAGAAAAAGTGTTCGTCAACGTCAATCCACACTCCACACTCTTGCTCGGACAAGCCCGGGGTGCGGCCATTTGCGCATTGGTGCAGGCCGATCTTGCTGTTGCCGAATACACCGCGCTGCAAGTCAAACAATCGGTGGCAGGGCATGGTCGGGCGCAAAAGCAGCAGGTGCAGGACATGGTGCAGCGCTTGCTGGCGCTACCGGGTTTGCCCGGTAGCGACGCCGCTGATGCGTTGGGCGTGGCCATCTGTCATGCCCATAGCGGAGCGATACTCTCTACGCTCGGTGCGCTAGCGCCGACATTGGCCAAGAAGGGCTTGCGCATGCGCGGTGGTCGCCTGGTGGGCTAGGTTGTTGCGAAACATCGTCGCCACCAGGCTGAGCAAGTCAGCAGGCTATACGAGATCGCCGTGCCACATGTGAAATTTGATGGGCGGCCCCTGATAGTCTTGCACGTCATCAAGTGCGCATAAGTACTGGAGTGCACTCAATTCAAGAGGATTGTCCGAGAGATCGATATAGGCATGCCGGGACAAGCCGGTCAGCACCTCCGGGAAATTGCGCAAGTTATTCTTGCCGGCAAAGAGTGCGAGTAGTGCAGGTGGTACCTGCTCAGGTAGATGACTTAAGCTGCACGAGGCAACATCAATCATCTGCAAAGAGTCTGGCAGCATATCCGGCAAGGCGCTCAGGTGCGGATTGCGGCAGGCAATCAAGATTTTCAGCGTGGCAGGCAGACTATCAGGCGCAATCTGCTCAAGCTGATTGTCTGAGATGGTCAGTGTGTTGATATGGTTGGGCAGATGGGGCGGCAACTCAGTCAGGTTCAAGCCTTGCAGATCAAGTGTTGCATGGCCGTACTGCTGACAATCTTTGAGACGCTCGACGGCAATATCACGGGATTCGTCGGTGCCCTGGAGCACGCTGGTTTGCCAGTCATGCCATGCCAGCTGCAGGTGGTGGTTACTGATGCTGGTGTTTGCCAATGCCAGCGTAGTAGCGCTTGAATGCGCTCCCCAAAGAGGGGAGTCAGGGAAATTGAACAAAGAATAATTGAACATGGCAATGGGTCCTGAGAGATAAGGCGCCAAGAGTCTCATTTCTGCTGGTGCCTGCCTTTCAAATTGTAGTCATCATCGCTCCGCGCGGCGGCTCCGTAGCGGCCACTGCTGTATCATTCCACCATTGTCTCCACCATCCTCTTTTTATCGCGCCATCATGATCGGTCGTCTCTCCGGAATTCTGCTTGAAAAAAATCCCCCGCAATTGCTGGTCGATTGCAATGGCGTCGGTTATGAAGTCGCAGTCCCCATGAGCACCTTCTACAATTTGCCCGGACTGGGCGAGAAGGTGGTGCTGTTGACCCATCTGGCGATTCGCGAAGATGCGCACGTGTTGTTCGGTTTCGGTGCCGCCGAAGAACGCAATACCTTCAAGGAATTAATCAAGATCACCGGCGTCGGCGCGCGTACCGCGCTGGCGATCCTGTCTGGCATGTCGGTTGGTGATCTGGCACAAGCGGTGACGCTGCAAGAAGCCGGTCGTCTGACGCGGGTGCCCGGCATCGGCAAGAAAACTGCCGAACGCTTGTTGCTGGAGTTAAAGGGCAAGCTCGGCGCCGATCTCGGTGCGGTTGGCGGCATGGTGCATCACGACACCGGCTCGGACATTCTCAAGGCCCTGCTGGCATTGGGATATTCGGACAAGGAAGCCACGCTGGCGCAAAAGCAGGTGCCGGCCGATGCAACCGTGTCGGAAGGCATCAAGCATGCCCTCAAAGCGCTTTCCAAAGCATGACCCAACCAGCACAAACGCGATAGACCATGAGCATCCAGACCGACGATTTCTCCGAACAGCGCATCATTGCCGCCACGCCAGCCTCGGCCAACGAAGAGGCGATCGAACGCGCCTTGCGGCCCAAGCAGCTCGACGAATATGTAGGTCAGGAGAAAGTGCGCGATCAGCTCAGCATCTTCATCGCCGCCGCCCGGCAACGCGGTGAAGCACTCGACCACACCCTGCTGTTCGGTCCACCCGGTCTGGGTAAAACCACCATGGCGCACATCATCGCACGTGAAATGGGCGTCAATCTGCGTCAGACCTCCGGCCCGGTGCTCGAACGCGCGGGCGATCTGGCCGCCTTGCTGACCAATCTGGAAGCTAACGACGTTCTGTTCATCGATGAAATTCACCGGCTTTCACCGGTGGTGGAAGAAATCCTCTACCCGGCGCTGGAAGATTATCAAATCGACATCATGATCGGCGAAGGTCCGGCGGCGCGCTCAGTGCGCCTGGATCTGCAACCGTTTACCCTGGTCGGCGCCACCACCCGTGCCGGCATGCTCACCAATCCGCTGCGCGATCGCTTCGGCATCGTCGCCCGCCTGGAGTTTTATTCGCCACCGGAGTTGGCCCGTATCGTCACCCGCAGCGCCGGTTTGCTGCATGCCCCCATCGTCGCCGACGGCGCCCTGGAAATTGCCAAGCGCAGCCGCGGCACTCCGCGCATCGCCAATCGTCTGCTGCGCCGGGTGCGCGACTATGCCCAGGTCAAAGGCAATGGCGAGATTACCCGAGCCGTAGCCGATGCCGCGCTGGTCATGCTCGATGTGGACCCGGTCGGCTTTGATCTGATGGATCGCAAGCTGCTCGAAGCGGTACTGTTCAAATTCAACGGCGGCCCGGTCGGACTCGACAATCTGGCCGCCGCCATCGGCGAAGAACGCGACACCATCGAAGACGTGCTGGAGCCCTATCTGATCCAGCAAGGCTATCTGCAACGCACACCGCGTGGCCGGGTAGCCACGCCTGCGGCCTATACCCATTTCGGCGTGACCGCGCCTGCACAGCCCGGTGGTGATCTCTGGAGCGGTGCTTAAGAACGCCACAAATGCTGCAAGCGGCGTTTTCTTAGGTGTTCTAAATCCGCTGTTGGTGGCACACAGTCAATCACGGTAGATGACGATTTGGTCAGAATCCTGATTTCCACTTGTGCAAAAATTAATCGTCATCGACAATGGATAGCTAATCACTATCTCACTGTGTGAACCTCCCATGCTTATGTCGAGCCAAGCCAGTCGGTACGCCTATCAGCTCCTCGATGCCCGCGCCAACGCGCATCTGATCGCCTTGCCCTCTGCTGTCGAACCCCTCTCGGTGAATGATGCCTACGACATCGCCCGCTGCATTCTGGATATTCGCGTTGACCTTGGAGAGCAGCCCGTTGGCCGCAAGGTTGGCTTTACCGTACACAAGACCTGGGGCCAATACGGCGTGACTGACGATGTGCGCATTCCGATCTGGGCGCATGTTTTCGACACCACCGTGCGCTTCGCCCAAGACAATCACGGCATCCAAAGCCTAAGCGGTGCATTGCAGCCGCGCATCGAACCGGAAATCGTCTTCAAGCTGGGCAAGACGCCGCCGCCCGAGGCCACGCTGGATGAACTGGCCGAATGCATCGAATGGATGGCACATGGCTTTGAGATCGTCGCTTGTCCGTTTGCCAATTGGGAATTCACGGTGGCCGATTCGATTGCCGCCTTCGGTTTGCACGGCACCCTGATCATCGGTGAGCCGCACGTACTGTCATCGGCCACGCGCCACAATCTGGCGCAGATTCTGGCAGCCTCCAGCGTGTCCTTGTCCTGTAATACCGACACGAGCGGCACCCTGCATGCGGCCGGGTTTTTCAACAATGAAGCCGACAGCCCCTTGCATGCACTCTGGCAACTGCATCAACTGCTCAAGGAGCAAGCCGAGTTTGCGCAACTGAGCGCCGGCGAAATCATCACCACCGGTACCTGGACCGATGCTTATCCGATTGCAGCTGGCCAAACCTGGACCACCGCCTTTTCCGGTGTCGCCTTGCCCGGTTTGACAGTCTCGTTTGTCTGACGCAATGCAAATCTGGGTAGATGCCGACGCCTGTCCCGGCGTGATCAAAGAGATGCTGTTCCGGCTGGCCGATCGCACCCAGATTGTGGTCACGCTGGTGGCCAATCGCTATATCCGGGTACCACCCTCACGTTTCATCAAATCAGTAGTGGTGCCGGCCGGCTTTGATGTGGCCGACAAGGAAATCGTCAAACTGCTGCAGCCGGGTGACCTGGTCATCAGCGCCGACATTCCGCTGGCCGCCGAAGCCATCGCCAAAGGTGCCGCCGTACTCAATCCGCGCGGTGAAATGTATACCGCCGACAATATCGCCCAGCATCTGACGATGCGTAACTTCATGGAAGAGCTGCGCAGCGGCGGGGTGGAAACCGGTGGTCCGCCCGCCTTCAGTCACAGCGACGGCCGTGCTTTTGCCAAGCAACTGGAACGATATGTATTGCTGCATGCACCGGCCCCCAGCGCCGGCGATGCCTGACACGGCAAGCCTTACTCCGCACGCATCCAGATCTGGCTGCGACCCAGCATCGGAATGCCGATATAACCGCGCACGGTGAGCTGTTTGCCACCGTCCTGCACACTCAGCTTGCTCTTGTAGAGCTTACCGTTGCCCGGATCGAGGATCTGGCCACCGGTATAGTCTTCGCCGTTCTTTTTCAGGCCACTCAGAATGGTCATGCCAATGATGGGCTGATCCTTGAGCGCGCCGTCGCATTTGCTGCAGGTCGGATTCTGTTCCTGCTCCGGCGTGCGAAACAGCTTCTCGATCTTGCCAGTCAACTCACCATCGGCCTCGCTGATGCGAATGAGCGCGTCCGGCTTGCCGGTCTCGTCGTCGATGTTCTTCCACAAGCCCACCGGCGAGCCGTCGGCCCAGGCCGACATGGCAGTGACGGCGCAAAACGCCAGCAAGGTGCTTTTCAGGATGTTGCATATGGACATGATATTCCTCCTAGAGATCGTTGAATAAAGCACGGTTGTTCTAATTTATTTTGGCCTAGTGTAGACAAGCTTACGAGGTCCGGCAAGAAAATAAATCAAGCGCAGTCACAAAAAAAAACCGCCATCGGTTCGCGATGGCGGTTGGCTGGGAACAGATCCGGCGCTGGCTTATTTCAGCTTGGCCAGTTGCTCCTGCAGTTTGGCCAAGGTCGTAGTGAAATTGGCCAGACGTTCCTTCTCCTGCGCCACCACCGCTTCAGGTGCACGGGCGACAAAGCTTTCATTGGACAGCTTGCCGTTGGCCTTGACGATTTCTCCGCTGATGCGCGTGATTTCCTTGCTCATGCGCTCGCGTTCGGCGGCGATGTCCACTTCCACCTTCAGCATCAGCTTGAACTCGCCGACAATGGCCACCGGAGCTGGAGACTCCGGCAATTGCGCCACGATCTGCGTTTCGCTCAGCTTCACCAGTGCCTGCAGGTAAGGCAGGAAAGAGGCGACTTGCTCAGCGTCGGCCGCTTCCACGATCAACGGCACGCGCAAGGCGGGAGACAACTGCATCTCACCGCGCAGATTGCGGCAAGCGTCAGTCAGCGTCTTCAACTGCGTCATCCAGGCTTCG
>Ga0209913_1000318_pt1 | contig 44687 bp, 54 predicted proteins | sample PersoiDNA2013203_FD_185805 | JGI IMG/M metagenome (GOLD analysis project Ga0209913, IMG submission 185805) | Permafrost soil microbial communities from the Arctic, to analyse light accelerated degradation of dissolved organic matter (DOM) -... | ecosystem: Environmental > Terrestrial > Soil >...
ATTCCAGATGGCGTTGAACATCGCCATGCAACAATGAACCCGTCGTCACCATCTCGGTATACAACCAAGTATGGCGAGTAATATGACGGTGGAATTCGCGACAATGGCGATCTGACCAATCGAGCATCGGGGCAACAGAAACCCGTCTAGGTGGCAATACGGGGCTTTTCTCTATGACAGGCTTCATTTTTAAAACTTACAATCTTATTTAAACTTAATCAATATTATGCTATTTTACGAACCCATTACGGAGAAATTACGGAGAAATTAGGGAAACTATGGCATCAATCCGTCAACGAAATGGCTCGTGGGTCGCGGACATTCGCCGCAAAGGCCATAAGTCTATCACCAAGTCATTCAAAACAAAGTCTTTAGCACTCGCCTGGGCGCGGGAAGTCGAAGCTAGTATTGATGCAATGTCATTCAAAGATATCCGAAGCTTGGCTGGATTTACCTTGGGAAAAGTTATTGATCGCTACCTAACAGAGATTGCGTCACTCACTCCGATCGGCAGAACGAAGGAAACGTCCCTCAAATATTGGAAAAAGCTCTATGGTAATTTATCTCTCGATGCCTTAACGGAAGAATTGCTAACAACTTGGGCTCACGCCCGCGCAAAAACTGTTAAGGGTCCGACGATTCTCGTTGACCTTGCACATCTGGGCACTGTACTTCGCATTGTGAAAGAACTTTGGAAAATTCCAATTGATATAGAAATAACATCAAAGGCAGCTGCCAGCCTCAAATATATAGGCGTGTCAAAAAAATCAGCGGAACGCGAACGCCGCCCAACGCAAAAGGAAATTGATGACATCTGCCTTTACTTCACGACGAAGGTTCGTCAAAAGGTTCCGATGGAATCTCTCATCCTTTTTGCTATTGAAACCGCCATGCGCCAAGGTGAGATACTAAATCTAAGATGGGACGATATAGATCACGAAAATAAAACCATCATAATCAGAGATAGAAAACATCCTACTCAAAAAATAGGAAACAATCAGGAAGTACCATTACTAGGAACTAGCTACGACATCTTGATGGCGCAACCACGCATCCCTGACGAACCGTTGATCTTCCCCGGCAACCCAAACACACCGTCATCATTATTCCCGAGAGCATGCAAGGCACTCAAAATTGAAGATCTGCGCTTTCACGATCTTCGCCACGAGGGGATTAGCCGGTTATTTGAAAAGGGATACAGAATCGAACAAGTAGCACTCATATCCGGACACCGAAGCTGGAAAATGCTGAGCAGGTACGTGCAATTAAAAGCGAAAGACTTGCACACTATACTGCCATAGACCGGGGGTTCGATTCCCGCCGACCACACCATAATATCATTTAAAATCAATGACTTATGATTTTAAACCTGTCATTAAATGGGGTTATTTGGGGCTGTTTTTGCACTGAAATGACAACAAAATGACAGCATAGCAAAAACTTAAAGATCACACTGCGCTGTTTTTTGTCGAAGCACTAGCCGCGGCTTTAACCTTATCCTCTGCTATCTCAACATTAATTAAAGCATGATACCAACGGCTTAATCTGAACACTCTCATTCCAGCCTTAAACGCTAAATTAAGGCTATAAACAGACAAGAAGTAACCAATGCCCGACGAGATCACTTCTGCTTTATTTATCCACTCAAGATAAGGAGATAAACACAGTGGGGTGGGAATATGCAGCGATTTTGCAACGAATGCGTATAGTAGCGTTATGATTTGAAAGAATAAAAATATTAGGAAAGCTGCACTAACACTAAGGTATGGCGATTTCATCTCATCTTCGTGCGATAGAACCCTTTTAAATGACTCACTTCCAAACCCTAAAAAAATTGCAAATCCACCCAAAGTAAAACCCAGAACATTTGGAAAAACCGAAATAACCTGGTCCCACCATGGAAAACTCACCCAATATGGAGCACACAACACCCATATAAAAATGGAGACCCAAAAATCAGCGGAGAAAACAACAGCTTTCCAACCCCCGGTAATTTTCCAAGCCATCACCAAAATCTGAAGATTACTTTTTACTTCATCATTTTTAGTCATTTTGCTAAATATTTAAAATAACTGCTTTCAGTGCGTCCAATAAAGGTTGAAGCTTACTATCGTAAATCCCTTTAAGTTTAAGCGGGAAATCAGATGAACTTGCCTTGTCAGAAACGCGCTGTAAATTCTTCCCGCTTACCTCAACCAATCCATTATTTGCAGCAATTCTTGCACGAGCCTTCATCTCTTCGTCAGGAATTATACTCGACTCACCTGACGCCTTTTTATATATAGTCGTCTCTGACTCCAACCGCCGCGCGCGCAAGCGGTCATAAACCGCGCGCTCATCATCTTGATCAACTGGATTTGGCCGCTCTATCTTAATCGAAAGATTTCTAATCTCCGGCCAATTTAACATTTCCTCGACTTTACCCTTATCAGTGAGAATCGTAAGGTCAACCTTATTAAATTTGTCTGAAATCTCACGCTTTTGACATATTGCGGAAAGCAATTTATGCACTAAATGTGGTGATGCAGAAGCCAATGATGATTTGGATACAAAATATAACTGATGTGTTTTAGGATTAAAAACATAAGGTATTTCAGTTAAATTAGGCTTTAGCGCGACGGGTATTTTGACCTTATCAACATCTTCCTCTGCAGCTTTTTTATGCTTATCAATATCAAACCAAGGGTTTTCAAGATCGACTTCAAGAAATCGATAAAAATTGCCTAAAATCAAACCATGAGGATCATCTTTATCAGCGTACCTCAAATCACCAATCATTAAAGCGTTATTTGCATGGACGATATATGAGCGGGTTTTATTCATTGCCTCCCACAACGCCACGTATTCCAAAGGCTCATGCACAGTGTGAACACGTATGTTGACGCCTGACACGTCAAAATTTATTTTCCTTCCCATCACAAAACCCCACATTTAGATATTAAAAATTTAATTTCTGTATATTTAATCATATTTTCTTTTTTGTCAAAAAAATACTTAATAATTAATAAAATGTAAGAAAAGTCACTGAGCAACACACGTTACTCAGTATTACCGCAACGTGTCTATACGGATGTCTGCACTTGGCGCACATCACCAGCACGCACAGCCGCCGCATCTGGAGTAACAAGCGACGCATTAAATACATCCGCAGCGCGCAGCGCATTGACCGCCGACGTAGCGAATACTTTGAGCTGCGGAATGAATGACGAGACATCACCCACCAGCACACTCAATCCAGACACCACCGCATTAAATTTCTGTTCACCTGGTGATGCCGGCATCAACTCTTCAACATTCTTAATGAGGTTCATTGAGGTCCCCACAAGCAATTTGTAATCAATCCCACCCACTGATCCAGGTGCAGCCAGAGCCGCGTCGACAGAAGTCGCCAGCCCCGACAAAGCGGGCAACAAGTGCGCAATGTCACCGAAAATCCCCTGCACACCGACAATCGTCGCTTCAAACTTCTCTTGCGTGGATCCCTGTGGCATCAGACTTGTGAGAGCTTGGAAAATAGAAATAAAGGATTGAATAATTAATAAAATATTCATGATTAGCTTTCTTAAAATTGACATTCAGACGAAAAAAAGGCTCCATCAATGGAGCCAACAAATACGGCGATGAACTGCCGAAATTCTTCACCCACCTCGGTAGGTTTGCTCCCAGCTGGTGTCGATGACCGAACCGTCAGCAGCTTGACGGAGTGGCGACACTGAAGTTGATTGTTTTGCTGCGGTTGCTGTTGGCGTTGCCACTGTTGACACATCGTCTGGCTTTGGTTGATCGACTGGGCTAGCTGATTGCCCAGGTGTCGCTGGCAAGATGCCGGCTCGCTTTGAAGTGATAACAGGGAGCACGACGCCAACGACTGCAATAATCCCAGCAGCAATAGCGTTTGCCTGATCAGCAGAAATCGGAATTTCTTTTCCGAATGCGCTTGCAACAGACACAATCGCAAGAATAAAAGCAGACAATGCCGCCGCAGAGATTCCACCGGACTTCCACACATCGACATTTGCAATCTCCTGACCTTTTCGAAACAGCCCAATAAAAGCTGAGAATTTTTCAAACATCTTTTCCTCCATTAGTTAATAAAACGAGCCTTGCTCGTGCGTATAATGCCAAGCGATCTGCTTGACCGTTAAGCCCTCCATTGATTCGTTTTGTAATCTCAGTGAAAAGCTGGTCGTCAGCCAGTTCATTGAGTCCGTGTTTTTTCCAAAACCAAGCAGCAGACCGCGCCGCAAGTTCCGGCTGCTCTAGTAATTCAGGATGCTCGACGCAATCGACATCGAGATCGATCATGACATCGACGTAATTATCGCGACCGGTGATCTGAATAAGACCACGGCCTTTATAACGAACACCATCCCCCTTCTGCGTGTTCCCCAGATCCTTTCGCCCCTCATACGCCTGACCGCTGGCCAGCTCTTGCGTGTAAAAAAGTTGCGCGCTTTCATGGCCTACCTGGGCAAGAAACGCAGACTGGCGCAATGGCGTGTTGATTTCGAATTGCACCATTGCTTTCGTGAGAGGATCAAAAAAAAGCTCGCAACGTTTTCCGGCGAGCTTGTAAATTTGATGTAATTGATCGAGTGTCATTTGTGCCACCCTTGACCTGCTAGCGCTAAATAAACCGCGCCGGCAAATGCCATGGCTACCAACCCAGTGACAGTCCACTTGCCGAACAACGCAAACTGCTTATCAAGCCATTCCTCTAGCACTTCTTTAAGTGCCTCTTTGTATACGCGCTTTTCCTCACTTTTATCAGCCATCCCGATCCTCCATGATCTCGTTAATGTAATAAACTGCACTGGCACTACAAACCCCAACTGCGAACACCAACCACAAGTAAAAAAGGTTAGCCGTAACCTCAAACGACGCAATGGTTATAAAAGTACTTAGCGATACCCCCAACAAAAATGCGCGAAACTCTCTCATCGTGAACCTTTAGGCGTAAAAAAACCCGCATATGCGGGGCGATGAACAATCACTTTTTATCAATTATTGAATTACAGTTATGTTCCATACATACGTCGTCCCAGCGGCAAGTGCAGCCGAAGCAACAGACAAAATAAAAGCATTTGTAGTTACAAGATAAGTGTATATGGCTTGCCCACCTGTCAATGCCGCTGCTGCTGCATTTGCAGGGGAAATCATCACTCGCGGCGCGGCGGCATATGGAATGCTAAATGTCACAGTAGCGAACCACCCTGCGGTCGGAGCGGTGCCGACATTCGCAGTCAACGTCATCGCTGTAGATGTTCCTGCCACCGAACACGTACCATTCGTTCCCAGTCCTACACCAGTTGTAATTGCAGGAGTACCTCCCCCACCGAGCAACTGACCAACCTGTACTGGAACATTCAATATTGATAAATTTGGTCCCAATTGATAAGGGACACTCCAAATTACTGGATTTCCAACGGTCCCCACAGATGCAAATGCAAAATAATGTGTGCCATTGCTCTGATAATAGCGAGAGGCGGCGGCAGACGTTGAATAAATATCACCGAATCCATTGTTGTAATAATTCGCAGCAACTAACGGAACGACACCGCTTACTACAAAGGCGCCATTTCCAACTTGCAAGCCTTTATAGCTGGCTCCCCACGCTCCAGATCCAGGAGATATCGCGTAAGAGGTCGTCGCAGAGACCGTTGTTGCAGCAACTGATGATGGTGTAGTTGAACCGATAGGCGTGTTGTCTATCGCTTTTCCTGACGTGCAACTACCAATAGACGTCGATACTGTTGTAACTCCGTTCAAAATTGTAGTCTTTGAAGCTCCTCCACTATAACTTGTGAATGTGTTGCCACCTGTCGGCGATAATCCAGGATTTATCTCAATGACGCTAGCCCCATTTTGGATCAGCCAGTTGTAATACGTCGATGATGCGGTCGTCGTCGGATAAAACGAACAACCAATCAGCGTCATTTTAGAATTTGAATCAGCAATAATCGTCGCTGCCGTATTTGCTCCCACCGCCCCAGTAATCGATCCAGTTCGAAACGAGGTTACCGTAATCGTAGATGAGTATGATGCGATTGGCGTACCATTCAAATTCTCCGTTGCACATGCAACTAAATGAATACCTGCACACGAATTAAATGAATATGCAACGACTGGCGTAGTGCTACTACCTGACTGTATCCCATTGTCGCAACCACAGCCAATCATCGCGGAATATGTCAATCCGAATATATCGAATCCTACAATAGGTTGCGCCACGGTATTATCAAAATTAACCCAGCACGCCTCGAATGTCGTACTCGTCCCAGCACCTGAACCAGAACCGTCATTCTGCCAATAAAAACCTCTGTTGACTGCCTGACATGTAATGCGTCGGAAATGACACATCCATGAGTTATATGAAAATATTCCAACGCCAACATTTTGGATTAGTAGTGAGCCAAATTCCGCGTGGGACAATCTCGGCGCGTAAATTCCGTAGCTCGTCGATCCAGAGTACGAAGATCTCTTTAGCGTAATATTTGATATCTTTGTGTTATACGCATAGCTATTGTCAGGTGCAACAATAGAAATAATTGAATCAACAGCATAGCTTTCGAGACTTAGCACCCCGCCAGAGTAACCATTCGGCGACTTTATGGACCCAATACCAGGAGAGTTTGTAGTCTTCACAATTGCAGCGGCAGCCGCACCAGGCCCATCAATGGAAACCCCTGGCCATAACAAAACCGGTTTTTCAACTATATACGTACCGGGCGGAATACGAATCACGCCGCCAATAACTTTCAACGCATCACTAGCCGCTTGAAGCGAAGCCAACGAACTACTCGCTCCCGTTGGATCAGCAAGAAAATCAGCTACAACGTCAACACTAATATTTTGCAATTTTGCGTAAACATTTGTCGGAACACTTGCCGGCAACGGTGACTGATATGGAATAGCTTGTGCGCCGTTCACCCCTGTAATTTTCGCAACTACTGTCGTTGCTGTAGAAGCTGCAGATGCCGCAGCAACCGCTTCTGCAGTTGCAATTTGCGCTTGTACTGTAGCAATCCCGGCGTCAGTCGTTGCTGTGGCAGCTGAACTTGTAGCACTTACTGCTGATGCAGTAGCAGAAGCTTGGCTTGCTGTTGCAGCGGCTGCTTGCGATTGAGCTAAAGCTGCACTCGATGCGGCATTACTAGCACTTAACGCAGCATTATTTGTCGCAGCTTGCGCAGTTTGATCGTAATCACCCCAAGCACTATTCGTATAAATTTGAAGCTTATTTTTTGTAGTATCAAAATACTCGACGCCTGGCTGCAACGGATTTCCGTTACCGTCAACAGTTGGCGCGGACGGCAAGTCTCCAATAAAAACTGATCGGAAAGATGAGAGCGCAGAAACTAAACTACTCGCAGCTACTGATGCCGCATTTGCAGCATCTGATGCGATGCTCGCTTTGGTCGTTGCTAACGTCGCCTGGGACGTCGCAGTAATTGCTGCAGCACTAGCAGTTTGTGCATTTTGAGACGTCGCTGCCCGATCAGCGGAAGTTTGCTGAGCGTCATTTGCAACCTGGCTTCCCATCGCAAGATACGTAGGAGTAACGTCACCAGGAACACCTTGATCGCCTTTAATCGATTGATCATTCCACGAAATGCCATTCCACCCGTAAATGCTAGCATTCAATAAATAAGCATCCCCAACAGCTGGACTACTAGGTAACTGCGCACTTGAACTTAACACTCCTTTGAGCTGCAATCCCTTACCAACTAAATCGCCCGCCAAATAATCATCTCGAAACGACCCAAAAGTATTCAACAGCGCTGACGCACTCTGCGTCAATTGCTGAATATACGCCTGCGTCGGCATAATTGAATATGCCGCACCCTGAGCCGTTACACCTCCGTATTGCTTCGCAAGATGCAGAGTCTGAAGATCGATAATCTGATCAATCTCATAAACCACACCATCCGGACCGACAAATCCATTTCCTTTTGCAGTATTAGATACAAAGTCGGTTCCGGCCCCTTGCACCGCATCTGAACCTTGTGTTACTGAAACTGTTCCAGTTTTGTACCAGGCCATATTTCACTTCCTATAGACGAAAAAAAACCGCTAAAAAGCGGTTTCTATTTATTGAGATTTTGGATACTTTCGCTTTACTTCGTCACACTTAGCTAGATACTGAGCCCATTTTGTATCGTCGCCACGATCTCGCCAATACATTGCGTCAGCAAAATCGGAGGACGATGGATACTCTGAGCGACGAAGTTGAGCGTAGGTTTTTACAGGCTCCGGAGGTAGCGGAAGATCAGCAGGAGCTTCGCCAACGACCAATTCGCCGCCGTAGGTAACCACTTTATCGAGATGATCTTCGTGACTTTCTCCACTTCCGATCACATACCCATCTTTAATAATGTGATATTGAGTAATCATCGTTTAATTCCCATACAAAACATCGACGCGAAAAAGATCGATATAAAGCTACCACCAAGAAACTGCACGGTATAAGTAGCGCTCTCTCCTACGCCCAGCGCGTCAGGAAAATGAAAGCTAGGCCAGTCGTCGCCGCCAAAAGTATGACCGTACGTCTGAAATACGTTTCCATTTTTCAATACTTGAAAATACACATCACCGTTATTTGTGTAGCTGGCGCGCGCTGAAAATATCCCCAGAAACTTCTGGCCTTGGCCTGATGCTGGCATCGTGATTGACAAAATATTTTGCCATGATGAATTTCCAACAATTGTCGTATTCATCGTCGCACTTAACGGAACGGTTACCGCATTGCCCGCGATTTGCAGCGTATCGACGTTTGCGGTTCCGATAAACGCCTGGGAAATAAACGTCTGACCACCCACGACAACAAATGGCACTGTCACGTTCCCAGTACTTTCATCGACAAAAGCAATTTTTTGCGCAGAAAGCAAGATTTCCGACTCAGGCGTGCCACCGGAGTTATCGACCATCAGACCGATGCCAGCAATGTACGTCTTCCCACCCTCCGTAATCTGAGTCTTAATCGTCTCCGTTGCAGATAGTTGTCCATTAATATTCGCCACTGCCGACGAGATATTCTGAACTGCTGCTGAAGCATCACCTGCCGTCGCTTGTACTTGGCTAATCTGCGTTGCTAGCGATTGAACCGCATCTGATCTCGCTTGCTGTTCTGTTTGTATAGCAGACGTATTCTGTCCGACAACAGTACTCATCTGCGTGATCTGTAACGCCAGAGACTGATCAGCGGTTGCCCTTGCCTGCTGCTCACTCAAAATGGCCGAGTGATTATCACCAACCACTGCTTGCAGTTGCGTTATCTGCTGACTCATTGCAGAGTTTTCCGTTGCGACAGTCTGCTGAATCACATCTAGCTGCGCCTGCGCATTCGCGATTTTCGACTTCAACTGAGTCTTCGCTGTCGTCAATGCCTGGTCGGCACTAGCAAAAGACATCAACTGATATGCCGCCAACGCCTCGCTGGCAGCAATCTGATTCTGCTGCTGCGCAACCATTTGCTGCAATGTCGATCCGGGCGGCATCGCTGCAATTGCAACCTCTAAATCAGATATTAATTGGATCTGTGAAAGCAAGTCTTTTGCAAGCTGAGATTTAGTAATGCCATCTTTCAGATATTCAAGAATTTGCGTTGCATCAGAACTCGACTGCCCATCAACACCCGCCCCGCTGGGGAAAAAATCACCAATATTCCCTTTTTTATCAACGAAGCGGATCCAGAAATAAAACTCCACACCGGCACCCAAACCGGACATTACAAATGACGCCTGCGGCGCTGCCACAGTCGTCAGCAGCTTTGCTGATCCGCGATCAGGCGTTAATGAATACCAAACCTCCGTCGACTGCAAATAATCAACTGTCGGCGGCATCGACCAATCCAACTCGATCGAGAAAACCTTTGGCACTGCTTTCAGCACTGTAGCCAATGCGACGGGGCCGCCGCTCAGGGTATGGCTATACGCTTCAACCTGCGAGATATCCTGCACTGCACTACCGAAGCTATTAAAGCTGGCCAGCTTAATATAAATTGTTTTACCAACCCACTCAGCAGGATAGTCATAAGAAAAAATCGCATCATCCAAACGCACGAAAGGAACACCTGCAGAGTGAGCCAAGCTACTTGTTCCATAACATCCACGCACTAAGTACGACAGATTGTAGTTATTAGCACTTGTGAGCTGCGCAGTTGCGTACGACAAGTACTCGCCGCCCACGTAGCAGCCGGTCACCAAATTTTGCGCATCTTGTTGGGTGCCCGACAAAAGAACGCCAGAGGATCCGCCGAGATTCACACCCAGATTACTTACCGAATCAACACCAGGTACCGCATCGATCGCCGACGACGTGTATCCGTAGCGGGACTTTTGCTGAATACGCCCAACTTTTTTATACGTCGCATTGTCAGTCGACACCCACACGTCGGCACCGCCCCAGTTTGCACCACCAGACGCCGCAATCCAGATTTGCGAATTGTTGTTTGTCAGCTGAAGAGGTGGTTCAAAAATCACCGGATCAGACGCGCCGCCCGGATCAACGCTGAAATCAGGCGTATAGCCATCGGTCGTTGGCGGCGTCTTTATAGCATGACTATTGGTACCCAACGGATACTCTTCCGCTTTCACCGTCAACATGCCATCTTCGTCTTCAGTGATCTCAGTAATCATCACGACAGTACCGTCATGACCTTTGCGCGGATACGTTATCGCGAGCAAGTCCATCGGCTCCAGATAGCAGTATTTCCACGGCAAACTGAACTCGTACTCATTGCGAATGTACAAACTACGATGCAACAGAAAATCTGCTACTTTTGTCGCAGTCGCTGGATCGCAGATTTCTTTCATATCTACGACAGGCATACTACGAATGCCAAACTGCTCAATATCTGCGAAGTCTTTTGCCTCTGCAATATTGTCGTTGTAATCGTTAGATCGATCTGAAAACTTGACTTGCACGTGATTAAACGATTCGCTCAGCGACTTTTGCGTCATCAATAGCGGATCATCTCCGACGTCTAAAATGTCGTCCTCACCGATCACCAAGGGCGCAGGCAGTGCCGGCACAAAATTGCCATACGTGCTTGTGGCAGGAAAATCAGCATAAGGAACAACGTTAAGAACACCACTAGATCGATAGCAGTCAGCAAAACCGATCTGCAGTAAGTTCTTGATATTTTCAAACGCAGGCTTTTGCTCTTTGTACAATGGACTAACCCAAATTCCATTCGCGAGACAAAAATTTGAAAACTGCGTCAGATCACCGACGCTAGATGCAGGTAGGCCCAAACCCTGCTCCGGATCAGTCAAAATCGATTTGATAACATCAGCAACGTTTGCATCCGGGAGGCCACCAATACGTGCAGACGTCTGCACTTCAAACGAATGGTTGCCAAGTTGTGCGTTATTCCCAAGGTCATAAGCACCACCGGCGACATAACTGATACCGCGATATCCCAGCGCACGATCTGGATGCTTCGTTTGCATGTACGGATATGGATTTTGCGCAGACGACCCCGTATAAAGATCAAGCACAAGATCGCCGAGCGTTGAAACATCCTTGTCCTTCCACGCTTTAGGCACACCGACAATAGGACCATGCGTCAATGCCATAATCACAGCTGCAGTGTACGTATAAGTCGTACCTCCGGATGCATGCCCACCCTTGCCACCGCCCGACTGCTGATGCGGAATAGAGGTAAAGTCCTCGTATTGAATCAGGTTTGGCGCAACACGAACAGTACCGAACGCCCACGGAATAGGATTACCGTAGCAGGATGTCTGAAGATTTAGCGTCCCGATAGCTGTTGCATTTTGACTTGACGATCCGCCACCCATTAATCCTGACATTTTTTATCCTCTTAATCTGTAAAACCCTCGTAGACGATCGCGAAAATGGTCGCTAGTACTGATATCCGACAAAACGACTTCTCGATGCTGAGCAAGCGCATGAAGCACAATCGGCCATTCAATCACAATCGCCGCATGCGCCACACAACGCCCAAACTGGAACATGGCAATATCTCCTGGCTCGGGCGCATCGACCTGATCTGCATACTTTTCAACCCAACCGAGATACCGCTCAGCGTCGCGATGCAAGTGCCAATCCTGCGGATAAGGACGGGGATCAATCTCAGGGATCAAACCGCAGGCTCCATAAACGCGTACTAATATCATCGCGCAGTCCACACCCTCGCCCTTCACGTCAGCATGATGATGGTACGGTGTTTGGAGCCATGTTTTAGCCTCTGCAACTACGGCGGATTGTTGTTCTGGCGTCATACCATGGTCTCCGGTTTCGGCACAAATGGCGTGCCTTTAAAGTTCGCTGAATTATTGAACTTTGAAGCACACATCGCTTGCGTATGATCACAACCAGCCACAATCGTGAAAGCATCGCCAGGCGCAAGATCAAAAACAAGTGGACTAGATAACTCGACCAACCCACCGACAAAACTTTTTACAGAACGACGCACCCCACTGTTCTGACCGCTCAAAAACGTGACCGCACCAAGGGCATACCAGCCATCCGGATCGGGTAACGTCGCCGTAAATTTGATGCGATTGGTGACAGCAGTAATATTCGAAGATCGCTTAAACGCAGATCTGGCAACAGTGCAGCCAGCACTATAAAGATCACGAACACACCCAGGCTGAAACGTCAGCAACGGCACTGGCGTATTGAGAAAATCATCATCCGACACAACAGTCAACGTGATAATCAATTCGCCAACTTGCGACGACGTAACCTTGCCAACGAAGAAATTAAGCGACTCACCAGGACTGCCCCATGCAGGCAGAAAAGCTTTGTCGATCTTGATGATCATTCCGTAAAGTGCACCAGAGCGCGCTGCGACGTCCCATGTCACACCTCCCAGCAGATCCGTAGGTTGCGTCATCACATTAAGCGTCAATGTATCAACTTGCAACCCACGCTGCAAATGGAAATGCGCCCCTTTAATACTTGGCCCAGTGCTGCTATAGACCTGACCATATACAGTCACATCGATGTCAGCATCAGTCCAATAGAACACCTGGCCAGTGATCATCGTTACAGTAAAAAGATTACATTTAACGTAAAGACCACTATCTAGCATTGCTTGTAAATTTGCAGATCGCGCCTTCATATTTTCAACCCTAAGGAAGCTGTCATTTCCAAGCTTTTCAACTCATACAAAAATTGCAGCATCGTTGTAAACGCCAACGAATCTTGCGTGAATCGAGCACGGTAATAGTACGTACCAGACCACGTAATCACCCCCGCTCTTGGCGCAACCAAAAACGTCACCATACCAGTGGGACTGACCGTACAATCAGATCCCACATTTACCAGAACACCATTGACTTTGATGTTTACGATCTGATTAACATTTTGCACTGGCTCAACAAAATCAGCAGAGAAACCACGTACCAATTGAAAATTCAATTGCGAGCCGTTAGCTACACCGATCACCTGGTCTGTAACACTACAATCGTCAGGATATGAATACAAAAAATTATCAAAAGAGCCCCGCCGCGCCAAGAAAAACGCAAACATCGTTTGCAATTCTTGGCGACTTGCAGACCGTAAAAATTCATATTTCAATTTGAATGTGTACGTCGGCGAACTTGCCATCGATGCCCGGTACTCTTTACCAGACGTCGCTGTCTGAATTTTGGTGATGAACTTCGGCGCCCAATCTGTACCCCAAGACAAGCCAGGAAGCACAGGGAAAATAGCATTACTCATCACTGTTTCCTCGCATGATCCTTCAATTGATCAGCAATAAATTTAATGTTGCGTCTAATATCGCTCTGCGACAATTTGCCTGAATAGTCATGATAATGAACCGCTGGTCCACTACTGCCACCACCCATACTTCCAGCATTGTTTCGGAAATCCTCAGCAAACGTCCTCGGCAAAATTGTCTCGCCCTGATGCACCTGGGCGATCATGTCGCGTGGCAAATCCCAAGCACCGACGGCAAAGGATGCCATGGGCGCGAAGGACATTGCACCAGCTGCTGCTGCTGCCGCTGCTTCAGGAGCAAGTTCAGGGCCAATGATAGGAATCGCAGCGATAGACGCCCAAGCAGCAGAACCTGCGACACCAGCATTTGCAGTAATGTTGTTCAAAGCAGTTTCACTCTGAACCGTTTTACCGAAAATGGCATTCTTCAACCAATCGATCGCCATTTTCCCTATCATGTCCGTCATCGCTCCATAAACAACCTGAAATGAACTTTGAAGAATATTGTTCATCTTTATAGTGCCATTTAACGTACCAGTAATTACACGCTGCATACCGCCCTCAATAGAGCTATACATTTGCTGTCTATATTTTTGCTCTTCCTGAATCTGACGTTTTTTAATATCCCCAAGTTTCGCCTGATGTTGCTGCTCTAATGCTTCCACTTGTGCGTGAATTTGAGCGAGTGCCGTTGGATCCTCATCACCACCATGCATCGCTGCTTCCTGCTCAGTGAGTGCTTGCATCTTAATTTGATACCGTTTCGCCTCAAATCCCTCTTGCATTTCCAGTAATTGCGCCTGAGTAATTTGATTCATAGATAAACTAAACTCAGCGTTATGCTCCTCAGTATCAATATCAGCGAGAGCAGCGTTGCGCTTTGCATCAGAAATTACTTTCGATGTCGCTAATGACTGCTCAGCAAAGGCACGTTGCTCTTTCAAAACCTCCGCATACGCCGCTTTTGCTTCTTTACTTTCATCTCCAAATCTGGCGACATTTTGCTTGTAGATTTGCTGCGCAATAGCTTCACGTTCGATATGGTTATGCTTGAAATTTTCTAGCGTCGCTTTTTCACCAGCGATTTCACTTTCGAAAGTCTCTTTACGAATTGTCGCAGTTTCAGCGTAGTATTTTTTCTCTACCTGGCCACGCTCCTCTTTACTCATCTTCACTGTATCAAGGATGTTTTTCCAATAGTCGCGCTCTTGCGCATGGCTATATTCTCTTGCAGTACCAGCAATCGCTTGTTCTTTTGCAAAGCCATCTTTATCAGCACCTAGCTTGCCTTCCCATTCGTGCATGCGCGACTTAACTTTATCTTCTTTTCCATCGTTAAAATCATAGGTGGGTCCACCTTCAATTTTTTTATCTTTAATCGGCGCATCTTTTTTCGATGATCGTACGGCGATGTCATCCATCTTGACCTTACCAGCTTCGGCAATTTTGACGAGTCTATCCATGTGGGTTCTATATACACCTTCAATTTCTTTAGTGCCGTTTTCCCACGCTTTTTTTGCGCCGGAAAAATCTAAATGTAGAACTCGCTCAGCCACTGCACCGACTTGAATCAATGTGGCAAGAGTGATGTCGATACTTGCCATAACAGCTTCAAGAGCAGTCTGTACAGCAACCTTAAAGACAACAAACGCCATTTCAACAACTTTTAAAACGTTGACGAAGAACTCCATCGCCGCCGGCGCAGTGCCACCCATCACGCCCGAGATGATCTGTCCGATCTGAGAAAATCCATCTGCTACCACATCCCACACCGACATCACGGTTTCAGATAACGTATTGAATATGCTAGTTAACGACGTGATCGCAACCCCCATGGCTTTTGCGATAGTAGGTCCAACACCACTCAACCATGAACCAAGAGCGACAAAAGCAGGAATCACAGCCGCACCAAGCTGTACTTCAAGCGAGGTCATGATGAGTTTCATATCGTTAATTGACTCTTTATACTTTTTAGCATTCGCAACGCCTTCATCACCAACAACCAAGCCAAGATCCTTGGTTTTTTGTTCTGCAGCTTTAATTTCTTCCGAAGTCAAACGCATCACGCCACGTACATCATTCCACGATTTTCCGTAGACCTGAGTGCCAGCGATATTCTGCTCAATCGGATTTTTAATCTCTTTGAGCTTGGCGTTGACCTCACCCATAATGTCTAGCGATGGGCGATATTGCCCCGTACTATCTTTTACAGCCACGCCAAGCTTTTCAAATGCCTGGCCGTTAGTTGCGATCTGTTTAGCCATCTTGCCTGATGCAAGGGTAACAACCTCACTATCCATACCCATACTACGCATCGCGACCATCATGACACTGGCCCGTTCAGTAGTGACACCCAACTGCACAGAGAGTTTTTTAGCCTCGCCAGTCCACTCATTGGATGCGCCTATCACTTCTTTAAATGCTTTACCACCTGCTATGGCTGCAGTCATTCCACCAATTACTGCAGTAACAGATTTGAACATGTTAGCCACTTGTTGCAGTGACGATTCAACAGATTTAAAGCTGTTGCTAATATCTTTTGCAGTTTGCTGCGCCGTTGCGGCGGATTTCTTCATCGCCTCGTCAAACGGCGTACCGTCAGCGGTCACGCTATATTCAATACTTTTGTCTGCCATGGGAGCACCATATAAAAAAGCCCGATAGGCTCATAGGAGACCATCGGGCGGGGGGAACATACTGAAAAGATCGTCCAGGCTGCCTTGCGGATTGGACTGATTGTTGCGTGGCTCAGGAGCTTCATACCCCATATAACCGGCAACTAGTTCGTGTACAGGTGGCCTTATCCGCCAGTACTCGATTTGAGCTCGAAGCGAAGGGATATCCCATTCGCTCCAAGCTTGCTGCGGAGTGCAGCCGGTGCAAGCGACTATATGCGCGATCAGGCTTTCAAGCCCGCCGCCTCCATTTGCACTTGCATTCTCCGCATCATCTCCCCCGCTTGAGCAACTAAACCAGTTACGTTAAGCAAGGTCTCCCAAATCTTGAGGAAATTTCCATAATCAACAATCGACTCAACATATTCGATTGTGATGTCTGGATAATTTCGGCGCAAGGACATGTAGGCGAGTTTAGCAACAAGCTCTACATCAGGGAGTGCACCGATACCGACTTCGCGAATTTGTCTCTGATACTGCTTTGTTGCGGCAGCATTAAGCGGGGCAAGTATCCACTGCTTTCCGCCAATTTCTACGGTATCCCCTGGCACATTAAGCACATGTACAACTGATTGCTCGTCAGTTTTCGAGGATATTTCCGGAGACGGTGGACTGCGCACTGGAGGCGTCTGCCCTGCACACGTCTGTACAGAATCATCATTGCCGCCTGTAAAAATCCAGACCAAACCAGCCCAAATTCTAAATAGAATTTTCATTCTGAAGCACTCCACTTGAAGACGAAACCGTTATCGTCAGCTAGAGCTGACATATCGATCTCGGGGATCATGAAGTCATCTTGTTTCGTCGACAGAGCGAGTTTGTTACTCACAACTTTCGGGAAACTTAAGGTGAATGTTTTACCATTACGCTGCATCGAGAAATCCAGCCGGAAGCTTGGTGCTGTACCCATCAGCATATTACGCATCGTCAACAATTGACCAGATGTTGCATTCAGCAACTGGTAATCGAAGAAAGCTAATTTCCCCACGTCCGCAGCGGCAAACGAATAGCTACCATTACCATCAGTAGTGTACTGACCAGAGACAGGATTAGCAGCAACGCGTATCATCGGTGTGCCATTCGCATCTGATCGTACACCCAGGTTTGCAAAGAAGGTTTGTCCAGCGCCGGGAACGATAACTGTCGGCTGCGCTGTGATTATCATTCCATTCAGATCATTATTCGATGTGATCAGACCAGGTACAGCTGGAATGCCAAAAAACGCCGCGCTAAAAGCTAATGCGTTAAAGTTTCCGAACTTAGCTTTCAAGCTAATCTTGCCCTTCCCCCGTCCCATATCAACAGGAAACTGACCAGATCCGTACATGAATTTTTCATCGAAAGACATATCGATGCCGATATCCTGCAAAATGCCAAACTGAAACGCTGAAGGCGTCGCATAAGCATTACCGTAAGCGTCGAGACCGGGAGTTCCCCAGGCGACGCCCGAACCAAAGTTACGCATAGTATTTCCTTAGAAAATAAAAATCCCGCTTCTGCGGGATGTTAGTTAATTGAATACAGACTATTCACACACGCGACGATCTGTCATAAACATTCGTCAGGTATGTCGCCTGATAACGAATCACCTGTTCGCCAGCGGTAAGATCAGCATTAGCTCCGTTATAACGTGAACCGCTACGTTGGATGTTATCGACCATCGCAACCACCTCCGAACTGAGCATAATCGCTCGATCAGCTTGTAGATCAAGAGGAGCCGCTACAGAATCCCAGACATCTCCACGAACTAAGATGCGCAGCTCAAACCGAAACGTATTGTGATCGGTGTTACTAGAATAACGCTTAGTCTCCTCTTCATCTGGCATGACAACAAACGCAGGTAATTCAATGCGGTCCATTGCTTCTTCACGTGATCTGTAGACTGATTGATCCATTCCAGGAACTGTACAAAGTGCAGACTTGATCGCTTCTAGGATTTGCTCAGTAAGTGGGACAGTTGTCATGATTTCACCGGATCCATGACTTCCGATTCACTCACTCGCTGCATATCTGGTACAACAACTACCTTAGCGACCTCGACGACCCGCTGTAGACGACTTGAATACTGCGCAGCAATGTCGTCGGCCAGCTCGATCTGCTCGCCAACTATTTTTCTCGATCGATCATCCATAATGAACTCACCATCGGTAATGATGAAAAGTGACATGCCTACTCCTTTGATAACGTTGCCAGACGGGTAAAACCGTCGTCGGTATTTTTTGGAGCCTCACGAACCGTGAACCTAAAACCATCTACGGTTATCGGAGACTTATGCTTCAAACTAGGCAAATCATCAGGATCGAACTCGATCGCATACTCGTCGCTGATCTGCATTGCGCCGAGAACATCTGCGGATGGTTGCGAAAACAGTACACGAGCTTCAAACACGGTACCAGTGGTATCGGTAAATAACGCATCCACACCTGCAAAGTCTGTTAAACGCTTAAAGCCATCCTTGACAGTTTGCCGCCATACATCCCCAGACATTACGACTGAGCGCCGCTTTGCGACGTATCAGGCTCTTGGGAACCAGTTACGGGATCACTGTCATCTGGGACCGAATTGGCGGTATTACCTGTATCTAGCAACGGTTGAGTTGTATTGATCGTCGTTCTTTTAGCATTAGCTCTTGGCGATTTAAATGCCGCACCAGGTGCCAAAACTGCGAAGCCACGTTCAACTAGATCTCGAGCAACATCATCGTCAACATCAACTTCGACGCCACCTGGGTAATAGTCGCGACCATCTTGCAGCGTGATATTGGGAATAATTTTCATAATTTCGTCGCCAGACGTTGCCGCCTGGCGCTCCGATCATTTGGTTTAAAAGCTTTTATGCGTCAGACAGCGTCTGAGCAATTAAAGAACTGTCGCGGACAACGATGCGTTTGGCCGAGATGGATAAGGCAGCGGAGCACTTTGCATCAACAGATAGCGCACAGATGGATCATTTTCGACCCAAGATTTTGGATAAAAAGGTACCGCCTGGAAGCCCGCGGCCTCATCACGAATCGCCGCGAAAGCGCGAACGCCTTCAACCTGGGCACCGCACATCAATACCGTACCTGCTGGAATCATCGGTTTTTCGATGTTATCTAATGGGTCAACATACCAGTCGGCATAGACAAAGATATTAAAGCCGTCGATCGTACCCATATACACGCCACCGACTTCGGCAACGCTATCAAGTGCTAATTTTGCGTTGTTGGGGTTGAGTGAGTTCCAGCGCTTTTGTACAAACGGATTTTCGCGAAAGACTTCCCATACATCGGTCGTCATAATTACATCGCGCGCCATCGCTCCAGAATTTTTCAAAATTAGGCCAAGTGCCCAATCTTGTAAGTCATTGAGCGGGTTAACACCTGCATCGGACCATTTAGACCCCGCCACTTTGACAATGGTATGCGCCGGATTGCGGCCATAATCAACTACCACTGGTGCATAACTCTCGCCTGCAACAAGTACTTTGCCAGTCAATAGTGCTTGCGTTGCCATCCACTCCAGGCGACGAGTAGCAATCGCCACTTGATCCTCCAATTCACTACGCAAATTAATTTGCGTACGTTCTTCTGGCGATAAGGTTCCTCCGATCTGCTCGCCGATGGAACGTTTGAGGGCTTTGGTCGGATCAAAGACACGTTTATCTTTGATGTAGGCAGGTTCAAAAGTTTTAGTCGAGAAACCTTTACCTTGAACTACCTTACCCTGTACTAATGGCGAGACAAATGGAGCCATACGACGGGCACCGCCTTCAACGTCAAAAGCAATCAATTCAGTTTGACTGCGCTGCTCTTTCTGAAAATAGCGATCGAGAAAAAAAGTTTGTGCTTGCGGAAGATAGGCGACGACATTCGCCAGCACGATTGAGCTGTACATATTGAATTGCATTTATTTCTCCAAAATAGGAAAAGAAAACGCCCCGTTAGAAAACGAGGCGTTTCATTAGGTTGAGTCTGAAGGAAAACTTAGACGCCGCCAATGGTGTCGACGATCAGGATCGACAGGCCACGCAGCGCATCGGTAACTGACTGAGTAGTTTGACCTGTACCGAGTATCAAAGCAGAGCTATTGAACGTTCCGCTTAAATAAGCCAGTCCCTGAATATCACCTGCCGTCGAATCGCAGTCCTGTGCGAGCACAACGCTAGGGTTTTGCGAACCATCATTAGCTGCGGTTTGAGACAGCACGTATTTGCGCGACGCAGTGATCATGCCAAGCACAGCACCGCGCTGCAGAACCTGACCTGCTAGCACAGTAATGCCTTTACCAACAATGTCATCGGATGGTCCGGCAATCAAACGATCTGGCGTGTACACGTCGGTACGCATGCCAGCTTGTGTATTTAAATCCATGTAAATCCCCTATAACGAAGAAAGAAATGATTGAGTTGAAAAACGACGATTTATACTGCCAAACCTTAGTTGATTTTCTTGAGAACGCCAGCACCGAGGATTTTTTGCGCCAACATCTGTGCTTCAGCCTCTGGTGTCAAGTCCTGACCTACATCAGACGATGCTCCTACTTTTGGGTTAGGCACCGCTGCCATTACTTGCTGAAAGCTGCTCGAGGCCGTTATCGCTGCCGTTGCTGCTGGCGATTTTGCCAGCAGCTTCTTTGCAGTATCGGCATCAAGATCAGATTCGAGTGCAAACGTCTGCGCCATCGCTTCGCGACCGTTCGCTTCTTCGCTCTGCATAATCGCACTGATACGCGTACGCTCTTGCGTCGCGCCGGTGCGGATGCCTTCGGCACGTGCTTGGTTGATCAAAGCCTGAGCTTCTGCGCTGGCGTTTTGTGGGTTCGCTTCTTGAGACATGCGAGTTTCCTTTCTATGTGCGCCAAAGGACGCGACTTGGACGGGTTGGGGTTTAACTTCTGCTTCTAACATTTCGATGGTGTCCTGCAGTGTAGCGATACCATCTGCAAAACCTTCATCCACTGCTTGCTGCGGATAAATCACACCAGCTTGCGTCGCTGTAACAACGCTGGCCGATATTGCGCGATTGCGCGCAACGGTTTCAACAAACATGCTGTACAAACGATCGATTTGCGACTGCAAATCTGCAAGCGCACTGTCGCTGAGCGGTGAATGGCTGTTGAAATCATTTTTTTTGTCGCCGGCGAAGATCGACGTGTAGCTATAACCTTGTGCGGCATCGCGCTTACTCTGGTCGACGTGCATAGCAATGACACCGATGCTGCCAACTCCGGCTGTGCGTGGCATATATAGCTTGTCGGCCGCACTACCTATTGCGTAGCAGGCGCTGTAAGCCGATTCGTTGGCAACTGCCCACAGCGGCTTAACGCTGCGAGCGGCATAAATCGAATCAGCCAGGTCATACAAACCATTGACCTCGCCGCCAGGACTATCGAGTTCGAGAATGATTCCTCGAACATCGTTGTCGTTTAGCGCATTACTGATCAAACCGGAAACACGCGAATACGATGTAATGCCCGACATTGCATCGAGGCTGCTAGCACGCTGAACTAGCGTCCCCATGACAGGGATGACTGCTACACCGCCATCGCTCAGAGAATACGGCTTATCGCCACGCGATGTGGAAAACGTAGCTGCAGCAGGGCGCGGTAGATCCTGCGCGTCAGCAGCAATTGCGCCGGCATAACTACGAAACACACTTTCGATAAGCGCTGCCTTATCCGGATGCAACATCAAAGGTGTGTTATACAAGCGGCTAAATAAGTGCGGATAGCGCATTCTTAGTCCTCTTCACTTTCTGGTTCTTGGAGATTCAATGGATTGACTTCCATATCATCAGGTTCCGGTGCGTCACCCGGTACTTCACCCGGTGGCGGTTTAGTTCGTACTGGCATCGGCAAACCAAGCTCATTGCGCAATTGCATTTCACGCGCCTGCTGATGTAAGACTTCTTCCCAGTCGAGACCCTGTTCCGCACATTCCGCTTCGAGCGTCGATAACCCTGCATCCATGCGAATTTCTGCGGCCTGCGCTTCTTTGACAGGATCGACCCAGCCACGACCAGAACCTATCCAACGGCTGCGGCAATATGCAGCCTTGTTCTGGTAAAAGTCTGGCGCTTCGACGATACCTGCATTGACCGCCTCTTCCAGCCACAGCTCATACACCGGCTTGGCCCAGTAATCAGTCAGACCTTGCCGCTCGGAACGGAAGTAGCGCCAGGCTTCGAGCAAGGCTGCACGAGCGCTGCTGTAGTTCGTTTTACTGAAGTCTTTCAGCAGCAACTCGTAGGGCAGATTCAATCCGGTTGCAATATGACGCAAAACGGATTCCATAAACGAAGCAAAACCAGCTGCAGGGCGTCCTGGATTAAAAGCCGATAACTTTTCGCCTGGATACAATGGAACAATGGCACCACTTTTTAGACGCGCCCGATTCTGTGGGGCTGCTTTAGTGTCCATGTACGGCTTGATTTTTGATTCATCACCGTCGAACATAGCCACCAGGCTTTCATGCTCCATCGGGGTTTCAATGAATGCCGCAATCATGGCATTCACTGTCGCGGCATCGAGCTCAGCACTTGCATAGCGATCGAGCATTTTGAATTGCTGCATAACCGATGAAAAAATCGGCTTGCCTCGCGTCTGACCCGGTCTATCTTTAGATGCCCAGTGAATGACACGCTTGCGTCCCCACGCGGTTGTCGCTGGGATTTTTTCCCATACGCCTGGAGCCATTGATCCGGTAAAGATGTCGCCCGGGTGTGTGGTACGGATGTTGTAGTACAGTGCCCGACCATACTCATCAATATCAATACCACCACGTCTCGACTGTGTATCAAACGAAAAATTCGGGTTACACAGTCGGTCAGACTCAAGCACAAATAGGCGAGTAGCGAATTGCTCACCTTGAACCGGTTGCCAAATCGGCAAAACAAGTGCATCACTATTGAAGAGCCGCGATTTGTAAACTAAGGTCGTCAAGCCAGCAAAATTGCGCTCGCGGGCTGCGTCACACCCTGTACCTTCTGCCCACAAACGGAAACGTCGCTCAACATCACGTCCCCACTCAGATGCCCACTCCTGCGTTTTGCCGAGTAGCTTCCATTCAGGAATTGCATTGAGTCGCAAGCCAATTCCAACAACGTTATCGCTTTTTGTTTGAATTGCCCCTGCAGCGATGCCATTGTTCCGAGTTAGATCACGGCTACGGGATGTCAGTGCGGGCAGATCCATCAGCGTATCGGTATCCGCTGAACCTAGGTAAGGCTGCCACGATCCAAGTTGCTGGCTGGTACGCGAAGCACCGGTATGCGCCGGAAAATTTCCCATTGCTCTGGGAACTACAGCCGTTGCACTAGCCATAGTCGATTTTTTCTTATGTCGATTTTTCATATTTACCACTGCTGATAAATGACACGGCGACGCGAGCCAGATCCGTTCAATGCAGCGATCTGGCAACGCAGTTTGGCGATATAGCTTTCAAGCTGCGGAACTTGAGCGGGTGTATAGCGAATCTTGGTACCTCCGCGATCAAATTCGACGACCTGCTGGCCAGTCTGCAAGCTGTGCAGGGCAGATTCAGCTGCTGCTAAGTAATTTTGTAGTGTCGAGAGATCAGCCATAATCAGAATCCGTTGATTGGTAAACGACAAATCCCGACGCTTGGTCGGGATTTACTTGTGGTGTTAATACTGTTTTTGGTCGCGTTGGCGGTGGTTCTGGCTCATCCGCCTCAGTTATCGGCACCAGAATTGCAGGTGGCGGCGCAAAGATATCTTGCTGCGATGGATTAATTTTTTCTGCCCGTCGATCCCAGTCTGCCTCGCGCCAACGATGCAGACCGAGGAAATGCGCTGCAGCCAGGTTATAGACCATCAAATCCCACGCTTCATTTCGCGCCGCTTTTGATTTGACCCACTCACTACGTTTAAAACCTTTAACGTATCGCGTAATCTTGCGTTCGGCAGTCATTTGCTCAAAGTAATCCGCAGACAAATCATCACTGAAATGAATCGCACCGGGACCGGCTGTAAATTTTAGACGGTTATAGATCCAGTCTTTCGCTGTATCTGTACCAACCATCCACCATTCAGCCCCGCGCTCTATTTTTTTACCGCGCTTATTAATATCAACCTTACCCGGACGGCTAGCAATCACTGGTTTATTAGGGCGACTTTGCCCCTTAATAGCAATTACATTGCGGTGCCGCTTATTACGCACGAATGCATATACTTCTTCAACAGAATTACCGTCACCAGAATCAATACAAACGGCTTCGATTTTCATTTCTCTACCATTACTGCGCATGAGCGGCGTCAGCAAAATCTCATCGAGCTTGTCCCATGTGCTGCGCTCAGCAGGATCACCAGGGATGACGACATAATCGACAATCCATGATTCGAGCCAACGCCCCCATCCAACAATTTTTAGTTCTAGACGATTGCCTTGGACATCAACTGCCCCAGTCAATACCAGCGTTTTATCGGGGATGCTGCGCAGGTCGTAACGTTCGGCACGTTTTTTCAGCTCGTCCGCGCTGGTACGCTCTTGCGCCATATCCCAACACAAGCCAAGCCTGGTGTTGTAAAACACTTGCATCGGTTCAGGATCGCCGCGATCTAAAGCGGCTTTCGCTTTATCGTATTGCTTTCCAAGTGCGCCCCAGCTGATCCAGCCAGCCGGTGCATAGAGCGCCGACAGCTGAAAGCCAACTGTTTCGCCATCGCCAGGCGCTTTGGCAACCCATTTTCCGGCCTTCAAAATCGCTGTTTTATGATGTTCTTCGATGACGCTGTCACACTCAATGCAGATGTAATACGCATAGCTGTAGCCATCATCGGCCGTATATTTCACATTCTCCCAAACCAACTCTTGCATGTGTCCGCAATGCGGGCAAGGCACGAAGTAATACCGCTGGTCGCTGGACTGAAACAAGTCATCGATGCGACTTGCTCCTTCCAAGGTCGGAGAGCTGGTGTAGTAAATCTTAGCATTACGACCGTAGGTACTTGTACGCGCTTCAGCCAGTTCGATTGGGTCACCCTCTTCGTCGACATTCGTCGCCCAGCGATCTACTTCGTCGCCATAAATATAACGAGCCGGAATCTCGGCCAAATTCGCAGCACTGCCAGCGGTCGTGATGTAAAGTGTTCCGCCCTTAAACTCTTTGGTATCTAGCGTGTTGCGACTATCGCGGCTACGCGGTGGCGCCACACAATCTTGAACAACCTGTACGGCCTTGATCGTTTTATCGATACGACCACTGACACGCTTGGCCAGCCCTAACGAAGGCAGAAGCGCAAGCATATTGCCAGGCGCATGATGAATGCTACCGCAGATCCAGTTCAACGCGACCTGAGTTTTCATCAACTGCGACGCGACCTTAGAAACGACGCGCTTACAAGGGTGCTCAGGCGACAGACATTGCATCACTTCCAAAGCGTAGGGAGTTCGATCGCAACTATATTTGCCCGGTTCCGCGCCGTTTTCGGGAGGAATACGCATGTATTCTTCCGCCCACTGGTTGATCCAAAGCGGAGGATCAGGTTGTAGGCCTGCCGCGTACTGATTGGCATAGGCTACCCTGCCATCAAACACGGCATTCATATGTTTATCCTTTCATTTGTGTAGACGTCTGCACAAATCAAAGCATGCCGACGTAATCAGTTCATCGCGTTTTTCATATCTTGCTCTGCCATCTTGGCAAGTTCAGAAAGCGTATTGCGAATAGCCTCGCGTAGAGCTTTCTCCAGCTCCCACGAATCATTGATCGGCGCAAGCAGCGGCGCAATTTTTGTCGGTAACGACATAAATATGTCGCGCTGCAAACGACCGAGCTTAAACGCAGCTGCCTCGACTTTCTCGCGCTCTACCAAAGCACCGATTTGTTTGTAGTATTCGTTTTCGGCTTGCAACGCGAGGAAATGTTCTCGATTCGCACGTGCCTTGTGGTAAGGCCCCTGCTCCCCAGTGACAAATACTGCGCTCGTGCCATCAGGGACAACATCGGGGATATCAGGCGCATCGGGTTTTGTGTAGCGGCCCACATCGCGCTCAGCACGCTCACGCTCATGCCGAGCGGTGACGCCTACTTTGCTGGGGTCAGAACTCATTTTTAGCAGTTCCTTTGTTGCCGCCACGTTCACCCGCTTGCCATCTTCGCTTAATACGAGACGCTTTTGGCTACCAAGCTTCGATATATAGGCCGGAGTGCAACCAATACTCTCAGCGAACTCTTTTCGTGTGAGATAGGTCGCTTCTTCCATATTTAACCCATTAGATACGTTGATTTAACCGATTAACCTTTAACCCTTCATAAGAGGTTAATTTAACTAACTTTCCAGCCCAGCCGCTAACGAAAAAACGGGGTTTGAATTACCCCCATCGACTCGAGCCCAGGAAGGACCCGCGATTTTTTGTAGGCATACACTAGGGCTTGAGTTGGCTTAGCACCTGACGGACCGACTCTTGAATGTTCTTATCCATCGTCGCTTTCGCTGTTGATTCGGATACGTAATAGAAGTCGAGTAGCTTTTTATAGTGCGCAGACTTCACAAAGATAAGTACTGGTTTGACTGCGCTTCCATGTCCTAATTTATAGCGAGCCCAAATACCAAGGGGTAGACGATCACCAGGTATGCCTGCAAAGTACACAACAGCGGCAATGCCTTTCTTCGCATTCCCTTTGGCGAGTGCTGCCTTGCGTTTATCACTCATATTCGCTTTGTATCCCATTTCGGGAAACGCTTTAAAGTACGAGAGCAACTGTACGATCAACCCTCGATCGATGTTGCCGTATGCATCTAATGTAGCTGCCGAGCCTGGTACCGCGAAGTAACCTGATGGCATCGCACCTACCGATTGCAATGCACGCTCAAATCGCTTTTGCTTACGAGTACCACCATCGATCTGAGCTGCTAGGAACTTAATAGCTGGAGTGCCCTTGCCACCAAAATCTTTAATGCCAACACTCGCTGACAGTTGTGTCTTACGCGCCGGTTTTACATAAAAGCTCGACAGCGTGTATGGCGTTGGACGATCAAACACATCATTCAATTCGCGGATCTCTGCCTTCTCGATATCCTGAGCCGTCTTTGTCAACGCCTGCGCCAATGCAAACGGCAATTGATTGCGAGGAAATTCCGTCATCTTTGCAGTGATTTTGTCAACATTCGACTTGATCGAGATCTTCATAAGGCACAAATAACTAGGTCGTAAAAAAAAAGAAAAAGGACAAGTCGAATTTGACTTGCCCTTATTTGAACAAACATAGCTAACAGCACATTTGCAAAGTAGTCGTGCCGGTTACGTTTCCGGCGATGCTGGCAACACCCGACATAGCCCTTTCAGACGCTTTACCATCAGCGGAATATTTTTAGGTCTGGATGACTTCTTTAACACTCGCTCATCTAACGAACCTCTATTTTCGCAAGAGGTTGCGGGCTATTCAGGGCTCCCCTTTGATATGGAATTTAGAACATTACATGATCATCCCCAAAAACAAAAAGCCCCGACAATCAAATTTGTCAGGGCTTCATTTTTCTTTAGACGTGTTTCTGCACCCTTTTGAGGTGAGAAAATCAGGCACGTTTCCGGCGGTTCAAATTGTAGTTAACTTGGTTAATTCGGTTAAGTTCAGGGTTAATTATAACTGGCTTTTTTTCAGATGCAAGGTAACTTTTTAAATTTTCTTTCGATCTCCATAAAATCAAACTCAGATTTTTCATACCACGCAGATTAAAATTCCTACGAATTAAGGCATCCGGTAACCGATCAACATAGCGCATTTTTAAAATTTTCTTTTGCTGATAATCAGCCAATGAAGACCAGGCTTTCTCAATCAACAAAGCATCATCATGTTCAGCTTCTGAAAACACCTCATTTTCAATTTGCTTTAATACATTTTGTTTTTCAAGAACGCCGCACGATATCGCCAATTGCTTTTCATGGTTGTTCCGAAATTCGATGTATTTTTTCGCCCAAAAAGTTGATGCCCCAGCAGAACCAGAATAAACGCTTTTCGGATTTGTAATTCGCCCCCAGTTCATTAGTCTCATTTCAAAATCAATATCAACCGAATCAATCTCTGAGTTTTTACTCACTAAAGACGTTTCTTCAGTAAAACCCGTTTGCACTAATCCCTTTTCCAAAATTGAAGACCAATTTTTACGCATTGCATTTCGCCTCTCTTAAAATTTTCCGTAAAAGTCTTGCTCGCTCTCTTGCTTCTTCGTGATCTTGATCATCTTTCACTTCTATCTCAATCCCAATAATGTTTGCAAACTCTGTCGCATCGATCATCCACTGAGGGTCACGTCTATAGCAACGACCCAATAAATCCCAGCAAATAACCGTTGTAAGGGTCGTATCGGGAGTTCCGAAGGTTCTATGATTCTCTGTTGCGAAAAAATAACCAGGCTCACCTGATATCGCCCTCTTAATGATTTCATTAGCCTCAGCAAACCCCATCCGTTCCCGCATACGATCTATCTGGCGCGCAGTCACTGGCATTAGTGTTCTAAGCGACGTCATTTTGATTCCCTCTCCGTCATTAACAGTGCTTTGCAGATAAAACTGATTACCCTGATACGCTGAAACCCGCATGAATATTGATGTTTAACAGGGTTAACATGGTTAACATGGTTATCACACACACACGAGAGAGAATCTATTTTTTTATTAACGTATGAAGTGATGCTGTTTTTTACGCGCACATGCGCGAGTGACATTGTTAACCCTGTTAACCCTGTAAAACCCGCATGGACACTGGCTTTCAACGTAACAGCATCAAAAAAGCACAGTGAAAACCCTGTAATCGATAGTGCGATCATTTCGATTCATCCTTAATGTTGGCCGCCAGCATGAACGTATTACACTGCTGAGACAGTGTTTCTCCGGTATCGCACTCAACGTGAAAAACAGTACGGAGCCGCTTCTTCTGTACGCCCAGCGTTACCCATTGCCGATCTCGCTTGATCTGGCTATTAATCAGCTCAGAGAACTTCTTCATCGATAGTGCGCGGTAATGAAATTTTGAGCAGTACATCTCATACGCCTCGTACAAATGCTCTGCGATACACGAGCAATAGGGAAACGCCAAAGCACCTAGTTTCCATTCGAGATAAAACACCTCCCAATCTGGCCGACCAAACTCAATCATTCGCTCCTTCGATTGCGTCATGATCGGCTTCGTGTGCGGCGTAAAATCACCTAGCGGATACCGCAGCAAAAAGTCATAAAATGCCTCAACAATTTCAGGGACAACTTCCCCATGTTTCTGATTTTTTGTCAGCGCAGCAAGCAATTCAGGATCTGGGTGATTCAACGCTTCCGCGACCAAAAATCGCCTATCCTCCGGTTCGATAGGAACGGCCTGAAATTCATTCGACAGCATCACCACGTTCAAATGATTTTCTTCAAAGCGATCATCTTTAAATTTCTGCGTGATAGGTGCGTCACGTCCCGTGATCAAATGCTTCACCAAGCCGAAGGAGCTGTACTTATCTTGTCGAGACAAAATCTCTTCAAACAGCACATAGAGCTTTTGAGAGCGCCAAGCAGAATAAGCCGCGTCTAACTGATTTTGTCCACCGGTTGCACCATGCTTGCCGTAGATAGGCTTGATCACTCCTTCGAAGAACAGACTCTTACCCGTTCCCTGCTTACTCCCAAAAAACAGCAATGCCGTCTGCATTTTTGCGCCCGGATTCTGCAATGGATAAGCCAGCCAGCGCAGCACCCACACAAAAATATCAGCCCCGTTAGGCTCTGAAGAACATAGACTTTCCAGTAGGCGCAACACCAGTTCGGCCTTTGCATCATCATGTCGTGGCTTAATCAAAAACCCCTCAAACATATTGATATGCGTGTCCGGATCAACCCTCTGCGTCGGATCAAACACCAGCTTATCGTGGTCTTTTTCCTGCCTCAGAGGGTGTTGTAGCCAGCGCGTCGCTAACTCACCACGTGCCAGTGCCATCGCATCAAAATTGATGACAAGCTTCTTCTCAGCGTCCCATACGGTCTTCGTCCCATACAGCAACGTATAGCGATCTAACATCTTCGCCATGCCATCGTCCCCCGCCCCCTCTGCCGCTTTTGCTACGCCGCGAATAATTTTAGGTAGATTGCGCGGGCTAATTGAACGCCGCTCAGGATGAGACTCCCACTGCTTCGCAGCATCTTTACCAACCATCGCGACAAATGCCGCTCTCTTGATTCGCAGCTTATTGACCGAATCCCATATATCCGTTGACCCTTGAATCAACGCACAATGCGAAAGCGCCCATGTCATCGGCACCAAACCAACAATCTCCGCAGCATCTTCAGGAGGGGACGGGGGAGGAAGCGAATCCACTTGTGGGGCATCCGCAACCCATGCAGGGATATCATCAACGTCAGAATCTTGTCTTGGCTGCTGCGCAGCAGGGAAAAATAGCGGCAATACTCTAGCAGAGGGTGCGGGAGACGTAAACGCCATCAGCTCAGTAGGGGCAACAGCATTGATTTGTGACGCTACCGCGTCAAGGGATTCGAGTACATGAAGGTCATTAAAGTCGGTCCACTTTTCGCCATTACGGGCGCTAAATATTGGATAAATGACAGAGGCATTCCCTATCTCTGCTGCGGCCTCGTATGATCGATACAGCCCTGCATTTTTGAATGACTCTGTACGCTGCTTGCGGCCTTTGCGTACGTCAGATTCAATGTAATCAATTCCCTGTGCATCTTTACGCCACCATGCAGTTACATCGACGTTTTCGCCATCAACAGCCTCATATGATCTGGTCACGCCATCGATCACAGGCTCCGGCAGGGAGAGATTGAATTGCTCGCGCAAGCGCTCGATGAAACGAGGCAACAACAGGTAATCGTCGTCCGCGAGAAAGCGAATATGCGCGTTCGGATATGTGGCACGGATATGCTTAGCCACAGGCATCAAATTACCCGCATCGATGGCGCAAACAACAAATGAGCCAGGTACTGCAAGCAGCATTGATGCGCACGTAGCATAACCCTCACCGATATTAATCAGCTCAGCATCGGCAGGAATATCACCCAGGTGATAAGCCGCGCCGACCTTGTTAATGCCATCGTTAAAGCGTTTATCGCCCTTGCTATCAATCTTCTGCAGCCCGCGCAGATCAGCGCCGCAACCACCGTCCGACCACAACGGCATCAGCAGCTTGCCGTCGCTGTCTACTCGCAAACCATACGACAGCACCTGCTTTTTAACCAAATAGCTATGCGGTTCGTTATCGTTGCATGCGATAGCCCTACCCCACTGATCACGCGCACGGTTAGCTGCCAGTTGATGTTTTTGCTCTTCTTTCTCCTGCTCGATACGAGCTAACTCATTCTGTCTTTTGATCAAAGCAGCACGATCAGCATCAGACATGCGCTCAACATCACAGCGAAACTTGATCGCGCCGTTATCGTCACCATGGTAGGTTCCAAACGCACCGCTAACGGTAACTTTTCCTGATGGAAGCTCGACTTTACGCGCCACGTACCAGCTCTTTTTACCTTTACCAAAACGCTTGATTGCCCCGTCTAAAACAGGATGGCCGACTGGAAGGTTGTTGTACCCCGCGTCAATCATTTGTGCACGACACATTTCTTCTGGTGTCAAACTCATTCAATTACCTCGCCATTTGGTAATTTACGCGTCGAACCCATTAATGACGGAATACGTAAGTGATCATCGGCCCCTGGACGGAATGGTGCGACAGCACGATGCCGCGCTAAATTCAATTCACGTGCAGGCTTAAAATTGCGACTAAGCGCAACCTGTCCTTCGTAACATTGATTCGATGGGAGCAAGTGAGAAATGTAACGTGACGCGTAGTCCTTACCCATACTGGTTGCTTTAAAACTATCGCCATTCACGATGTTTACATAGCCATGGTCGACCAAAGGATTGAGTACTAATTGACGAAAAGCTTTGAGCGGCTGTTGTTCAGGTTTTAAATGCACTACGATCTGTTTGAAACTCGCATGGCCACCCAATTCAACAATTCGACAGATTGCAATTTGGGCTGCAGAGCCGGCTCTTGGTCCTTGTGGTCTAGGCATGCTTCACCTCCGCAGCATCAGTTTCTGCTTTCGTTTTGTGGCAGTAAAACTGCTTTAAAATCGAATGGAATTGAAACGTTGTGCGATTGATCCGATCAATGATGTTATTGATTCGTACTTGGTCTTTCCCGCTGATTTCGTGAGCTGCAACAGCATGTTTAAACTCTTCAGAAAGCTCACCGATCTCTGCGATTAATTCGAGAAATTTTTCACTAGCCACATCTTTGCCCAAAGCCCCCCCCTGAGGCATTGGGATAAAAACACCCCCACTTTCGTTAGCAATTACTTCAGCAAACGCTCTGCAATTTGTAAACGATTGCATCATCAGAGCCGTTTGGACTGTTAAATCTTGACCGCGTCTCTCAAATATTCGATTCTCTAAAGCATCACGCGTCATCCCGAGAGCCCCGGACATTGCATCCCAACCGCCTGGGAAAGCTTTAATTATTTTTAAATAAGCTTGTCTTAGTGTGATCACCGTTTTTTCCTTTTCTTGTGTTTTTCAAAAATTTAGAAAATTTTTTATTTAAACTGTCGCGAAGCTTTAACCGGAGATCGCTATGACAAACGCTGAACAACGACACCTGGCACAACAGCAACTCAATGAGCTTCTTAAACAGTCTGACTATCTCAACTCGATCATCGACAGCCACCGGGTTGCGACCGCGCAAGCAATCGCGATTCTTGTCAAAGCCATCGTCAAACACGACCCTAGTTTCGGCACTGTCGTGTGCGATGCATTGAATGAGATCGGCTCGAAGACGTTTGCAAGCGTCTCGGTCGATGGCGATCGAGCACTGTTGGCACGATCGATTCGCGGACAACTTCAGCAATAAGCTGTCGATCTGCAGCCACGATCAAGTTAAAACTCACGTCGCTGAATTGATCGGTGAAATTCGAGCCAATCACATGATTCAGAAGCTGATATAAGTTCATCGAATTCATGGCCCTGCATTTTCGGACTGAGTAGAAATTTCGCGATGCAGGTTTTGGATGCCTATTAGTGTTGTGCTAAGGCATCGGTCCTGCCCACGCAACATTCTGTTAACCGTGGGCTGAGAGACTCCAAGACGAGCAGCAATTTGCTTTTCGCTCATCCTGGACCGTGTTTTTATCTCCCGTAGGAGTGAAGTTATGTTTTCCATAAAACAGGAATATACGCGAATGGATAATTTAGTCAATACGCGAATGGATGAAAATTTGCACGATGTTTATTCATCCGCGTATATTTCACGCATGAATATTGGAGATCGCCTAGATCAGGCAATGAAAACTGCTGGGTATAAAACGCAACAAGCCTTAGCTGTTGCGGCAGGAATTCCACAGCCCACGGTAAATAGGATCCTGAAAGGCGGTGGAAAACGAGGGCCTGAAACTGAGACGCTAAAAAAGCTAGCTGCAGCCTGTGGAGTGAGCTTCTTATGGCTGAGCGGCGAACAACCAGCAGAACCTATGGAGCAGGTTGAGAAGAAAGTTGTCGAAGTAGTACAACCAAAAATCCGCTTGGTCTACGTAACTGATGAAGAAATGGATATTCTTCAGTCATACCGAGAAGCACCTGAAATGCAGCAAAAACTTATCTACACCGCTGCAACAAAACTACCTAAAGATCGAAAAAAATTAGAAGGAATACTGAAACCCGCTTCTTGATTTGCCGATTTCGGGGATACACAACCACATTCGGACAGATCCTTGAGTGCAACGTGGGGCGTGCGTATAGTTCGATCGCATGACCACAATAGCTGACCGAATTGATATCGCCATGAAGTTTGCTGGCATCAGAAGTCAGTCCGAATTAGGCCGATTGTCTGGCGTCCCAAACTCAAGCATAGTTAGGATACTGAAATCCGAATCCCAACCGAGCATCGAAAATCTTTCTGCAATAGCTAATGCGTGTAAGGTTAGCATCGACTGGATCGTGACTGGCGAAAATTTAAAACCCAATAACTCTTCTGATATCAGTCTTGTGTATGTGACTGCTGAAGAACTTCGTTTGTTAACTCAATTTCGAGAAGCAAATGACATGGGTAAATCGCTAATAAAAACCACATGCTCAACTGTACCCAAGCAGCTAACGGCGCGACCCAACGATGAGTCTTAGCTTCGGTTCGTTTTCCCGAGGATAGTCATTCAACCATTCTCGCGCTAAATCAAGCAGCATTGCAAAAGCCTCCGGATTCATTTTTTGCTGTATTAAACGCCACTCCGCGATTTGCTCATCCTCATCCATAACGTTGCCTTTTTTTATTTCAAAATGTACATGGGTTATTAATATAACCAAGTTTTTGTCACATCTTGTTAAGTTTTACTTACGATGACGCCAGAACTGCTTACGTCTTGCAGTTTCTACATTTCAAAAGTATGCGATTGCGTACAGACTTGCACACAGGTATCATTTTCTATAAGTAACTGTGTTAGCACTAGATCCAAAAGACATCGACACGATTCTTGCAATTTCACGCGAATTTAGCTTGACCGCCGCAGGCCAGCGGCTGGGAATAAGCAGATCCGCTGTTTCTCAACGCCTAGACAAAATCGAAAATAAAATTGGCTATACCGTCGCTACTCGAAAAGGACGTTTAACGCTCACGACCGAAGGGCGAGAAATCGCTGAACATTGCGAAATAATGAAGCGCGAGTTCACCAATCTACAAACCAAATTGGGCCGCCTTCGCGGCCCACATCTCGACCTGATGGCTGATGAAGTTCTATTAAAACGAGATTTACCGCTCGTCACACAACAAATGCTGCTAAACAATGCTGCATTGAAAATACGCCTTCAGCGGGGAAGTTTTACAGAAATTATACAGAACGTAATTGCAGGAAAAATCGATGCTGGACTAATAGCCGGCGATCCACATGTCGCCGGTTTACGGTTAATTCCCTATCGTTGCGAGCGAGTTTGTTTGATGATGTCAACATCACACCCCTTGTCTAACAGCACGGAGGTTGCGTTTATAAATGCTATCAAATGGCCCATGATTCACACGGAAACGCTTGAACACATAACACCTATCATCGACGACATCGCAGCAAAAATGAATATCTCGCTGAAACGCCCCATCATCTGTCCGAGCTTTGATGTACAAGCGTATTACGCCGCGTCAACAGACATCGGAATCGCGATTACTATTGAAAGTGCGGCAAATGTATATCGTGCGACGCACCCAGTGCACATTACTCACTTGACGGACGAGTGGGCAAAGAACCAACTATATATTTGCATTAAAGAAATCGGAGGAAATAGCCCAACTACCACTGAATTTATCAAACAAATGGTTTCAAGACACACTCCTGTTCGACGTCCAAGCGTCGACTAATTGCAACATTGATCAAGCGTCGTTTCTAATACATAGATATTCTGATATTATTTTTATTTCAACAAATATTGAAGGAATGACAAATGAAGAAGCTTCTCACGATTTTGCTGGCTTTAACTATGGCCGCATGCGCATCTTCTGGAACTCAGGTTTCGCAACAAGCCGCAACAGCATTCAAAGAAGGCGTTACAACCGAGCAAGAAATTATCAATACCCTTGGAAACCCAACGTCAGTATCGATCACAGGCAACACTAAAATCATTAGCTACTCTGGCTATCAGTACAAAACAAAAGCAGCAACTTTTATTCCTGTTGTCGGATTATTTGCTGGCGGAGCGGATTACGCGCACACCGTTGCGATGTATTTTATTAACAAAGATGGCATCCTAACAAAAATTAATTACACGAGCTCAGGATCGGGTAGCCGCCAAGGGACCGTGGTTGCCCCAATGACGACACAGGATCCAAAATCGATACAGTAACTAATCACATCAAACTCCAAAGCCGCATTTATGCGGTTTTTTTTCACCTCTGAATTATTTAATAACAAAAAAATAAATTAAATTATCCATTCGCGTATTGTTTTTTATTATTCGTTCGCGTATATTTTGCACTGTCAACTAACAGACGGAGCAAAAATGAATAATTTTCACGAACGCCTCATCGAAGCAAACAATAAGCAATTTCAGCACCGCAAAGCCGAGATCGAACTTATGTCCGATCTGTTGGTTGCAGCTCAGCCGGTTCTTACAACGCTTGAAGAAATGCTGGAAAGCAAATTCCGTAACGACCAGCCGCTCAATTATCACGGCAGAGCACCATACCCGATTCACGTATGCATCAACCGATTCCATCAGGATACTGAACTGCATGTAGCGTTGCACTCGCTAGGTTTTACTGAAGTTTTCCGCAGACACCATGCAGGCCAGTTTGACCGAGTGATCCTGGTCAAGGGGGAGGTTGCTTTCTCTATCGATACCGCGCCAGGCTACTTAACCCACTTCGTAAACGAACGGGTGACAGCATGAGCGCATTCATCGTTACTGTACGCACCACCGATTCGGCCTTTCAATACTCAGCACTTGCCGCAAGTTCATTCGACGCGCACGCGGATGCAATCGATCAATTTGGAGTCGCGTCGATAAGTGTTAAGCCAGAGGTGGATCATGGCTAAGTTCAATTTTCTTGATCACGCAAAGAAGCCAACAGAAGTGATCGACGCATTTATTGCTCGTGTTTGCGCATCGAAAACCGATCCCTACAAAGGTCTTTATGGTCCTGCATACATCGATGCAAACGGCCTAAAGCCATCCGTCAAAAAAGTACAGACGTCTGCACATGCCGAGGTTCGCCATGCGAAAAGCTAAGACCACGCCGGATCGTCTGTCGCTGGAGATCGCTTATAGCAGGCTAACAGACAAGTCCATCCCACTCGATGACATGCTGAAAAATCCAGCAATGAAGATATCTCTGGAACAAGCAGCACGATTGCACCAGGCAAAGCTAAATCGATTCGATGGAAAAGCAGTTCGCTGCAGCAACGATGACTAATCCCCAAAAAAACTAATCTAACTACGAAAGAATATTATGAAAAAAATTTCCAAATTCGACCTGCAATCTTCTGACTACACACCAGAGTTGTTTATCAATTTGTTGATCGAAAAAATGCAACTTAAAAACGATGCTGCGTTGTCGCGTCGGCTACAAGTCGCTCCACCTGTAATCAGCAAGATTCGCAATAGTCAGTTGGCCATCGGAGCGTCAATTCTACTAAACGCACACGAAGAATCTGGTATCTCCATCGCTGAATTAAAAGCAGCCGCAGGGCTCCCACGCACGCCGTCAATCACTACTTTGACTAGCGAAGTTGGTCAGGTTGAAGAATTCATTAAATCAACGCAAGAACATATCTCGAAAGCCTTCGCTATTCCTGCTCGCTTTCTTAATACGCAATCTGGTGTAGGTGCACCATGAGCGATTTATACGAACAACTTGAACCCTTCAAAACTGTTAGTTACAAGATCAACGGCGAATGCTTAATCGGTACTTTTTTGGGCTCAAAGATTGATATCAGTAACGGGCAAAAAATGGCATTGATAGCGGCAAAAGAAAATCAAACCATTGCCATACCACTCGAATCAATCAACTATCAGGTTGTTTTTCCTAGTGCATCAATAGGTTTACTAAAACCCAAATATGCCAACCGACTATTCACTTCAAATCAACTTTAAATAAGAGATTAATCATGGTCGCTAAAAAGAAAGCAGTCGCTGTTGCAGATCCAATTATCGTTGTTGATGAACTTGTGATGGATAAAGGTAGATTTGAAGTCATCCCACTGAATCTGATTCGCATCTCAAAAACAAACCGCAAACACTTCGATCAGCTGAAGCTTACGGAACTGGCAGCAAGTATCAAAGACATAGGCGTTGCACAGCCTATATTAATTCGCACAGTTACCCCGACAGAAGCTGAACCTGAGATTTATGAGATTGTCGCCGGCGAACGCCGTTTCCTCGCTTCCAAAATCGCGGGAGTCACAACCATTCCCGCAATGATTCGCAATCTGACTGATTTGCAAGCTGCGAAAATTCAGATCCTTGAAAACTTGCAGCGCGAAGATCCGCACGAACTGGAGGAAGCGCTCGGCTATCAGGCGTTGATGCTTGCGCATGGTTATAGCGCCGATCAGCTCGTTACAGAGCTGAATAAATCCCGTAGCTACATTTACGGACGACTGAAATTATGCTCGCTGGCAGAACCATTACACGATGATTTTTTAAATCGTAAGTTCAGCTCAACTATTGCTTTATATGTTGCACGCATCCCTGTCCCAACACTACAAGTTAAGGCCATGCGTCACATCATGGGGACAGACGATTCCAACGAACCAATGTCATCGCGTGAAGCGAAAGAGTATCTGGAAACTTACTACACACTGGATCTGGATGATGCGCCATTTGATACCAAAGATGCGAAGCTTATCGATTCTCCAAGTTGTATTAAGTGTCCAATGCGGACTGGCAACCAGCCAGAAATTTTTACCGACATTGGAAAAAACATCTGCACAAATCCAGACTGTTTTGCAGAGAAAAAGGCTGCAACTCTGAATGCAAAAATCCTACAACTGGAAAAACAAAACATTCCAGTTTTTCAAGGGAAACTTGCCGAAATGGCTTTGAGATCTGCAGTAAATGCAAATAACTTGTATGTCACAAAAAATACTTTTTTGCGCGCTTTTCCACGTGCTAGAAGCAATCTCGAAAACAACACAATCTACGCACTCATCACAACAGACAAATTCCCGCCAGCTGATGCGTATGCTAAAACAGAATGCGGGACTCTCATAGAGCTTTACGAGACACAGAAAATCCAGAATTTACTCGAAGATCTTAGCCTGTGCGCATCCGGAGTTGAAGCATTCAACCGTGGCGAGGAGCGTGCAGAAGCAACCACTAAGACACAAGATGATGAAGCTGACAGTCAATCTGAAGTCGATGTCAACATCGGCGGAGCGACTTTATCAACGACCTATTACGACCCATACATCGAACGCCTGAAGCGGGAAGACTTCGCGAAAGCAAAAGCCGAGAAAGAAACTAAATTTCGCGTAGCACTGTACAAGCGCATCCGTTTAACTGGATTCAACAACCTCACCGTTGAATCACTGCGTGAGCTGACTAAAAATTTACTCAGTTCCTACGCAATTCCTGACGATATGTTGGCAGACCTTTACCCATTCGGAACAAGCGGATCTGATGAGGCCGTAATCGCCTATATCGATCAAGCAAACAAAGATGCTGTTCTTAACGTCATGCTTGATTTACTCCTGGGCGAAGCATTCAGCGTGTCATGGATGAACCCATCCGACACAGGCGAATACCACACACTCATCGGCATGGCCAACGCTGAGGGCATCGATCTCGAACAGTTCCGCGTAGATCTGGATAAGCCAGTTGATGCGACACCAGTTAAGCGGCCGACACTCAGCATCAAAAAGAAAGCACACTCTGCAAACGAAGAAACGGCAGGTGCAGCATGAGCCAATGCACACACGACCGTAACCAAGGACGACGTTGCACGTGTGCGAAGAGTCAGCCTACGGTTAAACGTTGTACGATGAACTGCGGACCTTCATTTGGCGATACGCGCACGCGCAAAGAAATAATGGCGGCGTGTGATGACTGCTACGTCTTGAACGATCGCGATCACGACCTAATCGCATTCGACGCATTCTCCGAAGCAATGATGACTAAGTTAGATAAGAAACGCGACGAAGGCCGAAGCGGATGGCAAACAGCTAGTGCTGAAGCGTTGACACAAATGCTGATCGAGCATGTTCAAAAAGGCGATCCTGTTGACGTTGCGAACTTCTGCATGATGATTCATCAGAATGGATTCTCGATCTTATCACCAGAATCTATTGATCCTTTGTCCTGGAAATTACCTTGCGATATTAAAGTGGGTCACGGAACAATCGCAAAAGGATGTCGCCTTAACACCCTAGTTCTACGCATGAATATTTTGTACAGCATTGCGGTAGATAAAAATGGTGCTGAAGTCGTTAAAGAAATCGAAACACTACGCACTGAAAACGAAGGATTAGAAATAGCGTTAGCAGCTGCCACCAAAGCAATCGGAGAAATCAAATGAAAAACCAGATTCCGGAAGTGACCCACAAATTAGGAAAGCATTGGAAACAGCCGCAGCGGGATTGCATTCTTATCGACGATCAACACGCACTGCTTTCGCGATCTGACTTCAACAAACTCTCAGAATACTCATCAACTATACCAAGTGGAGTCTATGAGGGAAAAATGTGGAAACGTTTAGATGACTTATTCGATCCTCTTTGCAAACCATGCGATCGCGAGTGGCTTTTGTGCTGGTTTGGATTTGGCATAGACAAGGGGAGATGTTCCATTAATTTCCGAAAAATTCTTATCGCAGAAGAATTGACAGGTGCCGTCGGGAGCAACTTCTTAGAAATGGCACCAATCAAAACACCGCCAGAAGCACTTCCTCCTGGTATTACTGGAATCACTACTCATAGACTGAGGGGCTAAAATGATCGGAATACCAGGAACCAATACGCCAAAGCTGTCGCTAGACGCAATTAAGCAACTAATCAAAGACGATGGCTTTGCAATGTCTTTTCAGACATTGGGACAGTACCGCGCCGCACTACTAAAATCAATCCAGGAGAAAACAGCATGAAAAATAAGTTCACTGCCACGATCCTAGTGCTTGCCATTTCTTTTTGTGGTGCTGCAGCAGTTGTTTTACTTGATTCTCCGACCACTTTTCATTTGCCGAAAGAGGCAACGAGTAAAGGAAAGTAATATGCAAGCAGAATTTATGCTTTTGTCGATTTATAACAAACCTGTACTGACACTTCAGGAGGTCTGTGACATCGTTGGCGTAGGCACCAATACTGCCTACGTGCAGCGCTGCAACGGAACATTTCCTATCCCGATGACAGGGAAACCACTACGAGCCGATATTAGAGATGTAGCGAAGTATTTAGATGAAATGCGGAAGACGGCAAGTTGACATCCTCCCCGCCCTAAAGGACGGGGATTCCTACAGCTAGCAGCGCATGTCCGCGCTGGAGAATGTTCTTGGCGGCGTTCACATCACGATCATGATGTGCGCCACATTCCGAACAAGTCCATTCTCTTATTCCAAGACCTGTGATACCTCTCGGCCTGCTATCGGGCAAAGTGCCGCAACAGCTACAGGTTTGGGTGGAATACGCTTCGTTGACTTCCTCGAACAACACTCCCGTCGCGATCGACTTATACCTGAGCATTGTGCGGAACGTCGTCCAGCCAGCATCGAGCACGGACTTTGCCATGTTCGTCTTGACCAGTCTGGAGGCGTCCACGTTGCCTACGAAGATTGCACGATTCAGTTTGACCAGATTCGTACTGAGTTTGTGCAATGCATCTTTACGACGATTCGCTATTTGTGCGTGAATTGCCTTCACTCGTGATTTCTTATTGGCGCGTTGCGCCACTGCTAATTGAGCTTCTGTGCCCCGATAAAGCCTTTGCGCTTCGATCTTGACGCCATCTGAGATGGTAGCAAAGTCTTTCAAACCTAGATCGATGCCAACGCACTCACTTAGCTCTGGTGGCTTGATCGGCCCCACGAATTGAGGCACTTCGACACAGATATTGGCGTACCAACGGCCACGCGCGTCTTGGCTAAAATTGCCGGAACCGAGTTTGTAGTGACTCAGCCCGTAAGAGTCCCACAAACCAAAGCATTGACCTGCATATCGTAGCTGACCGTTTTTGTAAGCGATGCAATCGTGACGGAAGGGAATCCAGCCAAGAGACTTGCGTGAGCCAAACGATGTGCGCCAGTTCAATTTCGCTTTTTTGAATTGCTTACGCCGTGTCACCAGTTCAGCGCCGATCATCTGCACAGAAGCGGAATTGATGCGCAAGCCTTCTTTCGTTGCACCTGATGTGTACTTTTGCAGATCGTAGCTACTGAAGAACTTGCCGGTGCGTTGAAGGTGTTTGAAGGAGAGTTCATTGCAATAGTTCCACACCATATTGACATCACGTGACAAAGCATCGAGTGCTTTAGCGTGTTTGTCTTTGATGCGGATGTGCAAGGTTTTCATACTGTGATTATATCCAGTATTTTTTGTTATGCAACGACCACTATAAGAAAGGCTTCGCCTTCCGCGCTATCCATCCTCCCCCTGAACGGGGAGGATTTCCGCGCAAAGCACTGTTAAAAAAAGCCGCTATGTAGCGGCTTTTTCTTTAACATCTAATTTATCTAGAGGAATGAGCTGCCCCTTAACCATGTCATACAGCTTAAAACGAACGCTACGCTGAGTTTTAGGCTCCTTCACTCCTTGGCAAATTTCCGCATGCGACTTATCGTGCACATTAGCAGTGTCAAAGATAAAAAACGCCCGATCTTTACTCGCATCAGAAATTATTCTCCTTACCTCACCTGCAACATAAGGGGCAACACCCCACAGTCTACGTTGGGGTCTTGCTGGGTTCTCCGCGTTGAATTTTTTAGCCCGCTCATGACCCATATCTATGATGCCACTCATCGATGTGTGCTCTACTCTATGGATCGACAATCCATGGCTACTACAGTCATCAAACGCCGTCGGGATTAACCCAGTACCATCAGGGTTGATATGTGTTGGATCAACAATCTGCTGGTATAAGCGCTCATCGTTATGAACAATACCTGGAGATAAGTCTGTCGCAGATTGAGATTCCCACTCTGTGAGCTGTTCACAAGTCTTATCTTGCAATAACTTGCACTTCTTCTTATCTCCACCATGTTGAGTAAAAAAGTCTTTACAACCCATGCTTAAGCAGCCTGAACATATTGAGTTAGTAAAGAACCCAAATTAGCAACCATCCAGGCATCATCAATCTGATCAATATCCACACCTGAAATGAAGCTCTCAGCCTCAGTTGACCTTACCTTTGAGAACAATGAAATCGACCCATCCTCATCGATACTTATATCAACATAAGCATCGTCATTGTCCCAATACATCCCGATTTGTCCTTCATCGTTCCTCATCAAAATAGGATTAGGAATATATGCCGGAATTGCGGTAACAAACTCAACAGCAGTAATTATGTGCTCAACTTTAGAAATGATACCGGGGTCACCATCCAAAGATTCTGGATCGAATGACAGCAACTTGTCGAACAAAGGAGTTTTTGAATCTTTTGTTAATGCGATAGTTGAAACCTTTGGAACCGCCATCAAACTTGTTTCTGACGGCATAGACGGAACTATAGCCGTAAAAGTAGGGAGAAAATTAGTCCCCTCCTCGAGAAATTGAGGATGAGTTACGCCAACCGGATTATTCATCACAGCAACAAGTGCGAGCGTAGTTGCGATCGTACCCATACTACATCACCTCCCATTAAGACCAATTTTTGCACTAACTTCAGCTGCAAGCAGTCTCTGCAACATCAACTTATTGGATGCATGTAAATTGTCGAATATTTCAAATACTTTATCTTGATTGGCAGCTTGACTCTTCCAAATTGGATCATTCAACGTTGCTCGATGCGATGCAACAATTTGAATAGCTCGCTCACCTGACACGTCACCAATATCAACGTTAATATTCTCTAAGACAGAATACGGTACTGGGTTTTGATGATTTTCAATATACCCATGATGCAAGTGCCATAAACCTTTTTGATTCAACGCGTGCCTTGGAATGAAAAAATCATCCAAGAAAACCTTACTAAAGTCCAAATCAGAAGGATCGTCCTTCCATTGGAAAAGATTAGTATATTGAAGACCGATAGTTTTAATCGGCCTCAATGGCCCAACCTCGGCCAATAGTACCTTCAAGTATGCTTTAACTTCAGAGAATACGATATCCCAGCCGTGATAATCAGGAACCAAGATAATGCAATGCTGCCTAGAGAACGTAACTTGCCGACTCATCACCCCAGGCTGAACCGGATCTCGACTGAAAAGCACACCACTCATTTTGGCTTTCCCATGTCCCACAGATTCGCCAACAGAATTAGCAAGACCATCTAATTTAACTTCAATAGAATTCTGAGGAACATAGTATGGAAGATCTAAATTTCTAAATTTAGTTGCCAATTTCATTGCCGACAGCAACACATCCGAACTTAATGGTTCAGCCCATTCGATGATGAAAGCTGCGTTTTGCACGGCATGGCTACCGGCAACCGGGAAAAGTTTGTCTATATTCATAGATAAATTATACGATAAAAACAGCTACCGGCTAAATTTACTGCCGCAAACAAAATTTGCATTACGGATAAATTACGGATTACGGATTACTTATCATAGGTGAAAAGTACCTTAATCAGACCAATCGAGCATGGGAGCCACTGAGACGCGGCGCGGGGGTAAAGCAGAAGTAGTCACAATAGAAACAACGATAATTCAATAATGCGCTATTGTACCCTGTGTGCTCTTTACGGAAAAATTCTAAC
>Ga0209913_1000319_pt1 | contig 44500 bp, 43 predicted proteins | sample PersoiDNA2013203_FD_185805 | JGI IMG/M metagenome (GOLD analysis project Ga0209913, IMG submission 185805) | Permafrost soil microbial communities from the Arctic, to analyse light accelerated degradation of dissolved organic matter (DOM) -... | ecosystem: Environmental > Terrestrial > Soil >...
AGTCGAAGAACTAATTCGACGCCGGACCGCGATCGCAGGCATCATCACAGGACGCGCAAGCATGCGCGCCCTGGGCAGGACGGCACAAAGCAGTGCTTTGCGAATTCCCTTCCTGCCTGCCGTGGATTAAGGCCAATAAGTTGGTGGATCAGTCGAAGAACTAATCGATATATCGATACTTCAGTCGAATAAAAAAGGACGCTCAGGCGTCCTTTTTTATTTTTCTCATCCGAAGTCACAAAGATGTCTCGTCGCTTGCATCTTGTCACAATTGCATTGTTCCTTCGAAGAACTAACCGTGTTGCAAGGCGTCCAAACGCCAGTCTTCGTAGCCACTTTCAATTCCGAGTCATTTTCAAATCGGTACGAAACTCATCAATCCGTTTTATTTCTGGAGATATACATGTCGCGCTCAAGCCAACTATTATTCGCCGCCGTACTTGCCACTGCCACGATGGCGGCACATGCGCAATCCGCTCAATCCACCGGCACCATGGTGGTAATTCCCGCCTCAGGCGAACTCATTGTGCCTAACGATGAAGCACACGCCACCCTCAACATCGAAGAACAGGACAAGGACAAAGCGGCGGCGGCCTCGCGTGTTAACAAGAAGATGAAGCAGGGCATCGACATCGTTAAGCGGCAAGATCCGCAAGCGCAGCTAAGGACGCGTGGTTACTACACCTATGCGGTCTACGCCGAAGATCCTCGTCCGAGCAATAAGCCGCGCCCTATTGTCGGCTGGCGCGTGGGCCAATATCTCGACGTCACGACTACGAATCTGGAGGGGTTGCCACGTACCGTCGCCGCAGCGCAGGGTTTGCTGGGACTTAATAATCTGCAATTTGGCTTAAGTCCGGCTGCTACAAAGAAGTTGGATGCGGACCTGATCAACATGACCTTCAAGAATCTCAACGAGCGTATTGCATCGATTGCGGGCGCCTTGGGGCGTCGCAGCAATGATGCAGTGGTGGAAACGGTGGACTTCGAAGGTTCTGGTAACTATGTCCAGAATGCACCGTCACCGAAGATGATGATGCGTGCAATGGCTGCCGATGCACCGGCGCCGGAAGTAGTTGCGGAGCCGAGTTTCGAGCCGGGCGACACCACTATCGGCATGCATCTGGTCGGCAAGGTGCGTTTCAAGTAATTGATCGTATGTCATCGGGCGTCCTGCAGTGCAGGTCACCCGATTTTCTGATCTACAGACTTGTTGCGGCTCGCTGATCAATCCTCCTCATCCTTCCGGCCATTGGCATTGTTCGCGTTATTCATACTAATCGCGATAAAATAGGCTTCCATTAAAACAAGAATGGCTTCGCAAGCCACCAGATCCATCCGTTTCTCCGGCCGGAATCTCTGGCTGTCATTCGCTATTAACGGGTAAATATCCGTTGATTTGATTTGCGGCGCGTTACATTTCTTAGGCGCTCGTCTAGAATAAGCACGCTTTACCATTTTGAAAATCTATCAGCGACTATCGGAGCAACGTTGAATAACCATTATCCACATCCTATTATTGCCCGCGAAGGCTGGCCTTTCCTCGGTATCGCTGTCGTTGTCGCCATTATCGTTACGCTGATCGGCGGAGCCTGGTCGATTCCTTTCTGGATCATCGCCTTGTTTGTCTTGCAGTTTTTCCGTGATCCACCACGCACGATTCCGCAAAATCCGAATGCTGTCCTGTCGCCCGCTGATGGCCGCATCGTCGTCGTCGCTAAAGCGCATGATCCGTACACAAATCGCGAAGCGCTGAAAATCAGTGTCTTCATGAACGTATTCAACGTCCACTCCAATCGCGCACCGGTGGATGGCAAGATTGAAACCGTGCAGTATTTTCCAGGCAAATTCGTTAATGCCGATCTGGATAAAGCTTCGCTGGAAAACGAGCGCAATGCGCTGGCCATCACTGCGGCCAATGGCCAGAGCGTGACATGCGTGCAAGTGGCGGGCCTGATTGCTCGCCGCATCCTTTGCTACGTCAAGGCTGGCGACGTACTGGCGCGCGGTCAGCGTTACGGCTTTATTCGTTTCGGTTCCCGTGTCGACGTTTACCTGCCGTTGACCGCCACACCGAAAGTGAGCGTTGGTGAAAAAGTTTCGGCGACAGAAACGATTCTGGCCGAATTCTGATCATCTACGCATATTGAGACGGACTTTACATGGCAACTTTCCGCAAACGCAAAAACAAGGGATCCATCCCTTTCCCCAAATCCTTGCGCAGCCATAAAACGCCGATGTATCCGGCACAGCTGGAAGATGTTGATGGTGCGCCGATTGTACGTCCACGGCGCTCACGCGGCATCTATCTGCTGCCGAATGCCTTTACGACGGCGGCGCTGTTTTGCGGCTTCTACGCCATCGTCATGGCGATGAATCTGAAGTTCGACCATGCCTCGATTGCGATCTTCGTAGCGATGGTGCTGGACAGTCTCGACGGTCGCGTGGCACGCATGACCAACACCCAAAGCGAGTTCGGCGCGCAATATGACAGCCTGTCGGACATGGTGTCTTTTGGTGCGGCACCGGCCTTGGTCGTCTATGAATGGTCCTTGCGCGGCATGGGCAAGTTGGGCTGGCTGGCGGCATTCGTGTATTGCGTCGGCGGCGCTTTGCGTCTGGCGCGTTTCAATACCAATATCGCCGTGGTCGACAAACGGTATTTCCAGGGCTTGCCGAGCCCTGCGGCAGCGGCATTGGTGGCCGGCTTTGTCTGGCTGATGGATGATCTGCGTTTTGCGGGTACGGATCTGAGCTGGACCTCGTGGGTGATTACGCTCTACGCAGGCATCACCATGGTAACCAATGTGCCGTTCTATAGCTTCAAGGACATTAACTTCCGCAAGCCGGTACCGTTCATTGCCGCATTGCTGGTGGTAGTGGTGCTGGTGGCAATCTCGAGTGATCCATCCAAGGTCTTGTTCGGTTTGTTTGTGCTGTATGGCATCTCCGGCTACATCGTCTATGCCTGGCGCAAGATCAAAGGCAAGCCTGTCAGCATCGTCCAGACGGAACACGAGGAAAAATAATCCCCTCGGTCAGCAGCCTTCAAGAACCGCCCACGTATCATCGGGCGGTTTTTTTACTTCTGTTTCTGCTCATTTGGCTAGGGCCTGTTAACAATCAATTTGAGAGTGCGAACGCGCGGCAGGCGACGCCTGCAGCCGTTCCCGAAGGGTTCCCACCAGAAGGCGCGCTGGTGGCGTTGCATGGCTTACAGATGGGCTCACCACCTGCTACGCCACGCGCCTTGCGCACGCCTTCTGGTGGGAACGCATCTCGTAAATTGATTGTTAACAGGCCCTAGCTTGGCGTGGTTGCACTGCCATTGCAACATTATGCGAGAGGGATAGAATAAATTGCCGAGACTAGCCTGAGGAATTGCCATGTCAGCAGAAAAACTCATCATTTTCGACACCACCTTGCGTGACGGCGAGCAATCTCCCGGCGCATCGATGACGAAGGAGGAGAAGATCCGCATCGCTCGCCAGCTTGAGCGCATGAAGGTTGACGTGATCGAAGCAGGCTTTGCCGCTGCGTCTCCTGGTGATTTTGAATCGATCAAAGCCATTGCCGGATTGATCAAGGATTCCATCATCTGCTCTCTATCGCGCGCCAATGATCGGGATATTGCGCGTGCAGCGGAGGCGTTGGCGCCGGCCCGGCGCAAGCGGATTCATACCTTCATTGCCACCTCGCCATTGCATATGGAAAAGAAGCTGCGCATGACGCCTGATCAGGTGTTTGAGCAGGCTAGGCTGGCGGTGCGCTATGCGCGCCAGTTCACGGATGACGTCGAGTTCAGCCCGGAAGACGGTAGCCGCTCCGATATGGATTTCCTTTGCAGGGTGTTGGAGGCGGTGATCGCCGAAGGCGCTACCACCATCAACTTTGCCGATACCGTCGGTTATGGCGTGCCCGAGCTGTACGGCAACATGCTCAAGAGCCTGCGCGAGAGGATTCCCAATTCTGACAAAGCGATCTGGTCCGTGCATTGCCACAACGATCTTGGCATGGCGGTGGCCAACTCTCTGGCGGGCGTCATGATCGGTGGCGCACGTCAGGTTGAATGCACCATCAATGGCCTTGGCGAGCGCGCCGGGAATACCGCGCTCGAAGAAATCGTCATGGCGGTCAGGACGCGTCGCGATCATTTCAACCTGACGCTTGGTATCGACGCCTCGCAAATCGTGCCGACCTCCAAACTGGTGTCGCAGATCACGGGCTTCGCCGTACAACCCAACAAGGCGGTGGTAGGCGCCAATGCGTTTGCTCATGCCTCCGGTATCCATCAGGATGGGGTGCTGAAGGCTCGCGATACGTATGAAATCATGCGTGCCGAAGATGTCGGCTGGACTGCCAACAAGATTGTCCTGGGCAAGCTGTCGGGACGTAACGCATTCAAGCAACGGCTCGAAGAGCTGGGCATCACGCTGGAGTCGGAAGGCGAGGTCAACGCTGCCTTTGCGCGCTTCAAGGAGCTGGCTGATCGCAAGTCAGAGATTTTTGACGAAGACATCATGGCGCTGGTCAGCGACGAGCAGCATAGCCACGAAGGGGAGCATTACGGCTTTGTCTCGCTGTCGCAGCATTCCGAAACAGGGGAGCGGCCGAGCGCGAAGATCGTTTTCACTGCGGGTGGCAAGGAAGTCAGTTGTTCAGGGCAAGGAAACGGTCCGGTGGACGCCGTCGTCAATGCGATCGAATCGAATGCTGCCAGCGGTGCCGAGCTGTTGCTGTTTTCGGTCAACGCGATTACTACCGGCACGCAATCGCAGGGCGAAGTCACCATGCGGCTGGCCAAGTCAGGGCGCATCGTTAATGGCGTCGGGTCCGATCTGGATATTGTTGTTGCTTCGGCGAAAGCCTATCTGTCGGCGTTGAACAAACTGTATTCAAAATCGGACAAGTTGAACCCGCAGCAGGTGTGATGTTGCCATGCTGGCATCGATCTTTGCCATCATTGCTGCTAACCTCCATTAACAACAGCGAATTTCCCGCGAGAATCGTTTATGGCAATTGCAGTCAATAGCTCGTTTACCGCCACCATTCCTTATGTCTTTGGAGGGAATGCGCCGGTCGTCGACCTGGGCCAAAGTCCGGGCGTGATCAGCACAGCCGCTGCGCTTGCCAGCGGTGGTGCCGTGGTATTGAGTTTGCCCGGCGCGCCCAAGGGTGCAGTCACTTACACAGCGTCGGGCCTTCTGCATGTATTGGCACGCGCCAGTGCAGCGAGTTCACGGTCGACCGCTGCGAACGACGAAACAGCCGCCGCCAGCAAGGCCTTTCTTGTATCCCTGAACAAATCCAGTTCACCTTCTTCAAGTTCTTCTGACTCGTCCGATTCTTCTGGCACCTCGGCTTCTTCATCTTCAGGTATGCCGGATGGCGTCTACAACGGTAGCGGCGTCTTTACGCCGACAGCCGGAAGTGGGGTCTCCGCCAATTTTGCCGATATCCTGAGCAGCAATCCCGGTTTGTCTTCCGTGGCCGTCAGTAGTGCGGTGGCGCAAGGCTCCGCAGTGGGCACGCTGGTCAGTACCAGCGCCTGAGCACTTAATTCCTAGTTCTCTGTTTTGATCGCGGCCGCGATGCGCTGACGCAGCGCCACATCATTCGCCATTTTTTCGCTGACGCGATGATCGGTTGCCGGCAGATCGATGACGCGCCGAAAGCGTGCCGACACCGCGGCTTGCTCCAGCAGGTCGGCTAACTCATGCGGAATCACTGCATCGTCCAGTGCCCTGATCAGGGTCAAGCCACCGCGATAGTCGCGGATCAATTCCAGTGTTTCGGCATCTCGCCAGCTCTGCGGCTGACGGATGATGCGTGAGAACTCCGGGCCGAACGGGGTTGAAAAGGCGGCACGATCGTAAATGGCACCGACGATGAGAACGGCGTGATCGATGCGGCTACCCATGTCGCAGGCAAGGCGCAAGGCAATCTCGCCGCTCATGCTGGTGCCGACGACAGTGTGGATAGTGCCGCCGGCGTCAGTATGCGCCAATACGGCTTGTGCCTGCTGCAGGCGTTTTTTCAGTGAGCCGGGGCTGTTGGCGCTGCTCTCGCCGTGCCCGGAAAAATCCAGTGCGACGCTGCCGAAACCGGATTGCGCAAGCTCTTCTCGCAGCAGCTGCTGGCGCAGACGATCACTTTGGCCTGCACCATGCAAAAACAACGCGTGGAGATGATGGGGGTCGCCCAGAACATCGCCGACGATGGTTTCATCGCCGACCTGCAGTTCAAAACGACGTGAGATCATTCGTCCGCAGACTGGCGCCGGTCATGTGCCGGCGCCTTGGCGTAGTAAGAGCGCTTGTCCTCATACATGAGCGCGTCGGCGCGCTGCACGGTGGATTCCAGGCGTTCGCCGTGCTGACTGGTCGCGGCGCCCATCGACAGGCTTAATACGGAGCCGGAGTAGTACTGGTTATTGATGTCGATCAGCTTTTGAATGTTTTCCATCATGGCCGCTGCACCACGGTCATCGGTGGCCGGCATGAGGATGGCAAATTCATCGCCGCCAATGCGCGACGCATACACCGGCTTGTCGGCGGCTTTGCCCAATACCTCGCCGACACGACGTAACAAGGCGTCGCCGGCGGCGTGGCCAAGCTGATCGTTGACTTCTTTGAGACCGTTGAGATCGGCCATGATGACGCTGACCGGAAACGGTCCTTTGCGTTCCAGTCGATTCATTTCGTCGACCATGAAGGCGCGATTGTGCAGCTTGGTCAGTTCGTCGTGCTTGCCGAGGAACTCCAGATAGGCTTCCGCTTTTTTGCGGGCGGTGATATCGGTCAAGGCGACCAGCACAAGGCTCCAGTCTTCTTCATGGCCCGGGAAAACCGAGAACTGCAAGTGCACATGCAATTGCTCGCCGTTGAGCGCGTAGTTAACCACTTCGCGTTGATGGAACAGGTTGCCGTGCCACAGTTCGCTCAACTGCTCGTTGAAATGCGGTCGCATGTCGTCGCGGAATACCTCGCTCAGACGCGACAGCAAAGTCGTCTTGTCCGGGGCATGGAACATCGTCAGCGTTTGCTGATTGACGTCGATGACCCTGATCTCCTGCATGCAGCGCTCGACGAACTCGGGATGCACATCGGTGAAGACGCGAAAATCCTTGATGCCGATCTCGCGCAAATCGCCGAACAGGCGTTTGACCTGGCTGAAGTCTTCGACCCAAAGAGAAATCGGCGAATACTCGAACAAGCCGCGCGCGTAGTCTTCGCTATGCGTCAGCTTGCGGCGAGCGGTTTCGCGCTCGGTGACGTTTTCCACGGCCAGCAGCACGCGGCCCCAGCTGTCTTCATAGCCCGGCAGAATACGTGCATTGAGCTGGATGTCGAGGCGCTTTCCGGACAGCGTGTAGTTGACGCTATGGCTGGAGAATTCTGTTTTGCCTTCCCAGACTTGCAGCAGTTCCTCGATATGGGTGTGCAGCATGTCATCGCGGAAAACCTTGTCAAGGTTGGCGATCAGATGGGGAATATCATCGGCTTCGAACAACTGCAGTGTTTTTTTGTTGACATGCAACACCTGGATATTCAGTGTGCAGGCATGTACGCGTGAGAGGTCAGCTTGCAGATAGCTGCGCAAATCGGAGACCCCGGCGGTACGCCATTCATCGAGCAGCTTTTTGACGCCGCTGAAGTCTTCCAGCCACATCGAAACGGGAGCCAGTTCAAACATGTCCGCGTTGATGAAGTCGTCAATGCTTGGTGTGTTGGAGGTGCTTACTGCGGCAGCGTCTGTGGAGCGGATTTCATTCTGCATAACGATGAAGAGGTATGGTGATGCAGTAGTGTAATGCCTTTATTGCAATACACACACATTCTTCAGGGTTGATTTGACATTTTTTTGACACTGGTTTGACGTGGCACAGGTAAGCCAATTGGGCCATACCTGTGCTGCGCGCCCGCTGCTATTTCGATGTCATCAGTTGCGCCGCCATGCTGCGCAGCCATCGGGTTTGCGTCTTCAGCAGGCCTACGATGAAGTCCAGCGAAAAATAGCGCGGTTTGAGGCTGGCATAGCACAGCACCTCTGTTGTGTTGGTTGCATTTAAGCAAGTCCAGCCGCTGCGCTCGATCTGATAGTGCTGGCCTTCCTGCAAAATCGAAAGCGTTTTCAGGATGGTTTCGCTCATCCATTCCGGCGATTCGCGCAGGCGGATGCTGCCGTATTGCACAAACAGGACGGTGTCGCGGGCAGTCCACATGGTGTGGCTTTGCCCGCCGCTCAGTTGGATTCTGGTGGGAGTCGCTTGCCTGTCTTCTGTACGCATGATGTTTTCCTGTTGGTTGGCGTAGGGATAGTCTAGGCAGAACAGCTATTACGAAACAGGCACAGGCTGTTGCGATGTGAATCGAAACAGCAGGCGTTTTTCTGATCTGTTATCGTCTGTTTTCGAGGGCTCTGTATCTATCGCTGCAGGGGAAGAACGCTGAAGATTCACTTATGGACATGCAACCACTACCTCTCAATACCGGCCCAACGCCCCAGGCTTTATCCGAACTCGTGTCGACTGCTGCCGGCCAGCCGAATTCGCCTGGTCAGCCGCATCAACCCAGTCAGCCAATCTATCGTCGTTTGGCAGAACACTATCTCTCTGCGATTCAGGCAGGGACGTTGATTGCCGGTGACCGCATGCCTTCGGTACGCGACCTGATGCGGCAGCAGCATGTCAGTTTATCCACGGCGCTGCAGACTTTGCGCTATCTGGAAGAGGGCGGCTGGTTAGAGGCTCGTCCACGCTCCGGGTATTTCGTCCGGCAGCCGCGTCGTGCGCAAATTCGTCCGGTGGGCGAGCCGAATATCTCTGCGCCGTTGGACCCTGCACAGTATGTCGGCATTCACGAGCAAGTTTCCGACTTCATCGCGCGCCGGCATTTGAAGGCGCCCACCATTGATCTGAGCGGCATGAGCTGCGCACCCGAGCTGTACGCAGTCGATGCTCTGAAAAATGCTGCCATCAAAGCCTTGCGCGAACAGCCGACCTTGTTGACCAGCCCTATGCCGATCAACGGTAACAGCCATTTTCGCCAGGTCGTGGCACGCCGTGCGCTTAATGGCGGGATTCGCATCAGTGCCGACGATGTCGTTGTGACGCACGGCTGTATCGAGGCGCTCAATCTGGCGCTGCGCGCCGTGGCGCAGGCCGGCGACACGATTGCGGTGGAGTCGCCGACCTATTTCGGACTGCTTCAAACACTGGAAAGCCTTGGCATGCGAGCTCTGGAGATTCCGACCAGCCCGCATACCGGCATATCCATTGAGGCACTGGAATTGGCCATGCAAACATACGGCAACATCAAGGCAGTGGTCGTGGTGCCGACATTACAGAATCCGCTGGGATGCATCATGTCGGACAGTCACAAGGAACGTCTGGTCAACCTGTGCGAGCAGCAAGGTGTGCCGCTGATTGAAGACGATGCCTACAGCGAGCTGGCTGACGGTGACGTAGCGCCGTCGGCAGCCAAAATCTGGGATCGGAGCGGCAACGTCATCTATTGCGCCTCCCTGAACAAGGTGTTGGCGCCCGGCATGCGGCTGGGTTGGATGACGTGCGGAAAATGGAATGAGCGGGTCAAGATGCTGAAGTTCGCCTATACCCGCGCCAACGAGGAGTGGACGCAGATCACTGCGGCCAACTACATGGGCTCACCAGCATACGACCGTCATTTGCGCCGTCTGCGCAGCAGCCTGAAAGACCAGCGCGAACAGATGGCAGAGGCGATCGCTGAATACTTTCCCGACGAAACCCGGCTGAGTGTTCCCAATGGCGGCGTCGGCTTGTGGGTGGAGTTGCCGCGCAGGCTGTCGTCGAAGGCCGTATTTTCTGCGGCATTGGACGACAGCATCGGCGTGTCGCCGGGCGTAATTTTTTCCAATTCAGATCGTTTTGACCATTATTTGCGGCTGTGCTGCGGCAAGCCGTTCACGCGCGAACTGGATCAGGCCTTGCGCAGGCTGGGCGTGATTACCGCACAACTGCTGGGCTAAACCTTCAATCTTTTACGATTAAAAAAGCTTTCCGACATGTGTCTGAAAGCTTTTTTTGCTTCTTATAAAAAATATTGTAAGAATATGTCCTGTCCCTGCGACGAACGATCAGCCGCTTGTCCTGCGTATTCAACATTGCGCACCGTGCTGAAGGGTTCGAATTTCAGTGCGTTGCTGCCGGGCAATCGTATCGATGAATCAGAATAAAAGCCGCTGAAAAGATGTCAGCGCCAATGGCATGGCGCGTTGCCCTTGGTGGCATTTTGTCAGCGGTTCTACGTCACAGGAACATGCTTATGGATTCTCTTTCCCAGGTGGGGGCCGGTAGTGAAGCGCTGCTGCAATTGCTGGAGCAGGCAATTGGTTTTCATACCGCTGGCGATCTTCAAAAGGCAGAGAAAATTTACCGCGAAGTGTTGGTGCAAGATCCGGTGCACCCCATCGCACTGCATTACCTCGGCATTTTTCTCTATCAGAACGGCCAGGACGCAGAGGGCGTGCAAAATATCCGTCTGTCCTGCGCATTGCAACCGGATAACGCCGCCTGGCATAACGATCTCGGCAATGTGTTGTTTGCGTTGCGCGAGTTCGAAGAGGCGTCCGAGGCCTATCAGGCATCGTTGGACGCAGCACCGCATGACCACGTTGTCTGGAATAACCTGGGATCGTCACAGCTGCAGCATGGCGACACGGATGGTGCGATTGAGTCTTTCAAGCAGGCGCTTGAGCTGGATGCCGATTTTGGCCCGGCGCTGATCCATCTCGGGAATATCTACGAAGCCGCTGGCGACAAGATGAACAGTGCGCATTACCAGTGCCGCGCGTTTGTGTTGCCACCGCATGAGGGCAAGTCCAAGCAGATGCTCGGCATTTCATACTACTTCCTTGGTCGTTTGCAGGAGGCCGCGGCACACTACCGCGACTGGATGAGCGAAGAGCCGGACAATCCGATTCCTGCCCATATGTTTGCCGCTTGTGCGCAACAGGACGTGCCGGAACGTGCATCGGACAGTTATATCGAGAAGCATTTTGACCGTTATGCGGAAACCTTCAACGCCAATCTGGTCGACAGTCTGGCCTATCGTGGTCCTGAATTGATGCAGCAGGCATTGCAAGTGGTTGGCGTGCCAGCCAGGCAATTCGACGTGCTCGACATCGGCTGCGGGACGGGCTTGTGCGAGCCGATCATTGCTCCTTATGCGCGTTCGCTGATTGGCGTTGATCTGTCTGGCAAGATGCTGGAGCAAGCCAAGGCGCGCGGCGGCTACGATCAGCTCTTCAAGCAGGAAATCACCGATTACATGGCTGGAAAGACGGCGAGCGCGGATCTCGTTTTGTCAGCGGATACGATGATTTATTTTGGCGACCTGGAAAAGGTATTTCAGAAAGTCGCGAGTGCGTTGAGAGAGACGGGCTATTTCTTGTTCACCGTCGAGACCGATGCGGAAGCGAGCGCGCAAGCAGAAGGTTTTTCTTTGCACCCAAGCGGTCGCTATCGTCACAGCCTGAGTTATGTGACGCGCTGCCTGGAGAAGTTTGGTTTTGAACTGCTCGACGTCAAGGATGCGGTGATACGGGAGGAAATTCGTCAGCCGGTATTGGGTATGGTGGTGGTGGCGCGGCGTAAGTCTTGACGTACAAGCGGGTGACTGACAAGCTCAGATAGCTACGCAACTGACGTAAGCAATAGGTCAACAATGAAAAAGAGCGGCAGGTTTGATCCTGGCCGCTCTTTTTAATTGTGCAACCCGTATTGCTCAGCCGAGACGGCTCACGACGGTATTGACTTGATCTGCCAAGGGAATTGGTGCGACGGCACCATAACCCGTGGTCGAAATCGCCGCCGCTACGTTGGCGTAACGCGCTGCGGTAAATGGATCCTGGCCTTCAACGATCTGCGCGATGAAAGCGCCGCCAAAGCAATCGCCCGCGCCGGTGGCATCCAGCGCATCGACGACGTGCGGTGCGACCAGGCGGCGCTCTGTCGGCGTTGCGACGTAGCATCCTTCCTTACCCAGTTTGAACGCGATCAGCTTAATACCGTAGGCCAGCAATTTATCGACGATCGCATCGCGGTCATCCAATCCAGTCAGCGCGCTGACATCTTCCCAGCTTGGCAGGCAGATGTCGCACAGTGCAAAGGCCTCTGCCATTTTGGCGCGGGCGCGTTCGAGTGACCACAGGCGCAGACGCAGGTTGGTGTCGAGTGAGGTCAGCGTGCCGTTCTTGCGCGCGTGCGCCATGGCCGCCAGACCGGCGTCGCAGGCGCTTTCGCTGATGGCGAGGCTGATACCGGACAGATGCAGCACCTTGGCGTCGGCAATCGCCTGCAACGGCAATTGTTCGATGGTGTAGCGGCTGGCGGCGGATCCGGTGCGAAGGTAGTTGAAGTGGTGGCCTTCGTCGTCGTGTGTGACAACGTAGACGCCGGACGCCACGCCCGGCATCACGCCGACGTGTGTGGTATCGACTTTTTCGGTTTGCCACAGGGCTTGCAGGCTCTTGCCGAAATGGTCGTCTCCGACCGCGCTGACGTAACCGGTGTCGGCGCCCTGGCGTGCTGCCGCGATACAGAAGTTGGAGGTGTCGCCGCCGAAACCTTCCAGGTAATAGCGAGGATCTTCAATGCTTTGGTTGAACTCCACCATTGCTTCGCCGTAGGCGAGGATTTTCTTGCTCATGATGTGATGCCGTTGCTTAGAAGAAGGTTTGTACGATGTCGATGACGTTGAACTTGCCATCCAACACCGGCAGGTGACGCCATTTGTCGAACGTCAGGCAAGGGTGCGAAATGTCGAAAGCGATCATGTCGCCGACCTTGATATCGTCGCCTGCGTTGATCTTCAGATAAGCATGCTGATCCATCATGCCGGTGACTTCCCAATGCGACGGCGAATCGACCGGCGCCGTATCCTGACCGGGACGGAAACGTTTGACCGGCAACGGCAGGCCGGCATCGAAGGCGGCATCGCGCTTGCCCAGCGTGACGATGGCCTTGTCGGATTCGGGAATCGATTGTACGTAAGCCCACAGTTGCAACGCCGGCAGCAATTCGCTGCGCATTTTTTTCGCCACTGGATTGCGTGTCTGGATCTGCTCCTGCGCCGCGCGGTAGACACCGACGTCATGCGTCAGATAACAACCGGGACGCAGCACTACGTCCAGCGGAATGCCGATGTCGGCGCCGGCGAATTCTTCGGCGACCACGTCATACCAGGCCGACCCTGCGCCGGTCAGCACGACCGGTTTTTGCGCCGAGCGATGGTTGAAATAGCCTTGTCCGGCCAGGTCCTTGGCGCATTGCACCGCGCGTTGCAGGAACAGGCGGATATCGGCTTCCTCTTTCAACACGCCTTCGTAGACTTCAATGCCGGACAGCGCGATGCTGCCTTCCCAGCGCTTGACGGCTGCCAGAACGGTGGCTTGCTGTTCGTTGTTGCGCACGCCGGTGCGGCCGCCGACGGGGCCGAGCTCCAGCAGCACGTTCAGGATTTGTTTGCGCTCCGAGAAGAAGCGGCCAAGCTGATCGACCAGATCAGCCGAATCGACCAGGCAGAAAAATTCGAAAGAGGGATCTTCCAGCAGATGCGAGATGATGTTCATGTTTTGCTTGCCGACCAACTGATTGGCCATCAGCACGCGGCGCACGCCATGGTGGTAGGCTACCTGAGTCTGGTGCGCGGTCGCCAGCGTGATGCCCCAGGCACCGGTCGCCAGTTGGCGTGCAAACAGTTTGGGCGCCATGGTAGTCTTGCCGTGCGGCGCCAGTTTGACACCGTATTCCGTGACGAAGCGTTGCATCCAATCCAGATTGTGCGACAGGCGCTCTTCATACAAAACGGCGGTCGGCAGGCTCAGATCTTCTTTGAGGAGATTCCAGGGCAGGGCGTTGGCTGCATTCGGCGCAACAGGTGCCGTGAGGGTGCCGATACCCTTATTCAGCGGATCGATGATGCCGCTTTGCCAAGTGTTTTGGTAGTTTGTATCACTCATCTTGAATTTCTCCTCAAAAATTTGATTTGACGTAATGATAGTCCTGAATTTACTATGTTGGAAGTGTGTTATAAACTAACACGAAAAATTCTTCCGCGCCCCAAACAGGCCTTGTAAAGCACCGTCGGGAAGCGTGGAGCCACCATCGAGACTTCATTTCAACGCCATGGCACAAGCTTTTGACATTGTTTCACGCATTACCGAGCGTAGCGGACAATTGCGGCTTGCAGAGCAAAAAGTCGCCGAAGCGATTCTCAACGATTTGTCCACTGCGGCCAGCGCCAGCATCGGCGAACTTGCGCAAAAAGCCGGAGTCAGTCTGGCAAGTGTGACGCGGTTTGCCAAAGCGATGGGTTGCCGTGACGTGCGTGAGTTCAAGTTCATGCTGGCGCAGGCTGTCGCAGTCGGGCAGCGGTTTTTTGATGGTGTGAAGACAATTCCACCCGGGCAGCCTCCTGAGCTCGCCGATGTCGTCTACAACGATATACATGCCGTCCTCGAAGTCAATCGCGCGCTGTTGAATCCGGATGCCTTGCATCGTGCCGCAGAGCTGTTGCGCGATGCTCGCATGATCTATTCATTTGGCATGGGCGGCGGTTCAACCATGCTGTCGGATGAGGCGCGTTATCGGCTGGTGCGTCTGGGGCGTCCGGTGGCAACTTACCACGATGCCTTGTTGCAGCGTATGGTCGCCGCCACGCTGGACAAAGCTGATGTGTTGCTGGTGTTTTCCACGACCGGCAATGTGCCGGAAATGCTGACCAACTGTGAAGTCGCCAAGGAATACGGCGTCAAGATGATCGGCATCACCGCGCTGGGTTCACCGCTGGCGGGGATGGTCGACGTGCTGTTGCCGATCAAGGCGCTGGAAACTGACTTTATTTTCAAGCCATCGTCGTCGCGCTACGCCATGATGATGGCGCTGGACATGCTGGTGCTGGAACTGGCGCTGCTGCAAAAGGACCGAAGCCAGGAGCAGTTGCGACGCCTCAAGTATGTACTCGATATGCATCGCGGCGGCGGTGACCGCCAGCCGCTCGGAGATTGATATGACTACCTCTGTACCTTCCCAACATTGCGACACGCTGATTCGCAACGCTTTTCTGATCGATGGCAGCGGTACTGATCCGGTTGTCGCCGACGTAGCTGTGCTTGATGGCCGCATTGCGGCTATCGGCTCCCTCGGCAGCTGGCAAGCCGATAACGTGATCGATGCCGCCGGCAAGGTGCTGAGCCCGGGCTTCATTGATGCGCACACGCATGACGATACCAATGTGATCCGTATGCCGGAGATGTTCCCCAAACTGTCGCAGGGCGTTACGACTGTCGTCGTCGGCAATTGCGGCATCAGCGCCGCACCAGTGACACTCAAAGGCGATCCACCGGATCCGATGAATCTGCTGGGGCAATCCAGCGCGTTTTCTTATCCGACATTTTCCAGCTACGTGGCGGCGATCGAAGCGGCGCAACCGTCTGTGAATGTGGCTGCGCTGATCGGCCATACAGCGCTGCGGAGCAACCATATGGATACCCTGGATCGCGCCGCGACCGATGCCGAAATCAAAGGCATGCGGGATCAACTGACCGAGGCGCTGGACCACGGCGCACTGGGCTTGAGTACCGGTCTGGCCTACGGCAACGCGATCAATGCACCGACCGAAGAAGTGCTGGCGCTGGCAGAGCCCCTGGCGGAATACGGCGCCATGTACGCCACGCATCTGCGCAGCGAATTTGCCGACATTCTCGACGCCATGGACGAGGCCTTTCGCATCGGCAAGCATGCGCGCGTGCCGGTGGTGATTTCGCATCTCAAATGTGCCGGCGTAGAAAACTGGGGGCGCAGCAGCGAAGTACTGGCGGCGCTCGAACAGGCAGAAAAGCATCAGCATGTCGGTTGCGATTGCTATCCCTACACCGCCAGCTCGTCCACACTGGATCTGAAGCAAGTGACTGATACTTACGACATTCAGGTGACCTGGTCGGAGCCGCATCCGGAGCAGGGCGGCAAGTTGCTGGCCAAGATTGCTGAAGAATGGAATGTCGACATGACCGAAGCTGCGCGTCGCCTGATGCCGGCAGGCGCCGTGTACCACTGCATGTCTGACGACGACGTCAACCGTATCCTGCGCCATCCATCGACGGTGATTGGTTCTGACGGCCTCCCTAACGATCCTCTGCCGCATCCACGACTGTGGGGCGCCTTTCCACGCGTGCTGGGTTACTACAGCCGCGAACAACAACTGTTTTCGCTCGCCGTGGCGGTGCGCAAGATGACGGGTTTGTCTGCCTCGCGGTTCGGCCTGAGCGATCGTGGTTTGGTCAAGGAAGGCTATTGGGCTGATCTGGTGCTGTTCGATGCGACGACGATTCGCGATGCGGCGACGTTTACCGATCCGATGCAACCCGCGCACGGCATCGAGGCAGTCTGGGTCAACGGCGTGCTGTCGTATCGCGGTGAGGACAAGAAGGCAACCGGTCAACGCGCAGGACGCTTCCTCGCGCGCAATCGCATTCAGGCTGATGCAGCAGAAGCTGCAGTAAATTAATTCATTGCAACACCGGGGCGAAGCGATCAAGCACAGCACCCGGATCATTTATCTGAAATCTGAAGGAGTTACACAATGAGCATCAAACGATATGGCGTCGACGGCGGCACCGGTACTGGCGGTCAGCATCTGCCTTTTGCACGTGCAGTGGAAGCGGACGGCTGGCTGTACGTCTCCGGCCAGGTAGCCATGGTCAACGGAGAAGTGATTGATGGCGGTATCGTCGCGCAATCGCATCAGGCTATTCAAAACGTCCTGGCAATCCTCAAGGAAGCCGGCTACGGTCCTGAGCATGTCGTGCGTTGCGGCGTCTGGCTGGACGATACCCGCGATTTCCAATCCTTCAACAAGGTCTTCAAGGAATACTTCGGCGCCAATCCGCCGGCACGTGCCTGCGTGCAATCGGCCATGGTTGTGGATTGCAAGGTTGAAGTGGATTGCGTGGCGTTTAAGCGGTAAGTTCATGCGCTAAGTTCAAGCGCTGATCGCCTAGTTGAGTAACACCCTGGTTAGGGTGAGGAGACCAAAAATGGAAGCAGTACAAGGAAGTATGTTGCTGATCTACGCGCTCGTCGCGGTGATCGCATTGATCGTGTTGATTGCCAAGTTCAAGATGAATCCGTTCATCGTTCTGATCGTGGTGTCGTTGATCCTCGGTTTGTCTGTCGGCATGCCGATGGGCACTATCGTCAAATCGTTTGAAACCGGCGTCGGCAATACGCTGGGGCACATTGCACTGGTGGTCGGCCTGGGTACGATGCTGGGCAAGATGATGGCGGAGTCGGGTGGTGCAGAACGCATTGCCACCACCATGATCAATGCCTTCGGTGAAAAGAACGTGCACTGGGCGATGATGACGGTTGCGTTCATTGTCGGCTTGCCGGTGTTCTTTGAAGTCGGTTTTGTGTTGCTGATCCCGATTGCGTTCAACGTCGCCAAGCGTACCGGGACATCGATGGTATTGGTCGGTATTCCCATGGTGGCGGGTTTGTCGGTGGTGCATGGCCTGATTCCTCCGCATCCTGCGGCGCTTCTGGCAGTGACTGCCTACAACGCGGATATCGGCCGTACGATTCTGTACGCACTGATCGTCGGCATCCCGACCGCGATCATCGCCGGTCCGATCTTCGGTAAGCTGATGTCCAAGGTGGTGATTCCGAATCCGGATAATCCGTTGATCGGCCAGTTTGTGGATCAAGGTGGTACTAAGCGCGAATTGCCAAGTTTCGGCATTACGCTGTTCACTATCCTGTTGCCGGTGGCGCTGATGCTGATCGGCAGCTGGGCGGACTTGTTCTTCACGCCGAAGACTTTCGCCAACGACTTCCTGCGCCTGATTGGCAACTCGGTGATCGCACTGCTGATTGCGACACTGGTCAGTTTCTATACCTTCGGCAAGATGCGCGGTTTCAATCGTGAAGCCATTCTGAAATTCACCAATGAGTGTCTGGGCCCGATCGCCAGCATCACGCTGGTGGTGGGCGCAGGCGCAGGTTTTGGTCGCATCCTGATGGATGGCGGCGTGTCCAAGGCCATCGTCGGTATCGCTACCGATGCGCATCTGTCGCCGCTGCTGCTGGGTTGGTTTGTGGCAGCGCTGATTCGTGTGGCAACTGGTTCTGCGACCGTTGCGATGACGACGGCTTGCGGCATCGTTGCACCAATTGTGATGTCGGTCGGCGGTACGCGTCCTGAACTGATGGTGCTGGCAACCGGCGCTGGTTCGCTGATCCTGTCGCACGTCAACGACGGTGGTTTCTGGCTGGTCAAGGAGTACTTCAACATGACCGTGCCGCAAACCTTCAAGACCTGGACGGTGTGCGAAACGCTCATTTCGGTGCTGGCCTTGCTGTTCACCCTTGCGCTGTCGACCGTGATCTGATCGATGCGGTTTGTCGCTTAACAAAGAAAAAGCCGCTTTTCGAAGCGGCTTTTTTTACGGCGAAAAAACTCAGAAGCGCATGCGGCTGTCGTCGAAGCGCGGATCCGGGCCATTTTCCACTTTGCGGACAATGCCTTGTGCATCGAAATAGACGGTCATCTGAGAGTTCCAGACACCGCTTTCCTTGAAGCCGTAATTCCATGCTTCAAAGGGGATACGCGCATACCGGGTCACTTCAGTGGGGCGGCCAACCAGGCGGAGCACATCGTTTTTGGTTGCTTGATCAACCTTGATCGAGCGGAAGTTCTCCATGGTCCAGACTTGTTGATAAGAAATCAACCTGCCGTCCGGGCCGATACGCGCCATGTAGCTGTACTGGCCGAAAGCGCCGGCAGCATATTCCAGCAGATGCGTGTTGCCGTCGGGATACACGGCGGTAGGCTGGCCGAGGCGAGCGACAACTTGCTGTTCCGTATCGCCGGGATTGACCGGAGGGGCGAACAGAGAGGCGCAACCGCTCAGGGACAGGGCCGCTGCAGCTAAAACGGGGAGAATGAAGCGTTTCATAAACAGTTGGAGAGGAGTTTGCGGGAATAATTTCCCTGGAGGACTATGATTCTACGCTTTTCCGGTAAGTATTTGAATCTGCTGATCTTTTGCTATATACTTGCGCCTCTGGTCATTTCGGCCAGTTTTTTAATTGTTAGTCACGGTATGCAGGGTAAGTACTCCGCACACCGCTTGTGAAAGGTATAGCATGTCGATCGAAAAAGCAGCCAAGGCTGCCATTATCACTGATAACGCCCGTGGTCAAAACGACACCGGCTCCCCGGAAGTTCAAGTTGCGCTGCTGACAGCACGCATCAACGACCTGAACGGTCACTTCAAAGAACACAGCAAGGATCACCACTCCCGTCGTGGTCTGATCAAGATGGTTAACCGTCGTAAGAGCCTGCTGTCCTACCTGAAGGGCAAGGACGCCGACCGTTACCGCGCACTGATCGAAAAACTCGGTCTGCGTAAGTAATCTTGTTCCCTCGTACCATTCTGGTTCAGGGTTCATAGCCAAAATGCCTGCGTCAGTTTCTGACGCGGGCATTTTGTTTTTTGCGATTCCGCTTTTGTCTGGATGTTGATGTTTTTGCGGTTCGCAAAACTTCTTTGCAGTACCGCGATCCCATCCAATGATCGTGATTCGTAAGGTGACTTGTCGGTTTGCCAGCTGTTTCGCAGGACGACAAGCATCTGTGGTGAGGTGAACGACAGCGCCTGAAAATCTGTCGGCAAAAAAGAATCCCTGCAAAGCGATGCCGCGCAAGGGTTCAATATAGAAAGGAAATACCGTGTTTAATAAAGTTACTAAAACCTTCCAGTATGGACAACACCAGGTCACGCTGGAAACCGGCGAAATCGCTCGCCAGGCTTCCGGTGCAGTCGTCGTTTCGATTGAAGACACTGTTGTGCTGGCAACGGTCGTGGCACGCAAAGATGCCAAGCCAGGTCAGGACTTTTTCCCATTAACCGTCGATTACATTGAAAAGACGTACGCTGCGGGTCGTATCCCCGGCGGCTTTTTCAAACGTGAAGGCAAGCCATCCGAAAAGGAAACACTGACATCGCGCTTGATCGATCGCCCGATTCGTCCGCTGTTCCCGGAAGGTTACCTGAATGAAGTGCAAGTCATCATTCACGTTCTGTCCGTCAATCCTGAAATCGATCCAGACATCGCTGCGATGATCGGTGCGTCGGCTGCATTGTCGATCGCCGGCATCCCATTCAACGGCCCGGTCGGCGCCGCACGCGTCGGTTACATCGATGGTCAGTACGTCCTGAACCCAACTGCAACGCAACTGAAAACTTCGCAACTGGATCTGGTCGTCGCCGGCACAGAAACAGCCGTGCTGATGGTCGAATCGGAAGCGAAGCAATTGTCCGAAGAAATCATGCTGGGCGCGGTCGTGTTCGGTCACGATCAATCGAAGGCTGTCATCAACGCCATCCACGAACTGGTGCGCGACGGCGGCAAGCCGGAAGTCCAATGGGCTCCTCCTGCAAAGAATGAGCCACTGATCGCACGCGTCACCGAACTGGCTGACGGCAAGCTGCGTGAAGCGTATCAAACCAAGGACAAGCAAGCTCGTACCGAAAAGCTGAAGGCCGTCACTTCCGAAGTCAACGCAGCGCTGGCAGCAGATGCCGCAGCAGCAGGCACATCGGCAGCGGATTCGGCAGAAGTCGGCAGCATCCTGTTTGATCTGGAAGCCAAAATCGTTCGTTCGCAAATTCTCGACGGCGAGCCACGTATCGACGGCCGCGACACACGTACCGTGCGTCCGATCACCATCCGTACCGGCGTGCTGCCACGCACCCACGGTTCGGCACTGTTCACCCGCGGTGAAACTCAGGCGCTGGTCATCGCGACTCTGGGCACTGCACGCGACGAACAGAAGATCGACGCGCTGATGGGCGAGTACTCAGATCGCTTCATGCTTCACTACAACATGCCTCCGTTCGCTACCGGCGAAACCGGCCGCGTTGGTACGCCAAAGCGCCGCGAAATCGGTCACGGCCGTCTGGCCAAGCGCGCGCTGATCGCTGCACTGCCGCCAGCTGAAGAATTCAGCTACTCGGTGCGTCTGGTGTCGGAAATCACCGAATCCAACGGTTCCTCGTCGATGGCTTCGGTCTGCGGCGGCTGCCTGGCACTGATGGACGCCGGCGTGCCTATGCAATCGCACGTTGCAGGTATCGCCATGGGTCTGATCAAGGAAGGCAACAAGTTCGCCGTCCTGACAGACATCCTGGGCGATGAAGATCACCTCGGCGACATGGACTTCAAGGTTGCGGGTACTGCCAACGGCATCACCGCACTGCAAATGGATATCAAGATCCAAGGCATCACCAAGGAAATCATGCAGGTCGCACTGGAACAAGCCAAAGAAGGCCGCGTGCACATCCTGGGCAAGATGCAGGAAGCTGTTCCAGCCGGCAAGGCAGAGCTGTCCGACTTCGCTCCACGTCTGATCACCATCAAGATCAATCCGGAAAAAATCCGTGACGTGATCGGCAAGGGCGGCGCTGTCATTCGTGCGCTGACCGAAGAAACCGGCACCCAGATCGACATCAGCGACGAAGGCGTGGTCACCATCGCTTCCGTTGACGCTGCTGCTGGTCAAGAAGCCAAGCGCCGTATCGAAGAACTGACCGCTTCCGTCGAAGTCGGCAAGATCTACGAAGGTACTGTGCTGAAGCTGTTGGACTTCGGCGCGATCGTTCAGGTCCTGCCAGGTAAAGACGGTCTGTTGCACATCAGCCAAATCGCTAACGAGCGTGTCAACGCCGTTGCTGATTACCTGAAAGAAGGCCAGCAAGTCCGCGTCAAGGTTCTGGAAACCGACGACCGCGGCCGTCTGAAACTGTCGATGAAGGCAGCGCAGTCGGAAGAAGGCACGGAAGCGCCTGCTTCGCAAGATGCACAGTAATGCGTAGCTGGATGAAGGCATCGCCTCATCCGCTGGTAATACTCAAGTAGTAAGGAATCCCTCAGGGCGAAAGTCCTGGGGGATTTTTATTTTCGACTTTCGATTTTCGACTAAGCGTTTGTCGATTTTTTCGGAGAGCATCGCAAGCGGCTGTAGGAGCTGTGCCGATTTCATCTGTACTGCTTGCCCGAAACACGAACTGCCATTAGGCTGATCCTTGTTCTTTTGAGACAATGCGGAGGTCATCGCAGAATGATTGAGAAATAATCAGGACGATTGGGGAGCATCATTTCATTAGAACTCATTTCATCAATAGGCGTGAGATGCGTTCTTCCCAGAAAGGGCACTGGCAAGGCGTGCGACGCGTCGCGTAGCGGTGCTACGCGCAAGGAGCGCAACGCAGCCAGCGCCCTTTCTGGGAAGAACCCGGAGGGAGCGGCTTGTTTGGGCGAATTGCCGCGTTACGAATCGGGATCAAGACGCCCAGTCTTGACCCCGATTCGCGCCTTGCACTTCATCCCAAACAAGGCAAGCTCGCACTCACGCCTATTGATGAAATGAGTTCTAGAATCAGAAAGGAGTCCCATGCCTCATGTGATCATCATCGGATGTGGTTTCGGCGGCCTTGCCGCCGCACGTGAACTGGCCGATGCCAAGGTCGACATCACCATCATCGATCGCAGTAATCACCATCTTTTTCAGCCTCTGTTGTATCAGGTGGCGACAGCAGGTTTGTCGGCGCCGGCAATCAGCGCGCCGATACGCAGTATCCTCGCAAAGCAGCGCAATCTCACCAGCCTCATGGCCGCGGTCAGCAAGATCGATGTCGCGCGCAAAACGGTTGCCTTGGAAGACGGCAGCGAGATTGCCTACGACTATCTGATCGTTGCGGCGGGTTCCACGCACAGCTACTTCGGGCATGACGAATGGGCTCCGCTGGCGCCTGGCCTAAAAACGCTTGCCGATGCCTTCGATATTCGCCGCCGTATTCTCATGGCGTTTGAACGCGCAGAACGCGAATCAGACCCGGTGCGGCGCGCAGAATGGCTGACCTTTACTGTTATCGGTGCCGGCGCCACCGGCGTGGAAATGGCCGGTACGCTGATTGAGATTGCCCGCCATACCTTGCGCGGTGAGTTCCGTCGCATCGATCCACAGCAGGCTAAAGTGGTGTTGCTGGAAGGATCTGAGCGCGTTCTCGGTGCTTATCCGGCAGACCTGTCCGAGAAGGCAAGAGCGCAGTTGACCAAACTGGGGGTCGACGTACGCACCAGCAGCCGCGTTACGCACATCGACGAAGAATGTGTTCGCTATACCGATCAGAGCGGCGAGCAGCGATTGGCTTCACGTACCGTCATCTGGTCTGCGGGTGTGGCCGCATCGCCTTTGGGAAAATCGCTCAATGTCCCGCTTGACCGTGCCGGGCGCGTGATCATTGGAAGTGAGCTATCGATTCCTGATCATCCGGAAGTGTTTGTGATCGGTGACCTCGCATCGGCGACGTCGGATGGCAAGCCGGTGCCGGGTGTATCGCCGGCAGCCAAGCAAATGGGACGTGTCGCTGCACGCAATATCCTTCACCGCATCAGCGGCAAACCGCTTGAGAATTTCGTCTATCAGGACTATGGCTCGCTGGCGACGATCGGCCGCAAGGCAGCAGTGGCAATGGTCGGAAAATTCAAGTTTTCCGGCTATCCGGCGTGGCTATTCTGGTTGTTCGTGCACGTGTATTTTTTGATCGGTTTCCGCAATCGTCTGTTGGTGATGAGTGACTGGGCATGGGCGTATCTGACGTTCAAGCGTAGTGCACGTGTAATTTCCAACGCGATCGACACGCCGATAGAAAAGCCCGACGATGCGCCAAGCCAGTAAAATCATCTCTCGGAAATGAAAAAGGCCGGCATCTGCGCCGGCCTTTTTTTCGTCTGGAAGAAAGACTCAGCTTTCCAACGCCAACAGGGCGAAGCTGGCGAGCCAATGGCCCCCGCTGTAGTGGCTGCCGACCACATGGTCGAGGCTGGCTTGCAGATGGCGCTGCACGGCGCCTGCCAGTGCAGCTTGTGCCGGATGATCGGACGGCAGATGGCGAGCAATATGCTTCATGCTCCATGCGCGGCTCAGATTCAGCCCGTCGAGGTGAGCGATCTTGGGATCGGTGCGATCGCTGACCTGCGCAGGCTGCATCAGTCGTTCGACCTTATCGATCTGCGGCAAGAACTGGTTGAACCATGCCGGGTAGGCTGTCGCATCCAATACCTTGCTCATCAGCAGCGCTTCGGTCAGTGCTGCAGAGATGTATTCGTCGCCGCCCGGTTCATAGTGCGCCGGATAGTCGACGTCCTTGCCGTAGTAGCGTTGCGAAGCCTGCACGATGGCGGTTTCAAGTTCGGTGTCTTTTGCAGCTCGTGCGTAATCAATCGCCAACGCCAGTGCGAACGCCGTGTTGTAGTGTGTGCCGACGCGAATCGGGTAGGTCAGCTTGCCCAGATATTCCATCAGGCGCTTGCGGATTTCCAATGTCAGCGGCTGCATGGCGGCATGCCAGATGGCTGCGCGCGGATGAGGGGATTCCGCCAACTCCTGCGCCAGGCCGAGGATCCAGCCGAAGCCATAAGGACGTTCGAAAGAAGCGCGGCCACCCACTTGGAAGTAAGCAGTTTCCTGAACCATCAATTCCGGCGTGAAGTGCTCATCGAAGATCGCCGTGATTTTGTCGTGCGTTGGCAGTGATGGATACCGCTTAGCACAGCGCAGCAACAGCCAGTAGCCGTGGACGGCAGAGTGCCAGTCATAGCAACCGTAAAACACGGGATGCAGGGCGCGTGGCGACAAGACATCATCGGCGCTGTTGAGCACGTGCATGATGTGATTGGGATATTCCTGGCGGAGGTAGGTCAGCGGCATCTCGGTGTATGCGGCGGCCAATTCGATAGTGAGTTGCATGAGAGTCTTCCGATTTTCAGATCAGTGTGGCGGCGCGTGTTTTTGACAATTTGCGGCCGGTGTAGAAACCACCGGCCGCAACACGCATTAAAGAAGCTATTAGCGGAACACGATGAAGTACATCAGCAGGATATTCGCCGCCAGCAAGGTCAGGCCGGTAGGGATTTGTACCTTGATGACCTGATACTTGTCCTTGAGCTCCAGCAGCGCCGCCGGCACGATGTTGTAGTTGGCCGCCATCGGCGTCATCAACGTGCCGCAGTAACCGGCCAGCATGCCGATGGTCACCAGCGGTGCAGGATCGGCGTGTTGTCCGACGATGATGAAGGGCAGGGCGATGCCGGCGGTCATGACCGGAAAAGCTGCGAAGGCGTTACCCATGATCATCGTGAAGAGCGCCATGCCGACACAGTAGATCACGATCAGCATGAAGCGGTTTTCCGGATTGACGAACAGGCCGACAACCTGCTGCACCGATTTGCCGGTTTGCGCCGCGACGAAGACGCCGCCGAGCATCGCCAGCATTTGCGGCAGAACGGCAGCCCAGCCGATGGCGTCGAGCAGACGGCGTGACTCACGCACGGCATGCAGAGGCGTACCGCCGGTCAGTTTCCAGCCCGCCAGAATGGCGCAGATACAGCCGACGCACAATGCCGCCAGCGTCAGTTGTTTCTGATCGAGGATATACACGCCGCCGATGGCCACGCCCTTGAGCAGGATCGTGCACAACACGGTCACCACAGGAATCAGGATGGCCGGCACAAAGATCCAGTTGCCGTACTGATTGGCCGATGCCTGGCGTTGCTCGGCGCTGCGTTGTTTGTAGGTGCCGATTGACAGCAGCCCAAAACCGGCAATGAGCGAGATCAGAATGACGACGACGCCGATGATGCGGTAAGCCATCGGTTTCCCCACGGAGGAAACCAGCAAGTCGCTGAACAGAAATACGGCGCCGAACAGAAACCAGAACAGGGCGGTAGTCAGGCGTTTTGGGTTGCCCCTGTCGCGCAAAGTCATGCCGACCAGCAGCATGACGATGACGCCGATGAGGTAGTAGATTTCGTTGATCGTGATGAGAGTACTCATGCTGCCACCTCTTTTCCTTCAGATTTTTTCCAGGCGTTGACGTCGCGCTGAATCCCGGCATCGAGACGCACCAGGCGGAACATGTGAATAGCCAATGCCGCAATCGCGGTAGGAATGGCCCACAAGCCGAGGTGTAGAGGCTCGACGTTGGTGATGCCGTTTTCCTTGAGGAAGGCATCGATCAACAGCACCGCGCCGAAGGCGAGGAAAATGTCTTCGCCGAAAAATACGGCGATGTTGTCACAGGCAGCGGAGTGCGCGCGCAGTTTGTCGCGGATGTGTTGCGGCAAGTCGCCGTAGCGAGCTGTCGCTGCTCCCTCGACCATGGGCGCAAGCAAGGGCCGCACGGTTTGTGCCTGGCCGCCGATATAGGTCAGGCCGAGCGCGCCAAACACCTGGCGCAGGATGAAATACAGCATCAGAATGCGTGCCGACGTCGCGCTGGCCATGCTGGAAATCCAGTCTTGAGCGCGCTCCTTCAGGCCATAGCTTTCCAGCAGGCCGATGATCGGCAGGATGAGTACGTATACGGCCAGCGAGCGGCTATTGATGAACTTCTCGCCGAAGGTTTCCAGCAGCATGCCGAAATCCATGCCGACGGCGAGACCGGTAGCAAGGCCTGCGACGGTGACGACCAACAGCGGATTGAAGCGGAATGCGAAGCCTGCAACGACGATCGGAATCCCGATCAACGGTAGCAAAATCGAGCTATCCATGGACTATCTCCCAGTAAGGATGGTTGTTGTTAATGTAGATCTGACGACGAAAGTGCTGCGATAAAAAGATAAGAACGAGAAAAACCAGAGCCGCGAAAAACGATAAAAACCAACTCAGGACGGTGCACGAATGGCAATGCGCTCGCTGCTCAGGCGCGCGCGGATCTGACGGGCGAATTCCAGTGCATGCGCACCATCGCCGTGCAGACAAACTGTTTGTGCGTTGACCTTGACGATGCTGCCGTGCAGTGCGGTGACTTGCTTGTCCTTGACCAGTGAAATGGTTTGCGCAATGGCCTGCGCTTCATCTTCGATCATGGCGCCGGGAAGCGTGCGGCTGACCAGGCTGCCGTCAGCGTTGTAGGCCCGGTCGGCGAAGACTTCTTCGATGGCGGTCAGATTTGCTTGTCTGGCGGCATTGATGAGTTCGCTGCCCGCTAGTCCGAACAAGGCCAGCTCTGGATTGAAGGTACGCACTGCGGCGCAGATGGCGTTGGCCAGGGCCGCATCTTTGGCCGCCTGGTTATAGAGCGCGCCATGCGGTTTGACGTGCACCATGCGTCCGCCTTCTGCACGTACGATGGCGTCCAGCGCACCCAATTGATACAACATGCCGCTGATGATTTCCTCCGGCGGCAACTGCATGGGGCTGCGGCCGAAATTTTCACGATCGGGAAAGCTGGGATGGGCGCCGATGGCAACATGATTCTGTATCGCCCAGCGTACGCTCTGGCGCATGGTGTTGGCATCGCCTGCATGCCAGCCGCAGGCAATATTGGCCGAGCTGACCAGCGTCAGCAGCATTTCATCGTTGTCACAACCTTCTCCGAGGTCTGCATTGAGGTCGATTTGCATGATCTTGCGTACTCCTTCTGTCTCTTTGGTGCTTCGTCTCTTGCGGTTTACTTCTTGTATTGTGTAGCGCGCGACCAGTCGAGTGCTGCCAGCGTCTCGCGGATGCTGTTCAAATAGGCCTGCTGTTCTTCCCATGCATGCAAGGCTTGTTCCAGATCGCAGGGTTGCAATTGCAGTTGCGCGTTTAACGGTGCTTGCGCCAGCTTCCACATGTCGGCTTGAATGACGACGCCGATCTTCGGATAGCCGCCGGTGGTTTGCGCATCTCCCATCAGGATGATCGGCTGGCCGGATGGCGGCACCTGGATGACGCCCGGCACCACGCCGTGCGAGAGCAGGTCGCGGCTTTGCTTGCGTTTGAGTTCCGGGCCTTCGAGGCGATAGCCCATGCGATTGCTATTTGGAGTGATGCGCCACTTGTCGAGCCACAACGCGTTCTTCGCGGCGACAGTGAATTGTTCGAACTCAGGGCCGGGCAACACCCGCAGATGAATCAACTTGCTGCTGTCTTGCGTCTGTGTGCCGACGCCGCTCCATGCCGGCGAGCGCACGCCGAAAGCCGGACCTGCGATCGCGATCCTTGCCGGCCCTTGAGGCATGCAATCGCCTTTACGCAGGGCGCGCCCTTCATGGCCGCCGAAGTTGGCTTTTAGATCGGTACTGCGCGAGCCGAGGACTTGCGGAACGTCGATGCCACCGGCGATAGCGAGATAGGTTCGCATGCCTTGCGTGGCATTGGGGCCGGCATGCGCGAGCTTCAATGTTTGACCGGCTTTCACCGGCACGCTCCAGTAGGGAGTGATGGATTTACCGTCGAGTCGTGCATCGAAATCGTCGCCGCCGAGCGCAATGCGGGTGTCGGTGGTGAAGCGCATCTCGCAGGCGCCCATGGTGATTTCTAGTCCGGCCGCCTCCATTTCGTTGCCGACCAGCAGATTGGCGGCACTCAGGGCAAGGCAGTTCAGTGCGCCGCCAGGATTGATGCCGAGCTGGCGGTGACCGGGGCGGCCGAGGTCTTGTACCGAGGTGATAATGCCAGGTTGAAGGATTTCTATCATTTGGCAATCCGTTCCACGGTGAAGCGTACGCGGTCGCCCGGACGCAATAGAGTTGGTGGAGTCTGTGTCGGATCGAACAGAGGCAGTGATGTTTTGCCTAGCAGTTGCCAGCCGCCGGGTGAGGCAAGCGGGTAGATACCGGTTTGTTCGCCGCCGATGCCGACCGATCCGGCAGGGATCGACAGCCGGGGTTCATCGCGGCGTGGTGTTGCCAGCGCAGGTTCCAGTCCACCCATATAGGCGAAGCCTGGCATGAAGCCGATGAAGTAGACGATATATTCGCCGGCGCTATGGCGTTGGATGACTTCTTTGCTGGACAAGCCGGTGTGGCGGGCAACAATGTCGACATCCGGGCCGTCCGCACCGCCGTAGACAACGGGGATTTCGATCTCTCGTCCGGCGATATGGCTGACATCGACATGCGCCCAGGTATCCAGAATGCGTTTGGTAACGGCTTCCATGTCAACGACCGGGCGGCGCAGGATCAGGGTCAGGTTGTTCATGCCGGGCACGACTTCACTGACTTCCGGCCAGCTTGCCGCCTCTTCGGCGATGCTCCAGATACGTTGCTGGTGAGGCAGTGTGGCGGGGGAGGGCAGATTGCATAGCAATGCGCTGTCGCCCAGGAAGTGAATTTGCGGTTGAATCATTGTCATCCAGATTATGCAAAGGCTTAAACGCCTTTATGGTTCTCGCGGATCATACATTTACAGCAAGGTATAAACAATATGTCGATAAATTATTTGTTTAAGATTGCTATATAGTAGCGGCGTTGTATGAAAATCTCTTGATAGAAAATAGCTTATGAATGAACAATCCCTGGAAATCACGCCGGAGAATGCTGTGACCAAAAAGTCCCCGACCAAAATCGTCTCCTCGAATCACCTAGTTTCCGAGCGCAGCGCCGAGCTGTCGGAGCTCGAATATGCCCTGATCATGGCCGGTAACGCCTTCAATCGCTGGATGATGCGCTGCATGCTGGCTGCGGGTGCAAAAGACATGACTGCGATTGAAGTCTCTTTGCTGCATCACGTGAACCATCGTGAGCGAAAGAAGAAACTTGCCGATATTTGTTTTGTCCTGAACATTGAGGATACCCACGTTGTGACCTACGCGCTGAAAAAATTGGTCAAGGCGGGCTATGTGAAGAGCGAAAAGGCGGGCAAGGAACTGCTGTTTTCGACCACGGAAGAAGGTCAGGAACTGTGCATGAAATACAAGGAAGTGCGCGAGCGCTGCCTGATTGAAGTACAAGTCGACAGCGGTATCCAGAATCAGGCAATCGGCGAGGCGGCACAGTTGCTGCGCAGCGCCTCCGGTTTATACGATACCGCAGCGCGTGCAGCGGCTTCGCTCTGATACAACTTATTTGTTGATCCCGGCTCAGGCAGGAAAGGATGAAATGAAGGCAATCGAAATCACCGAATTTGGCGCTCCGGAAGTGTTGCAATTGTGCGAGCGGCCGTTGCCCCAGCTGAAAAGCGGCGAAATATTGATCAAGGTGCATGCCGCAGGCGTGAATCGCCCGGACGTTTTTCAACGTCAGGGCAATTACCCGGTTCCGCCCGGCGCATCCGACTTGCCTGGGCTTGAAGTGGCTGGTGAGATTGTCGATGGCGAGCTGGGAGATAGCGGTTTCCGTAAAGGTGACCTCGTTTGTGCGCTCGTGCAAGGCGGCGGCTATGCTGAATATTGCGCTGCGCCGCTCGCACAATGTTTGCCCGTGCCGGCAGGTTTGACGGCGTTGCAGGCGGCTGCGCTGCCGGAGACCTTCTTTACTGTCTGGAGCAATGTCTTTGAGCGGGCGCGGCTGTCGCCGGGCGAAACCTTGCTGGTTCAGGGCGGCAGTTCGGGTATCGGCGTGACGGCGATCCAGATTGCGACCGCATTGGGACACCGCGTTTTCGCGACGGCCGGTTCAGATGACAAATGCCGCGCCTGCGAAGAGTTGGGCGCCGAGCTGGGCATCAACTACCGCACCGAAGATTTTGAAGAGGTAGTGAAAGCGGCAACGGAAGGCCGCGGTGTTGATGTCATTCTGGACATGGTCGGCGGTGATTATCTGTCGCGGGAGATAAAAACCCTTGCCGATGATGGCCGGCTCGTCGTGATCGCGTTACTGGGCGGCGCCAAAGGCCAGTTGGATCTGAGCCAGATTTTGCGTCGCCGCCTGACGGTGACCGGTTCTACCTTGCGTCCGCGTCCTGTCGAGTTCAAGGCTTATATCGCGGCGCAGTTAAAAGAGCGCGTCTGGCCACTGCTGGCCACCGGCAAAGTGAAGCCTGTGATTTACCAGACCTTCCCGCTGGAGCAGGCTGCGCAGGCGCACGCTTTGATGGAATCGAGCGCGCATGTCGGCAAGATCATGCTGACGGTAAGCTGAAATATCTTCTGATACGTCTTTTTAGCGGTAGATCTGGCAGAGAAATACCGGGTTATTGGTTTGACCGGGTTTGTCGCGGCGCGATAGAATGCGGGGTTATTCAAAATACTCACTCTTATGCGCCGTAAATTAGTTGCCGGTAACTGGAAGATGAATGGTGGTCTCGCCGCCAATGCAGCCTTGATTGCCGACGTAAAAGCAGGTCTCGCCGCTGCGGGTGCACAGGCCGATGTCGCCGTTTGTGTGCCTTCGCCTTATTTGGCGCAGGTGCAAGCAGCTGTCGCAGGTTCTGCGCTGGCGCTGGGTGCGCAGGATGTTTCCGCGCATGCTAACGGTGCCTATACCGGTGAAGTGTCGGGTGCGATGCTGGCGGAGTTTGCCTGCAAGTATGCAATCGTCGGTCATTCAGAGCGTCGCGCTTATCACGGCGAAACTGATGCGGTGGTGGCTGCCAAGGCAGTTGCTGCGCTGAAGTCGGGCTTGACGCCGATCGTCTGTGTCGGCGAAACGCTGGATGAGCGTGAGGCAGGGCAGACTGATGTCGTTGTCGGTCGTCAGGTTGATGCGGTGCTGACAGTGCTGGACGCTGCCGACGTCGAAAAGATCGTGGTTGCCTATGAGCCGGTCTGGGCAATCGGCACAGGCAAGACTGCAACGCCGGAAATGGCGCAGGACGTGCATGCGAAGCTGCGCGGTAAATTATCGGCCAAGAATGCCGCGGCTGCCGCCAAGGTGCAAATCTTGTATGGTGGTAGCATGAAGCCCGATAACGCTAAAGAATTGTTGGCCATGTCGGATATTGATGGTGGTCTCATTGGTGGTGCGGCCTTGAAGGCGGTGGATTTTCTGGCGATCGTCCAGGCTGCCCAAGGTAACTGATCGTTGTTGTTTTAAATTGAAGATGGCTATATGAATACTTTATTTACTGTTATTGTTGTGATTCAAGTGCTGGCGGCGCTGACAATCATTGGTCTGGTGTTGCTGCAGCACGGCAAAGGGGCTGATATGGGGGCTGCTTTCGGTTCCGGCGCGTCGGGTAGTTTGTTCGGCGCCACCGGTTCTTCCAACTTCTTGTCCAAGTCGACCGGCGTCGCAGCTGCGATCTTTTTTATCGCAACCCTCGCACTGGCTTTTGTCGGTAACCACCACGTTTCGCAAAGCGGCGGCGTCATGGACAATTTGCCTGCTCCGGCAGCTGCAATTCCTGCAACGCCAGCTGCGTCGGGTGCTCCAGCGGCAGCGCCTGCGAATCCTGCAGATCAATCAAATCAAATTCCGAAATAGTCTTTTGCGCACGATGTAATAATGCGCAAAACTTAAAGCAGTTTATGAAGTTTTAGTGTGATTGTGCATTGAACAAGAGCATCAAAACGGGTTACAATTGCAGTCTCAAGCCGACGTGGTGAAATTGGTAGACACGCTATCTTGAGGGGGTAGTGGCGAAAGCTGTACGAGTTCGAGTCTCGTCGTCGGCACCATGAAATATCTAGAAAAGCCAGCAAAGGACAAAATCCTGAGCTGGCTTTTTGACGAGGGAAAAGCTGTTTGATATTGAGAATCATTCCGCTAATTATCAACAAACCTACGCCTAATCGTGAACCTCGAAAATTACTTTCCAGTTCTATTGTTTATCCTAATCGGCATCGCTGTTGGTGTCGCTCCTCAGTTACTCGGTCGTTTGCTTGGTCCTCATAGGCCTGATGCGCAAAAGACCTCTCCATACGAATGCGGATTCGAGGCTTTTGAAGATGCGCGCATGAAGTTCGATGTGCGTTATTACCTCGTCGCCATTCTGTTTATTCTGTTCGATCTCGAAACTGCATTTTTCTTCCCTTGGGGCGTTTCCATGCGCGACTTGGGCTGGTCTGGCTACATGACGATGATGGTGTTCATCGCCGAATTTGTTGTCGGTTTTTGGTACATCTGGAAAAAGGGTGCCCTGGATTGGGAGTGAGCCATGTCAATTGAAGGCGTATTAAACGAAGGGTTTGTTACCACCTCGCTGGATAAGGTAATCAACTGGACCCGAACCGGCTCTTTGTGGCCGATGACTTTTGGTCTGGCTTGCTGTGCGGTTGAAATGATGCACGCCGGCGCATCGCGTTACGATCTTGATCGTTTCGGCGCTGTGTTCCGTCCGTCTCCGCGTCAATCCGATCTCATGATTGTTGCCGGTACTCTGTGCAACAAGATGGCACCGGCGCTGCGCAAGGTGTACGACCAGATGGCCGAGCCGCGTTGGGTGATCTCGATGGGTTCCTGTGCTAACGGCGGTGGTTATTACCACTACTCGTATTCCGTTGTGCGCGGTTGCGATCGTATTGTGCCTGTAGACGTATACGTGCCAGGTTGCCCACCAACAGCAGAAGCGCTGCTGTATGGCGTGATCCAGCTGCAAAACAAGATCAAGCGTACCAATACCATTGCGCGATAAGAAGAGAGTGGAAGGGTCAGAATGACGACAAAATTGGAAACTCTCGAAGCTGCCTTGCGCAATGCGCTTGGGGGGTATCTTCAGAATTTGACGGTGGCTTTGGGCGAGGTCACGATTGTGGTCAAGCAAGCCGATTATCTGTCGGCGATGCGCGTTCTGCACGATCACGCCGACACCCGTTTCGAAGAATTGATTGATCTGTGCGGCGTGGATTACTCGACGTATGGCGATGGCGTCTGGGATGGTCCGCGTTTTGCCGTGGTGTCTCATCTGCTGTCGATCAGCCATAACTGGCGCGTTCGCGTCCGTGTTTTTGCGCCTGATGATGAATTGCCGTTGGTGGCCTCGGTGACTGGTATCTGGTCCTCCGCCAATTGGTATGAGCGAGAAGCCTTTGATTTCTTCGGCATCTTGTTCGATGGGCATGACGATTTACGTCGTATCCTCACCGATTATGGCTTCATCGGTCACCCGTTCCGCAAAGACTTCCCGGTATCGGGCTATGTCGAAATGCGCTACGACGCTGAGCAAAAACGCGTGGTTTATCAACCCGTAACGATTGAGCCGCGTGAAATTACGCCGCGTGTCATTCGTGAAGAAAATTACGGGATTAAATAATGGCTGAAATCAAGAATTACACGCTGAACTTTGGTCCTCAGCATCCTGCCGCACACGGTGTGTTGCGTCTGGTGCTGGAGCTCGACGGCGAAGTTATCCAGCGTGCCGACCCGCATATCGGTTTGCTGCATCGCGCAACCGAGAAGCTGGCCGAGCAAAAAACCTATCTGCAATCGGTTCCTTACATGGATCGTCTCGACTACGTGTCGATGATGTGTAACGAACACGCCTATGTCATGGCGATCGAAAAGCTGCTCGGCATTGAAGTGCCGATGCGAGCTCAGTACATCCGCGTGATGTTCGATGAAATCACCCGTCTGTTGAACCACCTGATGTGGATCGGCGCGCACGGTCTGGACGTCGGCGCCATGGGTGTTCTGCTGTACGCCTTCCGCGAACGCGAAGATTTGATGGATTGCTACGAAGCCGTCTCGGGCGCTCGTATGCATGCTGCCTACTATCGTCCAGGCGGCGTTTATCGCGATCTGCCGGATACCATGCCGCAGTACAAGGCATCGATCATTCGCAATGACAAGGCAATCAAGCAACTCAATGAAAATCGCCAGGGTTCGATGCTGGACTTCATTGAAGACTTCACCAACCGTTTCCCGAAATATGTCGACGAGTACGAGACACTGCTGACCGACAACCGTATCTGGAAGCAGCGTCTGGTCGGCATCGGTGTGGTCTCGCCGGAACGTGCAATGGCCATGGGCTTCACCGGCCCAATGCTGCGTGGTTCGGGCGTCGAATGGGATCTGCGCAAGAAGCAACCGTACGAAGTCTACGATCTGCTGGATTTTGATATCCCGGTCGGCAAGAACGGCGATAGCTACGATCGCTATCTGGTTCGCGTGGAAGAAATGCGCCAGTCCAATCGCATCATCAAGCAATGCGTCGAGTGGCTGCGTAACAATCCAGGCCCGGTCATCATCGACAACCACAAGATTGCTCCGCCTCCGCGTATGGACATGAAGTCCAACATGGAAGATCTGATTCACCACTTCAAACTGTTCACCGAAGGCTTCCACGTGCCGCCGGGTGAGACATATGCTGCCGTTGAGCATCCGAAGGGCGAGTTCGGTATCTACCTGGTGTCGGATGGCGCCAACAAGCCATACCGCATGAAGATTCGCGCGCCAGGTTTCGCGCATTTGTCGAGTCTGAATGAAATGGCAAAGGGTCACATGATTGCCGATGCAGTCACAATCATCGGTACGCAAGACATTGTGTTTGGTGAAATCGACCGATAACCGGTGAAGTAAGCCGGTCAGTGGATGTTTTTTAAAACCCATTAGGTTCTGGGGAATATCCGATAAACCCGCGCGAGTTCTCAAAAAACTATGCGCACGGATGGCCAACGATATGCTGTTAAGTCAAGACGCTCTAAAGAAAATCGATCGCGAACTCGCGAAATATCCGGCAGATCAACGCCAGTCAGCGGTCATGTCCGCGCTGCGCATTGCTCAGGATGAACACGGCTGGCTGCCTGCCGAGCTGCAACAGGAAATCGCCGATTACATCGGCATGCCTGCGGTAGCGGTGCAAGAAGTCGCTACGTTCTACAACATGTACAACACCAGCCCGCAGGGCAAGCACAAGATCACCGTCTGTACGAACTTGCCTTGCCTGTTGTCGGGTGGCGATCGCGCAGCGCATCATCTGAAGCATAAGCTCGGTGTGGGCTACAAGGAAACCACTGCTGACGGTCAGTTCACGATCGTTGAAGGCGAATGCATGGGCGCATGCGGCGACGCACCTGTCATGCTGGTCAATAACCACCGCATGTGCAGCTGGATGTCGAACGACAAGATCGACGCGCTGCTGGAGGAACTGAAGAAATGACTTGTCTGCACGATCGTCATATCAAACCGCTGATTCTTGCGGATCTGGACGGCCAGAACTGGCACCTGGCGGATTACGTCAAGCGTGGCGGCTATGAAGCGCTCAAGCGCATCCTCGCTGAAAACATCACTCCTGAACAAGTCATCGCTGAACTGAAGGCTTCCGGCTTGCGTGGCCGCGGCGGTGCTGGCTTCCCGACCGGCTTGAAGTGGAGCTTCATGCCGCGTCAGTTCCCAGGTCAAAAATACCTCGTTTGCAACAGCGATGAAGGCGAACCGGGCACATTCAAAGACCGCGACATCATTCGTTATAACCCGCACTCGCTGATCGAAGGCATGATCATCGGCGGTTACGCGATGGGCATCACGGTCGGCTACAACTACATCCACGGCGAAATCTTCGACGCGTATCTGCGTTTTGAAGAAGCGTTGGAAGAAGCGCGTGCAGCAGGTTTTCTTGGCGACAACATCCTCGGCACCAACTTCAGCTTCCAGTTGCACGGTCATCATGGTTATGGCGCCTACATCTGCGGCGAAGAAACCGCACTGCTGGAGTCGCTCGAAGGTAAGAAGGGCCAACCGCGCTTCAAACCGCCGTTCCCAGCCAGCTTCGGCCTTTACGGTAAGCCAACCACGATCAACAACACCGAAACATTCGCTGCTGTTCCGTTCATCTTCAAGATCGGTGCTCAAGCGTACGCCGACATCGGCAAGCCGAACAACGGTGGCACCAAGATCTTCTCGATCTCGGGCGACGTCGAACGTCCAGGTAATTACGAAATTCCGCTGGGCACGCCATTCTCCACATTGCTGGAACTGGCCGGCGGTATGCGCGGCGGCAAGAAGATCAAGGCGGTCATTCCTGGCGGCTCGTCCGCTCCGGTGATTCGCGGCGACATCATGATGGAAACCACCATGGATTACGATGCCATCGCCAAGGCCGGCTCGATGCTGGGTTCGGGCGCGGTCATCGTGATGGATGAAACGCGCTGCATGGTCAAGTCGCTGCTGCGTCTGGCTTACTTCTACTACGAAGAGTCCTGCGGTCAATGTACGCCATGCCGCGAAGGCACTGGCTGGATGTACCGCATGGTCGAACGTATCGAAAACGGTCACGGCAAGCTGGAAGACCTCGATGTGCTGAACTCGGTTGCCGATAACATCCAAGGCCGCACGATCTGTGCGCTGGGTGATGCGGCGGCAATGCCGGTACGTGCATTCATCAAGAATTTCCGCGAAGAATTTGAGTATCACATCGAGCACAAACACTGCTCGGTGCCAGCTTATATCTGATCGACAGAGTTAGCGATAAAGTTGAGCAGCACGGCAAGACATGCATTCGGCAACAGAGCAGGGCGCATGTCTTCAAGGTCAAAAGAATACTTAGCTTGGGCAAAAAGCCATGGTTGAAATCGAAATAGACGGCAAAAAAGTTGAAGTGCAAGAAGGCAGCATGGTTATGGATGCTGCCAACAAAGTCGGCACTTACATTCCTCACTTTTGCTATCACAAAAAATTATCCATTGCGGCTAACTGCCGCATGTGTCTGGTCGACGTAGAGAAGGCGCCAAAGCCGTTGCCGGCCTGCGCCACTCCGGTTACCGCCGGCATGATCGTCCGCACCGCAAGCGACAAGGCAGTCAAGGCGCAAAAAGGCGTCATGGAATTCCTGCTGATCAATCACCCGCTGGATTGCCCGATCTGCGATCAGGGCGGCGAGTGTCAATTGCAGGATTTGGCTGTCGGTTACGGTGGCTCCGCTTCCCGTTACGAAGAAGAGAAGCGCGTCGTTCCTCCTAAGGACGTCGGCCCGCTGATCTCCATGAAGGAAATGAACCGTTGCATCCACTGCACACGTTGCGTGCGTTTCGGCCAGGAAGTCGCCGGCGTCATGGAACTGGGCATGCTGGGTCGCGGTGAACATTCCGAAATCACCACATTTGTCGGCAATACCGTCAATTCCGAACTGTCCGGCAACATGATCGATCTGTGCCCGGTCGGCGCACTGACATCCAAGCCGTTCCGTTACGCTGCGCGTACCTGGGAATTGTCGCGTCGCAAGTCGGTTAGCCCGCACGACAGCATTGGCTCCAACCTGATCGTTCAGGTCAAGGGCGGCAAGGTGATGCGCGTTCTGCCGCTGGAGAACGAAGACGTCAACGAATGCTGGATCACCGATAAAGATCGTTTTGCTTACGAAGCGCTGGACAGCGAAGAGCGTCTGACCAAGCCGATGCTCAAGCAAGACGGCAAATGGCAAGAAGTTGAATGGCAAGTTGCGCTGGAATACGTCGCGCACGGCCTGCGTAATATTCGTCACGAACACGGTGCAAGCGCCATCGCTGCATTGGCTACACCGTACTCGACACTGGAAGAACTGACATTGCTGCAAAAAGTCGTGCGCGGCATGGGTTCGGAAAATATCGATTTCCGCCTGCGCCAGTCCGACTTCGCGCTGGACCACCAGGTCAATCCTTGGTTGGGCATGTCGATCGTCGAGTTCTCGCAACTGAATCGTGCTTTGATCATCGGCTCGTTCCTGCGCAAGGATCACCCGTTGCTGACCGCGCGTCTGCGTCAAGCTGTGAAGAGCGGCGCCAAGATCAGCATTGTGCACGCAACGGATGACGACCTGCTGATGCCAGTTGCCAACAAGATCATCGCCGCACCGTCCGCATGGTTGTCCGCGCTGAGCGAAGTTGTCGTCGCGGTCGCGCAAGCCAAGAGCGTTGCAGTCCCTGCCGGTTTCGAAGGCGTGGAAGCATCGCAAGCGGCCAAGCAAACTGCAGCGAGCTTGCTGTCGGGTACGTCCAAGGCAGTATTCCTGGGCAATGCCGCTGCACAGCATCCGCAAGCGTCGCAACTGCACGCTGCGGCACAATGGATTGCTGAACAAACCGGTGCCAAGCTGGGTTATCTGACAGAAGGCGGCAACACCGTCGGCGGTTATCTGGCCAATGCGATTCCAGGCAAAGACGGCGTCAACGCGCTGCAAGCTTTTGCCCAGCCACGCAAAGCCTACGTACTGCTGAATGCCGAGCCGGAACTGGATAGCCATGATCCGCAAGTCGCCACTGCAGCGCTGAAGCAAGCTGAAATGGTTGTCGTCATGTCGGCATACAAGCATGGCGCCGATTACGCCGACGTTTTGCTGCCGATCGCACCATTTACCGAAACATCCGGTACTTTCGTCAATGCCGAAGGCCGTGCACAAAGTTTCAACGGTACCGTCAAGCCATTGGGCGACGCGCGTCCGGCATGGAAGGTGTTGCGCGTTCTGGGTAACCTGTTGGGTCTGCAAAACTTCGACTACGAAACATCGGAATCGATTCGCGCTGAAGTGATTGGTACTGAGACTGATTTGTCCGCCCGTCTGAACAACGTCTCCAAGCTGGCTTTGCAAGCTGCCAATGGTGCTGCCAACGGCGCGCTGGAACGTGTTGCGGATGTGCCTATTCACTTCACTGACGCGATCGCCCGCCGCTCGCCTGCATTGTTGCAAACGCAAGATGGCCAGGCACCGAAGGCGTGGCTGTCGGCCGCGCTGTCGCAAAAACTCGGCATCGTTGCCGGTGACCGCGTGAGCGTCAAGCAAGGGCAGGGCAGTGCAGTGCTGACTGCAGATATCGACAAGAAGCTGCCGGAAAATGTCGTACGTGTGGCCGCAGCCCATGCAAGCACCGCTAATCTGGGCAGCATGTTTGGCGCAATCGTTGTGGAGAAAGCGTAATGGATCAACTGATTGCCAATATCAATGCAGTTGGCCCCAACTATCTGGGGACGGCATGGCCGTACGTGTGGACTTTCGTCTGGAGTCTGCTGAAAATTCTGGCCGTATTGATCCCGCTGCTGATCAGCGTGGCGTACCTGACCTACTGGGAACGTAAGCTGATCGGCTGGATGCACATCCGTCTTGGCCCTAATCGCGTCGGTCCTGCAGGTCTGCTGCAGCCAATCGCCGATGCCTTGAAGCTGATCTTCAAGGAAGTGACCACACCGTCGCGCGCCAACAAGGTCCTGTTCTTCATCGCGCCTATCATGACCATCATGCCGGCTGTCGCCGCATGGGCCGTGATTCCGTTTGGCCCTGAAGCTGTCATCGCAAACGTCAACGCAGGTCTGCTGTTCGTGATGGCGATTACCTCGATGGAAGTCTACGGCGTCATCATCGCCGGTTGGGCGTCCAATTCGAAGTACGCTTTCCTCGGTGCGATGCGTGCATCGGCACAGATGGTGTCCTACGAGATTTCGATGGGTTTCTGTCTGGTCGTGGTGCTGATGGTTTCCGGCAGCCTGAACATGATCGACATCGTTACCAGCCAGGGCAAAGGTTACTTTGCTTCTCACGGCCTGAGCTTCCTGTCTTGGAACTGGTTGTCGCTGCTGCCGATTTTCGTGATCTACGTCATCTCCGGTATCGCTGAAACCAACCGCCATCCGTTCGACGTGGTGGAAGGTGAATCGGAAATCGTTGCCGGTCACATGATCGAATACTCGGGTATGTCGTTCGCCATGTTCTTCCTGGCTGAATACGCCAACATGTGGTTGATTTCGATCCTCGCTTCGCTGCTGTTCCTGGGCGGCTGGGCATCGCCGGTCAGTTTCCTGGACTTCATCCCAGGCTGGATCTGGCTCGGTATCAAGACGTTCCTCGTGGTGTCGCTGTTTGTCTGGGTGCGTGCATCGTTCCCACGCTATCGCTATGACCAGATCATGCGTCTGGGCTGGAAAGTGTTCATTCCGCTGACGCTGGTGTATCTGGTGATCGTCGCGACCTGGATGCAGACCTCGTGGAATATTTGGAAGTAATGGATAAAGGCTGAGGTGAGAAGCATGGAAGCTATTAAAGATTTTTTCAACAGCCTGCTGCTGCGGGAGCTGTTCAAGGGCCTGGCCCTGACAGGCCGCTATCTGTTTGCGCGCAAGATCACGATTCAATTCCCGGAAGAGAAGACGCCGCAGTCGCCGCGTTTCCGCGGTCTGCACGCTTTGCGTCGCTACCCGAACGGTGAAGAGCGTTGCATCGCCTGCAAACTGTGTGAAGCAGTCTGCCCGGCGATGGCTATCACGATTGAATCGGAACAGCGTGATGACGGTTCGCGCCGTACCACGCGTTACGACATCGATCTGACCAAATGCATTTTCTGCGGTTTCTGCGAAGAGTCCTGCCCGGTCGATTCTATCGTCGAAACGCACATTCTCGAATACCACGGCGAAAAGCGCGGCGACCTGTACTACACCAAGGAAATGCTGCTGGCCGTTGGTGATCGTTACGAAAATGAAATCGCTGCTGCACGTACCGCAGACGCTGCATATCGTTAATTGAATTCGGGACGGCATGCCGGTTTGTTCGTTGTTGCATGCCGCTGAGATGATCGAGTCTGATGTTTGTTGGGTAGCTTGATCGATGGATCAAGTGATCGAATGATCTGATGCTGGTTTAGCCAACTTTTTGGTTGATTATGGAATTTAAAACTGTCTTGTTCTATGCGTTTTCAGTGGTCCTCGTGCTCGCTGCATTACGCGTTATTACTGCCCGCAATCCGGTGCATGCGGCCCTCTTTCTTGTGTTGGCCTTCTTTTCGGCGGCCGGCATCTGGATGTTGCTGAAGGCCGAGTTCCTGGCGATTGTGCTGGTGCTGGTCTACGTCGGGGCGGTGATGGTGCTGTTCCTGTTCGTGGTGATGATGCTTGATATCAATCTCGACAAGATGCGAGAAGGCTTCTGGGGATATTTCCCGCTGGCCGCAACGATCGGCGTGGTCATCGTGCTGGAAATGGCTGCAGTCTTGCTGCGTAGCTTCTGGGCTCCGGAAGCGCAAGTGCCGGCGGCAGCCAACACCATCGGCGGCACCAAAGCTTTGGGTATGCTGATTTACACCGAATACGTGTATGCGTTTGAAGTTGCTGCAGTCATCCTGCTGGTCGCTATCGTCGCCGCTGTTGCGCTGACACTGCGCCGCCGCAAGGACAGCAAATACTTCTCGCCGGCTGATGCCGTCAAGGTCAAGAGCACCGATCGTGTGCGTCTGGTCAAGATGAAGTCGGAATCTACTCGTAACACCGGCGGCGATGCTCAGGCATCCGGCGCGGAACAACAACCTTAAGGAGCGGCGCAATCATGACTCTTTCGCTCTCGCATTATCTGATCCTCGGCGCGATCCTTTTCGCGATCTCGATCGTTGGTATTTTTCTGAACCGCAAGAACGTCATCGTGTTGCTGATGGCAATCGAATTGATGTTGTTGGCGGTGAATATGAACTTCATTGCTTTCTCGCATTATCTCGGCGATGCAGCAGGGCAGATCTTCGTGTTCTTCATCCTGACCGTCGCAGCTGCCGAGTCGGCAATTGGTCTGGCGATTCTGGTGGTGCTGTTCCGTAATCTGGACACCATCAACGTGGAAGATCTGGACACGCTCAAGGGATAAGCGCGTAGTTGTGCATTTCGCAGTGCATGTAGATTGAATTTAAATTTCATTTAAAAGATGGGCGTTCTCCGAGAGTCCTTGTGATTCGAAGAGAACCCAAATAGCGATAAGGTTCATCATGGCGGGGCAACTTAACCCACATCTTCTTTTAGCCGTACCACTGGCACCGTTGGCCGGTTCTGCAATTGCAGGCCTGCTCGGTACGAAATTCTTCGGCAACGTAGTTGGCCGCAAGGTATCGCACACGGCGACCATCCTCGGCGTATTGATCGCGTTGATCATTTCCGTACAGACTTTGCTGGCGGTCATTGACGGTGCGACCTACAACGGCACGCTGTACACCTGGATGACGGTTGCCGGCCTGAAGCTGGAAGTCGGTTTCCTGATCGACAGCCTGACCGCGATGATGATGTGCGTGGTGACCTTCGTGTCCCTGATGGTTCACATCTACACCATCGGCTACATGAAGGACGACGACGGCTACAATCGCTTCTTCTCCTACATTTCGCTGTTCACGTTCTCGATGCTGATGCTCGTCATGAGCAACAACTTCCTGCAACTGTTCTTCGGTTGGGAAGCAGTGGGTCTGGTTTCTTATCTGCTGATCGGCTTCTGGTATACCCGTCCGACCGCAATCAAGGCCAACATGAAGGCCTTCCTTGTCAATCGTGTCGGTGACTTCGGCTTCATTCTGGGTATCGGTTTGCTGCTGGCTTACGCCGGCTCCATGAACTACGGCGAAGTCTTCGCCAAGCGTGGCGAGTTGGCACAATTGACTTTGCCTGGCACCGACTGGATGCTGCTGACGGTGGCGTGTATCTGCCTGTTTGTCGGCGCGATGGGTAAGTCGGCACAGTTTCCGCTGCACGTCTGGCTGCCTGATTCGATGGAAGGTCCAACCCCGATTTCCGCGCTGATTCACGCGGCAACCATGGTGACCGCAGGTATCTTCATGGTGTCGCGCATGTCCCCGCTGTTTGAATTGTCCGATACTGCCTTGTCCGTGATTCTGGTGATTGGTGCGATTACTGCGCTGTTCATGGGTTTCCTCGGCACGATGCAAACCGACATCAAGCGCGTGGTGGCGTATTCGACACTGTCGCAACTGGGTTACATGACTGTCGCACTGGGCGCTTCGGCTTATTCGGTCGCCGTGTTCCATCTGATGACGCACGCATTCTTCAAGGCTTTGCTGTTCCTTGGTGCAGGTTCGGTCATCATCGGTATGCATCACGATCAGGACATGCGCAATATGGGCGGCCTGCGTAAATACATGCCGATCACCTGGATCACTTCGTTGCTGGGTTCGCTGGCGCTGATCGGCACACCGTTCTTCTCGGGTTTCTACTCGAAGGACAGCATCATCGAAGCCGCCGCAGCGTCGCATCTGCCAGGTTCCGGTTTTGCCTACTTTGCCGTGTTGGCCAGCGTTTTCGTGACAGCGTTCTACTCCTTCCGCATGTACTTCATGGTGTTCCACGGTGAAGAGCGTTTCGGCAAGGCGGATGCACACGGCCACGATGATCATCATGCTCCTGCCGCTGCTGCACACGCTGCTCATGACGACCATGCGCACGGTCATGACGCTCATGGCGCGCACGATGACCACGCACACGACGATCACGAACATCACGGTCTGGCCCCAGGTCAGAAGCCGCATGAGTCGCCGCTGGTGGTAACACTGCCGTTGATTCTGCTGGCAATTCCATCGGTCATCATCGGTTTCCTGGCGATTTCGCCTATGATCTTCGGCGACTTCTTCAAGAACGTCATTTTCATCGGTGAAAACCACAAAGCGCTTGAAGAGCTGGCTGAGGAATATCACGGTCCTATCGCGATGGCAGTGCACTCGCTGACATCTGCACCGCTGTGGCTGGCGATTGCCGGCGTCGTGGTGGCGTACTACTTCTACATGGTCAACCCGCGCGTACCAGCCTGGTTCAAGGACAAGTTCAGCGTGATCTACACCATCCTGGACAACAAGTACTACATGGACAAGTTCAATGAAGTCGTGTTTGCCGGTGGTGCACGTTTGCTGGGTACCGGTCTGTGGACTGTCGGCGACAAGGGCCTGATCGATGGTCTGGTCGTCAATGGCAGCGCCAAGGTCGTCAACTGGTTCTCGAAAGTCACGCGCCTGTGGCAATCCGGTTACATCTACCATTACGCTTTCGTGATGATTATTGGGGTGCTGGGTTTCCTGGTTTGGTTCATGCCGTTTC
>Ga0209913_1000320_pt1 | contig 44401 bp, 38 predicted proteins | sample PersoiDNA2013203_FD_185805 | JGI IMG/M metagenome (GOLD analysis project Ga0209913, IMG submission 185805) | Permafrost soil microbial communities from the Arctic, to analyse light accelerated degradation of dissolved organic matter (DOM) -... | ecosystem: Environmental > Terrestrial > Soil >...
CGGAAATCGTTGCCGGTGCGGCTGCGGTGTAACGCGCAAACTGCGCTTAACAGAACTTAATTTTATATATTGAAGGAACGAAAATGGCTGATGGCAAAATCGTTCAGTGTATCGGCGCTGTGGTGGACGTTGAATTCCCACGTGACGCGATGCCTAAGATTTACGACGCCTTGAAGATGGATGGCTCGGAACTGACGCTGGAAGTACAACAACAGCTGGGTGACGGCGTAGTCCGTACCATTGCGCTGGGTACATCCGACGGTTTGCGCCGCGGCATGGCAATCAAGAACACAGGCCAACCAATCATGGTGCCGACCGGTAAAGCAACACTGGGTCGTATCATGGACGTACTGGGCAATCCGATCGATGAATGCGGTCCGGTGAGCCACGCAACGACGGCCTCGATTCACCGCAAGGCTCCTGCGTACGACGAACTGTCGCCGTCGCAAGAGTTGCTGGAAACCGGCATCAAGGTTATCGACCTCGTTTGTCCGTTTGCCAAGGGCGGTAAAGTCGGTCTGTTCGGCGGCGCGGGTGTGGGCAAGACCGTGAACATGATGGAACTGATCAACAACATCGCCAAGGCGCACAGCGGCTTGTCCGTGTTTGCCGGTGTTGGTGAACGTACTCGTGAAGGCAACGACTTCTATCACGAAATGGCGGACGCCAAGGTTGTGGATCTGGAAAACCCGGAAAACTCCAAGGTTGCCATGGTCTACGGTCAGATGAATGAACCTCCGGGCAACCGTCTGCGCGTGGCGCTGACTGGCTTGACGATCGCGGAAGGCTTCCGTGACGAAGGTAAAGACGTGCTGTTCTTCGTCGACAATATCTATCGTTACACACTGGCCGGTACTGAAGTTTCCGCGCTGCTGGGCCGTATGCCTTCCGCCGTGGGTTACCAGCCGACGCTGGCTTCGGAAATGGGCCAACTGCAAGAGCGTATTACTTCGACTAAGACTGGTTCGATCACATCGATCCAGGCCGTCTACGTTCCAGCGGATGACTTGACCGACCCATCGCCTGCTACTACGTTTGCTCACTTGGATTCGACCGTCGTTCTGTCGCGTGACATCGCTTCGCTGGGTATCTACCCTGCGGTCGATCCACTCGATTCGACATCGCGCCAACTGGATCCGCAAGTCGTTGGTCAGGAACACTACGAAACAGCTCGCGCTGTTCAAGGTATTCTGCAACGCTACAAAGAATTGCGCGACATTATCGCGATTCTGGGTATGGACGAACTGGCTCCGGAAGACAAGCTGCTGGTCGCGCGTGCTCGTAAGATGCAACGTTTCCTGTCGCAGCCTTTCCACGTTGCTGAAGTGTTTACCGGTTCCCCAGGTAAGTACGTTTCGCTGAAAGACACGATCAAGGGCTTCAAGATGATCGCTAGCGGCGAACTCGACCACTTGCCGGAACAAGCGTTCTACATGGTTGGCACGATCGAAGAAGCAATCGAAAAGGCCAAGAAGATCAACTAAGATCTCTTGATTCTCGCGACGCCGTCCTTGTTTGAAGTTTGAGCGGGACGGCTGAACGAATAGGAAACGACATGGCACATACTATTCACGTTGACGTAGTCTCCGCCGAAGAAGAAATCTTCTCCGGCGAGGCAGAGTTCGTCGCGTTGCCGGGTGAAGCGGGTGAGTTGGGGATCTATCCTCGTCACACTCCCTTGATCACGCGCATCAAGCCGGGTGCAGTACGCATCAAGATCCCCGGCCAGGCGCAAGACGAGTTCGTTTTCGTCGCCGGCGGTTTGCTGGAAGTGCAACCTGACACCGTCACCGTTCTCGCTGACACCGCAATTCGCGGTTCGGATCTGGACGAAGCCAAAGCAAGCGCTGCGAAGAAACTTGCAGAAGAAGCGCTGGCAAATCGCGATTCGAAGATCGATTACGCAGCAGCACAAGCCGAACTGGCAACTGCTGTGGCGCAATTGGCAGCGATTCAACGACTGCGTCAGAAGCGTTAATTCGCTTGGCACTGTAAGCATTTCGCGATCAGTCACTCGGCATCAATAAAAAAGGCAGCTTCGGCTGCCTTTTTTATTTTCAACGCCATCGCACCAAGCTATATGGCTTGCCTGCATACATTCATTTCCTCAGATGCCTGATTGCGCGTGCCGGTAATTGTACGTACACCGGCCAATGGTGCAGCAGCCTCATTGCTGATGAGGTAAAGTGGAACGTCGTGCTCCATGAAGAAAGCCAGTATCCATGAATGCAAACACCGCACCCAAACCGATCATCGCCGTCGTCGGACTATCGAATCGTCCGGATCGTCCCAGCTACGACGTCAGCGCGTATATGCAGCACCACGGCTACCGCATCGTCGCCGTCAATCCCATGTATGCCGGGATGCAGATACTGGGCGAATATTGTTACGCGAATTTACAGGACGCCGCAGCAGCACTGGCCGGCAATGGTCAGAAGATCGGCATCGTCGATTGCTTCCGCAAATCGGCCGATATTCCGCCTGTGGTCGACGAGGCGATTGCCATCGGCGCCACCTGCGTCTGGATGCAGCAGGGGATAGTCAATGAAGCCGCCGCTGCCAAAGCGCAGGAGGCAGGACTGGTCGTCATTATGGATCGCTGCATCAAGATCGATCATGCCATGGGAATGACGCACGGCGTGTTGTAGTCCAACTGATTCCACGGTTTGAATAACCCGAATCCACCCGTAATCAAGGAGACATGTGTGAGCATCCGCGAGCAATTTCGAGCGACAAAGAAAACGGATATCAAGGATGAGAATGCGGCCGCAAAGCCTCTTTCCAGCGGTGATAAAACGTCAAATAAATTGCAGATTCAGGCAATCGCGCAACAGATCGGCGAACTGCAGGCCATGTTGTACGCTGCGAACGACAAGAAAGTACTGGTCGTGTTGCAAGGGATGGATACCAGCGGCAAAGACGGTACCGTCAATGGCGTCTTCGGGAGTATCAATCCGGAAGGTATTCGGGTCATCAGCTACAAAGCACCCAGCACGCTGGAGCTGCAGCATGACTACCTCTGGCGCATCCACCAGCAGGTGCCAAGGAAGGGCGAAATTGTGGTCTTCAATCGCAGTCATTATGAAGACGTGCTGATCACCCGCGTGCATGACTGGATCGACGCCGCCGAATGCAAACGGCGTTACGCGCATATCAACGACTTCGAACGCATGCTGAGCGAGACCGGCACCGTTATTATCAAATTCTTCCTGCATATCTCCAAAGAAGAGCAGCGTGCGCGTTTGCAAGAACGTGTCGATGATCCAACCAAGCATTGGAAATTCGACATCGGCGACCTGGAAGAGCGCAAAAGCTGGGACGACTATCAAAAGGTCTATAGCCAGGCGATTCAAGCTACCGACGCTGATCACGCGCCCTGGTATCTGATTCCGGCGAATTCCAAGACGCATCGTAATCTGGCGATCGCGAACATCGTGTTGGAAACCATGCAAGACATGAAGCTTGCGTACCCGCCAGCCAAGAAAGAACTCATCGACTTGAAGGTCAAGTAAACATGCGACGCTGGCTTCCGGAGATTCTCGCCTTGCCCTTGCTGCCATGGTTGCTGGCACAAGGAAAACGTACGCGACGGATCACGCCGCGTATGCCGGAAGCGTCCGGCGAGCGGCATGGGCTATGTCTGCCGCAGCAATCCATTTCAGAGGAGTTGGCGCCGTTTTCCGTACTCGCCATTGGTGAGTCGCCGGTTGCCGGTGTTGGCGTCGATACACAAGCGCAAGCGATCACAGCCCAACTGGCGCAGAGACTTGCCACACAATGGCAGCGACCGATAAGTTGGAGTGCTTTCGGCAAGAATGGCGCAACGGTGTCCGATGCCATCCGCGATGTAGGGCCGCAGTTGCCGGACATGAAAATGAACGTGGTGCTGATCGCCTTTGGGGTAAACGATAGCACCGCTTTTCGTAGCACCACGCGCTATCGTCAGGATCTGGCGAGGTTGGTGCAACTGGTGCTGCAAAGGCTGCGGCCTGACTTGCTGGTGATTGCCGGAGTACCGCCGTTACACCTGTTTCCGGCGTTGCCACAGCCTTTGCGGCATGTTCTTGGATTGAAAGCGAACAACCTCAATGCCACAGCAAGATCGCTGGCATCAGCGATGCCGCAGACGATTTTTGTTCCTATACAAAGCAATGCGCGTGATCGCTCCCTGATGGCCATGGATGGCTATCATCCCTCTCCATCCGGCGTCCGGTTGTGGGCGGAACAGTTGGCGGTCGCCATTGACGGCGATGTCAACGAACACCGCAGGTTCTCGTCACGTTAAGAACCTGCGGTTGTCGGGGCAGTCCGAGATGATGTTGAATCTACGGTTAATTAACAGCACGAAATTCTTCGTGCTGAGAATCGCATAGCGTCAACTTAGTGCAGCCACTTATTGACGATACGGTCATAGTCGCCGGTGGCCTTCAGCATGTGCATCCAGGCATCCACGAACTCTTTGAAGGCGACATCCGCGCGCGGCAGCATGAAAGCTTTTTCGGCAAATTGCAGCGGCTTGTCGGGATTGATCGGGCAAAGTTCAGGATGCAGTTTGGCTTGCCACAGGACTTCGCTTGAGTCGGTCACCATCACGTCGGCCTTGCCGTCGACGATCTGCTGGAAGATCGTCACGTTGTCCGGATGCAAGACCAGTTGCGCTTGCTTGAAGTTGGCGCGGGCAAATCGCTCATTCGTGCCGCCCGGATTGAAAATCGCGCGCGTTGTCGGCTTGTCGATCATGTCCAGCGTCTGGAATTTGGCCGCATCCGCGCAGCGCACGATCGGTGCCTTGCCGTCCACCATATGGGCGACTGCAAACGACGCCTTCTTCAAGCGGTCCAGCGTGACCGACACGCCGCCCATGGCGACATCGCATTTGGACAGAAAATCGTTCATCAGCGTCGGCCAACTTGTTTTCACAAGCTGTACTTCAACACCAAGCGCCTTTCCCAGCGATTGCGCCAGGTCAACGTCGATGCCTTCGAAGCTGTTGTCTGTCTTGAAATAAGTGAAAGGCTTGTAGTCGCCGGTCATGCATACACGCAGCTTGCCGTTTTTGAGCACCTCGTCGAGACGGCTGCTTTCTGCGGCTTGTGCAGCCTGCATGGACAAGCCGGCGCAAAGCAAGCTGAACGCAATCAACCATTTCTTCATGTCATCCTCCTGATTATTTTATTGAGCGGAGACGATAGCACGCAGGTTTCCCGTCATCAATCCATCCTGCCAAAATGATTGCGTGGCCGACTTGGGCAAGATCTCTGATTTGCCGTTTGGGTGCGATAATAGCGGATTGCCGACTTGCTCCACACGATCGCTCATGCCCCAATTTGCTCCGCTGAAAAACGACACCTTCCTGCGCGCTTTGCTGCGCCAGCCGACTGATTACACGCCGATGTGGCTGATGCGCCAGGCTGGCCGCTATTTGCCTGAATATCGTGCCACACGCGCTCGTGCTGGCTCGTTTCTGGGACTGGCGAAGAATCCCGATTACGCCACTGAAGTCACCCTGCAGCCGCTGGAGCGCTATCCATTGGATGCCGCGATCCTGTTCTCAGACATCCTGACCGTACCGGATGCGATGGGACTGGGCTTGTTCTTTGCCGACGGAGAAGGCCCAAAGTTCGAACGCCCGCTGCGTGACGAAAAAGCCGTCATGGCCTTGCAGGCGCCTGAACTGGGCAGTCTGCAATACGTGTTTGATGCCGTGACCCAGATTCGCACCGAATTGAACGGCCGTGTGCCGCTGATCGGCTTCTCCGGCAGCCCGTGGACGCTGGCGTGCTACATGGTGGAAGGCGGTGGCTCAGACGACTTCCGTACCGTCAAGACCATGCTCTACGACCGTCCTGATCTGATGCACCACATCCTCAAGACCAATGCAGCAGCAGTGGCGACCTATCTGAATGCGCAAATCGACGCCGGCGCACAGGCTGTGATGATTTTCGACACCTGGGGTGGGGCGCTTGCCGATGGCATCTATCAGGAGTTCTCGCTGCAATACATGGCCGACGTCATGCGCCAGCTCAAGCGCGAGAAGGATGGCGTCACCATTCCCGCCATCGTATTTACCAAAGGCGGCGGACTGTGGCTGGAACAAATTGCCGGTATCGGCGCCGACGCCGTGGGACTCGACTGGACCGTCAATCTGGCCGACGCACGTCGCCGTGTCGGGGATAAGGTTGCTCTGCAAGGCAATCTTGACCCCAATGTTCTTTTTGCCGGCCATGCACAGATCCAGGCAGAAGTGCGCAAGTTGCTGACCTCATTCGGCAAACCGACCGCCGGCAACGGCCACGTGTTCAACCTCGGGCATGGGATTTCCCAATTCACGCCACCCGAAGCCGTCACCGTGCTGGTGGACGCCGTCCACAGCATCAGCCGCGAGCTGCGCCAATAAGGTGAGGATTCCTGCCGTAAGGCGAGCACATACTCAGCCGCATGCAAAAAGGGGCAAGTTTTGATAATCTGCCATCACTTATGCACAATGCAGGGGCTTTCCTTAGTAGGAATCATTCATATCCATATTTAAAATTTCTTCGATTTTGAAATCGTCCAAGTCATTGATTTTAAATGTGTTTGTTTCTTGCATGGGTTTTGTGCAAACTATCAAGACCCGCATGAAATGTGGGCTGTAGCCCTGTCAAGAGGGACTTGCCCACAAAGTTATCCACAGGATTTGTGGATAGTTGAAAAAGCACTTATGAAACCGAGAGTTACGTGTACTTTTCAAGTTTTACTTGAGAAATACTGGGGAATTCCTACCGATGTGTCAGGAGTTTTCTGACAAATTTTTCTTGACAGAAACTGGTGCGAACGATCTCTGTGTAATGCCGTTTCGGTGCGAATATCCAGACTTATGCACAAATTTTCTTTTGTGCGCGGCAATAATAAAAAATTAAAAAATTTTTTCGAGCCGGGTAATGTGTTTTGTAACCTTTTGATTTTAAAGAAGATAAATTTTGCTTTTGATTTAGGCAATTTATTGAAACCCGCAGCCAGACTGGGAAAAACGCTGTCAAGCCCGAGTTGTGCACAAAGTTATCCACAGGTTGTGTGGATAGTTTAAAAAGTGGTTATGAAACCGTTAGTTAGGTCACCTTTTCAGGAATTACATTAAGTTCGTGGAACAACGCATCCTTCAGATTGCCCTTGATACCCCGCTTGACAGAATCTTCGACTATCGCTGGCGTGCAAGTGCTGTCGCCGGCGAAGCCGAACCGCAAGTCGGGCAACTAGCGATCGTGCCTTTCGGCCGACGGGAAGTCGCCGGGCTGATCGTCGGGCTGGCCGACCAGACGGATGTCCCCCTGGATAAACTCAAGGACGTCATCGCCGTGCGCAGCCAGTTGTCGCCGCTGTCGGCGCAGTGGCGGGCGTTGTGCGGTTTCGCCGCCGATTATTACCAGCGCCCTCTGGGTGAGGTCGCGCTGCCCGGCCTGCCGAAGAACCTGCGCACCCTCACCACAACTGCGCTGGATCGCGCCCTGAAGAAACTCGGTAAGCTGACTGCCGATCACGACGGCAGTCCCATCAATACACCGCAATTGAAGCCCGAGCAGCAAGAAGCGGTCGACGCCATCGCTACGGCGCAAGGTTTTGCGCCCTTGCTGCTGTATGGCGTGACCGGCAGCGGCAAGACCGAGGTCTACCTGCAAGCTGCGGCACGCATCCTTGCCCAGAGCGAAGCAGCCGGCGAAGTCGCCCAGGTTCTCGTGCTGGTGCCGGAAATCAATCTGACGCCGCAACTCGAGTCAAATATCCGCGCGCGGTTTCCCGGTGTGCACGTGGTCAGTCTGCACAGCGGCCTGGCCGAAGGCGAGCGCACGCTCAACTGGCTGGCGGCGCATCAGGGCCAGGCGCGCATCGTGCTGGGCACGCGCCTGGCGATTTTGTCCTCGTTGCCGTACCTCAAACTCATTGTGATCGACGAAGAACACGATCCGTCTTACAAGCAGCAGGAAGGCTTGCGCTATTCCGCACGCGATCTGGCGGTGTGGCGCGCGCATCAGTTGGGGATTCCGGTGGTGCTGGGTTCGGCCACGCCATCGCTGGAAACCTGGCAGCACACGCAAGCCGGACGCTACCGCAAGCTGCAACTGCGCGAACGCGCGGTGCGCGACGCCGTGCTGCCCAAGGTGAAGATGATCGACATGGAACGCGATCGCCCCAATGATGGCCTGACTTCCACGTTGGTCGCGGCATTGAAGTTGCGTCTGGAGCGCGGCGAACAATCCTTGCTGTTCCTTAACCGGCGCGGCTATGCCCCGGTGCTCAACTGTGACGCCTGCGGGTGGATCAGCAATTGCATGCGCTGCACTTCATTCATGGTGCTGCACAAGCCGGAGCGCCGTCTGCGCTGCCACCATTGCAGCCTTGAGTTATACATTCCCAAAGCGTGCCCGACCTGCGGCAATGTCGACTTGCAACCGCTCGGGCGCGGCACGCAGCGCGTCGAGGAGGGCTTGCAGGCGATGTTCCCGGAGGCGCGCGTCTTGCGTATCGATGCTGACTCGACCCGGCTGAAAGGGGCGGCGCAGAACGCTTTCGACAGCGTCCATCGCGGTGATGTGGATATTCTGATCGGCACGCAAATGGTCGCCAAAGGCCACGATTTCAAGCGCCTGACACTGGTCGGTGTGATGAACCCGGATACAGCGCTGTTTTCACACGATTACCGCGCGAGCGAGCGCTTGTTCGCTCAACTGATGCAGGTCGCCGGCCGTGCCGGTCGTGCTGGGCAAAAAGAGGGTGGGTCACCCAGTGAAGTGTTGATTCAGAGTCGTTACCCCCATCATCCGCTCTACAGTGCGGTGGCGGCACATGATTACGACGGTTTTGCCACCCAGTTGCTGGAAGAGCGCCAGCAAGCGGCATTGCCGCCGTTCATCTATCAGGCCTTGTTGCGTGCCGAAGCTGCAGAGATTGATACCGCGCTGGCCTTCCTGAAAGACGCGGCTACTTGCCTGGAGCATCCCGGCATCACCATTAACGATCCGATTCCCATGACCATGACGCGCGTAGCCAATGTGGAGCGGGCGCAATTGCTGATCGAATGCGCCTCGCGGCCGGCGCTGCAAGCCTTCTTGCGCGACTGGCTGGATGTTTTGCGGCAAACGAAGACGCGCGCAAAATGGTCGCTGGAAGTTGATCCGGTCGATATTTGAGCAGTGTCATTGTTCCCGCTCATCGCATAACACTCGCCGTATTTTCCTCAATCCCGCAGTTCGTCGCATGGCAATAGGAAACATAGCCTGTTCTGCCTAGCATGACGCCATTCCTTTTTCTCTTCAGGAGTTGTCATGCTGTATCAAATACTCGTTCATACGCCCCTCTGGGTCTGGGCCGTGCTGGCTTTTTTGGTCTATCGCGGTTGGTCGGCCCGCTTCGATCGCGAAACGGCGATCGTCAAGGTGGCGCTGGTTCCGTTATTGATGCTCGGTTTGTCGGGGCATGGCCTGTATGAACTGGCGCATGCCGACGCGCTGGCTTTGAGTGTCGCTTTGACGGTTGCTCTCGCCAGCGGTATCGTCAGTTGGGCTGCCGCCGGCAAGGCTGGTACGGTCGCTTATCCGGAACGTGGCAGGGTTTTTCTGCGCGGAAGCTGGTTTCCGCTGGTGATGATGGTTGGCGTTTTTGCCGTCAAATACACGATGGGCGTGTTGAAAGCCATGCATTCACCCTACATGGAGGGCGCGTCGGTCATCATTGCCGTCAGTGTGCTGTACGGCTTGTTTATCGGCATTTCGGCGGGGCGTATGTTGCGAATTTTGCATCTTTATCGTCAGGCGCAGCTAACGGTAGCGGAGTTGAGCGCCTGATTGCTTGCATCCGTTAATACGCCTTCAATCTGAGCGCGGCAAGCCGGTATAATCGGGGGTTTATATATTCATCAATGTGCGGCGTGTATCGTCTGTAGTCTGTTTTCGACCTGCCTCGCCGCCGACCCCTCTGTCCCCATGCTTGCTCAACAAAAACAACGCATCACCGAATTATTCCAGGCCGCGCTGGCGCCGCTGATCGCCGGCACCGACCTGACGCCGACCGTCACGCTGGAGCGTCCGCGCGACCCGTCGCATGGCGATATTGCCTGCAACCTGGCCATGCAACTGGCCAAGCCGCTCAAGAAAAATCCGCGCGAACTGGCGCAAGCCTTGGTCGACGGCGTGCTGTCCCAGCCCGGCCGCGAAGAGCTGATTTCGTCCGCTGACATCGCCGGCCCCGGTTTTATCAACCTGCGCGTGGCCGATGCCGCCAAGCAGGCCGTCGTCAAGACCATCCTGGCCGAAGGCGCGCAATACGGCAAGAGCAACGCCGGCGCCGGCAAGAAGGTGCTGGTCGAGTTTGTTTCCGCCAATCCAACCGGCCCGCTGCACGTCGGTCATGGCCGTCAGGGCGCACTCGGCGACGCCATGTCGGCGCTGCTGCAATCGCAGGGCTACGACGTCTTGCGCGAGTTCTACTACAACGACGCCGGCGTGCAGATCGCCACCCTGGCCACCTCCGTGCAAGCGCGTGCGAAAGGCTTCAAGCCGGGCGACGCAGAGTGGCCGGAATCGGCCTACAACGGTGATTACATCGCCGACATCGCCGAAGACTTCAAGGCAAAGAAAACCGTCTCCGCCAGCGACGGCGAACCGGCTACCGCCAGCGGCGACGTCGAGGACATCGAATCGATCCGCCGTTTTGCCGTGGCCTATCTGCGCCGCGAGCAGGATCTGGATTTGCAGGCTTTCGGCGTCAAGTTCGACAACTACTATCTGGAATCGTCGCTCTACACCGAGGGCAAGGTGACGGCCGCCGTCGAGGCGCTGATCAAGGCCGGCAAGACGTATGAGCTGGACGGCGCGTTGTGGCTCAAGACCACCGACTATGGCGACGACAAAGATCGCGTCATGAAGAAGACCGACGGCACCTACACCTATTTCGTGCCTGACGTGGCGTATCACATTACCAAATGGCAGCGCGGCTACGGCAAGGTCATCAACGTGCAGGGCAGCGACCACCACGGCACCATCGCGCGCGTACGCGCCGGTTTGCAGGCGGCCAATGTCGGCATTCCGCAAGGCTATCCCGACTACGTGCTGCACAAGATGGTCACCGTGATGAAGAACGGCGAAGAGGTGAAGATCTCCAAGCGCGCCGGTTCTTACGTCACCTTGCGTGACCTGATCGAATGGTCGAATGGCACTGAAACTGAGGCCGGCGATCTGACCCGCGGAAGAGATGCCGTGCGTTTCTTCCTGATTTCGCGCAAGGCTGACAGCGAATTCGTGTTCGACGTCGACGTCGCGCTGACCCGCAACGACGAAAACCCGGTCTATTACGTCCAGTACGCGCATGCGCGGATCTGTTCGGTGCTGAGCCAATGGGCCGGCGACGACACCACACTTGATCAGGTTACCGACCTGTCGCCGCTGACAGCGCCGCGCGAAGTCAGCCTGCTGGCCAAGCTGGCCGAATATCCGGAAGCGCTGGCGCACGCCCTGCAAGAACTGGGGCCGCATCAGGTGGCTTTCTATCTGCGCGATCTGGCAGGCGAGTTGCATAGCTACTACAATGCAGAACGCGTGCTGGTCGACGATGTCCCAACCAAGATGGCGCGTCTGGCATTGATGAGCGCCACGCGCCAGGTGTTGCGTAATGGTCTGGCGCTGATCGGCGTATCCGCTCCGTCAAGAATGTAACTCTGCAGATGAATACACAAGTGAAACAACACCAACCGAATCTTCGCAAGCAAGCCGGCGGCACTTTCCTCGGTCTCATTCTCGGTCTTATCGTCGGCCTCGGCATTGCTGTCGTGGTGGCGCTGATGATCACCAAGTCGCCGATTCCCTTCGTCAACAAGGTGATCAAGCAAGAACGCACCGAACTGTCGCCGGGCCAGGCCGCCGATCCGAACAAGCCGCTGTACGGCAATAAGGACGTCACCAAGGAAGCGCCGCCCGCGCCGAAGGATCCGGATCAGAAACCTGCTCCTGATGCCAAGAAGCCGGACACGCCTCCTGCGCCGCCAAAGACCGCAGACGTGCCGAAAGACAAGGATAAGCTGGCAGCGATCACCAAGGATCAGCCGGCTAAATCTGACAACGCCACCGACGACAAGTGGACCTATTTCCTGCAGACCGGCGCCTTCCGCGAGCAAGCCGATGCCGAGAACGCACGCGCCAAACTGGCGCTGCTCGGATTCGAAGCAAAGGTCAGCGAACGTCCGTCCGACAACGGCACCCTGTACCGCGTACGTATCGGTCCTATCGGGCAGTCTGAGACAGTGAACCGGATGCGCAGCAAGTTGTCTGACAGCGGCATCGATGCAGCCATCGTGCGCATTCCAAAATAATTTTTAATTGATCGTTTATTTGCGCTTCACCACTGCTTTGTTTTGTCGGTATATGCAGTGGTTGCGCACCTTGAGAAGGGGTTAAGTTTATGCGTTTGTTCCGCCATGCTCTCGCTGCTATCAGCCTGGGTTTGCTGGCCATCTCGGTCAGCGCGTCTCCTGCCAATCCGCAAAACGGCACCGATTATCGTACGCTGGAGCAAGCCCAGCCAACCGATTCCGGCAAGAAGATTGAGGTCACCGAATTTTTTTGGTACAGCTGCCCGCATTGCGCAGCCTTCGATCCATCGCTGAGCGCATGGGTGAAAAAGCAGGGCGACAAGATTGTCTTCAAGCAAGTGCCGGTCGCCTTCCGTGAGTCCTTCATTCCTCAGCAAAAGCTGTTCTACACGCTCGAAGCGATGGGCAAAACCGCTGAAATGAATCCGAAGATTTTCCAGGCCATCCACGTTGATCGCCAACGCGTCGACACCGACAAGACCATCCTGGAATTCATCGAGAAGCAAGGTATCGACAAGCAAAAATTCCTGGATTTGTACAACTCCTTCGGCGTACAGACCAAGGTTCGTCGCGCAGCGCAATTGCAGGAAGCCTACAAGATCGACGGCGTGCCGACGATCGCTATCGACGGCCGTTTCCTGACCTCGCCTTCGATTGCCGGTACATCGATGGCCAATCAGCCGGAGTCGATGCAGCAAGCTGCCTCCCTGCAAGTCATGGATCATCTGGTAGCCAAGCTGATCGCAGAAAAAGCCAGCGAGAAGCCGGCCGAAGCAGCCAAGCCAAGCAAGAAGAAATAAGTTTCACCGTGCCGAAGACGGTCCGTCGCTCGCGAGAGGACGGGCCGTTTTTATTGGCTGTCGCGGTATTTGATCGTATTTATTGTTCCGCCCGCATCACTGCAGTGTTGCGCCCTTGTGAACTATCGAACTGAAGGAATCTCATGCAGCGTGTCTTCATCACCGGCGCATCCAGCGGCATCGGCGCCGCTCTGGCGAAAGCGTATGCGCAACAAGGTGCGGTCCTCGGTCTGGTTGCTCGCCGTAAAGAAACGCTGGAGCAAATCCGCGCGAGCCTGGCCAACCCTGAACGCCATCATCTCTACGCGGTGGACGTCACCGACCACGCCGCCTTGCATCAGGCCGCTCAAGAGTTCATCAATGCAACCGGCGGTGCTGACGTGGTGATCGCCAATGCCGGCATTTCGCAAGGTACGCTGACTGAATACGTGGAAGACATTCCTGTGTTCGAGCGCATCATTGCGACCAACGTGACGGCCACCGTCGCCACGTTTCATCCATTCATCGCCGCCATGAAAGTCTCGCCCCAACCGCAGCAATGCCGTCTGGTCGGCATCGGCAGTGTTGCCGGCATTCGTGGCTTGCCGGGCGCGGAGGCGTATAGTGCATCGAAGGCGGCGGTGATCAGCTACTGCGAATCGCTGCGTATCGAATTGCGCGCCAGCGGCATCAAGGTGGTGACCATTGCGCCCGGCTACATCGACACGCCGATGACGCAGGTCAATCACTACCGGATGCCTTTCCTGATGCCGGTGGAAAAGTTCGCCGCACGGGCGCTGGCAGCCATTGCCGCAGGTGACAGCTACCGCGTGATTCCCTGGCAAATGGGTGTCGTTGCCAAAATGCTGCGCCTGTTACCCAACAGCATCTACGACTTCGCGTTTTCTAAAGCGCCACACAAGAAACGCCATCTTTGAACGAGTTTGATCGATTAATAACGTCATGAAAATCATCTACGCCGGAACTCCCGAATTCGCCGCCATCGCGCTCGAAGCGCTATACGCCGCAGGCCATGAAATCACACTGGTTCTGACCCAGCCGGATCGTCCGGCCGGACGTGGCATGCAACTCCATGCTTCACCGGTCAAACAATGCGCCATCGCGCACGGCACGCCGGTGGCGCAGCCCATATCGCTGCGTCTGGACGGCAAATATCCCGACGTCGCTCGCGAAGCGCACGAACTGCTGCGCAACACGCCGCACGACATCATGATCGTCGCCGCCTACGGCCTGATCCTGCCGCGCAGCGTGCTGGATATTCCACGCCTGGGCTGTCTCAATATTCACGGATCCTTGCTGCCGCGCTGGCGCGGTGCTGCACCGATTCATCGTGCGATCGAAGCGGGCGACAGCGAAACCGGCATCACCATCATGCAAATGGAAGAGGGGCTTGATACCGGCCCGATGCTATTGATGGAAGCATTGCCAATCACGGATACGGATACCACCGGCAGCCTGCACGATAAACTCGCGGCACTGGGTGCAAAGATGATCGTCGACGCTGTCCAAAAATTGGAGCAAGGCGAATTACCGGCGACGCCGCAGCCTGATGAAGGTGCCAACTATGCTGCCAAAATCAGCAAGGAAGAAGCTGTGCTTGATTTCACCCAGTCGGCGGAAGTCCTGGCGCGCAAGATTCGCGCGTTCAATCCTTTCCCCGGTGCCTCCGCTCAGTTCGGCGGGGTCACGGTCAAGCTGTGGCAGGCGCAGGTGATGAATGAAGAGACCGCTGCCGCACCCGGCAGCATTCTCGCTGCGAATGCGCACGATGGTGTCAAAGTGGCATGCGGCGCCGGTGTACTGCACATTACGGAATTGCAAAAACCTGGCGGCAAGCGTCTGCCGGCTGCGGAGTTCCTTAAAGGTTTTCCACTGGCAGACGGCGCCTTCCAATAATTTTTGCGGCAGGAGATAGGAGCGTATCCATGGATCAACTGACGGCAATGCGCATTTTCAGACGCGTGGTCGAAAGCGGTGGTTTTTCGGCCGCAGCCGACGCGTTGGATATTTCTCATACGGTCGTGTCGCGTCAGGTGCGGCAGCTGGAGGAAATGCTCGGCGCGCAATTGCTCAATCGGACTACCCGGCGCTTTTCGCTGACGGAAGTCGGGCAGCTCTACTACCAGCGCTGCATCGATATCATTGATCAGGTTGAGGACGCCACGCGCATCGTCTCGCATCATCAGGCGCGTCCTGCCGGCATATTGCGCATCAATGCACCGATGGTGTTCGGCACGCTGGAAGTGCCCAACTGGTTGCCGCAATTCATGCAAGCTTATCCCGAGCTGAAGGTTGATCTGGTGTGTAATGACCGCTTCGTTGATCTCATCAGTGAAGAGTTCGACGTCGGCTTGCGCATCACGCGTAGTCTGCCCGATTCGACATTGGTCGCCAAGCGCCTGGCGACCAGCGAAATGGCCTTGGTTGCCTCTCCGGACTATCTTAAAAAACACGGCATGCCGCGTGAACCAGCGGATCTGTTGAAACACAATTACCTGGCCTATTCTCTGGCGCTCCAGACAACCGAGCTGGTCTTTGCCGGGCCCGATGGGGTTGAGCAAAAGGTGGGGCTGAGCGGCAATGTGCAGGCCAATACCGGTCTGATCGTCTGTGCCGCAGCGCGGGCCGGAATGGGGATGACGGCATCGGCCACATTCGTCGTGCACGAAGATTTGAAGCGCGGTGATCTGGTTGAGGTATTACCCGAATATCGCCTGCAATCGCGCGACTTGTATGTGCTGTACCCGCAGAATCATCACCTCGCGCCAAAGGTGCGTGCTTTCGTTAATTTTCTTGCCGACTACTACGCAACACCGCGTTGGGAATATTGAGCAGCGGTGAAGAATTTGGTCATGACGATGATCTTCGAACGCTGATAACTGTTCTGCGCGCTGAGGACAAAAAAGGCTCCATCTTTGCGGATGGAGCCTTTTAGCGAACCGACGAGAACGACTTATTTCTTTTCGACCTGAACCAGATCGAAATGATCTGCCTGGTATTGGAACAACAGGCAGTCTTCACCCTTGGCGCAACCGCTGTAATGCGGCATGTTGGCCGGCAGATTGTAGAACGAGCCTGCAGGATAATCGATGCGCTTGCCATCGATGACTGCGTAGAAGGTACCCTTCAGCACGACGGTCGGAAGATTTTGCGTATGCAGGTGATAGGGGTTGTCCTTGCCTGCAGGGAAGATCACGAAAGCGTCGTAAGGGCCTTTTCCGGTAATGCTGCCACGTACATCAGCCACCTTGATACCGCCGGTGCCGGCCAGTTCGCGCCACTTCAAATCAGCAGCAGGAAATGACACCAGCGGTTGAGCAGCGGCTTTGCCGGTTTTTTTCTTGGTGTCATGTGCCAGGCTGCTTGTGGCGATGCCGGCGGCGGCCAGGAACAGCAATGCGGTTGCAATACGTTTCATGTTTATCCTTTTGAGTGAGTGGTGTGGGGTGCCGGCATCACCGGCTTGCGGGTAAGGGTTATTGCACGCGCAGTTCGAGAACAGCATTGGTGTCCAGCACGTCACCGAATGTGTCGGCAATCGTCGTCAATGCAGTGCGATGCAAGACGTCATGTGGAATCACACCGCCACCTGAGGCGTCAATGTCACGTGTTGCGGAGGCATCTGCAACGACGATGACTTCGTAACCGGCCGGCGCTGCGTCACGCGCTGCACCAGCTACGCAGGCATGCGTCATCAGACCGGCAATCACCAGCGTCTTTATGCCGGCAGCTTTCAGGCGAGCGTCGATGTCTGTTGTCGGAAACACGCTGACCGAACTCTTTTGAATCAGCGTGTGGTGCGCCTCCGGTTGAATTGCGGGATGAATGGCGACGGTATTGCCATCAACCGCAAAAATCGGTGTACCGGCAGGCGTCACATGTTGAACGTGGAAGACCGGCATGTTGTGCTGGTCGGCGAAGGCAATCAGGCGCTTGGCATTGGCCAGTGCCTTCATGCCATCAGGAATGGGCATCTTGCCGACGAAATATTCGTTTTGAAAATCGATGATCAGCAGCGCTGTGCTGTTGGCTTGCAAAGAAGCCGGCGCAGAGGCGCCGGCGATAGTACGGATGGTTGGATGTGACATGATTTCTTCTCCCTTGTTGATAAGCGACAGGGAGGAGAATAGGCGAAGCCCTGTGTGGGCAACAGTAGCCCGGACTCACAAGATATGTGCGTAATCAGCACATATCGTGGACTACCGTAATATGAGGAGATTCGACATATCTAAAGACCTTATCCCGATATCAGTCTGTCCAGCTGATGCCAAAACAGCTCCGCCCCGCGATGCACATTCTCGTTCCAGTGGTCGGCTGCATCGTCATCGGCAGAGTCGGTGATGAACTTGAATGCACGCCACGGCACCCCATATCGATGACAGGTGTGGGCGATGGCGAATAGTTCCATATCGACAACATCTACGCCTTGTTCCACAAGCCACGAGTCGGCGGCGGTAACGAAACTGTCGCCGGTGCCGCAACGGGCGTTGCCATGACCAGATGAATAGCTGCTTGGCTCGTCCGATAAAGGTGTGACGCCGCGCGCTGCCAGCGGGATCGCCAGCATGTCCCGCTGGATGACGCTGGCGATGTCCAGCAGGCCGTCCAAGGCGGGATTGACCTTGCCTGCTGTGCCGAAATTGATGATCAGTTGCGGCTGGTGTTGCAGGATGGCGGCGGTGGCCGTGGAGGCGGCATTGATTTTGCCGACTCCGGTATAGAAGACGTCAACGCCGTCAGGGGCATCGGTGGCGTTCAGCTCAGAGGCAAGAGCGGTCAGGATCAGGATTTTCTGGGGCATGGCTTGATAGTGAATAGCGGAAAGCAGGGCAAACGCATTGGTAAATACACTCAAGTCCTGAGCCAAGTCGGCAGAGGGTTTGGTGGGCGTTTCACGTATAATTTCAAGACTTTACCAATTTGATAAACCCGGCATGCAGCGTGACCGGGTTTTTGCATTGGGTTATTGCATTATTTCATACTGAAGAACCGTGCCATGAAGCCAAACGATTTGTGCCAAACCGAACTGCTGTTGCGCGACCTGATGTCGCAGCGCATCCTTATTCTGGATGGCGCGATGGGCACCATGATCCAGCAATACAAGCTGACGGAAGAGGACTATCGTGGCGAGCGCTTCAAGGACTTCAGCGTGCCGGGCAAGGAGTTGTTCGTCAAGGGCAACAATGAGCTGCTGAGCCTGACCCAGCCGCACATCATCCAGGAAATCCACGAGAAATACCTGGCCGCCGGCGCCGACCTGATCGAAACCAATACCTTCGGTGCCACCGGTGTCGCGCAGGATGATTACCATATGGCGCATCTCGTCTACGAGATGAACGTGCAATCGGCCAAACTGGCGCGCGCTGCCTGCGACAAATATTCGACGCCCGACAAGCCACGTTTCGTCGCCGGCGCACTCGGCCCGACGCCGAAGACAGCTTCCATTTCGCCGGACGTCAACGATCCTGCGGCGCGCAACGTCACCTTCGATCAACTGGTGACGTCGTATCTGGAACAGACCCGCGCGTTGGTTGAAGGCGGCTCTGACGTGCTGCTGGTAGAGACCATTTTCGATACGCTCAACTGCAAAGCCGCATTGTTTGCGATTGACATGTTCTTCGAGGAATCCGGCAAGCGTCTGCCGATCATGATTTCCGGCACCGTCACTGATGCATCGGGACGTATTCTGTCCGGTCAGACCGTGCCGGCTTTCTGGCATTCCATCCGTCACGCACGTCCGCTGACCGTCGGTCTGAACTGCGCATTGGGTGCTGCGCTGATGCGTCCTTACGCGGAAGAGCTGTCCAAAATCGCCGACACCTTCGTCTGCATTTATCCGAATGCGGGTTTGCCCAATCCGATGAGCGACACCGGTTTCGACGAAACACCGGACGTCACCTCGTCGCTGCTGAAAGATTTCGCCGAGAGCGGCTTCGTCAACGTCGCCGGCGGCTGCTGCGGCACTACGCCTGCGCATATCAAGGCGATTGCCGACACCGTTGCGACCATCGCGCCGCGCAAGGTCCCGGAAGGCAAGCACGAGATGCTGTTGTCGGGGCTGGAACCTTTTATCATCAACGACGACTCGCTGTACGTGAACGTCGGCGAACGCACCAACGTCACCGGTTCCAAGGCCTTCGCCCGCCTGATCCTCAACGAGCAGTACGATGAGGCGTTGGCCGTGGCGCGCCAGCAGGTCGAAAACGGCGCGCAGATCATCGATATCAACATGGACGAAGCGATGCTCGATTCGCAGGCGGCCATGACACGCTTCCTGAACCTGATCGCTTCCGAGCCGGACATCGCGCGCGTGCCGATCATGATCGACTCGTCCAAGTGGTCGGTCATCGAAGCCGGTCTCAAGTGCGTGCAAGGCAAGGCCATCGTCAACTCGATTTCGATGAAGGAAGGCGAAGAGAAATTCCTGCACGAAGCCAAGCTGTGCCGTCGCTACGGCGCGGCCGTGATTGTCATGGCTTTCGACGAAGTCGGCCAGGCGGATACCTTCGAGCGCAAGATTGAAATCTGCGAACGGGCTTATCGCCTGCTGGTCGACAAGGTCGGCTTCCCGCCGGAAGACATCGTGTTCGACCCGAACATTTTTGCGGTCGCCACCGGTATTGAAGAACACAACAACTACGCCGTCGACTTCATCGAAGCGACGCGCTGGATTCATCAGAATCTGCCTTATGCCAAGATCAGCGGCGGCGTGTCCAACGTCAGCTTCAGCTTCCGCGGCAACGACCCGGCGCGTGAAGCGATTCACACCGTGTTCTTGTACCACGCCATCAAGGCCGGGATGACCATGGGCATCGTCAATGCCGGCATGATCGGCGTCTACGACGACTTGCCTGCCGAGCTGCGCGATGCGGTCGAAGACGTGGTACTCAACCGTCGTCCGGATGCAACCGAACGCATGATTGAAATCGCCGCGACCCTGAAGGCCGGCGACAAGAAAGAAGAAGCCACGCTGGAATGGCGCAGCGATCCGGTCGAGAAACGTCTCGCGCATGCGCTGGTGCACGGCATCACGCAATGGATTGTCGAAGACACCGAAGAAGCGCGCCAGAATCTGTTGAAGAGCGGCGGCCGTCCGATCCATGTAATTGAAGGACCGCTGATGGACGGTATGAACGTGGTCGGTGACCTGTTCGGACAGGGCAAGATGTTCTTGCCGCAGGTGGTGAAATCGGCACGCGTGATGAAGCAGGCGGTGGCGCATCTGATTCCCTTCATCGAAGAAGAGAAGCGCCTGATCGAAAAGGAAACCGGCGTCGTTGCCAAGCCCAAGGGCAAGATTGTCATTGCCACCGTTAAGGGTGACGTCCACGACATCGGCAAGAACATCGTCTCGGTGGTTCTGCAATGTAATAACTTTGAAGTCGTCAATATGGGCGTGATGGTGCCGTGCTCGCAGATCCTGGCCAAGGCTAAGGAAGAGAATGCCGATATCATCGGCCTGTCGGGCCTGATCACGCCATCTCTTGAAGAGATGGCTTACGTCGCCAAGGAGATGCAGCGCGACAGCTATTTCAGCGGCATCAAGATGCCTTTGCTGATCGGCGGCGCCACCACTTCGCGCGCGCATACCGCAGTCAAGATTGCGCCGAATTATTCCGGCCCGGTGGTCTATGTTCCTGATGCTTCGCGTGCCGTCTCGGTGGCGCAATCGCTGCTGACGCCCGAGAGCAAGGATCAGTACATCGCCGACATCGGGACCGACTACGAACGCATCCGTGAGCAGCACGCCAACAAGAAGGCCGTGCCATTGGTGCCAATCGCTGCTGCGCGCGACAACAAGATGCAGCTGGAATTTGCACCGGTCAAACCGAAGTTCATCGGCCGTCGCGTATTCAAGAATGTCGATCTGGCGACGCTGGCCAAATACATCGACTGGGGTCCGTTCTTCCAGACCTGGGATCTGGCCGGTCCGTATCCTGCGATTCTGAAAGACGAAGTCGTCGGTGAAGCCGCCACCAAGGTTTTCGAAGAAGCGCAAGCTCTGCTGAAAAAAGTCATCGACGGTCGCTGGCTCACCGCCAACGGCATCGTCTCGCTGCTGCCGGCCAATACCGTCAACGACGACGACATCGAGATCTACACCGACGACACACGCACGCAGGTTGCGTTGACTTATTACGGTGTGCGTCAGCAAACCGAAAAGCCGGTGATCGATGGCGTGGCCCGTCCGAACCAGTGTCTTGCCGACTTCATCGCGCCGAAAGAATCCGGCATCGCCGATTACATCGGCATGTTCGCGGTGACTTCCGGTCTCGGTATCGAGAAGTACGAGAAGCGCTTTGAAGATGCGCACGACGACTATTCATCGATCATGCTGAAGGCCTTGGCCGATCGTCTGGCCGAAGCCTTCGCCGAGTATCTGCACGAGCGCGTGCGTACCGATCTGTGGGGCTACGTGTCGCAAGAGTCGCTGACCGCCGAGGAGCTGATCAAGGAAAAATACGTCGGCATTCGTCCCGCCGCCGGCTATCCGGCTTGCCCGGAACACACGGTCAAGGCCGAGGCGTTCAAGGTCATGCAATGCGATGAGATCGGCATGACAGTCACCGAGTCGTACGCCATGTTCCCTGGCGCGTCGGTGTCAGGATTCTACTTCGCGCATCCGGAATCGAAGTACTTCGTGGTCGGCAAGATCGGTGACGACCAGGTCACCGACATGGCTGAGCGCCGTGGCGTTGCCAAGGAAGACGTGGAGCGCTGGCTGGCGCCGAACTTGTCCTGATGGCTTTTTTTAAGTACTCTTTTATTGATTTCGTTTACTCATTTTCTTTTCTTGCGCCATGATCGATTCCGCCGACAACGTCACCCACATGTTGCCCGTCACCGGGCCGATGCGCCTGAATTTTCATACCGATCAACCGGATGCGGCGCGGGTGTTCGTCGCCGACCTGAATCAGGATTTGCTGGGTGACTGGATCGTCACGCTGAGCTGGGACGGCAAGCCGCAAGTCCGCGGCGGCGGCCGTGTGACGGTGGTCGACGATCAGGAGGCCGGTTTCAAGATGATCCAGAAGATCGCGCAGAAGAAAGAAAAAAGCGGTTATCGGTTAGTGTGAACGGTCAACGGCTGCGCGTAAAAAGTGCGCCGTACTTCAGCCTCAGCACATCCTAAAACGCGCAGGTATATTCCTGCGCGTTTTTGCTTTCCTGCTCTTGCCTGCACCCTCTTTCGTCTCGTGTTAGGCTGTCCTCCGCCATGCATCGACGAAAATGTTGTCGTGTTAATCATGTTGCAGTGATGCTCCTGAACGGATCGTTCCAGCGCCGCTGCAAATGAATGGCAGGAGACCAGACATATCAATAAACGAGACGGAGAACCCGCGCGTGACTTCCATCCCAGCAGCATCTACCAACAATCACCCTCCGTCGGAAACCGACTCCTCCTATGCCGTCGTGCGCCTGCTGATCACGCTGGTGCTGATGGTGATCGGCGCCAGCGGCATGTATGTCGTCGCCGTTGTGCTGCCGGCCGTACAGGCTGAATTCGGTGTCGCGCGCGGTGTGGCGTCAATGCCTTACACCTTGTCGATGATCGGCTTCGGCATCGGCGGCATGCTCATGGGCAAGCTGGCGGATCGTTTCGGCGTGATGATTCCCTTGCTGGTGGGGGCTGTCTGTCTGGGGCTTGGCTTCATCCTTGCCGCCATGGCGCCGAACATTATTGTGTTCACGCTGGCGCATGGTTTGCTGATCGGTTTATGCGGCAGCTCGGCGACGTTTTCGCCTCTGATCGCCGACACCTCATTGTGGTTCGTACGCCGCCGCGGCATCGCCGTCGCTGTCTGCGCCAGCGGCAACTATCTGGGAGGCGCAATCTGGCCGCCGATCGTGCAGCATTTTGTTGAGACGGTCGGTTGGCGTCAGACGTATATCGGCTTGGGCATCGTCTGCTTTCTCGTCATGGGCGGTCTTGCCTTGCTGATGCGCCGTCGTCCGCCAATCGCCTCGAAGGCGGCCTCGCGCGGCGGTGTCGATCTGTCGTCCGAGCGACCTTTCGGTTTGCCGATGGGCAAAGCGCAGCTGTTGCTGTGCGTCGCCGGCGTGGCCTGTTGTGTGGCGATGGCCATGCCACAGGTGCATATCGTCGCCTACTGCGGTGACCTTGGTTACGGTGCTGCGCGCGGGGCGCAGATGTTGTCGCTGATGCTGGCCTGTGGCGTGGTCAGCCGTCTGATTTCCGGACTGATCTGCGATCGTATTGGCGGCTTGCGCACGCTGTTGCTGGGCTCCGCCCTGCAAGGCATCGCTTTGCTGCTGTTCCTGCCTTTCGACGGATTGGCGTCACTGTATGTCATCTCCGCGATGTTCGGTTTGTTCCAGGGCGGTATCGTGCCGTCTTACGCCATCATTGTGCGCGAATACTTCCCTGCGCGCGAAGCCGGCGGCCGCGTCGGCGCCGTCATCATGTGCACGATGCTTGGCATGGCGCTGGGTGGTTGGATGTCCGGCCAGATTTTCGATCTGACCGGCTCGTATCATGCGGCTTTCCTCAATGGCATTCTCTGGAATCTGCTCAACCTCGGCATCGGCGTTTTTTTGCTGCGACGGACATTGCGCAAGCACGATGGTGGCAGCGCCAGCCTGCAAGGCGCAAGCGCGTAAATAGCGATCGGACATATTGGTTTGATTTAGCGGCGCGCCTGCATTACGCTATCGGCATTGCAGGCAGCCGCCTGCGAGCGTTTGTCTTTCTTCGCTGGCCGTCGTGCCGGAAAGCTCCACCATGCTGATCATTTTCCTCAAGGCCGTCTTGTTGATACCGGTGACCTTGCTGCCGATTCTTAATCCTTTCGGCATTGCGCCGGTTTTCGCCAATTTGATCGGCGACGTGCCGCGCCAGGTTGAAAACCGCGTTGCCCGCCAGGTGGCGATCAATTGCTGGTTCATGCTCGTCGGCGCCATCTTCATCGGCTCGCATGTGCTGACCTTCTTCGGTATTTCCCTGCCCATTGTACGGATAGGCGGCGGCCTTTTGGTGGCCGTATCGGGATGGCGCTTGCTGAGCGATAACGAACAAGAGTCATCGATCAAGACGCAGGTTGCCAAAACCTACGACGATGATTCCAACGAAGAATTGAAGGCACGGAGTTTTTACCCCATCAGCTTCCCGCTGACGGTCGGTCCCGGCACGATTGCGGCTTCCATCACGCTTGGCGCAAATACCCCGGCGCGGCTGGTGGACTGGGTCATGTCGATCGGCAGTGCAGCCGTTGGATCGGCTTTGACAGTGCTGGTGGTATATCTGTGCTATCGCTCGGCCAACAAGATTGTGAGTCTGCTGGGACGACTGGGCACCATGGTGGTGCTGCGCCTGTCCGCTTTCATCCTGTTGTGCATCGGGATACAGATTTTCTGGTCGGGCTTCACCGGCTTACTGGTCGAAACCGGTTTGCTGCCGCCCTGATCAAAGAAAAATCAGTGCAGCAGACCGCGTTCTCCTAGCAGATCCTGTATCAGTTCGAGTCGCAGTACAGGATTATCGAGTGCCAGCAGGTTTTGTTTTTGCTCCACACTCATCGGCAGCATTTCGCTCCAGCGATTGGCAACCCAGCCGCAGTCATCCAGACGGTAGGGCGTCGCGACGGGGATGTCACTTTCCGGAATCGAATGATTTTTCAGCGACGCCAGCAGGTTCATCAGTGCCGTTACGGTGTTTTGCAATTCTTCCGGCACGGCAACGGTCTGGTCTTTTTCCAGCGGTTCGACCTGTGCCATCCACAATCCATGTTTGAGTTGCTCTTTGGACGTCACACGAAAGCGCGTGGTGCCGCTGCACGAGATGCGCAGCAAGCCTTGCACCGGCGCTGACCATTCATTGATATGTGCCAGCGTGCCGACGGAGACGAAGGTTTCCACCTGGCCGGGCCGCCGCACTTCATTGCCTGACGTCAGTGCCACCACGCCGAACGCCGTGCCGTTGGCGATGCACTTGTTGATCATGTCCAGATAGCGCACCTCAAAAATCTGCAGAGGAAGGCGGCCGTCCGGAAAGAGTGCTGAGCCCAGTGGAAAAAGCGGGATGGTGTTCATGAACTGAATTTGCCTGATGATGTTCAAGTGGTCACCTGTGTTTTTCTATACGCATCGGCATGTGGTCATGTCCGCAACACATAGCGATTTTCGCTGATGCATTCATAACGTTGCACGATGTAGCCGTTGTCGTCCACGCTTTCCAGATAGACGTCAAACTGCCATAGCCGCGCCATGTGACGCAGGACTTCATTGGTGCTTTCGCCCAGCGAGCGGCCATCGCTGCGGAAATGACGCAGGGTCAGGCTGCGGTTGCCGCGCGTATTGACCGACCACACCTGGATGTTGGGTTCGCGGTGATTGATGTCGTACTGCCGCGACAAGGCTTGCCGCACATATTGATAGCCACTTTGATTGTGAATCGCTGAGACTTCCAGCTCACTGCGGCTTTCATCGTCCAGTACCGCAAACATGCGCATGTCGCGCATCAGTTTGGGCGACAGATATTGCGCGACGAAACTCTCATCCTTGAAGTTGCGCATGACGTAATGCAAGGTATCCAGCCAGTTGCTGCCGGCCATGTCGGGAAACCATTCCCTGTCTTCGTCGGTAGGATTTTCGCAGATGCGGCGAATGTCGCTCATCATCGAAAAACCCAGTGCGTAAGGATTGATACCGTTGTAATACGGCTTGGTGATCGGTGGCTGAAACACCACGTTGCTGTGCGAATGCAGGAATTCCATCATGAAACCGTCGGTCAGCTTACCTTGGTCATACATCGTGTTGAGCAAGGTGTAATGCCAGAACGTTGCCCAGCCTTCGTTCATGACCTGGGTTTGCCGTTGCGGATAAAAGTACTGGCCGACCTTGCGTACGATGCGGATGACTTCACGCTCCCACGATTCCAGCAGCGGCGCATTTTTCTCGGCGAAGTACAGAAGATTCTCCTGCGGCTCCGGCGGAAAGCGTTCCTCGACTTGCGTGGCGGCAGTTTCTTTCTTTGCCGGCAAGGTTCTCCACAGTTCATTGACTTGCGATTGTGCATACGCTTCGCGCTCGCGCTGCTGCGCGCGCTCTTGTGCGAGCGACATGCGCTGAGGGCGTTTGTAGCGATCCACGCCGTAGTTCATCAGGGCGTGGCAGGAGTCCAGCAATTCCTCGACGCGGTCGAAGCCGTAACGCTCTTCGCATTCAGCGATATAGCCTTTGGCGTAGACCAGATAGTCGATGATCGCGCTGGCGTCGGTCCATAGCTGGAACAGGTAGTTACCCTTGAAAAACGAGTTGTGACCATACGCAGCATGCGCCACTACCAGCGCTTGCATCGTCATCGTATTTTCTTCCATCAGATACGCGATGCACGGATTGGAGTTGATCACGATCTCGTAAGCCAAGCCCATCTGGCCGCGCTTGTAGTCGCGCTCGGTCGACAGGAAGTGCTTGCCGAACGACCAGTGGCGATAGTTGACCGGCATGCCCGAGGAAGCGTAGGCATCCATCATCTGTTCAGCGGAAATGATCTCCAACTGGATCGGATAGATATCCAGTTTGTAGCTTGCCGCCACCTTGGCGATTTCTTCGTTGTAGCGCTCGATCAGCTCGAAGCTCCAGTCCGAAGGGCAGGGCAGGGGATCATGTTTCGTCGGCGGCGATGGAGGCACAGGCGGCGTGTTCAGTCGCGTATTCATGCATGGACCTGTTTTTCAAAAAGTTCACGGAAGACCGGATAGATTTCAGCAGAAGACTGCACTTTTTTCATCGCAAAATGCGGGTGTTCGGACAGCAGCTGCGTGTACTCGGTCCACAGGTTTTGCTCCGGCTCGGCCACCTGGATATAAGCAAAATAGCGGCACATCGGCAGGATTTCCTGTTCCAGAATGGCCCTGCATTTCGGCGAATCGTCATTCCAGTTGTCGCCATCGGACGCCTGCGCGCCGTAGATATTCCATTCGCTGGCCGGGTAGCGTGTCTTGATGATGTCCTGCATCAGTTCCAGCGCACTCGACACGACGGTACCGCCGCTTTCCTGCGAATGGAAGAAGGTGTCTTCATCGACTTCGTCGGCACGTGTGTGATGGCGGATGAAGACTACCTCGATGTGTTCATAATTGCGGGTCAGGAATAGATACAGCAGGATAAAGAATCGTTTCGACAGATCCTTGCGTTGCTCATCCATCGAGCCCGACACGTCCATCACGCAAAACATCACGGCACGGCTCGACGGCTGTGGCTGGCGTACACGATTGACGTAGCGCAGGTCGAAGGGATCAATGAAAGGAATGCGCCAGATGCGGGCCTTGAGGTGATGAATTTCTTCTTCCAGCAAAAGAATCTCCGGACGTCTGTCTTCCGGATCCTTTTTCATATCGCACAGTTGTTCTTCCAGCTCACGCAGTTTGGCCACCAACGGCCCGCCGAGCGCGATGCGTCGACCCAGCGAACTGCGTAGCGAACGCACGATGTCGATGTTGGCGGGAGAGCCGTCGACCGAATAGCCGGCGCGCATGTTCTTCCAGTTGGGAATCGACATGAGGTTGGTCTGGATCAGGCGCGGCAACTCCAGGTCTTCGAAGAAGTACTGCATGAATTCTTCGCGTGACAACTCGAAGGTGAACTCGTCCTGACTTTCGCCTTCGTTGCTGGCGGTGCTGCCGCCGTCGCCGGAACCGCCGCTGCGGCGAGGGATGCGGTCGCCCTGCAGATAGTCCTGATTGCCGGGATGCACGATCTCACGCTTGCCGCCGCGGCCATGATGGAATGCTGGTTCGGAAATATCCTTGCGTGGAATGCTGATGCTCTTGGAGCTTTCGATGTCCTTGATACTGCGGTCGCGTACCGCTTCGGTAACGGAACGCCGGATATCGCTGCGAAAGCGGCGTAGAAACCGCTCCCGGTTGGCGATGCTTTTATTCTTGCCAGCTAGCCTGCGGTCGATGATTTGATGAAGCAAATCCGTTCTCCTGCTGGTGAGAATCTGTTTTTGATCCTACTGCGAGGCCATGATCCGATGCCGTACGGTGCTCGGAATCCTCGTGTACTTAAGTACACTCCGGTATCCTGCGCTCCGGTCGTCATCGGCTGATGGCCTCTCGCTACGGATCGAAAACAGATTCCGAAGGCAGATTGCCATTTAAATGCCACTGCATTTCATAGGCAAGCCGCTCCCTGATTTCAAGAGGATTTGCGCACGCGCAAATACCATTCGCACAGCAGCCGCACCTGCTTCGGTGTGTAGCCTTTGCTGACCATGCGATTGACGAAGTCTTCGTGCTTTTGCATTTCTTCGGTCGAACCCTTGGCGTTGAAGGAGATCACCGGCAGCAGATCCTCGGTGTTGGAGAACATCTTCTTCTCGATCACCACACGCAGCTTTTCGTAACTGGTCCATAGCGGGTTCTTGCCACCGTTGTTCACGCGTGCGCGCAGGACGAAGTTGACGATCTCGTTGCGGAAGTCTTTCGGATTGCTGATGCCGGCCGGCTTCTCGATCTTTTCCAGTTCCGCGTTCAGCGATGCCCGGTCAAAACTTTCACCGGTGTCGTGATCGCGGAATTCCTGATCCTGGATCCAGAAGTCGGCGTAGGTGACGTAGCGGTCGAACACGTTCTGGCCGTATTCGGAATACGACTCCAGATAGGCAGTCTGGATTTCCTTGCCGATGAATTCCGCATAGCGCGAGGCCAGCGTGTCCTTGACGAAGGAGAGATACTTTTGCTCCTGTTCGGGCGGAAACTGTTCGCGCTCGATCTGCTGCTCGAGTATGTACATCAGGTGCACAGGATTGGCGGCGATTTCGGTCGTGTCGAAGTTGAACACGCGCGACAGGATCTTGAACGCGAAGCGCGTCGAGATGCCGGTCATGCCTTCGTCGACACCGGCGTAGTCGCGGTATTCCTGGTACGACTTGGCCTTGGGATCGGTGTCTTTCAGATTCTCGCCGTCATAGACCTGCATCTTGGAAATCAGGCTGGAGTTTTCCGGTTCGCCCAATCGGGTGAGGATGGAAAACTGCGCCATCATCTTCAGCGTGCCAGGCGCGCAGATTGCCTTGGCCAGCGAAGAAGTGCGCAATAACTTGTCGTAGATGCGGATTTCTTCCGACACGCGCAGGCAGTACGGCACCTTGACGATGTAGATACGATCCAGCAGCGCTTCATTGTTCTTGTTGTTACGGAAGGCTTTCCATTCCGATTCATTGGAGTGAGCCAGGATGACGCCATCGAATGGAATCGCGCCAAAGCCTTCGGTGCCCTTGAAGTTGCCTTCCTGGGTCGCGGTCAGCAGTGGATGCAAGACCTTGATCGGCGCCTTGAACATTTCGACGAATTCCAGCAAGCCTTGGTTCGACAGGCACAGCCCGCCGGAGTAGCTGTAGGCGTCGGCATCATCCTGCGAGTATTGCTCGAGCTTGCGGATGTCGACCTTGCCGACCAGCGTGGAGATGTCCTGATTGTTTTCGTCGCCCGGTTCGGTCTTGGAAATCGCGATCTGACGCAGGATCGACGGATAGCGTTTGACCACGCGGAACTGGCGGATATCGCCGTTGAACTCATGCAGGCGTTTGACCGCCCACGGGCTCAGGATGGATTTGAGGTAGCGGCGCGGAATACCGAACTGCTCTTCCAGGATTTGTCCGTCTTCTTCGTAATCGAACAAGCCCAGCGGCGATTCATTCACCGGCGAACCCTTGATCGAATAGAAGGGGATGTGTTCCATGAGCTGTTTGAGGCGCTCGGCGATGGACGACTTGCCGCCGCCGACGGGGCCCAGCAGATACAAGATCTGCTTCTTTTCTTCCAGGCCTTGTGCGGCATGGCGGAAATAAGCAACGACTTGCTCGATGACTTCTTCTGCGCCGTAGAACTCTTTGAAGGCCGGATAAACCTTGATGACCTTGTTGGCGAACAAGCGAGACAAACGAGGATCTTCGCGCGTGTCGACCTTCTCAGGTTCGCCAATCGCCATCAGCATGCGTTCTGCTGCTGATGCATACACAGCCGGATCGTTCTTGCAAAGACTCAGGTACTCTTCGAGCGAAAATTCTTCTTCTCTGGTTTTGTCAAAGCGACTCGCAAAGCTGCTGTAGATATCCATACCACCTCCGTAACTTCAATGAGACAACAAATTGCAAATTGAATACGTGCGTTATGTTCTTAGATTTATCGACCGCGTTTCCTGAGTACTGCCTCTGATCATTTTCATGAGCGTGTGCGCGCTTGAATTTTTCAACTTTGCACACCTGAGAACTTCGACCAGAAATCAAATTTTCGTTTTTATTCTATTCCTTTTTCGTAGAGCCAACGCGCTACATTTGGTTTCAGCCTACTGCGAAATCATTTTCCCGTATTCAAAAACACCCGGCGTTTTGCCAGCTATCTTTTCGATATGCCGAAGCGCTTGATTTTTGGAAGAATTTTTTGCGTGTATCCCTATTCCTTAAATGGTTGAAAGAGAACGCCGGTTGACCTTGCCGGAAGATTTGTCCGGCAGACCGCACAAGTGAATCAGCGCCGGGCTTGCATGGATGCTTGCGATGATTTTTCATGTACCGTTTTCCTGCTTTAGGGCGATGCAAGTTTGATGCCGGGCGGTGATAGAGGTGGCGATGCCGTTCGGAAGGGGTCTTCAACGCATTTCAAAAAAGTTGCTTTTTGATACTTTTTGTGTTGTTGCTTTTTTGCCATGTGACCAGTGCGCCACGGTCGGGGTGATAGCTTATGGTCTATGTCTTTTGTCTTGCTAATAGCAAAAAGAGCGACTTTCTCTGGGGCGGAGGCGCGTTTTGCTGTCTGCGGCACGCAAGGCAGACTTCCCGGGACTGCCTGTCGGAAAGGCGGAAAGTGGATAAGTCATTGACAAACAAGTGAAAAATGCAGTCTAATTCAGGGTTCACCATCCGTTGAATTGCGTTCGTGCTGTGGCCTTGCGGTTTCGGCTCTCAAATGTCTCCGATCTGTACAAAGAGACACGCGCAAAAAAACAGAAATTCCGCGGAGATTCCGAAGTATTTTTGCCGATTATTGATTAAGTAAGCGAGTCCAACATGAAACGTACCTACCAACCTTCCGTCGTTCGTCGTAAGCGTACCCACGGTTTCCGCGCACGCATGGCAACCCGTGGTGGCCGCGCTGTGATCAACGCACGCCGCGCCAAGGGCCGTAAGCGTCTGGCAGCGGTTTAATACCTGCTCCATACAACGCCAGAAAAGTGCGCTGCTGTTTGTGTGACAGGCGATCCTTCCTATCTCTACTCACGCGATCAGCGAATCGTTAAAACGGATGAGTTTTCATCCGTTTTTCGTTTGCGACCGGTGTATCGTACAGCGCATTTCGTACTGTATGCCCGCAACAACGACTTGCCGCTAGCCCGTCTGGGTGTCGTCGCCGCCAAACGTATGGCGCCGCGTGCGGTCACCCGGAACACGATCAAGCGCGTTACCCGCGAATTGTTCCGGCAAACGGCATTGGCATTGCCTCAGGTTGATTGCATTGTGCGTTTGTCGAAGCCGGTCAACAGCAAGAGCGGACCGGCGACCAACGCGAAACTGAAAGCGGAATTGCGCGAAGAGCTGTCACAGTTGTTCACCTTTTTGCTGAACGCGACAGCCTTTGCCAGGAAGCCAGGAAATAAGTGATGAAAACGCCTTTACTCCTGCTGTTACGCGCCTATAAGCTGGGAGTCAGCCCCTATCTCGGGCAGAATTGCCGTTTCTATCCCAGCTGTTCGGACTATGCAGCAGAAGCCATTCGCCGCCACGGCGCATGGAAAGGCAGCGTGCTTGCCGGCAAACGCCTGTGCAAGTGCCATCCCTGGCATCCAGGCGGACTCGACCCCGTGCCTGAGTCCACCACCCCAGATTCTTCCTCTCCCACTGTAACCGCTGGCGGTTGCAGCCACTCCTGATTTATTGGTCAATACTCTTATGGATATCAAACGTACCGTCCTGTGGGTTGTCTTCTCGTTTTCCCTGTTGTTGCTTTGGGACAGCTGGCAACGCCATAACGGCAAGCCGTCGATGTTTTTCCCGACAGCAACCCAAGAGGCGACACCGGCAGCTGCCGGCGCTGACCCGTCCAAATCGCCTGTGCCGCAAGCGGCTGGTGCTGCAGGCGCGACCGCTGGTGCGGCTGACGTCGCAGGCGGCCTGCCGGCTGCCAAGGGCGAGACCATCACCATCACGACCGATGTCGTCAAGGCTGACATCGATACCGTCGGCGGTGAACTCAAGCGTCTGGAACTGCTGAAGCATCGCGATACAGTTGATCCGACCAAGAACCTGGTTCTGTTCGACTCCAGCGCAGGCCATACCTATCTGGCAGAATCCGGCCTGATCGGCGGCCAGTTCCCGACGCACAAGTCGATCTTCACCGCCAAGCCGGGCGCGCGCGCGCTGGACAACGGCAATGAAGTCCAGCTGGTGCTGGAAGCGCAGGAAAACGGCGTCAAGCTGACCAAGACCTACACCTTCAAGCGCGGTGATTACGTCATTGATCTGAAGCACACCGTCACCAATGACAGCGCTGCCGCGATCACGCCATCGCTGTACCTGCAACTGGTGCGCGACGGTAACAAGCCGGGCGGCGAATCGCACTTCTACAGCACCTTTACCGGTCCTGCTGTGTACACCGATGCCGAAAAATTCCAGAAGCTGACTTTCGAGAAGATCGAAGAAGGCAAGGAACAGCACGCCAACAAGTCCGACAACGGTTGGATCGCACTGGTGCAACACTACTTTGTGTCGGCGTTCATCCCACCTGAAAAAGCGCAGCGCGATATCTTCACCAAGAAGATCGGCACCAACTTGTACGCAGTCGGCAACATCCTGCCGCTGGGTACTGTTGCTCCGGGCGCCAGCGTCACCATGGACGCACGCCTGTACTCCGGTCCGCAAGAATCTTCCGTGCTGGAAAAGACCACACCAGGTCTGGAACTGGTCAAGGACTATGGCTGGCTGACCATCATCGCCAAGCCGATCTTCTGGCTGATGATTCACATCCATGCGTATGTCGGCAACTGGGGCTGGACGATCATTCTGCTGACCATGCTGATCAAGGCTGTGTTCTTCCCGCTGTCGGCTGCCAGCTATCGCAGCATGGCCAAGATGAAGGCCGTGACGCCGAAGATGACCGCGATCCGCGAGCGTCACAAAGGTGATCCACAAGCGATGAATCGCGAAATGATGTCGCTGTACAAGACCGAAAAGATCAATCCGCTCGGTGGCTGTCTGCCGATCGTTATTCAGATCCCGGTGTTCATTTCGCTGTACTGGGTGCTGTTGGCCAGCGTTGAGATGCGCGGCGCGCCATGGCTGGGCTGGATCCACGATCTGACCGCTCCTGATCCGTTCTACATCCTGCCGGTGCTGATGGCTGTGTCGATGTTCATCCAGACCAAGCTCAACCCGACTCCTCCGGATCCGGTACAAGCCAAGGTCATGATGTTCATGCCTATCGTGTTCTCGGTGATGTTCTTCTTCTTCCCGTCCGGCCTCGTGCTGTATTGGGTCGTGAACAACGTCCTGTCGATCACGCAGCAATGGGTTATCACCAGAAAGCTGCAGGCAGGCAAGGCTTAACGACCAGTTCGTGAATCACTTGTTAGTCGAAAAAGCCCGTGGCATGATTTTCACGGGTTTTTTTTTCGTCTTTGTTTTCCTACTTTTTGAAAAGCAGTGCGCATCATGACTCTCGATACTTCTCCCATCGCCGCCATTGCTACCGCCCCGGGACGCGGCGGCATCGGTGTCGTCCGCATCTCCGGCAAGAATCTGTGGCCGGTGGTTCAAGCCATCTGCGGCAAGGATGAAAGCTCGCTGACGCCGCGTCAGGCGACCTATCTGCCGTTCAAGCGTGCTGACGGCAGCGCCATCGACCAGGGCCTCGCCATCTATTTCAAAGCCCCACATTCCTATACCGGGGAAGACGTGCTGGAGTTGCAAGGCCACGGCGGGCCGGTGGTCATGCAAATGCTGCTGGCACGCTGCCTTGAAGCCGGTGCCGAGATCGGCCTGCGTCTGGCGGAGCCGGGAGAGTTTACGCAACGCGCCTTCCTCAACGACAAGCTCGATCTGGCGCAGGCAGAGGCGGTCGCCGACCTGATCGAAGCATCGACGGAAGCAGCCGCCAAGTCGGCTTCGGAATCCTTGTCCGGCGCTTTCTCAAAAGTCATTCACGATCTGGTCAACAAGGTCACCAATTTGCGTATGCTGGTCGAAGCGACACTGGATTTCCCGGAGGAAGAAATCGACTTCCTCGAACAATCCGACGCGCGCGGCCAGCTCGCCGCCATCCGCGCCACGCTCGACGACGTATTCCTGCATGCCTCACAAGGCGCCTTGCTGCGCGACGGCCTCAATGTGGTTTTGGCGGGCAAGCCCAACGTCGGTAAATCGTCGCTGCTCAACGTGCTGGCCGGCTCTGATGTGGCCATCGTCACGCCGATCGCGGGCACCACACGCGACAAGGTGACCGAGACGATCCAGATCGAAGGCATGCCGCTCAACATCATCGACACTGCCGGCATCCGTGAAGCGGGCGACGACGGTAGCGGCCCTGACGAAGTCGAGCGCATCGGCATCGAACGCACCTGGGGGGAAGTCGCCAAGGCTGACGTCATCCTGCACATGCTCGACGCTGACCGCGGGCCGACGCTGGAAGATGAAAAAATCACCGAGCGTTTTCCGGACGGTATTCCGGTCATCCGCATCTGGAACAAGATCGACCGTTCTGGGCACAAGCCGGCTGTTGATCAGATGTCTGACGCGACGCATATTTATCTCTCCGCCACCGATCACCTCGGTATCGATTTGCTGCGTGGAGAACTGCTGCGCATCGCCGGCTGGCAGCAGACGGTGGAGTCGCGCTACCTTGCGCGCGAGCGTCATCTGATCGCCTTGAAGGCAGCGCGTGAATATCTGGAAAGCGCAGCCGCGCACGCGTCGGTCGACAATCAGGCCAGCGACAAGTCGCTCGATTTGTTTGCGGAAGAACTGCGGCTGGCACAGGAACGCTTGAGCAGCATCACCGGTAAGTTCACGCCGGATGATTTGCTGGGTGTTATCTTCTCGCGCTTCTGTATCGGCAAGTAATTCGGCAAGTCATTTGACGGGTAATACAGGAATACCAGCGGGCGAGTAAGTGGAACACGATCCTGTAACGAATGTTACAGGGTGTAAAAACGATAGAAGGGCGGGTGAGGTGACGGTATCTTGAGCACTCCCTCCCCTCCAATTCATCACCCCCCTGAGGATTGGATTTAACCCGCGAGCCGCAAGGCCCGCGGGTTTTTTTCTTCTCGGATGCTTGGTATGCCGCTTTGTGTGACTTTTGTCAGACTTCTTCGGTGCGGTCGTGCGGCGCGGTTTGCAGGATCGCTGACGGTGGATACAACTGCATGGCATTGTGCAATTTGCCGATGGCGCGGCACATGTCTTCAAAGCCGCTGGCTTCTACCTTCGATTTGAATTGGTAGATGGTGCCATCGACCCAGACTTCGCGTTCCGCTTCTCTGAGGATATTCATGGGTTTGTCTCCGTCTGTTTTTATATGCTGTAAATCTTAGCACGACGCCTCGGAAACGCAAGCTGGAAGCGGGTTGCAGCGCGGTAGTTTCTTGTTGCAATACCTTGACGATGCTTAGCAGGTTTTGTTTGTACAGTCGTACGACGATCAATGTTTTATCGAAAGGAATTGTCATGCGACGTCTGTGTTTACTTGTGGGCGGCATTGCCCTGTTATTTTCTTTGGGCGGCTGCGTTTGCGCGCCATGGCTGTGCGGTCCCGGCCCGGGTGGCGGGGGAGGTGGCGGTGGCGGCGGTCCTCGTGGTGGCGGTGACGGGCCGGGGCCACGCTAACGTGCCAGTTTCATTTTTGCTTCAGGGGTGAAATTTCGTGGTGCAGTACACCTCCAGAGGTTGACTCCGAGCCGTGCTCTGCAGAGGAGAAAAACACCTGCTAAGATGCCCCTCTGCTCGTTTTGCAGAGCAACATATTTCACTCATCTGGAGCCACAATGTCGCAAACCAATCCACGTGTCGCGGATCATCCTATCGATCCCCAATTCCTGAATCGCTGGTCGCCGCGCGCTTATACCGGCGCTGATATTTCCGAAGAAACCGTCCTGACCTTTCTGGAAGCCGCACGCTGGGCGCCGTCCGCCTACAACTCGCAACCTTGGCGTTTCGTGTTTGCACGCCGCGGCACACCGCAATGGGACAGCCTGCTGGGCTTGCTGAATGAATTCAACCGCAGCTGGGCCGAGAAGGCGTCGGTGCTGATCATCGTCTTGTCCAAGACAACAATGATCCCGCCAGGCTCGACGACCCCGGTTCCTGCGACCACACACGCGTTCGACACCGGCTCCGCCTGGGCATACCTCGCCCTGCAAGCCAGCCTGTCGGGTTGGCATGCGCATGCGATGGCAGGCTTTGACAAGGACAAGTCGCGTACCGAATTGGGTGTTCCTGCTGACTACTCGATCGAAGCGGCTGTGGCGATCGGCAAACTGGGCGACAAATCGATTCTGCCGGAAGGCTTGCAAGCCCGCGAACTGCCCGGCCCGCGCGAGCCGCTGAGCAAATTGGCGTTCGAAGGTAAATTCCAGGCTTAATTTGTAGAAAAGTACTGGAATTTCTAAAAAAGCTCGGCTATAATTGCGGTCTTTCAGCGAGACTGAAAACCAAATCTGGAGTGGTAGTTCAGTTGGTTAGAATACCGGCCTGTCACGCCGGGGGTCGCGGGTTCGAGCCCCGTCCGCTCCGCCAAAACACGAATGCCTGCTTAGTGAAAACTAAGCAGGCGTTTTTGTTTGCGCCGTCACTTTTTTGCCAGAAGGGCAAACGAATTTGCAGCCCGCGGAACGTTGGGGAGCCCCAATGCCTCACAAAAGTAAAAGCCCCGCTTAGTGCAAACTAAGCGGGGCTTTTGCGTCGTACAAAAAGCTAAAGGAATTTTGCTATCTTACTCTCAAGGAAGTCAGCGCAAAGAAGCGTGAGCCTCAAACTCTCACTTCCCCTTCCGCTCCGTAGTCAACTGCTCCACCACATGTCGCGGCGCCTCGGCATAATGCTTGAACTCCATCGTATAAGTCGCGCGCCCCTGTGTCGCTGAGCGCAACGACGTCGAGTAGCCAAACATTTCTGACAGCGGCACTTCAGCCTTGATGATCTTGCCGCCACCACCGGCGATTTCATCCATGCCTTGCACCATGCCGCGACGTGACGACAAGTCGCCCATCACTGTGCCGGCGTAGTCTTCCGGCGTTTCCACTTCGACTGCCATCATTGGCTCCAGCAATACCGGGCTAGCCCGGCGCATGCCTTCTTTGAACGCCATCGAGCCGGCCATGCGGAACGCATTTTCGTTCGAGTCGACGTCATGATAAGAGCCGAAAGTCAGCGTCGCACGGATATCGACCACCGGATAACCGGCCAGCACACCGCTGCCCAACGTTTCCTGAATGCCCTTGTCGACCGCAGGAATGAACTCGCGCGGCACAACACCGCCCTTGATGGCGTCGACGAATTCGTAGCCTTTGCCGGGTGGCAGCGGCTCCAGCTTCAGCACCACATGGCCGTACTGGCCGCGTCCGCCGGACTGTTTGACGAATTTGCCTTCGACATCTTCGACGGTCGAGCGAATCGCTTCGCGGTAAGCCACCTGTGGCTTACCGACGGTCGCCTCGACGTTGAATTCACGCTTCATGCGATCAACCAGAATTTCCAGGTGCAACTCGCCCATACCGGAAATAATGGTCTGGCCCGATTCCTCATCGGTACGCACGCGGAACGACGGATCTTCCTGCGCCAGTCGATTCAGGGCAATGCCCATTTTCTCCTGATCAGCCTTGGTCTTCGGTTCCACCGCCTGCGAAATCACCGGCTCAGGGAAGACCATGCGTTCCAGGATGATCACGTGATCCGGATCGGTCAGCGTGTCGCCGGTAGTGACGTCTTTCAGCCCGACTGCAGCTGCGATGTCGCCCGCATATACTTCCTTGATTTCCTTGCGTTCATTCGCATGCATTTGCAGGATGCGGCCGAGGCGTTCCTTCTTGCCTTTGATCGGGTTATAGACGGTGTCGCCCGAATTGATCATGCCCGAATACGCACGGAAGAACACCAGCTGACCGACGAATGGATCGGTCATGATTTTGAATGCCAGCGCCGAGAATTTTTCGTCGTCGGAAGGATGGCGTTCAATCTCATTGTCTTCTTCATCGTGACCCTTGATCGCGGGGACGTCGATTGGCGACGGCAGATAGTCGATCACGGCGTCGAGCATGGCTTGCACGCCTTTGTTCTTGAAGGCGCTACCGGCCAGCATCGGCACAATTTCACCAGCGATGGTGCGCAGGCGCAGGCCGTGCTTGATGTCGGCTTCGGTCAGGGGCGTACCGCTGAGATATTTCTCCAGCAGTTGTTCGTTGGCTTCCGCCGCTTGCTCGATCATCTTGTCGTGCCACTCGCGCGCGGTTTCCTCGAGGTCGGCCGGAATCGGCTGATACTCGAACTTGACGCCCTGGCTTTCTTCATCCCAGATGATCGCTTTCATCTTGACGAGATCGATCACGCCCTGGAAATGATCTTCTGCACCGATAGGAATCTGAATCGGCACGGCGTTGCCTTTCAGGCGTTCGCCGATCTGTTTCTGCACGCGGAAAAAGTCCGCACCGACGCGATCCATCTTGTTGACGAAGGCCATGCGCGGCACGGCGTACTTGTTCGCCTGACGCCACACCGTTTCCGATTGCGGCTGCACGCCGCCGACCGAGTCATAGACCATGACGGCGCCGTCGAGCACGCGCATCGAGCGTTCGACTTCAATCGTGAAGTCGACGTGGCCCGGCGTGTCGATGATGTTGATGCGATGTTCCGGATAATTGCCGGCCATGCCCTTCCAGAAGGCGGTGGTGGCGGCAGAAGTGATCGTGATGCCACGTTCCTGCTCCTGCTCCATCCAGTCCATGGTGGCGGCGCCATCATGCACTTCACCGATCTTGTGGTTGACACCGGTATAAAACAGGATGCGCTCGGTGGTTGTGGTTTTACCGGCATCGATGTGCGCACTGATACCGATGTTTCGGTAATGTTCTATACGGGTCTTGCGGGTCATGACATTTCCTTTCGCTGCATTTTCCTTGAATCGTTGGATGAAACCGGCAGAAAGCAGTCCTGGCGGAGTCACATTATGCGCATATTTTTGCATCCTATGCAGTCCGCTGAAACTGGTCAGAAGTCTGGTTCTCGTGTTGCTTTCGTCCCAGCTTCCATTCCTTCCGATTCGCTTGTTCGCTTTCTTGCCGGCAAGACAAGAAGCTTCGCACCATCATAGTCAATATTTATGTAATGCGTGTTACATAATAGATTTCTACTGAAAACCTTGTCAAGGTATTTTTGTAATTCAAATTAAAGTAAGCTACACTGGTCGTAGAAAATCCACACCAATGTGATCAAGAAGGAGAATTCCGATGCAGCAAACAAGAGGGCGGCCGCGCAGTTTCGACCGAGACGAAGCGCTACGCCTGGCAATGCAGGTATTTTGGAGCAAGGGCTACGAAGGCACGACCATGGCCGATCTGACGACCGCCATTGGCGTCAAGGCGCCGAGTTTATACGCCGCGTTCGGCGATAAAAACGCGTTGTTTCGCGAGGCTGTCGAGTTCTACTCGATAACGACGGCTGCCGCACCCATGAACGCCTTGAAAGAAGGCAACGGTGTGCGCGAGGATGTCTTCAACATGTTGCACGCCAGTGTCGACACCTTCGCGGGCAAAGGTTGCATGGTGGTGACGTCAGCCATCAATTGCGCGCCGGAAAATAGTGCCCACGCTGACGAGTTGCGTGCACGCCGCCACAAAAAACGTATGGCCCTGGATCATCGTTTCCGCGAGGCGCAAGCGCAGGGAGAGCTGAGTCCCGATGCCGATATCGATGGACTGAGCGACTACTACACCGCCGTATTGCACGGCTTGTCATTGAGCGCGCGCGACGGAGTCAGCTGCGAGCGTCTGGCCAATACCATTTGTCACGCGATGAAGGCGCTCGATGCAATATTGATTGCTCCAAAGAAAAAGCGCCCGGCGCAATAAAAAACGCCGGCAGATCCAAGGATCAACCGGCGTCTTTCTTGTGCGCTCGGCTATAACGATCAGGCTGCCAAGGCCGCCGATCCGTCGTTCTCGCGCAACTGACCACCCAGCGCATCAATCAAGTCGGCCAGCATCTTGCTGACTTCACCGGTCATCAACATGAAGTCGCCGTCAAAGCGTTCGTCGTCGTTCTTGTTCGTCACATCGTTGTCTTCTTTCAAGACATCCAGCGGCGTGATCTTTTTGACGCTCAGATTTTCCGTCAGGACGAAGGACACACGATCGTTCCACGTCAGAGCCAGACGCGTGCATTGCTTGCCGGATTCGATATGGCGGCGCACGTCGTCCGGTTCCAGCGTATGGCGCACATAGCGCACGGTGGCTTTGCTGTCGCCGCTGGCGCGCAGTTCTGTATCCTGATCCACGGTAAAGCCGCTCGGCGCTTCATCCGAAGCCAGCCAGTCCGTCATCGACGACAACGGGGAGCGCACGGTGCGCAGGGTTTCGAGCGGAAATTTCGGAATCGCCTTCAACAACAATTTCAGAACTTCTTCCGCCTTGCCGGAGCTGCCGGCATCGACGATCAGCCAACCGTTGACGGGATCAATCCAGGTCCAGGTGCTGCGCACGATACTGAAGGCGCGTGGCAGCAATTCGTCGGTGACTTGTTCCTTCAATTCTTTGGTTTGCTTGCGGCCGGGAGGAAAACCTTGTTGTTCTTCCAACTCAGCGGCACGCGCTTTAGTGACCTGATTGACCACGGTGCTGGGCAGCAGCTTTTTCTCGGTGTCCAGCTTGAGCAAGAATTGGCGGTTGACGACATGCACCAGCTGCTCATTGCCGCGCGGCGAAACCCAGCCCTGCGACTGCATTTCCAGGCTAGGGCAGGCGGCAAAGCTCTGCGGAGCAAGATAGGATTCGAGCTGTTCGGCGCTGATGGCCCAAGGTGCGGGGAGGCGATAAATCTGAAGGTTCTTAAACCACATAGCGTTCGGGCAAAAGCGTCCATTTTACACGCAGCCGGAAGAGGGGCCAGCTTTCCGGTATGAATTTATAAGGTCCGCATGCCTGGCAATTTTTTGATCTTTATCGCTAGCTCAAAATAAGCAGGCGCCGCCTCCGATATCGGTGACGGCGCCTCGCGAGTGTTGACTTCGACGATGACTGTAGATTACTGCGTCAGTGCGCTATCGACGTCAACGGATCCACCAAAATCATTCAGATAGCTGAAACGCACCTTCAATCCGGCAGGAGGCGCTTGCTTCAGATTTTTGAGTGCATAACGCTCTTGCTTGCCGGGGGCAAGCATGCCACCGTCTTCGTTGAGAAATTTTGGTGTGACTTCTTTTTCGTCGTTTGCATTTACCAGCCCGGTCTTCACGACGCTGATGTAGTAGGGCGTTGGATTTTGCGCTTCAAGAAAATAGGTATCACCGTCACGCACGATTTTCCAAGTGACTTTTGTGGGAGCAGCTAAAACCTGTTCTTGTGTATTCAACGCCTGCGGCCGGAAGAACACTTTGATACGTGTGCGGAACGCCATCTGCACGTAGTTGCTGTCCTGTGGGTCGACGTTTTGCGGACGCGGTGGAACCTCCAGCAAGTTGAGCCAAAAGATGGACTCGTGATCCTGCGGCAACGGCTCCTGGCTATAAATCATCCGTACTGTCTGCCCCTTGGCAGGATCGACACGAAACAGCGGCGGTGTCAGCAAAAAGGGTACTTCAGTTGTACTGGGAGTTGACTTGGGATCGCCCTTGTCGATCCACATCTGCACCAGACCGGGACTGGCGCCTTCATTGGTCAGGCGTACCGAAACTTCACGTTCATTGGACGGAAAGATCACGCGGGTGCCATTGATGACCACGCTGGCTGAAACGGGGACGGCGCATAACAAGATGCAAAAGGCGGTGGCTGTGGCGCAGGTGGCGCGCAAGATGTTGAAGTTGAGGCGCATAGATCACCCTGTTGACATTAATAAAGTACAAATAAGTACAAATAGGTTTGTACTATTACATAGCAATGAAGCCGCGACGTGCGGCTTCATTGATGTACTAACACAAGAAGACTTATATTCCGTACGGATTATTGGAATTCGATTGTGTAGGTCACGCTCGAAGTCGTAGCACCTGCTGTTGCAGCGCCTGTTGCAACGTATTGCGCCAGGTACGACAGGTTTGCAGTGCCAGCAGCAGAGATAGGCACATAAGTAGTATTTTGCGCACCAGAGCTGGCGCCGATTTTGATGTCAGTACCCGTGGTGGTTGCCAGGCCGATCTGGACGTTGGTGGCGTTGCCTCCACCAGTAGCAATATTCAGACGACCAGAGATCAGATCAACGTTAGTACCAGCTTCGAAGAATGCACGTGCATTGCCGCTTGCTGGTGAGCAGCCAGTCAAAGCAATGGTGAATGCTGTCTGGCCTGCCTTGGCGCCTGCAGTACTCAGCGACGATGCGGAGACTTTTGGCAGGGTTACTGTGAAATTCGGCGTGCCGCCATTGATCGTACAAGTTTGCGAGGTAACTGCGCCGGTAAAATTGATAGTGCCGTCGGAAGCAAACGAAGCGATAGGCGCCAGTGCAGCAACTGCCAACACGGAGGAGATAATGGTCTTTTTCATGATCGGATATTCCAAAGAATTGTAAAATTAGGTTGTTGTGATTTCCAGGATTCTCGAATGTTCAGGAATGCGTGCTGCAGTACATTCTGTGTCGGGCAACAGCGCATTCCAGTTCTCGTGCAAACTTCAATCACAGCACGCATGGTAAGGATCGGGATCAGAGAAAAATATAAGAAAACTCTTAAAGACTGCGTCGCGTGACTTTTCATAACAATTGCAACGCTGTCTTGTGTGGCTGTCCGGACGTGATACGGTGGGTGTTGATTATGTTCTGCTTGGATGTCGAAAAAAATCCGTTTCTCCATCGGCGAATATCTGAGCGCGGGATGTGTTGATACCTCTTCAAAATTGAAGAAGAAGGCAATTTGTCTTTGGATAGGGGCGAGGTAGACGGTGCCGGCGTATCGCTGCGCTACAAATTAGCAGGAACAGCGTTTAGGAGAAGCGGTATAGGAATGATGACGATACTCACATTACTGCGACTGCGGTCTGGCGATTTTTTACAGAAAAATCCAGGCTCACGCGTGATCGTCAGATGGCTGTGCGTCGAAGAGCTCGCCTTGAAGTTCTTCCTGCATATCATCCATCGATCCCGGCTTCGACAAGGCGCCGACCCTGACTCCGAGTAGCCGCAATCTTTGTTCCAATGAAACACGCCGCAGACATTCTCCCGCTGCCTGACGAATGGTCGCAGCATCCGCCGTCGAGGTGGGTAAGGTGACGTCGCGGGTGACGGTCGAGAAGTCGGCATAGCGCAATTTAATGCCGATGGTGCGCCCGACATATCCCTTGCGATACAAATCGTCCGCAACACGCGCGCAGAGCGACGTAAAAATCACAGACAATTTTTCTTTATCCAGGCGCGCGTGCAGGTCGCGTTCAAAGGTGGTTTCGCGGCTGATCGATTTTGGTTCGGAGCTGGTCGATACCGGCCGATCATCGATGCCCTGTGCCACGTTCCCGAGCCAGGCCGAATAGCTGCGCCCAAAATGATCTTGCAGGAGGCCGGCGTCGACTTTGGCAAGATCGCCGACGGTCAGAATCCCCAGGGTTGTCAGTTTCTCTGCCGCTTTGGGGCCGATGCCGTTAATCTTGCGGGCGGAAAGCGGCCATATCCGCGTGGGAACGTCATCCATGCCGATGATAGTCAGGCCGTTGGGCTTCTCCAGATCGGAGCAGATTTTGGCGAGCAATTTGTTCGGTGCAACACCGATTGAACATGACAGGCCGGTCGCCTCGTTGACGGCAGCTTTGATGCGCGTCGCCAAGGCCAGTGTTTCTTCGTCATGCTCTGAAAGATCGATGTAGATTTCATCAATGCCCCGATCTTCAATGAGCGGCGCGATACGCGCTACCGCCTTCTTGAACAATCGTGAATAATGCCGGTACGAGTCAAAGTCGACAGGCAGCAGAATGGCATCGGGGGCCAGTTGTGCCGCCTTCATCATCCCCATCGCGGAGAACACCCCCAATGCGCGCGCTTCATAGGTGGAGGTTGTGATGACACCTCGGCCGACATAGTCGCGCAGCTTGGCAAATTCGCGTGTGCCGTCTTCGCGCATGA
>Ga0209913_1000321_pt1 | contig 44280 bp, 34 predicted proteins | sample PersoiDNA2013203_FD_185805 | JGI IMG/M metagenome (GOLD analysis project Ga0209913, IMG submission 185805) | Permafrost soil microbial communities from the Arctic, to analyse light accelerated degradation of dissolved organic matter (DOM) -... | ecosystem: Environmental > Terrestrial > Soil >...
GTATCTTATTGAGGTACATTAACCAAATTGTTTTTTAAATTTCAAAATCGTCGCTGTACTGACCAGAACACCAATCAATAAAATACCAAAAAACATAGGCCATAACACCATTGCACCTGCACCTTTCATCAAAATGCCATAGCTTGCATTAATGTAGTAATACAAAGGAGATGCATACATGCCAAGGCGCATGATGGTCGGCATTGCCTCCGGAGGCGTCCACGCACCGGACAAAAACATCATCGGTGCCAGAATTAAAATCACCATCATTCCAGCCTGGGCCATATTATTGGTCACGGTTGCAATCAGAATGCCAATGCCCGCCAAAGTGCTGACGTATAAGATACTTAAAACAAAAAATAAGACCAGACTGCCAACGACCGGAATAGAAAAGACTGGCACCAGAATACCAAACAACCCTAAGGCAATACCTCCCAAAATCACCGCAACCATGGCAATAACTTTGGGTATCATAATCTGCAAAGGTGACAACGGTGAGACAAGTAATTGCTCGATCGTTCCGCGTTCTTTTTCTCGAACCATCGCTGCGGCAGGCAACAACATCGAAAACAAAGTCACCACGTTAAGTAACTCCGATATCCCCATAAACCATGCATCATTCTGGTTTGGATTGAACCAGACCCGTGTTGCATTATTGATAGCTGGTGCATCAATCCCGCTGGTATTAAGCTCAACGCCTGCGCGTACTAACGCTTGCTCCAACCCGTAGCGTGCAATGATTTGCGTTGCATCCACGGAAGCCAAGAAACCTTGCACAGAATTAGATGCATCGATTTGCAATTGAACTGATTTTTGCTCCCCCCGTGACAATCCGGCACCAAAGCGTGGTGGAATATCGAGTACGGCCATCGCTTTGCCATCATCTAATAATCGCTGCCCTTGGGCAGCGTTACTAATACTACCTAACCATCGAAACTCTGGCGGCATAAAACGACCCGCCAATTCCCGCGAGGCAACGCTTCGGTCGATATCGAACAGTACAAGTGCGGCATTGTTAAGCTGGAATGACACACCAGATGCGGCGTTGTAAATATCCGCAGTAAATGCATAAATAACGAATACCAGCAAAATAGGATCGCGTAGCAGTTGCAATAATTCTTTCCAGGTCATTGCCTGCAAGCGACTCCACCAAACGCGGTTAAATATAAAAATCATGGTCGGTATCCAGTCTCAGATCTCAGCGATCAGGACGTTTATGAAATGCCAGAAATCCGGCAGTGAACAATACTGTGGCGTAGAGAGCCAATATCAGCATGTCCATCCACAGTGATGTAAATCCAACCCCTTTCAGAAAACTTCCAATGACAATTTCTGCGTAATACATCCCTGGCAAGATATGTGCGATCACGGTAGCAGCGGCAGATAATGAGGGAATTGGAATGATCATGCCAGAATACAAAACGGCAGGAACAACAGTAACGATGGAAGTTCCGACCATCGCCGCTACCTGTGTATTGACCACGACCGACACCAGCAAACCGATACCGGTTGTGCAGATAACGTACAAAATTGTCGAGAGTAAAAAGAAAAGAGGATCACCTCTGAACGGTGCACCGAAGAGCAACAATGCAAACGCAGCTAACGCACAGGCGTTCACGACCGAAATACCAACATAAGGTAATAGCTTACCAATCAGATATTCGCCCCTCGACAACGTTGACGAGTACACGTTATAAATTGCCCCAGACTCCTTTTCCCTCACCACGCCAAGTGCAGTCAGAAAAGGGGGAGACAACATCAGAATCACCATAATCAGCTTAGGTGCCATCGACCAGATACTTTTAACTTCCTGGTTATACAAGTACCGGGTCTCTAGTTTTACCGGCTGTGCAGCACTGCGGACGCCCGCTTCGCTCACGCCAGTCAGTGAAGATATATAGGCTGCCAGATTATCCAGATTGATCGCCGCATTGATCGCATTGACATAGCCCTTTGCCGTCAGCGCCCGAAATGGAAATGTGCCATCAATCCACGTCTGCACGGCAGCCGATCTGCCACCACGAATATCTGCTCCAAACTGTGGTGGAATAATAATCACCGCACGCAGGCTATTATCAATGAGCAACTTCTCGACGTCTTTTTCACGCTGGGCGTAACCCTGAAACGAAAAATAACGTGAGTCCGTAAAATGGTGCGCATAGTCCCGTGAAGTCACCGACTGATCGTAGTCAACAATCGCCAACGGAATGTTTTCAACATCCAGCGATAAGCCATAACCAAACAACAGCATTAATAAAGACGGAACAATAAATGCCAAAGAAAAAAATAAGCGATCACGGATAATTTCGCGCCACTCTTTATACGCAACGACGCGAATACGACGCAAATTCATGACTGTCCTCCTTGCGCATCTTTCATATCTTGCGCTTCCAAGCGCGTCACAATATGGACAAAAACGTCTTCCATCGACAATTTTCTGGGTGATAGTCTGAACATGCCAAGTGGTGTAAGCAAGTCTGTAATATTCTTCGTATCACTCTCCAGATTAGGCAGTAAGACGTGTAATTGCGCTCCAAATAAAGCCGCACTGCTATAGCCAGCACTCTGCAACAGATCAAGTGCTGCCTGGGGATCTGAGGTTTGTATCTCGACTAATTTTCCGGCTTCAGCTTCGACATCTGCCTTTAGCTTATCCGGAGAGGCATCCGCCACCACCCGACCAGAATACATGAGTGCAATATGGTCGCAATGTTCGGCTTCAGACATATAATGGGTGGTCACCAAAATTGTCACGTTTTCTTCGCGGGACAATTGAAATAACACCTCCCAAAAAGCACGCCTACCAACTGGGTCCACACCCGAAGTTGGCTCATCGAGGAACAACACCTGTGGTCGGTGGATTAATGCACAACCTAATGCAAGCCTTTGCCTTAATCCCATTGGCAAACTACCTGTCAGCACTTTTCCAAATGGGCGCAGTCCTGCCATATCCAGAATCCAGTCCATCCGTGCGGTCGTTTCTTTGCGGGTCAGACCATAGATCCCAGCATATAAACGGATGTTTTCCAACACCGACAAATCCAGATACAAAGAAAAGGCCTGCGACATATAACCGATACGTTCACGGATCTGCCGACCCGATGTACGCACGTCCGCACCAGCAACGTGCCCTTTGCCGGATGTCTGACTTAAAATGCCGGTAAGCATTTTGATTACCGTACTTTTCCCCGCGCCATTAGCGCCTAGCAAACCAAAAATCTCTCCTTGAGGGACCTTGAAACTGACCTCATCAACGGCTTTAAAGTCACCAAAAGTACGACTCAAATTCTCAGCCTCTATCGCCAACCCCTGGTTCTGATGTCGCTCGGCGGTGGTCGTCTCTGGTTTTTTTGGGTCGGAATGATCGAGGTGTTTCTGTCTTAATAGCGCAATGAACACATCTTCTAACTCAGGCTCAAGGACATCTACGTGCTGTTGCGGTATTTCAGCAAGACAAGCCATGACTTCCGCCGTTGCTTTGACGGGATCTGCTTCGTCCACAAATAAGCGCATTTCCTGCCCCAGAACTTCCATCTGCGGAAATCGTTGAGACAAACGCTTTACTGCATCTACCTGCTGGGTGGATTCACTGCAAGTACTGCTGACAATCGTGCCAACCGCCAGTGCTTTAATCTGTTCGGGATCTCCCGAGGCCAGGATTTTTCCGGCATTCATCAGGGCGACCCGATGAAAACGACTCGCCTCATCCATATAGGCTGTTGAAACGAGCGCCGTAATTCCTTTTTCTTTCAAAAGACGCGCTAAGATACTCCAGAACTCACGACGAGAGACCGGATCAACACCTGTTGTCGGCTCATCCAGAATAACAAGTTTGGGCTCATGAATTAAGGTGCAGACCAAGCCCAGTTTCTGCTTCATCCCACCCGATAAATTTTTCATCGGACGATCACGAAAGCGATCCAGCCGTGTACTACGCAATAAAGCTTCTTTGCGACTACTTAATTCTTCTCTGGAGAGCAAGCGCAAGCCACCAAAGTAGTCAATATTCTCTTCGACAGATAAATCGCCATACAGATTCTGCCCCAATCCTTGAGGCATCAGGCCAATTCTATCTTTTACGATTTCACTCGACTTTTCAGAATCAATAAGACAATCAAACACCCTTAATTCGCCTGCATCCTGCGCCAAGACGCCAGCAATCACCTTTAGCAAACTACTCTTGCCAGCGCCATCAGGCCCAATCAAACCGTAGATTTCGCCCTCATGCACTTGTAACGATACGCCGTCCATAGCAACACTGTCGCCATAGCGTTTCATGAGATTTTTTACGTCCACAACCGGACGTGGCAATGCCACCACGTTGATCTCAGATAACCCGCTTGTCCCTTCAGATTTCATCGTCAGCGCCGGCATCAGTTCCAACGTGGCTTTTGCCATAGCGTCGTTTCTTTCCAGCGAATGACGGCATCAGCCGGTATACCAGGTGTCAGTTTATGTTCAGGATTTTTAGCGATTACCAACTTGACTGCATAAACTAATTTAACTCGCTCATCTGTTGTCTGTACCTCTTTAGGTGTGAACTCTGCACGTGAAGATATGGTACTGACGGTGGCATCGTAAAATTGATCAGGTTGAGCATCGGTATAGATTCTGACTGGCAGCCCCAGGCGTAATTGTCCTATTTTTGATTCAGGTACATAGACCTTTAAATACAAGTGATCGAGATCGACAATCTCCAACACAGCCCCGCCCGGCATAACAACTTCACCTGGTTCGCGTAATCGCGTCAACACCACGCCATTACCTGGCGATTTGATAACTAGATCAGACAACACGGACTCGGCTTCAGTGACGGCTGCGGCAGCACGATCACGCTGTGCCCGGAGTGCATCCACATCTTGTTGTTTCGCTTTAATCTTATCGTTACCGAGGCCCGCTTGTGCCAACCCCTGCCGAGCACGATTCGCAGCTTCCTTGGCCGCATTGACATCGGACTGTGCTACCTGCCAGGCAAGATCAGCCTGTTCATAGCGGTGACGCTCGATAACGCCACGTTCAAACAACTCTTTGTTACGCTGTGCATCCAGTTTTGCTTGCATCTCAACAGCACTTGCCTTGGCCACCATTGCCTGCGCCTGACTCAGACCAGCATCCGCCACACTGACGCCCATCGGCACCTCTCTTTGGGCAATATCAAGATTTGCTTTTGCGGCACGCAGTTGCGCATCAGCACCTGCAAGAGCTTGTCGTGCCTGCTCAACCTTAGCCTGAAAACTCTCGTCCTCCAATTGAGCCACAACCGCACCAGCTTTCACGGTGTCGCCTTCTTTGGCAAACATTTTGCTAACACGGCCTGGATATTTTGCTGCGGCAACGATACGATCACCTTCGATACGGCCATTAGCGGCAATTAGTCCTTCTGGCAGTTTCCGGCTCTCGGCAAAATAATAGATCAGACCAATCCCGATCACTGCAGCGGCGACACCAATGAGCACAGGACCTAATAATTTATTTTTGTTTTCCATGTTGACTTTCTACGTGTTGCTGCTTAGTTGAAATGAAAATACTCACAGAGAACCAGCAGCGTACTGGAGTTGCAGACGCGACAATTCGCGGTCATACACTGCGTTATCACGGTTGGAGCAGGCTTGTAAGCGACTTGCTTCTGCATCCAACACTTCGCTGTTTGGTCCTAGGCCAGAACGATACCGTTCACGTGCAAGGGCGAGGCTCTCATCGGCCTGCTCAACCGCTTTATCAACCAGTTGCATGCGTGCATTTGCTTCCTGATGCGAAAGCCAAGATTGCCGAACCTGAAGCGCGATGCGCTCACGTGTATCCTGCGCTACTTCGGCAACAGCCTGTGCATTAGCGGCTAATTCGGATGCCTGATGGCGGACTAATCCGGCATCAAACAGATTCCACTTCATGACCACACCGACCCACCAGCCTTTATCTTCGGCGAGGTATTTATTTTCTAACTTGCTATACCCTCCGCTGACACCAATTTGCGGCAGATGCCCAGCTCTAACACTGGAGGCCTGCTGTTGATACGCCTCACTTTGTTTCGATAATTCTTGTAACTCAGGTCGCTGCGCATTGGCCGACTGCAACAAAGAAGGCAGATCCATACCACTATCTCGAAGAGACGCTTCGCTCACATCTTGCAATTCAACTGGTTGCTGATAAGGACGGCCCATCCAGCGGTTATATGCAGCACGGGTAAGTTCTAAGGCATTATTTGCCTGCAATCCAAGCTGCTGCGCATTGGCGAGAGCAACCTGGGTCGCCAGCAAATCATGTTTAGCAACGTAACCATGGGCAAACAACGCCTGCACATCAGATGCATGTCGACTGACCGCGCTGGTGTAACTGGTCGCCACAACGACCGCATGTTCCGCCCGCAAAACAGCGATATAGGATTGGGCAATCGCTAGTTTGAGCTCGCTACGGGTGAGATTTGTGTGCGCGAGGCTAGCATCAGCCATGGCTTTAGCAGCAGCGACACCTGAAGAAATTTTACCGCTGGTAAAAACAGGCGCCGAAATAGTGACACCACCGTAATATGCTGAATCCTGCGCAAACGGCAACGCAGCCCCCTGCAAGAAAGGCAAGCTAGGAATGGACAACTTTGCAGCGGGCTCATATTCGGTGCGTAAATAACCCGTCTCAAGCGTGACTTTAGGAAAGTAATTCGCTTCTGCGGCAGCGACCTGATGCTGTGCAGATTGTTCCTTGTATTGCGACGCAGCAAGTGTGTGATTTCTAGATAAAGCGGTCGTCCACGCTTGTTGCAAGGTCTCTGCCGAGCAGGTGCCGAAACTCAGAGTGAAAAGTTTAATATAGATCAAACTTTTTGCAAGTAATGTTATTTTGACGGAATTTGAGCACTTTTTACCTCGCGAATGCAATTTTTCGTCGCTACGATGATGGCTTCGATCATCTCGTTGTGAGACCATTTTGCCAGGGTAAGATAGAGTGAAATCAACGTTTCTCATAGTGGTACCTAAAGATAGTCATCACAGTGTATTGCTGTGTATGCACAATCAAATTGATCAGAATCAATTCCTATCATGATTAATTTTGCAACAATCAAGAACACCTTGGATTGACGCAAAATTATGTCGGCAAAGCATGGTAACGAAAGAAGTACGAAACCCATCATCGAGCCCATATGTTTTTGTGTAAGTCCTGACTACCTTTAAAGGAATCCAGATGAGCGACAACCCAGTTGAACCAGCGCACGTACCCGTGAAACCAGGATCGGTACAGTCTATTCAAGAGATGTCCTATCTAAACGAGAGAAAATCACCTATTCACCCTCTCGATATGGCCTTGCAAAACCATATCGCCAAGTTAACGGGAGGTATCTCGCCGGCAAGTATCAGCTTGGCATGGATGGATTGGGCAATGCATCTGGCAACCTCTCCTGGCAAACAAATGGAATTAGTAGGTCTGTTACAACGACAAGCTGCTGATTGGCCGCTTTTTTTAAAAGAGAGAATACTGCAGGCGGCAGGGGTTAATAGCGATCACATTAGCAATGTCGATGATCAGCCCAGAGCGTCGGATACCCGCTTTGCTGATCAAGCATGGGCTCATTGGCCCTACAACGTCATGAGTAAAGCGTTTTTACAATCGCAGGATTTCTGGCAACAAGCAACGTCTGGCGTGCGCGGGATGACGGAACATCATGAGGACGTCGTCAACTTCATGTCCAGACAGTTACTGGACGTCGTTTCGCCTTCAAACAGTCCTTTCCTCAATCCCGAAGTCATTGAAGCCAGCAAAAACAGCGGCGGCAAAAATCTGGCTTCCGGTTTTGTTCATTTTTTGCAAGATCTGGGAATGGAATTTCCTTACAACACCGAGCATGACAAGGATATAGAACAACCACGCTATCAGCCTGGGCACGACGTCGCGACAACACCTGGTCAAGTAGTGTTCAGGAACCACATGATCGAGCTGATTCAATACGCACCGCAAACCAGCAAAGTCTACGCAGAACCATTGCTGATCGTGCCTTCATGGATCATGAAATATTATATTTTGGATTTATCGCACCACAACTCTATGGTGCGCTTTCTGGTTGAACAAGGTCATACGGTTTTCATTATTTCTTGGCGAAATCCTGACAAGGATGATCGTAATCTCGGTATGGATGATTATGTCGAACAGGGCTTATATGCGGCACTTTCTGTCGTCAACAACGTGACAAAGGGACGTGCTATCCACGCCGTAGGTTATTGCCTTGGCGGTACCTTGTTAGCAATCGGTGCAGCCGCAATAGCCAGGGAAAATGCGAACTCTCCCGTTGACCATAAGCCCATTGCTGAGATCGCCAGCGTGACCTTACTTGCTGCACAAACAGATTTTAGCGAACCGGGTGAACTGGGTCTCTTCATCGACGAAAGTCAGCTGGCAATGCTTGACGCATTGATGTGGAAACAAGGCTATCTGGATGGTAAGCAGATGTCAGGTTCTTTCCAGATCCTCAATTCGCGTGATCTAATCTGGTCAAAAATCATGCGTGATTATCAATTAGGATTACGTAACGAACCGAACGATCTGATGTCATGGAACAGTGATACCACACGACTGCCATATCGGATGCATAGCGAATACCTGAAGCATTTATTCTTGCATAATGATTTAGCGAAAGGGCATTACGAAGTCCACGGAAAAGCGATTGCACTCAACGATATTCATGTACCAATGTTCGTCGTTGGCACCGCAAAAGACCATGTATCACCATGGCGCTCTGTGTATAAAATTCATGTCCTCACGGATACGCCAATCGAATTTATCCTCGCATCTGGCGGTCACAACGCGGGTGTCGTTTCCGAACCGGGACACGCCCATCGTACCTATCAGTATTTACCAGAAAGCATACGCAACAAAACCTATAACGATCCTGATGCGTGGCAAGCCGAAGCAAAAACAGAACAAGGATCATGGTGGGTATACTGGCAACAATGGCTGAAAAAACATTCGGATGAAAAACAGATTAAAGCCTTGCAACCGCACACAGATAGCGATTTAGGTGCTGCGCCAGGCACCTATGTCTTTGAAAAATAACGCCAATGGACTGTTCCTTTCAAATAATCTCTCCGACCTGAGTCAACTTGAGCATCAATAAGTAATCTCTATTTTTGCTCAGGTTTCGTGGAGTTGGCGCAATTAGGTATGGTAAAGATTCGTCATGCTGTCGTAATAAATTTTAACGTTATTGCGACCACTTGCTTTTGCATAATACATCGCCAGATCAGCACTTTTTGCCAACTGGACTTCATCTTCACCATGTTCTGGGTACACAGCAACGCCAATACTCGCAGACAATTGGTGGTTTTGCCCTGCAACGTCAAAAGGTAAACTTAAAGCGTGACAGATTTTCTTTGCTAGCAATTCTGCATTTTTATGATCGCCAATATCGAGCATGAGCGCGATGAACTCATCACCTCCGATCCGTCCAACGGTATCAGCTTCACGAACGCAATCAAGCATACGTTTAGCGGCTTTTTGCAAAATCGCATCACCAACGGCATGTCCGTATTGATCATTGACTGGTTTGAACTTATCGAGATCAATAAACATCAATGCTAGCCGCGTATGATTTCTTCGTGCAAGTGCCAGCCCTTGCTCTACGCGTTCAAAAAACAAAATACGGTTGGGTAAATTAGTCAGACCATCATGATGCGCCAAATGAGCCAAGCGTTCATTGGCGTGCTTACGTTCAGTAATGTCGAGTTTGACAGCAATATAGTGCATCAACTTATTGTTCTCATCGACTACTGGTGAAATATGTGCCTCTTCCCAATACACATCACCAGATTTTCGGCGGTTAATCAGTTCACCTTTCCATGATTTACCCCTTGATAAATGAGTCCACATATCGTGATACGTATCAGCAGGAGTAAGTCCCGATTGTAGAATTTTCGGAAGTTGACCAAACGCTTCTTCGGCTGAATAACCCGTCTCTTTGGTAAATTGAGGATTGACATACTGAATACGGGTATCAGTGCCGGTGATGATGACTGAAGTCGGACTATGTTCGATTGCCATCGACAGTAGTTTTAGTTTAAGCTCCCCCGCCTTTAAATCAGCGACCGTTTTTCCTAGACGTCGATTTACTCGAAAAATATATAACGTAACGATGCCTACAACACAGACCAGCGACAGTGCTATCGCAATGATACTGTTGACGAGAGTATAGTTTACTGCTGGATTGTAATCATACAGAAAATGATCGAGAGAATAGTTTTGAGGAAGCATGCCGAGGTCGGCATAGGTATCCGCAATATGTTGCCAACGACCTGGATTCATGTAACCCACTGCGACAAGATCGTTACGCATCAGATCTGTTATCTTATCTGCCTCAAAGCGTAAAAAGCCTAGGGTATTACGACTATCTTTATGGCTGTACTTTTCTAAAATCAAGTGGGCAATTTGTTCTTTATGCGAGAGCGCATATTCCCAGCCGCGCATACTTGCATCACGAAATTCCTGAACCCGTTTAGGATGTTCTGCCATTTCCTTTTCGGAGGTAAATAAATTATCGCCGTAGAAATCAATGCCAGCGGAACGGGGTGTAAAAGTTTGATATGAATAGTGTGCCTGATCAAGAAAATAAGGTTCGCTAATTGAATAGGCCGACATCACATCTGCCTTGCCAGCCATGAGATCTTGCACGTCAAAACTATGATTTTTCCAGTGAATACTATCGAGGGGAACGCCCTCCGCCTTGAGATACGCAAGCAATTCTTCTGAGTGTGGCTCCAGCATGATCCGTTTATCCTTAAGATCATGAATGCTTTGGAACGCTGTACTATTTTTGGCAACGAATATCTGTGGAGAATGTTGAAATACGACAGCAATCACAACAACTGGCTTGCCGGCTTCCCGTTCGAGAATCAGACTGCTAGTGCCAACACCAAAATCCGCGCGCCCTCGTGACACCTCATCGCTGACATTAATGGTAGGATCAGCTTCACGGATATCGACATCGAGCCCTGCGCGTTCATAGTAACCTTGTTGCTTTGCCGCGTAGTAGCCAGCAAACTGAAAGGCATGTGTCCACTTCAGTTGCAAACTGACTTTTTCAAGCGCATAGACAGATGTAGCGCTACATGGAAAGAATAAGACGATTAATGTGGAACACAGTAGGCTTTTAAAGCGATTCATGGTTCACGCACCATTCAAATGCACCACATAAAATGATTTTCACGCTGAGTGACGAAGCGCCGTCAGCGCTGGCTATATTGAAATTTGATGATCAACTAAAAGTTGCAATGAGTAAACAGCAAAATAACGGGCGTATCAATTTAATTCTATATCAATGATATTAATGAATAAAGTCCAAAAAGCGACAAACAACATAGTTTTACATTTGTAGTCGTTTGCGGATACGACTCAGTGCTTCGGCAGTGACACCCAGATATTGCGCTACATCTTTTAATTGAATTCTCGCTGCCACCGTAGGATAGGTTTTTAAAAATGACTGGTATCGTGCTTCAGGTGACATTGTCAATAGCTCACGTTCGCGCAAATCTTTTCGAACGATATGCCATTCCAATAATTGACGTATCGCTCTTTGCCAGACTGGGTAAGCATCAGTTAATCTCTTCATCGACACTGAGTCGATTTGTTCGATTTCACACTCTTCGACAGCCGTGGCGAAATAGTCTGTCCTCAACCCGGCAATAAGCACATTTGGGCAAGCAAAAAAGTCCCCTTCGCCAATAAACGACTTAATCCACTCATGACCGTCCTCACTGAGGTAGGTCAACTTAACGATTCCACTACGAACGACGTAAATATGTGGTTGCCACTCGTCGGCAGCAAATATATCCTGACCTTTAGCTATGTAGAGAAGCTGAAACGAGGCGTTGAGAACTTCCCACTCAGGCAAGGCTTCACCCGCTGCACGCTCCATTAATACTCGGGTTTGCTGCATCATTTTTATTCAACTTCAATTAATAAGTCAGGTTGTTTTAACAAGTATTTACGTTGCGACTTTTGCAGCGACTTTTGCAGCGACTTTAGCGGCAGTTTTGGCAATGGAAAACGTAAAAAACTCGCGCAAAAAATTCCTTGCCATTACCCGCACTCTTTTTAAAAGTAACAAACCTGATCAGCATCCATGTTATCCATCGGTCAACCGTCAATCTGCGTAGCGTGGTGCCCGAATAAACCATAAAAAAATGACGAGAAAAGTAACGAACTATAAGCCAAATATAATCTTTTGTTTCCTACCATTAGCGCGATGAAATTATACCAGTGTTCAACTTCTATTCTCAAAGGATGAAGGTAAAAGCGATACGATATCGTGTCTTGGCGCAGATCATGTGTAGCCCCTACTAGCAACCTCTTATATTGATAAACTTTTACCACCTAAAATTTAAAAAAAGCACCTGCAAAAGCTTTAACATTGATACGATTTATTTCGGAACACACATTTTTTTTACAAAAAAATGGCAAACGCCATGAGTCATGTCAGACCAGTAAATTGCCTTATCTTTACATGTAGGATAGTATTCTTATCGCAGATTTTCAGAGATTTTTGTTATTTTCATGGTGCAAAGTTCGTGTTCTACGACCTTCCTCTTATCGCCTAGACTGGCATATAGTTCATCGTACTCGTGTTTTTATCATAACCTCAGCAGGTTCGTAGAATTCTCCGCATATCAGCTTAAAACATTTTATTGTCAATTTTCACTACTCAAAAATAAGCACTCTATATGCAACTCATCCACGCACAGTCTCTAGAAAAAGCAAAGAAAATTTTGTTTATTACGCATCTAGCGATTGGCGACTTTACCTATTTACAGAATTTTTTCAGCGCATTCGCGCGCGCGTATCCACACATTCAAATTGATATCTGGATTGATGAAGTACGCCGTACATCAGAGCCTGCGAAATGGGAATTTCTTAAAAAATATTCACTCTACGACTGGGCCGAGTATTGTCCTTTTTTTCGCAAAGTGTATCGCCGTACTTATAGCCCTGACTTGTTGCAGGAATCCATTGTTGAAGCACGAAATGAACAGTATCCTTTGATCGTTTCTTTGGCAACGCTGAGACCACATATCTATGCCCGTCTAGCTCGTGAAGTCGGACCAAATGCCTTTACTGTTGGCATCCGTGGGAAATCCAGATGGTATGCACCGTGGGATATCACAGCCTACAAGAGGCTAGATGCGACTTTCGTACCGTTTAAGACACCCAAGACTGGATATCATATTACTGATGTGTATGCAGACTGGTTTTTGCAATTAAGCGGTCTAAACGTATCGACTGAAGACCGCCTCCCTTTTGTCCATATTCCTGACGAGTGGACTGATTATGCGGCGCAACAGTTACAGGACTGGGGAATCACATCCGAGCGCGTTAGACAAGGCGACAAGATCGTCTTTATCAATGCCTTTGCTAAAACAAAAAAGCGCTGCTGGCCCCTCAAAAATGTCGCTGAATTAGTGATTGCGATGCGCGCATTGCCGCAATGGGCTACTACACACTTCATCATCAATGCCGTCCCGCAGGAGTTAAAAAACGTAAAGATGGTATTCAATGAGTACAAGTTAAACAATACTTACGTATTTAGCGCAAACGAGAATTTCTTTCAGTTGCCAGCGATCTTAAAACGTTGCGATCTGATTATTTCCGTAGAAACGGCGGTAATGCACTTAGCCAATGCGGTGCATGTCCCCGTCATTGCGCTGATGCGCCAAAAGAATCCCGAGTGGGTTCCAATTGATCACGATAACAGCACCGTCGTCATGACTGATCGACGTAGAGAATGGGTCGACGCTATTCCAGTCGCAAGAATAGTAGACGTATTAAAAAAATAGAAGTAATAGCGCGGTACCAGAAAAACAACCCAATTTATGACAATTCAACTCGTACCAGAAGATTTACTTGCGAAAGCAGACAAAATTCTATTTGTCGCCCATCTTGCACTCGGTGACTTTACGTATATGCAGAACAGCTTCCGCGCATTTTCGCGCGCCTATCCACATATTAAAATTCATTTGTGGATTGATGAGTTGCGTCGCACCCCAGATCAGAGTCAATGGGAACATCTACGTAAGTATTCGCTGTATGACTGGGTCAATTCCTGCGATATGTTTGCCAAGGTCTATACCGAAACATATAACCCCCCATTGTTCGAACAATCGATCAAAGAGGCGCAGGCAGAAGCGTATCCGATCGTTGTTTCGCTTGCGGTTCATAATCGACATCGTTACGTCAACCTCATCCGCAACATCAGCAAGGATGGTTTTATTGTAGGACAAAAGAAACGCGTTCGCTTCTTGGATATCAGAAAACACTATATCTACAGCAAACTCAACGCATTTATTCCGGCCTACAAAGTAACCCGCGAGCAGCAAGCGGGCAAACTCGATATTCCCCATATCAGTCGTATCTATGCTGGGTGGTTTCATCAGTTATTCAATTTAGATATTCCAACAGCGGATCTGTTTCCGTTTGTGACGATTCCTCAGCAATGGCACGATGATGCCAGTCAGCAAATTGCAAACTGGGGATTTTCTGCGGATGAAAAAATCGTTTTTCTGAACAGTTTTTCTAAATCACGTGACCGTACCTGGTCATTAGAGCGCATCTTTGAGTTAATCATCAAAATGAAAAAACTTGAAAAGTGGTCTGGCGTCAAATTTGTGGTCAACGTCGTACCAGAAAAGTTGCCAGAGGCACAGGCAATGCATGCACAATATCAGCTTGGTGGCGTACAACTGTTTAGTGCTGTCGAGAATTTCTTCCAGCTTCCTGCACTGTTAAGCCGATGCCACTTAATTATTTCAGTTGAAACTGCGGTCATGCATCTGGCCAACGCAGTGAATGTTCCCGTCATCGCCTTAATGCGACTGACGAGCCCTGAATGGGTACCGATTAATGCGGAGATCACAACGCTGGTGAAAGTATCCAATCGCAAAGCGTGGATTGATGATATTTCAGTAGATCAGGTCGTGGCCGCCTTGCCATAGAATGCTGAGACAAAAAAAGGGGAGCAAATCGCTCCCCTTTTTTTAATGTTTTACGCCCACGAACAATAAAGCCGCATCAGTTCTGCGCTTCAGCACTGAATTGCAACTGGTGCAAATGTGCATAGGTGCCATTCTTCTGCAGCAGCTCAGCATGTGTGCCCATCTCGCTGATCTCACCATCGGTCAACACGACAATCCGGTCAGCACGTTCAATCGTTGATAAACGGTGTGCAATAACCAAGGTTGTCCTACCTTGGATCAGCGTATCTAAGGCAGCCTGCACCGCACGCTCAGATTCAGAATCAAGTGCAGAAGTCGCCTCATCCAGAATCAGGATCGGTGCATTTTTATAGATCGCACGTGCAATCGCTAAACGTTGACGTTGACCACCGGATAAACGTGTACCGTTGTCTCCAATTTCTGTTTGCAATCCCAAAGGCAAATCTGCGATCACGTCTGACAGATGGGCGGCCGAGACAGCCGCGTCAATTCTTGCCTGATCAGGGTTGCTGTCACCGTAAGCAATGTTAGCGGCAATCGTGTCATCGAATAACACAACACTCTGCCCCACCATCGCAATCTGAGCGCGCAGACTGGAAATCGAGATATCTGCCAGATCACGCCCATCTAACTTAATCGCGCCAGCTGTCGGTGCGTAGAAGCGTGGGACGAGATTGACCAGAGAAGTTTTACCGCCGCCTGACATACCAACTAACGCAACGGTTTCACCGGCCTTGATACACAAATTAATACCTTTCAACGCTTTGAGTTCCTGGCGCTCATAAGTAAATTCCGTATTAACGAACTCCAGATCCCCTTTAGCACGCTCGGCAAATTCAAAGCCTCCGACCGGTTCTGCCGGCGTATCAATCAGATTAAAGACAGATTCTGAAGCGATCAAGCCACGTTGCAAAGGACCATTCAGATCGGATAGTCGTTTGAGCGGCGCCAGCAACAGTAACATCGCTGTCAGGTACGCAATAAAGTCACCAGGGGTGAAATGATCGCTATGAAATGGCAATATGTTGGGCCGCATCGCAACGATCACCACCAACGACACCGCTAACGCCGCCACCATTTGTGTAATTGGAGTAGTTGAGCCGGAGGCAACCGTCACACGCTGTGCATACCCGCGCAATTGCTCGCTTTTTTTATGAAAACGGTTGTATTCGTAGGCTTGCGCACCGAAAATCCGAATCACCTGGCTTGCGCGTGTCGCTTCTTCAACGACCTGTGTTAATTCGCTGTTGAGCTTCAACTGATTCTGATTCAGCAAACGCAGTCTTTTACCTGTCAGGCGAACCACATACGCCATCGAAGGCACGATCAATAATGCAACGATGGTCAGTTGCCAATTTTGATAAACCAGAAAAATGATCAAGGCAAACACGGTGATTGTGTCGCGGATCAGCGTATTGATCGACACCTTCACCATCTCCACAACCTGCTGCACTTCAGAAATAATGGTGTTGATCAGACGGCCACTGGATTCATATTGGTAGTAACTAATCGGCACATCCAGTGTGCGTTTAAACATGTCCCCACGCATATCGCTGAGTAACTTATTGCCAATCCACGACATATAGTATTGAGTACAAAAGGTACAAATACCACGCGCAAAGAAAATGCCGACAATACCCAGTGGCACCATCCAGACTGGCATTGTTTTATCTTCTGAAAATCCGTTGTCCGTTAATTTTTTCATTAACGCCGGAAAAATAGGTTCCGTCATTGCCGCACCGATCATTCCCAACAAGGCTAAACCAATGCGGTTTTTGTAGGGTTTAACAGCGCGCCACAAGCGGACGAAATAAGGATTAATAGTCATAAAAAATAGTTCTCTCGCTAAGAGTACACAATCGCCACTTTGTTTTGCGCCAACATCTTCACTAACTTCAGCTGCAATTCATCGTCCGGATTAACCCGCCATTGATCCGATAAATAAAGCTCTGCACTAGCGGTCTCATTTTTATAATTAATCAAGACCGGACAACCTTCAGAATTCAGATGTGGCTTGAGTATTTCTTGTAATTTTTTGGTGTCGGTTTTGTTATCGAGCGTCAATCGCAAGCCTTGTGAAAACTGCACGCGCGCGCGACCAATATCCATGACTTTTTCAGCAGAAATCCGCAAGCCGCCAGAGAATCTGTCTTCAGAGACTTTGCCTAATACCGCCAAGAATTCATCTTCTTTCAGCAGCGACTTAAACTCTTCCATCAACTCACTGTAGACCGTCACTTCAACCACCGCCGTACTATCGTCAAGCGTTACCACCATCAGTTTGCCGCGCTGCGTCATCTGTGTGCGAACACCCGTAATGATGCCGCAAATCAAACGTAAATCGCGTGAAGGCTCCACCTTCGCCAGCGTGGTTTTAATAAACTGACGAACCTCTGGTGCATAAGAGTCGAACAGATGACCCGAAAGATAAAACCCGAGGGCCAGTTTTTCTTCGGTCAGACGTTTCTTATCTGTCCAGAATGGTACTTCGATGTATTGTGGCGGCGGGATCAAATCATCGTCATCGCCAAACAAACTGACTTGATTCGCTGCTTTATCGGCCTGTTCTGCAGCTTCAATCGCCAAACTAACTGTCGCCAATAATACGGCTCGGTCTTTGCCAAGACAATCCATTGCGCCAGCGCGAATCAACGATTCGATGGTCCGCCGATTGACCTGGCGTTTGTCGACGCGCTTACAGAAATCGAATAGATCTTTAAATGGACCATCGGCAATACGTGATGCAACGATATTTTCAATGGCATTCTGACCCGAGCCTTTGACCGCGCCAAGACCATAGCGAATCTGACTCGATTTTTTACCTGGCTCACCAACTGGGACAAAGCGATAATCCGATTGATTAATGTCCGGTGGCAGTAATTTCAGCTTACAGATATCAATCGCATCTTCAACGAGGATTTTGACTTTATCTGTGTCGTCCATGGCCAGCGACATATTAGCTGCCATAAACGCGGCTGAATGGTGAGCTTTCAGATATGCGGTGTGATAAGACAGCAACGCATACGCCGCAGCATGGGATTTATTAAAACCATAGCCTGCGAATTTTTCCATCAAATCGAAAATTTCGTCAGCTTTTTGCTGCGACAAACCATCTTTGGCGGCACCATCGCGGAAGATCTGACGATGCTCGGCCATTTCCTCGGCTTTCTTTTTACCCATCGCACGACGCAATAAGTCAGCGCCACCCAATGAGTAACCACCAACCACCTGCGCCATCTGCATCACCTGCTCTTGATACACCATGATGCCGTAAGTTTCAGACAAAATGCCTTCAGTACGCGGATCGGGGTAATCAAACTTCTCACCGTGCTTACGCTTACAGAAATCAGGAATCAGATCCATTGGACCCGGACGATACAACGCCACCAGCGCAATAATGTCTTCAAAGCGATCAGGACGTGCATCTTTAAGCATACCCTGCATACCACGGCTTTCCAACTGGAACACGGCAACCGTTTTGGCTTTAGTCAGCAACTCATAAGAGGCTCTGTCATCGAGTGGCAATTTAGCCAGATCGAATTCTGCCATCGCAGGATCGAGCATTTTGATATAACGCACAGCACGATCGAGAATCGTCAGCGTCGTCAATCCCAAAAAGTCGAACTTCACCAGACCGACGGCTTCAACGTCGTCTTTGTCGTACTGTGAGACCACACCAGAATCACCACCCTGCGTATACAGCGGGCAGAAATCGGTCAACTTGCCCGGCGCAATCAACACACCACCAGCGTGCATACCGATGTTACGGGTAATACCTTCGACCTGTTGCGCCAGATCGAGCAGCGTTTTGACTTCTTCTTCATTTTCTTGACGTTCGGCCAGCAAAGGCTCTTCGACAATCGCTTCTGCAATCGTGACTTGCTTACCAGGTTTAAACGGAATCAGCTTGGAGACGCCATCACAGAACATGTAACCAAAGTCGAGCACACGACCAACGTCGCGGATCGCCCCTTTAGCAGCCATTGTTCCGAAGGTGGCAATCTGCGATACCGCGTCTTTGCCGTAGCGGTCTTTCACGTATTGAATAACGCGATCCCGCCCTTCCTGGCAAAAGTCAATATCAAAGTCGGGCATGGATACCCGCTCTGGGTTCAAGAAACGTTCGAACAGCAAGTTGTACTGCAACGGATCAAGATCGGTAATCAGTAAGGAGTACGCCACCAATGAACCCGCACCAGAACCACGACCAGGCCCGACCGGTACGCCGTTATTTTTTGCCCATTGAATAAAGTCAGCAACGATCAAGAAGTAACCCGGGAAACCCATTTTGATAATGGTATCGGTTTCAAACTTCAGCCGCGCCTCATAGCGCTCGCGCTCTTTTTCACGTTTATCAGGATTGGGGAAAAGGTGTTGCAGACGGAATTCCAGCCCGCGCTTTGCCTCATGTACCAGAAAATCGTTCAGCGTCATTCCATCCGGCGTTGGAAAGTCTGGTAATTTTGGCTTACCGAGTTCTAACATCAGATTGCATCGCTTAGCAATTTCAACACTGTTTTGCAGAACGCCAGGCAGATCGGCAAACAAGGTGGCCATTTCTTCCTGGGTTTTGAAGCACTGCTGATCATTAAACCGACGTACGCGGCGACCATTCGCCAGCATATCGCCTTCAGAAATACACACCCGCGCTTCGTGAGCGGTGTAATCCTCTTTATTGATAAATTGTATAGGATGCGTTGCTACGACGGGCAATTTCAGCTTATTCGCCAAAACAACTGCCGCACGGACATGGTTTTCCATGTTAGCTTGCCCAGCGCGCTGGATTTCAATGTAAAAATGATCCGGGAAAATGCTATCCCAGCGTTGTGCGCAACGCTCAGCCAGATCGAGATTGCCATTATCAATGGCGATACCGACGTCCCCGAAATGCGCGCCAGATAAGGCGATCAAGCCACCACCGTCGCCGTCATCATAGATTTTTTTGAGCCATTCATAACGAATTTCTGCGCGTCCACGGTGCTGATTGGTCAGCCAGGCTTGCGCTAGTAATTCGCATAACTGGAGGTATCCTTTGCGATTTTTGACCAGCAACATCAGACGTAACGGCTTTTCACGGTCATCGTCGTTGGTGATCCAGGCATCGCAACCAGCAATAGGCTTAATACCCTTGCCGCGAGCGGACTTATAAAATTTCACCATCGCGAACAGATTTGCCAGATCGGTGATTGCCATTGCAGGTTGCTTATCTTTGACAGCCGCCTTGATCGCATCGTCGATGCGCACCAGACCATCCACGATCGAGTACTCCGAGTGAATGCGTAAGTGTACAAATTGTGGGTCGCGAGGTACTGCGGGAGTTGCAGCTACTGCTTGGTCTCCATTTATTGGAGAAATGCTTAGTTCTGTAGTCATCCCGCTATTCTACCGTGTCGGGAGAACGGTTTATAGGCTTTCAGTCATACAAATTCATCGTGGGGATCAGGAGAGAATCCTCCCTCGCAATAAAATGCCTACATACTTAATAAAATAGACATAAACCATTTCATTTTAGTGGTTTTTTCACCAAAGCCGCCTCGAGTAATAGAAAAACTATCGATTTTCTTAACAGACACAATTATGCTTTGGCTAAATCTGATTTTTTGCGTCGCAGCATTTTTTACGCGGTCATTCGTCGGTTTGGTATTTTTCTTTTTTATATTATTCGTTAAAGCGTTAATTCAAATGCAAGGCCCTAACGGTAAGACCACATCAGGCAATATGGCATCATTTTTTTTGATTTCATGTTTAAAAAAATTGCCTTATTTGCAAAAAACAAATCCTTTGAAATGGGGCATGTTGCTGTGCGCATTACCATATACACAACTCGCATACGCTGAAACCAATAACGACGAATCTATTTTCCTCGACGATGTCCCTGTTGTATTGAGTGCATCCCGTCTGGTGCAACCGATTAATGAAGCCCCAGTGGCAGTCACCGTCTTAGATCGGGAGACAATTCGCGATTCCGGCGCGTGGGACTTATCCGAGGTATTCCGTTTGGTTCCGGGGATGTTTGTTGCTTATCATGCCGACCCTAATTTTTACTCAGCCGACAGCACGGTTGCGTATCACGGCATGGTGACCAGTACCACTTCAGACCGTATGCAAGTGCTGATTGATGGCAGATCTGTGTATTCTGGGCTTTTCGGTGGCGTTAACTGGAGTGATCTGCCTATCGTACTCGACGATATCGAACGCATTGAAGTTGTTCGCGGTCCAGATTCGGCGAGTTATGGTGCTAACTCATTTTTAGCTGTCATCAGCATCATTACCCGACACCCGGCAGAAACCCAGGGTGCCTACGCCTCCATCAGCTATGGCACAAATCGTATGGAGAGTGTCTTTCGTTATGGCGGAAAAAGCGGAAATCTGACGTATCAACTTACAGCGAGTGAACGCAAAGACAGTGGTGAGGCAGACATTATTCACAACCCAGCATCACCCGATGTTTTCTGGACATTGAATAAGTACGACAATAAAAATATCCGGATTTTTAATGTCAGGGCAGCCTATCAAGCCAGTGCAAATGACGCGTTAGAATTCCAGCTTGGCTATAACGGTGGTCCCAGACAAGCCGGAGAATACGACAATTTTATTTCTATTAACCGCACATCAGACAATCATTTCGAAATGATTAACTGGCGTCATGCGCTTGATGGAAATGGCGAATTAGCAGTCAAAGCATTCCACACGGAAGAACACATTCATGGGCGCTTACTTGATTCCGATGGCATCAGCAATGGTGATGCCTCCTTTAAGCGCGATGATCTAGAGATTCAGCATACGTTTTCAAGCTCCCCGACGGCACGTGTCGTTTGGGGTGCCAGCGTCAGGCAAGACGTAACCTACGCGCCATACTACCTTGGCGTCGAAAACAATCAATACTTGTACGGTAATTTTTACTACCGTCTAGGACGTATATTTAGTAATCTGGAATGGCATATCCGTCCGGACTTATTGTTTAATGCCGGTGCAATGTTGGAGAACAATTCCTATACAGGTACAGAGTTCACGCCACGTCTCGCATTGAATTGGCATATCACACCAGACCATACAATAAGGATAGGGTATTCACGTGCGACACGCGCGCCTTCAGTGTATGAGAAAGTCTACGAACAATATTGGCGCTCGCCAAATGAATATCCCAATTTGCCGGAACTAAAAACAGAAAAAGCAAAAGCAACCGATATCGGCTACATAGGACGAGTAGGCAAAATCGATCTTGATTTTCGATTATTCTATGACGACTATACCAATCTGATTGACGTCAAAAACCATAATTCACCGAAAAGCGGCAACTTGAATGCTGGCAATGCCTTAATGCGTGGTTACGAATTACAAATGAAAGCGCCGCTCTCAGATAAAACCCATCTCGTCTACGGTCTGTCAGGAGGTGGGGTCAAAAGTGATAATGTGAATGGCGTCATTTATACTGACTCCCTCCCTGCTTACAACCATAATCTGATGATTACTCATCAATTTAATGAGCAATGGCGAGGTAGTCTCGTGGCTTATCAGATTTCACGGACAAAATTCAATGATACCGATTTTAATCTGGCCCAGGGGCGGGGTTATTACATTGAGGGAAATAAGCGTTTTGATGGTAAACTCTCACGCCACTTCATCATGTACGGACGTCCGACCGAAGTCGCTTTCATTATGCAAAACATTGCTAACGCACATTACTTTGAACTCCGCCATGACAATGAGGCTCCCGGTCGGTTAGTCAGGATTAACGTCAAGACGGAATTTTGAAGCATGAAATGGATGCTGATGATTCTTCGTAAGCAATCAGCCCCAATCAGGTTGCTGAAGTCCATCGTCTTCTTTGCATTTCTAGGGTTTGCTCCTAGTAGCTTTGCGGTTGATGGCGTCACTATTTTATTAAGTGAAGAAGGCGGCGCATATTCAGAATTCGCAATTAGCCTAGGCAATATCCTAACCCAATCCACCAACAATCGCCCTGCGGTCAAAATAATCGCGATCAACAAATTCACTAGCGATGATTTGCCACACACATCAAACAGCCAGATTATCATCGCAGTAGGTACGTCTGCCATGCTAGCGATGGCACAAAAATTACCAGCAATACCCGTGCTCAATGTACTAATTCCACAAAACAGCTTCATCAAAGCAATTAAACAAAGTAATCGTTTGCAAGATAGTCGCAGGTTTTCTGCCGTTTATGTCGATCAATCATGGGCACGACAGTTTGGTTTGATACAGGTGACGATGTCGAGTCATCCGCGTGTTGGCGTATTGCTGGGTAGAGATGAGACAGAGTCTATTCCTGCTCTGCAAAGTGCGGCCAAAGAAGCAGATATTAGTCTTAACATTGAAACCGTATCAGATGATGCAGAACTATTGACCGCATTGCGTAAGTTACTCATGAGCAGCGATGCGATGATGGCTGTACCTGATCCAAAAATATATAACCGAAATAATATTTCAAGTATTTTGCTCACTAGTTATCGTCAACAGATCCCTTTATTTGGGTTTTCGGCGTCCTATGTCAAAGCGGGCGCACTTGCTGCGGTATATAGTCTACCTTCGCAAATCAGCCAGCAAGTTGCAGAGATTATCAATAACTTACCATCCAACGGCAACTTGCCTGCGCCACAACATCCGCGCTATTTTTCGGTCAATACCAACCAACAAGTCGCACGGTCGTTGGGCATCAATATCGCCTCCGATTCCGAGTTACAAAATAAACTCAAACATCTGACGGAGCGTGCCCAATGAAACAATGGCGCCTCTCGCACCGTATTTTAGCGCTGGCACTCGCCCCAGTGTGGATCATTACTATCTTGCTCACAGGGACTGTTGCGGCGGTTGGTACCACTCAAATTGATGGCGCACTCAAAGAGCGCGGTGCACTGATCGCCCGCCATCTGAGCAGCGCCTGCGAATATGGCGCATTTTCAGGGAACCGCGAAGTATTACAAGCCTTGACGCAAGCAACCTTAAAAGAAGAGGATGCCCAAGGTGTTGTCGTCACTGATGCTCTCAATAACGTGTTGGTAAGCAGTGGCAAACTCGATCACATTGAATCAAACTTCGCACAGTCAGCACTCAAAGGAAACGTGATTCATGGAGCGCATAGCAGCTTAATTTTTGCTACGCCCATCTATCAAGGTACTCCCGCCACTGACAATTTCGATCTCATCGATCACGGACAAAACGTATCTGCCAGCAAACCTAAATTATTAGGCTTTGCCTATTTAGAATTAAGTACGGTGTCAAGTCAGCACGCGAAGACCTTATTCGTCTTTATTTGCTTCTTGATTGGCGTTGCTGGCACCGCAGTTGCCTCTTTCTTTGCGTTCCGTATGAGCCGTGATTTAACACGTCCGTTATCACGTCTGATCGAGGGTGTTCATAATATGGCAAAAGGCGACTTCGACACCCGAATCAAAGCAAATTCCGGCGGTGAGTTGCAAGACCTCGAAGAAGGTTTTAATCTCATGGCAGCAGAAGTCGAAAACAGTCATAACAAAATGCTAGAGGTCAATACGAATCTGGAATACCTCATAGCAGCGCGGACACAAGAGCTTGAGCTCAAAAATCAGGATCTCGAATACTTGTCTAATACCGATAGGCTAACAGGATTATTCAATCGCTTAAAGTTAGAAACGATTCTCGAAGAAGAACACATGCGTAGCAAGCGCTATGGAAGCCAATTTTCTATCGCACTCATTGACGTAGATAAGTTCAAATCTATCAACGACACCTTCGGTCACTCTGCAGGAGATCAGGTGCTCGTCAGCATCGGTATTATCTTGCAAGAAAACATCCGCAGTAGTGACGCGGTTGGACGCTGGGGCGGGGAAGAGTTTTTAGTTATTTTCAGAGAAACCTCCGCTGAGGATGCATTAGTGATCTCAGAAAAATTACGTGAATCAATTGCTGTACATGAATTCCATCTCGTCGGGCACCGGACCGCAAGTTTTGGTGTAACCCACTATCGTCATCCAGATAGCATACTTGAGATCATGATCCGTGCAGATAATGCATTGTATGAAGCAAAAAACAAAGGTCGTAATTGCGTTGAATTTCAGGATCACTAGGCTCAGCGGTTTCAACCGTTGCAGCAAATTCAGCCAAACTAGCTCAATACCATCCTTTGCGGAACCACAGCGCTTGCCGACCAACGCTAAAACTTAACGCAAAAAAACACATTTATTGCAATATGCTCAATATAAGCCTGTAATTTCAATCAATACCGACTTATCTCCCGATGAACGATGCCAGCATCTCCTCAGCAAATCGCTATCAAAACACAAACAAACATACTTTCTGTGCTTCGCTACGGTAAAATACTTGTTATACCTTCATAAAAGTACTAAGGCTGATTTTTGCATGCTTGCAGCGTTCGGTCTGCGTTATTAAGCAGACAAGAAAATATTCAATCAATGTATGCAAAGAAACCAAGCCTCCGTCTTATAAAAACCAATCTCAGTCTTACAAAAATTAATCAGCATACTCTATGAGCAACGACAAAAAGCCAGCCGCAGCCGCAGCAACCGACGCCCCCGTTTCTAACTTTTTGCGCGCGATCATTGACAATGATCAGGCAGCTGGTACCTACCAACGCGACGGCATGCCGAGCGTCATCACACGCTTTCCACCAGAGCCAAACGGCTATCTGCACATTGGCCATGCTAAATCGATCTGCCTCAATTTTGGTCTGGCACGTGATTATGCAGGTCGTTGCCATCTGCGCTTTGATGATACCAACCCAGAAAAAGAAGATCAGGAATACGTTGACTCCATCATGGACAGCGTTAAATGGCTAGGGTTTGACTGGGCACAACCAGCGTCCAACGGCGGCGGCAACCATTTGTATTTTGCGAGTGATTACTTCGACCGTTTCTATGCCATTGCGGAATACCTGATCGAATCTGGTCACGCCTACGTCGACAGCCAATCTGCCGAAGACATGGCGGCGAACCGTGGTGACTTCTCTAAACCGGGCGTCAACTCACCGTTCAGAGATCGCGCACCAGCCGAGTCACTCGACTTGTTCCGCCGCATGAAAGCAGGCGAATTCAAAGACGGCGAACACATCGTACGCGCCAAGATCGACATGGCATCACCTAACATGAACATGCGTGACCCAGCGATCTACCGCATCCGTCACGCGCATCACCATCGCACAGGCGACGCATGGTGCATCTATCCGATGTACGACTATGCCCATCCGCTCGAAGACGCAATTGAAAACATCTCGCATTCGATCTGTACGCTGGAATTCCAGGATCACCGTCCTTTCTATGACTGGATCATCGAACACGCGGCACAAGGTGGTTTTGTTCAACGCCCGGTGCCACGTCAATATGAGTTCGCTCGTCTGAATCTGACCTATGTCGTCACCAGCAAACGTAAATTACGCAAACTGGTTGAAGACAATATCGTCAGCGGCTGGGATGACCCACGTATGCCAACCATCGTCGGTATCCGCCGCCGCGGCTACACACCAGAATCCATTCAGGCTTTCTGCGAACGTATTGGCGTCACCCGCTCTGATGGCTGGATCGACTACAGCACCTTAGAAGGCTGCCTGCGCGAAGACCTTGATCCTAAAGCACCACGTGCGACGGCGGTATTGCGTCCATTGAAGCTCATCATCGACAACTTCCCTGAAGGTGAAAACATTCAATGCACAGCCCCTGTGCACCCGCACCACCCTGAACGCGGCAACCGCGAATTCACCATCGGCAAAGAACTGTGGATTGAGCAAGAAGACTTCATGGAAGAGCCAGTCAAAGGCTACTTCCGCCTCTTTCCAGGTAACAAAGTTCGCTTGCGTTACGGCTACGTGGTTGAGTGCACAGGCTGCGATAAAGATGAAAACGGTAACGTTATTGCCGTCCATTGCAACTACTTTGCCGACAGCAAATCCGGCACCGAAGGCAGCGCCAATTACAAAGTCAAAGGTAATATCCACTGGGTCAATGCCGCTGACGCGATTGAAGCCGAAGTACGCTTGTATGATCGCCTCTTCACCGATGCCAACCCAGATGCCGGCGGCAAAGATTTCATGACCTTGTTAAACCCAGCATCCTTAGAAACTATCCGCGCCTTTGTCGAACCGGGCGTCGCCAACGTCGCCGCTGACACCCGACTGCAATTCGAACGCCACGGCTACTTTGTTGCTGATCGTGTTGATAGCGTGCTCGGGAAGCCTGTGTTTAACCGGATTACGACGCTTAAAGATTCGTTTGGAAAGTAATCAAATAAAATAAAAAAACGGACCAATTGGTCCGTTTTTTTATCCTCCCAGTGCTTAAATTTACTTTACGCCATGTTGAATAACCACTTGTTCAAATTTAAGCCAATCACAAAATACGCTTTAACAAATTAAGCAACATATTTCAACTCAAAAAAAGTAAAAATTAGATAACATTGCTAATAAATGTTAAAATTTAATACGTTTTTTTATTACTATCGTTGTCAAAAAAAAACAAAAATTTTCAATTAATCAATTTAAAAACATCATTCTTAACGAAGGATTTTCGATGGCTTTTTCCAACGACAATGTGAGCGTTTATGCACGTTTCACTTTGCCTGCACTTGTGACCTCTGTGAGCATTTTCAGCGGATGCGCAGTCCAAACTCCTGCGATAACTCAAAAAGAAGCTCCAACTTCTATTGCAGCACAAAAAAATGCGCAAGAGCTGAATGCCGCAACGAGCATTTCATCACCAATTTTGAAGCGAAAAATTGCGCTCGGCCGTATTACCAACGAAACTAGCTATGGCAAATCGCTTTTACGCGATCAACATGATGATCCCCTTGGTAAACAAGTAACAGACCTGCTCAGTAAGTCCTTAACTGAGTCTGGGAATTATTTAGTATTTGAGCGGCCTGATATCGGACGCCTTCAAGACGAGGGCAATCTGACAGGCAACAAGCTTAATCTGATTGGTGTGGATGCCTTAATTATCGGCTCACTTACTGAATTTGGACGAAAGACAATTGGCGAGAGCGGTTTTGCGTCCTCATCAAAACGTCAGGTGGCTTTTGCAAAAGTAGATCTGCGCGTGGTCGATAGCAAAACAGGACGTGTGTTCTTCGCGACTTCTGGTGCTGGTGAAACATCGACAGAAACGTCATCAACGTTTGGCTTCGGCTCTCACGCCGGTTATGACGGTACATTAAATGACGCTGCTATACGTCAGGCAATTACAAGTGCAGTTAGCAAACTAACGAGCGAAATGAACGCTCGTCCATGGCAAACTTTCATCCTCAAATACGACGCTAATCAAATATTTATCGGCGGCGGTAAGAGCCAAGGTATTCGCCCGGGTATGGTATTTGACGTGGAGACGCAAGGCGAAAAAATTAAGTCCCCACAAACTGGGGCTGAAATTACTCTTCCTGGTCAGATCGTTGCCCGTATTCGCGTCAACTCTAACTTTGGTGATGATGAGTTGAATGAAGGATCTACTGCAACATTGATCAACGGCACATTAGATCAACAAAAAATCGACCAACTAGTTGTACGTCAAGAAAGAAAAAACTGATGAATAAAAGAGTTTCTTTAGGGATGCTGCTTTCAGTAACATTGTTTGTTGGTGGGCTTAGCGGGTGCGTAAAAATGCCTACTGAGAAGCAAACGATTGTTGACCAACGTCCAAGTGTCTCATTCGAAATAAATAGCGAATCATTAAAAACTGCACAGTTCTTCGTAGATGGTCAAAATTTTGGCACAGTTGGCGAGTTTGTTGAAGGCGTTGCGACAGTTCGTATTTTGAGCGGCACGCATAATTTACGAGTAGTTTTCGGCGACAACATTCTACTGAATGAAAAATTTTACGTCGGTGATGGCGTGCATCGCAGTTTTATTATTAAGTGATAATCAAATGAAAAAATATTTCATCTTCGCAATGGCTCTCGCTTTAAGTGCCTGTGCAACAAAGAAACAAGATATGTACCAATGGGGTGGCTACGATGGATTGCTTTATGAAGCATATAAAGATCCAAATAAAGTAGAAGAATTTCGTATAAAACTTGAGAATCAAATTGCAGCATCCGAATCAGCAAAACAAAAAGTAGCACCTGGGCTTTACGCTGAAGTTGGCACAATCTACTTACAAAGTGGGGCGAAAGAATCCGCTGTCAAATACTATAAACTTGAACGCGATACATGGCCAGAGAGCAAAGCGCTCATGACTTCAATGATCGAAAATATCGAGCGTCGTCCAACCAAAGAAGAAATAAAAAAATGAAAAAATTAATCTTTATTCTGTGTGCTCTGGTTATGACTGGTTGTGCAACAACGAATGTAAGCAAAAAAGATTTCAGTGCATTCGAAACTGCTGCCCCTCGCTCGATCTTGATAGTCCCTACCGTGAACCATTCATTGGACGTTGATGCACCTAACTACGTTTTATCCACCTTACCAGTTCCGTTGGCAGAAAAAGGCTACTATGTTTTCCCAGTCAATACGACCAAGGTTGTACTGGAGCAGGAAGGGCTCTACGAGGGCGATCTGGTACAGCGGCAAAAACCAGAAGTGCTGGCTAAGTTATTCGGCGCAGATGCTATTTTGTACGTCACGATCAATCGATGGGATGCTCAATACGCCGTGATCGTTACGACCGTGACTGTAGACTTCGACTATCGCATGGTAAGTAAAGAAGGGGTAGAAATTTTTAAGGAAAATAAAAAATTACAATATTCTCCGCAAAATAACGCATCAGGCAGCCCACTCGCGCAATTAATTTCCGCAGCAATTAATGCTGCTGTTGCAAGAGCAAAACCTAACTATATGCCATTAACGCGCATGGCAAATAACGATGTATTCGTTACGGGAAAAAATCCTATCCCAGACGGTCCGTACAAAGCCATCTCAAACAAATAAATAAATAAGTAATGACAAAAAAAACTGCCACTATACGTGGCAGTTTTCATTTGTTCTTGATAAAATATTTAGCGATGAAACATGATAACAATACCGAAAAACAATATCAATAATTCTATTTTTCGATACTAAAACGTCTCCTCGCGGAAAAATGATTTCATCATTAAATCAAAAAAAAATGTAAATCAAAGTCGTGATTTTATGATTGATAAAAGGATTTTTATTTGTCTAGCTGCTATCGACTAGTGCTGTTAAAGTCGAACTCCAATCAATGATCGCGACTAGGTAAGTACGATAGTTACCATTCACCAAGAACCCATATTCTAGATAAAAGCTAATCCTGATGGTTGTGTCGCCACCGATATGTTCATTAATTTGAATACCAACCAGTTATCCATTTTTGGTGACTGGCAAATGCAGAGTGGAAGAATTGGCACTATTCAAAACTTTGCTAGTAATCAGCCAATGGCATCGCCTAATTCTGCAATATTCATCCTTCTCAACGTTCTTTGAAATAACATCGTCGGCTATTTGACACGACACCACTTGATGCTTAATCGTTGTCACTTACCAAGTTAGTTCCAATGCATTCAATTAAATGACCTCGCTTATTCATCAATCTGAATCTTGATCGAACCCGGTTTACACGATACGAGTACGAGGCGCGACATGGGGAAAGGCTCCCAGTGTGAAAACCGTAATTCATGATACGTGCGATCAGCAGGTAAGCGATCGGGTAAACCGATCCTATTGATGATCTGGCGCCACTCAGGAAGGGTCTCTAACAAATGCTTTCCTCGTAGTTTTGTCAATGCTTCTAACTCACACCAAGCAGCAAGAAGTTGCTCGGAAGTGACCCCAGTGGCGCATGATGCACCAAATAACATCTGCGATCGAAACAATTCATTCCCTGTTGGACGCAATTGCTCCAAATCTATTCCTATCTGGTGTTGAGAACTCATCGCAACAGCGATAGCACCATGGCGATGTGAAACAGAACATTGCATTGGATAGGAGCAAACACGCGGCTGACCTGTTGTTTGCTCAAACGTTATCGTTTTAGGATCGATATCCAGATGGTTAGCCAGTAGCAAGCGGAGTGCAACCCGTGCAGCAATAAATTCTTGGCGTTTATTTAAGCGAGCGATCGTTGTTGCACGATGAAGTTCTGCCGCAGATAAATATTCAGTTCGGTCATGTAGCTCTGCGGTAGATTCACGGCCAAGAACCCAAACGGCGATATCACCGCCGTTCATAGAAGGTGGCTTAATGGACTTCACATCCACCTTCACGAGTCATTGGTAATAGTGCCTGAAAGACGTCATCAGGCATCGTACGCAGAACTCGTTCTTTAGCAGAAAGACAAACCAGCTTTGCTGTAATGATACAGATACAACCCGTATCATTTGCAATTGTTGTATCCCACACAGAGTATGCTTCACGTAGCTGTTTTATCCCACTCGTCACCGTCAGCCTTTGACCAAGAAATGCTGGCTGCACATAGCTAGCATTCATTGCGCGGACCACGAATAGACAATCATTTTCTTTCTCTAAGCTTAAAAACGGCAGGTCGATATCAAGCAATAATCGATGCCGACTCCGCTCAGCTTGTTCGATATAGCGCCCATGATAGACAACGCCGCCGGCATCGGTATCGGCATAACTCACCAGCCATTCCATCGTTGAACCTGACTTCATGCAGGCACCACGACAGCTGAAAAATGATCACCGCTCACTGACGTATAAACAACAAGCGTAGCCCCTCCAGTTTCTGTGGTCGATACGTTACCTCTTACCGTCTCAGTTGCAAGCGCAAGCAATAACGGCAAAAGTGCAGAAAATGCATGCCCATAGACTGGCGTAGGATCTAATCGCTGCGGCTGGCAGTGTCCAAATACAGATAACAGTGCATTTTCTTGCGCAGCATGGCGAAGCGGATTGCCTTCGTGAGCCATACAAACACGACGGATGGATTGCGCATCCAGGCCTGCATCGTTCAATGCTAAAGTCATAGAGCGAACAATGCCATTGCCGTCTGATGAAACAGAATGACCCATGCCGTCTTGCACTAAGGCGTATCCAGCCACTTCGGCAAGAACCTGACGCCCACTAGCAAATGCACTCTCTTCGCTTTCCAGCAACAATGCTGCCGCGCCTTCACCAAAAACATAGCCACTTGGTAAGCCATCATTGATCTCCTTCGAATGCAGATTCAAATGACATCCTAATGAGATTAAATCTGGTGTCAGTTCATCGGCACCAAAAGTGATAACACGTTGTTGACGGCCAAATGCCACTAATTGCATCGCATAACTTACCGCTGCGGCCGAACCGCATAGGGTCGTGTTAAAACCCTTGATACCATACGCAATCGATACTTGTCCTGCTGCTGCATTCATGGTGGTCATTGGAAAGTGGGTGGCACTCGCAAATGCTGTTCCATCCACAAAAACGCTCTCCATAAATTTCTCTAATGAACGATGTGCGCTATATGTGACGCCGCCAATTAATCCATTTCCTAACGGATCGTGCATTAGCTCTTGTTCTAATTGACTACTTTCAACCAACTCCCCGACTGCTTTGAGCGCAAATTTAATCATCGGTGAAGAGCGAGCAAAGGGTCGTAGCTTACCATTGAGTGTCAATGGCCCAATTCTTGTTACATTGCACGCATTATCGTTATCCCACGACATCATGGAGGAACCCGAGACGATAGGGGCCAACCAATCTACACGAGTAACGCCACCCGGTAAATGTAAGCCATATCCAGTAATGAAGACACGTCGACGTTGGGGTAATGGCGGCGTGCACTCTCCAATGCGACGAGAGACGATAATTGACGAGTTATTGCCACCAAATCCGTAATTGTTGCAAATAAATGTCTCACAAATACCGGGTCGAACCTCATTGGGAATGTAATCAAGATCAGCACATCCAGGGCGTGTCCCTTTAAAATTAAGAGTCGGTGGCAACATGCCTCGTTCTGCCAATAAAACGGTCAATAGCAATTCTAAAATACCGCTGGCACCCAACGTATGGCCAAGAAACGATTTTGGCGAGCTAGTTGGTGTACCCTTACCAAAAATACGTTCAGTAGCGAATGATTCTGGGATATCGTTGGCGTCAGTACCTGTACCATGTGCAGAAACATAATCGATGTGAGAAGGTTTAAGACCCGCATTAGCCAAAGCACCGCGCACCGCAGCCTCGATACCACGTCCTTCGAGGTCAGTTGCTGTTTCGTGATAGGCATCACCAGACAGCGCATACCCCAGCAATTCTGCACGAGGTTCAATTCCACGCTGGCGCGCACTTGACAGTCGTTCCAATACCACTGCACCAGCACCTTCGCCCAACGAAATTCCTGATGGTGTTGAAAAGGGTGCAGCGGGTTCCTGGCTCATCGCGCGCAAGCAGTTAAATCCAGCAACAATAGATTCTGATACGGTATCAGTACCAACGACAATGACTACATCCGCGCGATCCTGACGTAATAGATCATATCCCATACCGAGTGCGGTATTGCTTGATGCGCAGGCTGAAGAAACGGTCATTCGGATTCCTCGTGCTTGCAACTCCTGACACACCAAGATCGCAGCATGATCAGTCAGCGCCGCTTTTACCGCTTGCGGAAAAATGAGATCTATCCGTTTTGCGAGAATATCTTTGAAAATTTTCTCAATATGTTGAATACCGCTGTGCGAGGTTCCCACGACGACGGCAAGTCTATCCAAGTTGACTTGATGTAAATTAAGTTGCGCAGCTGCGACTGCGTCACGCACACAAGCAAGTGCAAACCAAGCACCGCGATCAGCCATTTGCAGTATCTCAGGCGAGAGTCCAAATTCAGTATCATCCGGCGAGAACTCTGAGACAAGATCGCTGACTAAGTCACTCCCGTCAAAGCTCGTGGCATGCGAAATACAACTTGCTCCAGAGAGTATCGCCTCGGTGAAATGACGTTCATCACGTCCCATCGGTGTACAGATACCAATGCCAGTAATAACAACTGCATGAGAAGAAGAGTGTTCAATAGACATAAATAAAATGCATTTTCTAACGTTTAAAACCACCATCGACTTTGATCGTTGTACCCCGTACGTAGCCCGGACGTAGCAGGAACGAAACTGCTTCGGCGACCTCTCCGGGTTGTCCCATCCGATTTGTCGCAGTTCCCTTCAAGATATGTGCGTACATGTCCGAACTGAGTTCACTCACCATGTCTGTTTCAATAAAACCAGGTGCGACAGCATTGACTTGCAACCCCTGCGACGCATATTTACGATTCAACAAATGCGTAAAACCAATCAAGCCACCTTTGCTCGTGGCATAAGCGACCTGACCTTCTTTACCAACAATACCCGCCAGTGAGGCGATGTTGACGATCATTGGTGTTGGACTTTTTAATAAGAAAGGTAAGGCTGCTGCCGTTAAACGCATTGTGCCAATGAGGTTTGTGTTGAGCACACGTTCATACCGCGCTGATTCCATCGACAAAAATGAACCATCATCAGTCATGCCAGCATTATTGACTAAGGCATCGAGACGTCCACAAGCGTCGACGACTTGTGCAGGAAGACGCTGGGCTGACTCTTTATCGGAAAGATCAGATTGAAATAATTGAAAAACATATCCGCGGCTTTTCCAGCGCTCTTTACATTTTTTTGCTGCACTTATATCACCACGAAAGCTGACCGCAATTTGCCACCCTTGTGCAGCGAGATGCTCTGCAACACTCAGGCCAATGCCACGTGTTCCTCCAGTAATCAGGACTGTTTGCTTCATATTTACCTAGATATTAAATTCGGCCATTCCAATGCCGATTGGCAGTACCATCCCTGCGATCGGCAGATTTGGTACTTCACTAAGAGTGCAGATTGTAGTGGCGATATCGTTCACAGCAATAGGTTTAAATTTGAGCGCAAATGCCTTTAAACCGTCACGAGCGTCTTTCCATTCGCTCATTGGTAGCTGCTCAGAATATGCCTGAATAGAGATAGCGTTGATCTTTACACCCAACCTTGCCACCTCTTTGGCGACGCTTTTTATCGCTGCAATTCGCGCTTTTGACGCAATCGAAGAAACAGGAATAGGTACATAATAACCAGCGCTATCTTCCTGTATCACCACCCAGATAATGCCGCGTCCAGCGCGTGCCAGAAGTAGAGAAAATGCTTGCAATTCGCGTAAGAACCGAGGTAAATCGTCGCTCAACTGACTGATCAGTTCCTCAATAGATCCGTCATTGTTAAGTAAGCTAAGTTCATCTTTTAGTTGGAGATTAAAGACGATACAATCCGGTGTAGCGCGCGTAGCAAACCAATCTTCAAGCTTTTCAACAGGGTCTTGCGCGACAACAAGTTCACTTCCTGGTATCGCCAACTCTGATTGATTTGCAGTACGTGTATGCAGTAAGACTTCGTGTCCGACTTCAGAAAAATTGTCCGCTAATGCCATACCCAAATGGCTATCGGCATCCATAATCATCGCTCTCATTTCTGCCCCCCCTGAAGGAGACCGATCGCATAGAGCCAAGACGCAGATTCAAGCGCCATCATACCCACCCGTGTCACACCCGGAACGATGAGGCCTCTTGTCAATGCCACATCGAGAGCACGAAAAATGGCCGCCGCAGGCGCGTTACCTGTTTCATTTCCGATATAAAACTGTTTAGCATCTAAAGGATGCTGCTGGTTAAGCTCCATCAGTGCACCGTTCGCCTGTGGAACGATGAGTAGGTCAATGTTATCGACAGAACCTATATGCGATAAAAATTCATGCCGCATTACTTCAACAACATGGGGAAGTGCCACCTTCATGGAGCGATGATCGTGCACGGGGGTTCCGTGCTTAAGATTAAAACCAGTCTTCAAACCAGTGAAGCGGGATGTGACATTCAAAAAATCGATGTCTAGACCAACTAAGCCGCTTTTACGATCTGACTGCCGTTGAAGAATCATCGCTCCCGCACCGTCGCCAAACACTGCGGCATTCATGACTTGCTCCGTCTGCGGATCTTCCTCGTGTAATAGGCGACTATAAAATTTATCAGAAACGAAATCTGCACCGCACACCAGCACACACTCGCATTGTCCTGCTTGAAGCATCGCTTGTGCGACTTTTAATCCTTGCATGCTGGCTGCGCAACCACCACGAATATCAAGAATTTGGCACTGCTCGATGCCCAACCTTTTCTGGAGTTCAAATGGAAACGGTGGTAGTTCATGATCCGGTGTTGATGTCGCCGTAATGATAAGATCAACGCTAGCGACGTCAAGTTCAGCACGGCGCAACGCTGCTTCGCTTGCACGCGCGGCCATTTCTAAGCAATTTAGACCTTCTTCTATAGGTAGTCCAGTTTCTGGAGATACTGCGAAATAGCGACTATCAATGCCAAAAAAGCGCATCATCGTGCTTACCGGAATATTCAAAATTTCTTCGAGACGCGCATTGGTAATAGGCTCGCCAGGAGAATAGGAGCCTAGCCCGACAACGCTGATTGGTATCAAATTCTGAATAGTCATCGACGGCTCCACGTCAACATGTCCGTTTTGTTTTCTCTCATAGTTATGCAAATTCATGATTGCTTTGTTGCAGTCTGATCATGATGTAATTGGTCAATCGGCCCAATGATATGCACGTCTCTTCAATAAATTTTTTGTTAATTTCTTCAAACTTAAAGCCAAATTTTCTTTCTATACCAACCAATAAATCTAAAACATCAACGGAGTCCAAACCTAATTCACTTTCGTCCAGCAACAATGCATCGTCTGATATTTTTTCTAACGTCAGGCCCATTTCAGCGAGTTCGAGACGATCAAGTAAAAGGTCTTGCTTGACGTATTGAAGAATGCTTTCTTTTGTCCATCGTGTATTTATCATTTGATTTTCCTTCAGGTTAAATTAATCGGCATTAGACATCTGATGCAGTACTATTTCGGCGCGTGAACAACGTGTTTCTCCCACATAGACTGCGCATTTGAAATGATCTATATGTGACGCTTTAAGATTTACGGTAAGCTCTCCCGGTATCCGGCGTGCTTCGATACGAATCTCATCACCAGGACGAACCTGGCGATTAAAATTAGCTGTATGAATTTGAGACAAATAACCTTGCTTCATCTGACCTGCTTCGTAGTTCATCCATAATCGACAAAGCTGTGCCATTGCCTCTAATAGCAAGACGCCAGGTACTATTGGCTCATCAGGAAAATGACCAGAAAAATATTTTTCACTCGCATCGAAATAACGATAGCCAATTATTTTTTCGCCATTAGGTGCTAAGGTGGCGCGGTCAACAAATAGAAAAGGTTTTTCTTGACGCAGATAACTATCTACAAAAATCGTTTTATTCATTTTTTCATCTCAAACTTCAACATAAACACGTAATTTACCTTGCGCTACTAATTGACTATCACAAGTCGCTGCGATGCCTAGCGTGTAGAAAGGGTGACTTATTTGTAAGAGGTTTGCCTGCAAACGAAATGGTGCCGAAGATAAAGGTGGCGTAAAACGCATCTCTTCGAAACCAACAACGTAACCACGACGTGTAGGCAGTTGTGACATCACCAAAAAACTGCAGGTCTGTGCCAGCGCCTCAAGTACCGCATAGGTCGACAAAACATCTGGAGACAGAAAGTTATCCTTATTACATCTAGACATCCATGCGACGATACTCCCTTGTTTTTGATCAAAACTCTCTACGTAATCAACAAAACGAAATGGTGGTTTTTGCTTCAGTGCCGCAACATCTGGCACCAACGGCGATAATTGAATAGGGTGACTCATTATTTTTATCAGTTATGAACATTAGATATGAACATCTGTCATTTCACGCTTAGAAATAACGAGATTGATAGGCGTCAAGGGGTGATCTCCATGAATAAACTGGCGCTGCAATATGCTGGTCGTCAGCATCATCAGTACTGACTGACTATCTGCGTTAGACAATTGTTCGGATGGTGTTTTCCTATAACGTTCAAGTGCTAATGCGGCATAATCAGAATCGAGCCAGTCTAAATCCGTCAAGGAATCAACATTCAGATACTCATCGATAAGTTGCTTGCCACTTTTTGATTTAACAAATTGAATGTCGGGAGACAAATAAGATTGTTTTGCTCTGGCAATGATGGTGTCGGGGAGATGTTCTCGGTAGGCGTCCCGCAAAATATATTTTTCCTGTAACTCACTCGTTAAACACCAATCATCTGGAAGTGAGAGCGCAAAATCAACGACATCGTTATCCAAAAAAGGAGAGCGATTTTCAATACCATGCGCAGCAAACATCCGATCCCCCTGCGAAGAGAGCAAATACCCTGAAAGGAGCAACCGATACTCTATCTGACGTGCACGCTGGTTCGGATCCAATCCTATTAACGTAGGCTGAGTTTGTTGCCACCGATCGTAATATTCATCGAGTGTCATCGGTCTACGAAGTAAACGAGTCGACAGCCGATTATTACTAAAACGAAGTAGATGTGAAAACAAAGGATGTCCGGCTCTATCATGTCGTTGCACGCTAAGACGAACCCTCGCCAGATCAGTCACACCCCATTTTTGATAAAGAGAATACAAGTGCTGAAAGCTATCCGCTGAGGGATTTAAACGAAGCTTTACCTCCTTAAAGAGGTCATATCCAAGAAATGCTTCATCGGCACCTTCGCCAGTTAATACTGCAGATATGCCAGCCTGCTTCACTGCTTTCCCCAGAAGCCACATGGGCACTGGTGCAGTACAATGAAGGGGCGTTTCGGCATGCCAGACTGCTTGGGGCAACGCTTGTGCAATTGTCTGTTCATTGACGCAAAGACTTTGATGGGACAAACCGCAGTGCTCGGCCATCAACCTCTGCATCGAAGACTCATCAAAACGCGCCTCTTCAAATCCAACCGAAAATGCAATCTTGGCCCCATCAGACTTTGTCACTGTTTCGGCAGCGACGATTCCAGAGTCAAGTCCACCACTCAATAGCAAACCTAAGCCTTTATCTGTTCGATGTCGTAGCTGCGTCGCTTGCCCCAGAATCTGACGCAACTCTGCGCAAGCATCCGCGTAAGTACCCTGATAGGTTTTCTCAGCAATCGGTAGGCGAGCAAACTGGCGAAAAGAGACCTCGTCATTTTTCCATTCTAAAACTGTACCCGGCTGCAATTCCTGCACATCCTTAAATACAGTCTCACCACCAATCAGAGCACCTGCGAAAAATGTTTCAGACAAGCCGAGGGGATTAAACTGAAATCGAAAACCCTGTAAGCCAAGAAATGACTTTACTTCCGAAGCGAAGCTCAACCTATCTCGCTGACGAACGTAAAAAAGAGGACGCTTCCCATAACGGTCACGTGCCAGTAAAAGGCGACTCTCTAAACGATCATAGAAAGCAAGTGCAAAAGCACCATTAAAGCGCCGCAGGGCATCCGTTCCCCAGGTGATCAATGATTTGAGTACTACTTCTGTATCACAATCACTTTCAAAGTGATTGTGAAAAGTAGTGAGCTCATGACGAAGGCTACGGTAGTTATAAACCTCGCCGTTATATACCAACCAATAGCGACCTGTTAAATCGCTGTAGGGCTGACGACCATTTTTTTGATCCATCATCGCCAAACGACTGTGCCCTAAAGCACAACATGTATCGTAAGCAACGTCGATACCATCAGGGCCGCGATGTGCTAGATGACGCACCATGGATTCTACTTGCTGAATCAACTGGGCGCGTTCACCAGAAGTTTGAATCAATCCTGCCAAACCGCACATATCGTCCCTTACGCATAAAAACAAACTACCAACGTTGCTATTGCCGGTAGGAATTATAGGCGTTAAGAAACTTACCAAGTCGCTATGTAACTTTTTCTTTCGTACTTTATCTTTTAATTACAATTTTGTGACATCAATACATCAAACAAAAAAATACAGAACGGCATGAGGCAATCTTAACCATGTTGGCTTTCATGCGTATTAGGCCTAATGCTCTCACACACACACATTGAGATCATAGATCAGAAAAATTTCTACTTAGCTTCAATAGCCTTAGCCAAAAATCGAATTGACTCTGCATTACCGATGCGCAGTCCTCTATTTTCTGCGGGGGTGTAGCTGCATGATTTGGCGATGCGAAGTGCTTCTGTATTGAGATCTTCTTTATCACTCTCCCACTGAACTTTGGCATCAACGACTTTGCCCTTGTCAGAGATATACACACCAACGACGAGACCAGAACCATATTCTTTGGGATCTGCAATGCGAAGTGTTTCTGAAGGTTGGCAGCTACTAACATCGAGCAGCCCTGGACTGATATAGCCCGGGTCGAACATCCACTTATAGCGAACTAAACGCGCACTTGGGATCCAGTTTCCGGGAGGGAGTACCTGGCAACCAACAATTGCATGCATAACGGTCATATCGAGCATTTTCCAACCGCTACTTCTGAGCAATTCAAACGAATCAATTTTGCCGTTTTTATCGATCATCAATTTCAAGATGGTGTCACCGTGTAATCCAAAGCGTTTAGCCGGCTCTGGATAGTCTGGTACTGCACAAGTTTTTTTGATGTCGAAAGTAACGTCGTTCTTTTTTGGGGAATCCGTTCCATTGTCGCCAGCTCCTGAAGAATCAACCACGGCAGAAGCGGGAGATGATTTAAGCACCTCTTGCGCACTAACTGGCTGTACGAGGGTCGGGGCAATAATGAGACAAAAGGCTGATCGCAAAAGCAGCGAATGGATTCGCTTATGCATATAAACAAGAGGTGAGCGTATGTAAAACAGTTGTTTTTTCATTGCAGGTCATTCCAAGACAAATAATCAAAATGAAACAGATAAAAATAATAACTTAAAAAGATAAATTAACATCTTTTTAAGTTTGCAATTAAGAAATATTCTATCGCCGTGTGACTTTTTGGTGGCTTGTCACATGCGTGTCATTCTTTCGCCTTTTACCTAGATAGGATGATTTGCTGGCACAATATTGGATGTTTGTTTTGCAAGCGAGTCCATAGTTACGGTAACCTTGACATAAATGCAGCTACTCATGCGCTTGTCGCTTTTGATTTGACGTCGCCAAGCAGATCAAAGCACTAAGTGAGTGATAGCTGAGCAGCGCCTATCAATTCTTCTGCCAGAACGGCGGGAATCGTTTTTCCCAATCTGAAAGTCAGTATGTTAAAAATTAAATTATCCTTGTTGAGCCTCGCATTGGCGCCATTGTTTGCCTCGGCACAAGTTACGCAGATAGCCCCCGCGGCTCCGAATGCGCCATTAAGCAATGCGCAGGAAACCATGCCTTCATTGATGAAGTTCAGTCTGGAATCCGTGAAGATGCCAGGGAATGAAAAAATGGGACTGTTGGGCGGTAACTATTTACTCGAACTCAGCCAAGATGTGTTCGTCGGTCCAGCGGTATATGGCTCAGTCAGCGGTAAACGTGGTGGATTATTTGTTGGTGGTATTGAGGCGACATGGCGTAAGCGCTTGGCGTCTTCCCTCACCATTGAACCTGGTATTTATGTCGGTGGTGGCGGCGGTGGCAGTGCGGGAGTTGGTGGCGGGCTGATGGTGCGTCCACACGTTGACCTGCTGTGGCACACCAAGGGTTCTGCATATGGGCTGTCGGTATCTGAAGTGCGTTTTCCGAATGGACATATCAACAGTAACCAGATTGGTCTGGTGGCTAGTTTTGATGAAGACTTCACCTTTACGCAACCAGGTCTGGGTGGGAAATCGTTATTGAGTTCACAGCGTGGCGGTGTGGGGTTTGATCGCATTATGCTCAATGTTGGCAACTATAACCCACGTTCAAGCTCGGTCAAACTTGATGGAACAGCACCTGGCAACATCGGTTATGCTGGCTTCCGCGCTGATCAATTTTTAAACGAAAACGTCTTCTGGGGCCTGGAAGCGGGGGCCTTTGCCCGTGGCACTTCTGATGGCTATGCCGAAGTACTAGGTGCTGTTGGCGTTGAGTATCCAGTGCTCTCTGATAAGCTCAAGGTTGGCGCGGTCGCAGCGCTAGGTACTGGCGGCGGCGGCCGTATTGACGTCGGTGGTGGCGCGCTGGTCAAGGGTGGCGTGTATGCGCATTGGCAAGTCACCAAGTATATCTTTGTCGGTCTGGAAGCGGGCATGGCTGACTCACCAAATGGTAATTTCAAATCACGTTATGAATTATTGCAAGTCGGCTTACAACTCGATAGCGCAAATCGTTCTTCATCAGGCAGCAATATCCGCTCTATCCGTGATGCCGAATGGGCATTGGACGGCGCTGATTACCTGAATGCTGCACGTAAAGGCGGAGCAAAGCAAAGTCTGCAAACCATCGGCTTTGTGATGAATCGTGATATTTCTGATTCCGTGTATTTGTCCGGACAAGCGCACAGTGCACTCAAAGGTAATGCGGGTGGTTTTTCTATTGGTCTGGTGGGATTGGGTCTACGCTCACCAGAAATCACTCATGGGATTTCATTTGGCGTTGAAGGTCTAGTTGGTGCCGCAGGCGGTGGCGGTGTTGATTCTCAAGGTGGTGCTATCGTACAAGCGATTCCCTATGCGAATGTCGCTCTGGGCAAACACGTTGCACTGCGCATCGGTGTTGGTCGCGTCCATTCTTTGAAGGGTGAATTTAATTCTACTGTCGCGAACGTCGCCTTGGCCGTACCATTTGGCTTGCCTGGTCGTTAATCTCAGTAGTCATCCTCAAGCGGATGCTGCAGCGTTGGCAGCATCCGTTATCAACAGTCTTTTCTACCGTCTCACGACGCCCGCCTGTCTTCTCTGCTCTTCTCTTTTGCAAATCGCTATCAGGTTATGCGTCATTACATTGTTGAAATCACCTTACTGAAATCACGTCGCTGAAATGATGTCTCCAAATTGAGCTATGTTAAACTGACGTTCTTAGTTTCAGATATATTAACTCTGGCTTTACCGGATCTAGATACAGATAAAAATGACAACAGCAACCGAAATTAATCAGCTTTTTCCGCGCCCACTATGGCAATGGTTTGAACAAATTTGCGCGATTCCTCATCCTTCAGGACACGAATCGGCACTCAGTGCGTTTATTCAGAACTGGGCCAAAGAGCGTCACCTGCCAGTGGTCGTTGATCACGTAGGTAATCTTATTATTCGCAAACCAGCAACACCTGGGATGGAAGACCGCAAAATCGTGGTCATTCAGGCGCATCTGGATATGGTTCCACAAAAAAACGCCGACAAAGTCCACGACTTCGTGACTGATCCGATTGATCCATGGATCGACGGCGACTGGGTCAAAGCCACCGGTACCACGCTGGGTTCTGATAATGGTATTGGAATGGCGTCTGCACTCGCTATTTTAGGCTCAGATGAGATTAAGCATGGCCAGCTCGAAGTGTTGCTGACTGTGGACGAAGAAGCAGGAATGACTGGTGCTTTTGGTTTGCAAGCGGGCATGCTGAACGCGGAAATTCTGATCAACACCGACTCAGAACAAGAAGGTGAAATCTACATGGGTTGCGCTGGTGGGGTTGATGCTGAAATGACCGTACCTATTCAATGGCAACCGGCGAATCAACAACATCTGACCATGACGTTGAGCATGTCAGGACTTAAAGGTGGTCACTCAGGCGTCAATATTCATCTGGGACGCGGCAATGCCAATAAACTCATCGCCCGCTTCCTGGCAGGTCACGCGACAGAATTGCAGCTTGCGTTGAGTGAATTCAACGGCGGTTCTTTGCGTAATGCGATCCCCCGCGAGGCACACTGCACGTTCACGATCCCTGCTGATCAAGTTGATTTGCTCAAGCAACGTGTTGCCCAATACCAAGGCATGTTACAAGCAGAATTATCCGCGACTGAACCAGCACTAAAACTGACGCTCACCGATGCACCAGCAGCGACGCAGACCATGGTAAGTCACACCCAGAAACAACTCATCAATGTGCTTAACACCTGCCCAAATGGCGTTATCCGCATGAGTGATGCCATTGTCGGTGTCACCGAAAGTTCATTGAATGTTGGCGTAGTCACAACCAAAGCAGACAGCGTGAGTGTCTTATGCCTGATCCGTTCACTAATCGACAGTGGACGTGAAAATATCGAAAGCACGCTGCAATCCTTGAGCGACCTAGCCGGTGCAAGTATCGCTTTCTCTGGTTGCTATCCAGGCTGGAAACCAGACACCAGCTCTCCTGTGATGGCGATCGTCAAAGCAACGTATGAGAGCATCTATCACAAAGAGCCTGAGATCATGGTGATCCATGCAGGTCTGGAATGCGGTCTGTTCAAAAAGCATTACCCACATCTGGATATGGTCTCGATTGGACCGACGATCCGCTTCCCGCATGGTCCGGATGAGATGGTCAATATCACGACGGTAGGTCAATACTGGACACTGTTGTTAGCTGTGTTAGAGCGGATTCCTGCTAAAGCATAATCAGCACGGCACATCATCGCTCACAAATAAAAAAGGGAGTCGCTT
>Ga0209913_1000322_pt1 | contig 44245 bp, 35 predicted proteins | sample PersoiDNA2013203_FD_185805 | JGI IMG/M metagenome (GOLD analysis project Ga0209913, IMG submission 185805) | Permafrost soil microbial communities from the Arctic, to analyse light accelerated degradation of dissolved organic matter (DOM) -... | ecosystem: Environmental > Terrestrial > Soil >...
CTGTCGTACTACGTCGCCGTGCTCAAGGGCACCGACGTTGACCAGCCGCGCAACCTGGCGAAGTCGGTGACGGTGGAGTAATACGGCAAGCGCCTGGAGGCCCGCTGGCTTCTAACAATATAGTTTGACAAAAAACAATAAAGATTGACATATAACAACATAGATTGACACAAGGCCGAAACCCCCGTACTTATGGGGGTTTCCATTTCTGGGCTGAGCCATCGGTCTAGATTCTCCGCTTCGTTTCGCTCCGGGAGTAGGCTAAAGGCGTTGTACCATCGACAGACGGTGGACAATTTTTTCCTATAACTATTTTTCAGGGCGAGGAGAGGCGGTCCCGGCGGACGAAGGAGGTAGCATTGCGCGGTCGTAGGTTTTCGTCTGAGACAGACATTCAGCGGCATATTACGAATGGATTCGGTAGCGGAGCGGGTGCCAGTTATCTGCCGTGGCTGCGCGTCCAGGATGTGCCTTCCAGAGGACGCTCCCACAAGATCCAAGGTGTGAAGGTTGATCGCCTCCATCACCTCTTTTCTGACCTAGAACGCGCCTATTTTTTGGTATGTGAATTTTCGGAAAATGTCGTGGATATACGCGAGCAGTTTCCATTGCTGCCGCGAGAAAGTGCTCAAGCAGTCGCTAGCTCTATTGGAGTACGGTACCCCAAGTATCCGAAGACAGTACTTCCTTACGTAATGACCACGGATTTTTTATTAACAATAAAAAAGCCCGATGGCAGCTTTAAATCCGTAGCCCGCACAATCAAATACCGCAGTGACCTCGAAGGCAAACAAGCCAGGAGAACGTTGGAAAAATTTGAGATCGAAAAGCGTTTCTGGGCTGGTCAACACGTTAATTGGGCCATTGTCACTGAAGAAATGTTCAGTCCTGATTTGATCAAGAATTTAGGCTTGCTCAGAAAGTTCGCTCAGCTGCCGCGCGCCTTGGCAGAGCCCTCATTACATTCAGATTTTCTGGAGCACTTAGCGAGCTGCCGTCCGTACCCGTGGAGTACTGCTGAAAGTCTGCGAAAGATCGCCGCTCGTTTATTTATCTCCTATCAAGATTCTCGGGCCTTATATCATCACCTGATATGGGTCAAGTCGATCAAGGTAGATTTGGTTGGTACTCCCATTCAGATGACTGCACCACTACCAACCTTTGAAATCATCGAAAACCCAATAAAAATTTCACGGGCGGCGGAGGGCTTATCGTGAAAGTTCAAGTCAATGATTGTTTTGAACCGCTCACCGAGTTTTCCGTTGTACCGGGAATCGTGAGGGTCTTGTATCTCAACGAGCGAAACGATGCGGTGGTTTTGATCCAATTAAAGGACCCGCCCCGCCAACCCATTGCTTTGGGCTTGGAAGAGCTTCGCGGATCCGTCATAGCAGGTGATACGAAGCCAGCCAAGATTGTTACGCCTGATTTTCTCTTAGTACTAGAGGATGACCTGGATGAGAAAAAGAAGCGGGAAAGGGATGACAAGTGGAACATTATTGCCCCCTTGATCGATTCGGGTTATCCAGGTCAGATATTTGCTTCCGGTGAGATGGGACGAATGGTGAGCGCTAGAGCTGTTGAGCTTGGCATGCAGCGCAAGAGTATCTATCGATTTCTGTACCGTTACTGGATCAATGGCCAGGTTCGAAATGCGCTCTTGAAAAACTACGTGGGCGTCGGTGTTCCTGAGCGCAAGTATGATCCGGCAAAACCCCCGGGCAGGAAACCAAAATACCAAGGTATTGCCGTTTCGCCGACCAAGGTTATCGACGCCGTGGATAAGCGCTGTATCCGTATCGGTTACTCGTTATTCGTGGGGGATAAGACTTCTACCATAACCAGCGCCTATATCGAGATGCTTAGGAGGTTCTACACCGCGAAAGACCTGTCGAAAAATCCAGAGTCGGGTGGTCGCCTCCTACCTGATTCGGAAATTCCTTCCTTCAGGCAGTTCGATTATTGGGGAAAGAAATATTTCGACGAGGTTGAAACTGAACGCGGGCGTAAGGGAATGCGAAAGTGGTTAAAAGACTGCCGTCCCCTTTCTGGAACCGTGCGTGACTGGCTTCGCGGCCCCTGCCATCAGTTTGAGATCGATGCCACCATTGCTGACATTTATCTTGTGAACGGCTACTCCAGGCGGATGCTCATTGGACGGCCGGTGGTGTACGTCGTCATTGATAGCTTCTCCGGTATGATCGTTGGTCTCTACATCGGGCTGGAAGGGCCGAGCTGGAACGGAGCCAGGCAAGCGCTGTTCAACGCTTTCACTTCCAAGGTTCAGTTTTGCGCTACCAACGGGGTCACAATCGATCCCGAGGAATGGGCCTGTCACCACCTCCCACATCACATCTACGCTGATCGAGGCGAGATGTTGGGGAAAGCAGCTGAAGGTCTTGCCACTGGCTTGAATATCGAGCTGGGAATCGCTCCGCCTTACCGGCCGGACTGGAAGTCCATGGTAGAGAGCCGGTTCGGTATCCTGAACGATCTGACGGGCATCAGGTGGCTTCCAGGTGGTGTAGCGGCTAGAGAGAAGGAGCGTGGCGAGCGAGATTACCGACTCGACGCGACGTTGAGCATGAAAGAGTTCACTAAGATCATCATCCAGTGTGTCCTTCACTATAACCGCTTCAACCGGCAGCCGGACAGGCTCACTCAAGAGATGATGAACGACGGTGTCGATCCGACGCCGGTAGGTATTTGGACTTGGGCGATGGAAAATGGCCACGTCGAACCAAACAATCATCCCGACGAACTGGTCTATCTCCATTTGCTTCCGCGCGAGCAAGCAACGGTGCAAAAGGGTGGTGTGTTATTCCGAGGGATGCACTATGTCTGTGAAGTAGCGATCGAGAACAACTGGTTTGCGAAAGCCCGTAGCCGCGGTGTTTGGTCTATAGAGTGTTGGTATGACCCAAATTCCTCAGCACATATTTGGATCCGGGGAGACAACAAACAGTTCATCCGTTGCGATTTGCGTAAGTCTGATAGCAAGTATGCTGATTATCGATCCGATGAAATTTTCGACCTGCTCGAAGCTTATCGCCAGGCTCCACCGGCTCATAAACGTGCTGAGTTGGAGAGTCGGATTTCGCTTCTAGAGGAGGTTAATCAAATCGTCAGTGGTGCGATGGCTGAGCGAAAGGAAGAGCCTGCCCCTGCGACCAAAGCCGAGATGATTGGAAATATTCGTGAGAACCGCGCTGTTGAACGCCTCAAGGAGCGGGAGACCGCCCATGTGCCAGAGGGCGTGAGGATTGACCCACCCAGGCAGAAGGCAGAGGCCGCTCCAGAGCGCTCGGAGAACTTTGCCGGCCCTCGTAGCGCTCAGGTCATCGATATGCTCAAACGACTCCGCCCAGGACAAAACAAATGAAAGGCGCCCAAGTTTTCGCAAGCTACGCCAAGCAGGCGATCTCGGATTACGCGGGTAATCCGCTCATCGAAGCGCTGCCACCTATCTTCTCAGAAGAGGTGGCAGGCCAACTGATCTCCAATTTTCCCCGCCGTGTTGATCCAGAAGAGCTCACCCTTGACCGATCGACTCGGATCCACTGTATCGATCGGTTGAGGACGGTGGTTCAGCCTCTGTTGGTCCACATTGATCTGGAGTCCGTATTTTCATTGCTAGTCCGACGAGGGTACGTCGGACGCAACCCGACTTCTCCAGACACTGTCAGACATCTACACTCGCTTTCGGGTGCACAGCGCTACCACGATGGATTCAAGTCCACTGCCGAAACGTTCAGTCTGGTTGGCCTTAGTGGTATTGGGAAGTCCACCGCCCTCGAAGCCATTTTGAGTCTCTATCCTCAAACGATCCGGCACGAGCGTTATGAAGGAAAGCAGTTCGTTCATACCCAGATCACCTGGCTCAAGCTTGACTGCCCCCGAGATGGGTCGTTGGCAGGCTTCTGTCAGCAATTCTTTTATGCTGTCGGGCGAGCGTTAGGTGATGAGGATTACTACAAGCGGTATCGGGCTCGGAACATCAATGACTCGTTGCAACAAATGGAGCAGGTTGCGAGTACATTTTTTATCGGAGCTCTGCTGATCGACGAACTTCAGAACCTGCACCTGGCCAAAACTGGGGGCAAGGACAACATGCTGAATTTCTTCCTCCATCTAGTTAACAACATCGGCATTCCCGTGGTGTTCATCGGGACAAATTCCATGATCAGCCTATTTTCGGACGTCATGCGTAACGCACGGCGTTGCTGCGGCGTCGGGGTTCTCGAATTTAAACGCTTTGAGAAGGACGATGACGAGTGGCGAATGCTCGTTGAAAACCTCTGGAGCTATCAGTGGTTCCAGCAGTCGGTCGAACTGACCGAAGAAGTGTTTGATGCGCTGTATGAGCATACACAAGGCGTCACCGACTTTTTGGTGAAGCTTTTAGTACTCAGTCAAAGATATGCGATCCAAAGTGGTTCGGAATGCGTTACCGCTGAGACAATCGCGTTGGTGAGTAACACCAAGATGCAGATATTGAAGCCAGCTTTGTCCGCCCTGCGAAGCCGAGATCCGAAACGGATGCAGCAGTTTGACGATTTGCTTCCGATTGAAGACCGATTAAGCGACATGATGACGTTCGATGATTTGGCTAGGCCGGAGCGACTGGCGTTGCTGCGCAGTGTCATCAGTACCAGCGACAATAGTGCCCCCAAGCCTAATATGGCGTCCGTTAACCCGGTCAAATCGCAGCCGCCGGCGGCGGTGGCAGTTGAGAAGTCAGAGGCACAGGTGTTAAGTGAAAGTGAAGACTCCATTGAGGCGTTGAAGAGCGCCGGTTGGATTAACAGTGATTTATTTGAGTTTTCTCCGTTGTATCGGAAGGGGTGAATAAAAGGTGACGAAATGGGGCTCAAATTCCATTTCTTTCCGGCCGTGTTTCACGATGAGACGCTTCACAGCGTCCTTTCAAGATACGCCCGGCTCTGTGGCGTACGTAGCTGCGGAGCCGTTTTCAATGGAGCGCAGTCCGCAAACTTCTTCTCGCAGAACGTGGCTTTTCCGTGTCGACTAGCAGAGCTTGCCGAGGCGCTGCCGTGTGGCACAGGCCTATCGCTAGCGGAGCTTATAAAGCGCCATACGCTGCTGCCCTACTACGAACCTTTTTTGACCCAGCAACAGGTGGACGACGCCAATACCTTGATGGCGGGAAACGGCGAGGGGTTGATGCTAAGGTTGGGGTTGATTGCGAGTCGACTCGAGTTCGCTTCGAGAGTGCGCTTTTGCTTCAACTGTATCGACCAAGATATTGCCTGTGTGGGAGCAGCGTACTGGCACCGTGTGCATCAGCTTCCAGGCGTTTTGATATGTCCCCACCATGGGACCCTGCTGAGGTTCCTTGACTACCGCTGGTTGAGCCGAAATTCTCGACGAATGCACTTACCGGACGACGAAGACGTTCAGTCTCACTCCATTTCGTTAGACATCCCTCAAGATCTACACCATGCACTGCGCGAAATAGCGCAGTGTTCATTGCAGGTACTTGAGAGAGATGCTGCTCCACTATGTCCACATGCGATTCGCTCGGTGCTTTTGGATAGTGCTATCGCCTTGGACCTGGCTTCCGGCTCTGGTCGGCTGCATTTAGGCAGATTGGCGCAGTACATGTCTGCGTTCTTTGAGGCTCTCCCCTCCTCAGGGGAGTACTCGATACTGAGCAAATCGTCTGCGGATTTACCGGCGGCCTGGGTCGTGAAGCTTTTGCGTAAGCCGAGGTGCACCCATCATCCGCTGAAATTCATCCTGCTGGCCTGCGCGCTGAAGGTCGACATGGGAAGGATGTTGCGGCAGAACAGGCCCATTACCGAGCCGCTTAACCGAACAGGCAATAACGAAACTACTAGGGGACGTGCGGCCAACGGACCTCAAATCCATCGGTCAAGCGCCAATGAGTATATGAGTGAGGCATCAGAAGCGATCTGGACGCGGGCACTCTCGGGAGCTGACGCGAAGACCATAGCGTCAGAAACGCGGAACTCGGTTGCGTGCGTTTACAGAACGATACGCGCGATTTCGGATGGACCAAGCCGATGGAAAGAGGCGAGGCTTTCGAAACAGCTGGGTGATAGGAGAAATCGATTTGAGGGTGATTACGGGGCTCGCCTCGCCCATGGGTGTCGAGATTATGAGTGGCTTCATCGAAACGATCGGCAATGGCTGTCCGAGCGTACACAAGAGCCAGGTAAAGCCCACAGACCGTGCGGTCAGCAGACAGAAAAATTCAAAGATCTCGACCTTACCCTTGCCCACGATGTTGTTCAATGTGCTGAAATTTTACGAACGCGTCCAGGTAAACCTGTCCTTATTTCACGGACAAAAATAGGCAGAGAACTTCATGCGTTATCTAGGTTTGAAAAGCAGCTCAACAAGCTGCCGCACTGTGCGGCTGCTCTGGCGGCCGAATGCGAAACCCTGGATGCATTCCATAGGAGGCGTTTGAGCTGGGCCGGGCGAAAGCTAAAACTTGAAGGCAAACCAGTTACTCAGTCATCGCTATATCGAACAGCGTGTATCAGAACATGCCACACAGGGTGACTGCACCCTGATCCACGTATGGATATTGCTCTGTAACGCCGCCACAAGCTGCCGTCAATGAGCAAGCAATGCGTAGATTCGGGGGGTGGAGTTTTGGTGAGGCGCGCACGGAACGTATTTATATGTGTTGTGTATTATATTGCGACCATAGCGTAAAAATGATTAGTTTTTTGTAACGTACTTGCTGGCTGTTTGCTACTGTAGAGCGTTGAAATTTAAAAAATCCTTACCCGGGTACAGGGTGGTATGTGATAAAAGTACGCCCTCCACAGGATTCGCGTCCTACCAGAACCCACGTTAGAAAGTCAGCTATTAATGTCCAGTATTCTGTTTTTTCCAATATCGATGCCAGACGAAACGCTGTTATCTCGTATCACGAGGTATCATTTTTTGTCCGGGAACAAAACCGAGGCAGAAACATTTTTTGATCTTTTTTGTGTTGCGCCATTCCAACTATCGATTATACCTAAGCAATTAGAAAATCTTGCGTCTCGATTGCCGGGAATTAAAGAAAGCAACTTGTCTGAGTTGCTTGAAATTAATACTACGTTTCCTGCCTATAAGCCGTTTATAGGATTGTCAAAAGAACCCTCTAAGGCGCTGGACAAAGTCTTGTCAGATGTTGCTCGAGTGCCTAGAAGAGAGGGAATTAGAAATAGCAGAGCCAAAATTTGTTTAGCCTGTGTGCAGGCCGACCTCATAGAGTCTGGTTATGCGTATTGGCACCGAGCTCATCATGTGCCGGGCGTTACAGCCTGCTGGCGACACGGTGAAGAGCTTCTTCAATCTTGCCCTAATTGTTCTCACCCATTCTATCGTAAGAACAGATTGTTACCTGATTTGACCGACGACTGTGTTTGTGGGTGGAACGCTGTTAAACCTGCGAACCGTTTACTAGCCTCAAATGAAGAGCGAGAGTATGCAGTTTTTGCAAATGACATTCTGCAATGCAATCTGCCATCGGTGGACTTTAAAGTTTTGGCTGCCTGTTATCGGCGTCAAGCAAAGAAGCGAGGGTTTAATAATGGAAGTTTGATTGGCACTGCTAAATTATTCAGCAGTATTTGTGATAAGTTCGGCGATGAAATTATTTCGAAAATTGACCTGGCCTACGCAGCTGGGATCCGACGTCAATGGATTAGACTATCGACAACAAGAGGTAAAATCGACATGCCGTTGGCGCGGCACCTTCTAATATCTCTCCATCTTTTTGGTAGTGCAGAACAATTTGAGAAATGCTTGGCAGAAGAGTCTCTACTCACGCGTTCGGTAAACCCGATGGTCCGTCTTAAAGAGAGAGCGTTGCCCGACAGTAAGAAAAAGCTTTATCGAGAAAAAATCTCAATGCTGCTTGAAGTCAAGCCAGGTATTGGTATGGACTACCTTTGGGTCAATGCTTATCAAGTAACACGTTGGCTCAACGAAAACGATAAAGACTGGTTGTGGGGTGAAATCACAAGGGACGGAAAACAGAAGAACAGTGTCGAGTCGGTGGTGAGTGATGAGGATGAGAAATACGCACAGATACTTAAATCGGGCGTGGAGAACTTATACCGCATCACTCAAAAACAAGTTCGAGCAAATATCGGTAATATGCTTTCACTTTTACCACGAAAAATAAGCAGGGAACGTGCGACACGTAAGTCGTTTCCGTTGGTGTCAGAACAACTTGAGCTTCACCTAGAATCTCTTTGGCATTTTCGATTAAGAAGATTGATATGGACGGTGTCGGAGATCGCGAGGCTAAAGTTACCCCCAAACAGTTCCAGCTTCAAATTATTGAGTACGGTTCCTCATCTGGCCTGCCAAGCCCTCATAAATCACTTCGAATGGGATCTGGCCAACATGGTAAAGGAAGGTATTGACGGTGAAATGATGCTTAGAAATGCCGGCGTCTCGCGGCAATGGGAAGGGCCACCAGGTTATGACATGCCCATGGGTGGCAATGCATACATGGAAATGGTCGCGTCAAACTCAAAGCTTTAGTCGATAGTTTACGGAATGGCACACTCCCCGATTTTACTGCCATTGGCACCTATCCAGAGGTGGGATTCAAGCACTAGCAATGGCATGACCTCGGTTATTGGCACAAGCCACTCCAGACAGCGACACCACCGATCGAAATTATAGTGTTCAGTGAGGCGAGGGCTACGTAGAGCTGTCGGTCTTGAGAACATGAGCCCGCGATCTGAGTCTTACGGGTGAATCAGACCATGGCGACGGGGGGCTAAGCATCAGCTTTCGGGGAGATGAGTCAAATTTTGCGTGCTGTTCATCGGCGTTAAGACCAGGCGCTTTACGGGCAGCTATGCTGACCTGAGTGATTGATTATTCGACTCGATTCTTGAAGTGGGTCGGAGGGACGAATGAATCTGGCGGGCCTAGTCGAACTGTTGTCCGGTGGCGAAAAACTACCTGGATGTGAGCTAGCTTATTCAGATGCCGTGGCTTTGGTCGGATTTTATTTTCCTGGACGCGTCTATTGCCTAGTCGCTGATTGGACAGTGCTTGATATTATGGTCTCTCCCCGTCAGTTAAAGGCCGTTGATAGAAGAGGAGTCACTCCTACTTTGGTCAACGCTTTATGTGTTATCCACGATAGCAAAGGGCGTTTCCCTCACGGCCATTGGGTAAGAACAGACGTTAGGGAAACTCTGAAAAAGACTTCCCAATCTGGTGAAATACCCGCCTGACACGAATTGAACGGTTGAGCCCCGATAAAACAGATGCCCTTCCCCGATGCCGAGTACGCCGGCAAACGTAAGCAGACCCGCCGCGAGCGTTTCCTGATCGAGATGGATCAGGTCGTGCCTTGGAAGGGTTTGATTACCTTAATCGAGCCGCATTATCCGAAGGGCGAAGGTGGTCGTCCGGCGTATCCGTTGATGACCATGTTGCGGGTTCATCTGATGCAAAACTGGTTCGGCTACAGAGGGTCGGCGATGGAAGAGGCACTGTACGAGACCACGATTCCGAGCCAGCTTTCCGAGCTGCATCTGGATCGGATTCCCGATGAAACCACGACTCTCAACTTCCGCCGCCTGTTGGGAAAACATGAACTGGCCGGCGGATTTTTGCAGGTCATCAACTACAACCTACCAGAGGGCAGATCTATCGTAAGCCTCCAGCCCAGCCACCTGTAATTCCCTACCTCAACTCGCCACGCTGTGCTCTCCAAAAAAGGAGCACACATGAAACCACCCACCACACTCACTGCCCGGCGCACATTCTGGGCTGAACATGTCCAGGCATGGCGCAGCAGTGGGCTCACGCAAGTCGCCTACTGTGAGCAGCATCAACTCAACACCAAGTCTTTTGGCTATTGGTTTCGAAGTCGCGAGTTGGGAAACGAGACGCTGACGCTGGTACCCATAGCTGTGCATGAACCTGCCCAAACAAGTGACTTGCTGCTACGCCACCCAAGCGGCTGGGAATTGGTATTGCCCCGCGCGGTGGAGCCGGCGTGGTTGGCTCACTTGTTTCAGGAGATGCTCTGATGCTGCTGCCGACACAGGTCTGTGTTGATACTTGAACCCATGGACATGCGCCTTGGCATTGATGGCCTTTCGGCACGTGCTCAACACGCGCTGGGGAACTCGCCGTGCGACGGCACCGCCTATGCCTTTCGTAATCGCCGAGGTAACCGCCTCAAACTTTTACAGTGGGATGGAACCGGCGTCTGGCTAAGCCAGCGACGTTTGCATGATGGTGCTTTTGTCTGGCCAGACAAAGGCAGCCTTTACACTGACCCAGGCTCAATGGCGCTGGCTGATCACCGGCGTTGACTGGCAGCGCTTGGAAGCTCGCCCCATGAGTCACTGGAAAGTGTAGAAAATAACCTTCATTACCGTTCGCGGATAACGATAGTGTTCACTTTTTCAGTAAAATCCACGGATGCCTATCGCCGACGAAATCGCCGCCCTGAACCTTGATCCCGCACTGCGGGAGCAGATCATGGCTGCGCTTCTACATAAGGCCGATGTCGATAAGTTACGTGCCCAGGCTCAACACGATGCCTTGAAAATCCAGGCTCTGACGCTTGAACTGGCGCACTACAAGCGCATCCGTTTCGGCGTCAAGAACGAAGCCCTGTCGCCTGAGCAGCGCGATCTGTTTCACGAAACCATGGTGGCCGACTGCGCCGCCATTGAGGCTGAAGTCGAGGTGCAGGTGCCTGAACTGCGGGCTCAGCGTCCGCGGGCCGGGCGTCAGGCACTGCCGGAGCATCTGCCGCGCATCGAACATCATCACGAACCCGAAGTGTGCACGTGCGGCCAGTGTGGTGGTGCCTTGGTGAAAATCGGTGAAGACATCACCGAGCAGCTCGATGTCGAACCTGCGAAGTTCTTCGTCCACCGCCATATTCGCAGCAAGTACGCCTGCCGCCCTTGCGAAAGTATTGTCTCAGCCGACGTTGCACCGGCTGTCATCGACGGTGGTATGGCGGCCTCCGGCTTGATTGCCTGGATCTTGATCAGCAAGTATCTCGATCATTTGCCGCTGTATCGGTTGGAGCAGATCGCCCAACGTGCCGGCGTCACGCTAGCCCGTTCAACCTTGTCGGAGTGGGTAGGCCGCTATGGTTTTGCCCTGCAACCCTTAGCCGATCGCTTGCGTGAGTTGCTGCATCAACGCTTGATTCTGCATGCCGATGAAACCCCGGTGCAGCAACTGGATCCCGGTAAGGGAAAAACCAAACGCGCCTATCTGTGGTGCTACCGCAGCAACGACCTGGATGAAGGGCCGGGCCTTACTGTGTTCGACTATCAACCCGGACGCAGCGGTGAACATGCGCGTGCGTTTCTGGAGGGCTGGAAAGGTCATCTGGTGGTCGACGACTATGCCGGTTACAAGGCGTTATTTGGTCTTGGCATCACGGAAGTCGGCTGCATGGCCCATGCGCGGCGCAAATTCTTCGAGTTGCATGTGAGCAATCAGAGTCCGGTGGCCGCAGAGGCATTGCGAAGGATCGCCGAGCTTTACGAGATTGAAGGGCGCGGCAGGAAACTCGACGCAGAACAGCGGCAACAACTGCGGGCTCAAGAAACAGGCCTCAAGTTGCAATCGCTGCACGACTGGTTGCAGTCGACTCGCCAAGGCGTGGCCAACGGCGCCAGCCTGGCCAAAGCCATGGATTACAGCCTCAAGCGCTGGCCGGCACTGTCGCGCTACGCACTGAGCGGTGACTTGCCCATTGATAATAATCCCGTCGAGAACGTCATACGGCCGATCGCTGTCGGTAAGAAAAATTGGTTGTTTACCGGGTCAGAGCGCACGGGTCGACGGGCGGCGGCGATCCAGAGTTTGCTGGCGACAGCCAAATTGAACGGTATCGAGCCGAGTGCGTGGTTGAAAGACACGCTGGAGAAGTTACCGACCTGGCCGAATAGCCTGCTGGATGAGTTGCTGCCGTTGAGATCAGCTGCCGAGTAAAGGTGGCTGGGCTGGAGGCTTACCCAGCTCAGGCCGAAAAAAAACTTAACGTCGTGTCCGGGATTAGTTGACCACTACATTTCTTACAGGACCTGACACCAGTGGTTACATAAAAGACCGTTGTAAAAAATCTGAATGTCGATGATTTCAACAGTGGATGCACAAGCCGATGTCAATAGAACCGTGCACTAATTGTCGTTGGACACCTCCATCACCAGTCGGGCGTCCAATCGCTTGTCGCGCTTCTCAAGGGTCAGCGATTGTAATGTGGCACCGCTCTGCTCGGTCTGGTCCAGCCATACCAAGATGGCCTGCGCATCGCCACTGAAAGTCATACGCACGCTATTGTCTGCGGTCTCGAACTGCTGCAATTCAAGGCCTGCGGCAATGAGTCTTTCACTGAGTTGAGCGGGCTGTGGTCGAGCGCTAGCGCGACTGTCGGGCGGCTGAGCGCGTTGGATATCCCAGGCTATCGCCAACTGTTGCTGGTACTGACGCTCAGCCACCTGTAGCCGCTGCCGAGCCGGCTGCCAGATCAGGCTAAAGGCCAGCACTATCAGCAAAAAGCCCCCCAAGCCACCTAACAGTCGTCGATCCCGAGGCGAGTGGCGATTCCATCGATCGGTCACCGCTGCAAGCCAAGGAGTGATGGTTCGCCTCATGATTTTTCCTCGAGCGTTAACACCGCCTGGACGCGGTTCAGTGCCTTGTGGGCACTGCCGAGCTTGATCGGCAAACCGCTTTGTTGTCCCCGTTCACGCAATTGGTCGAGTGCCGCAAAGCTGTTCGCAGTCAGTTGTAGCGTCCAACCCTCTCCAGCCCGAAATTCGATTCGCTGAACCTCAACATTACTGGCGCCAATCACCTGCTCGGTCAGTTGCACCAGACGAGCGATCTGTGTATGAGCAGTGATGGCGTGCTTGCTTTGCAAAGCCTTGAGTTGCGCCGACAAATCGACGATACGGGTCTGCTGCGGATACAGCGTCTGAAAGCGCTGCACGCTTTGGGAGTACAGTTGCTCGGCCTCGCGGTCAAAGAACTGACGACGGGCTTCGGTGAAACCCCAGCACAACAGAAAGAGTGTCATTCCAGCCAGCAAGGCCGTCCCCCACGGCCAGCGACGATGAGCTCGACGGAACTTGCCTTGCAGCAAGTTGATGGCGTGATCGGATTTTCCCAACAGCAATTGTTGGTAGAGTAGTTCCTGACCTTCATCCCTCCAGCAAAGGTCTGATGGGAGCTGGAACTCAAGTGTTGCCACGGCACTGGCCGATATTGCCAAACGAGCGTCCAGCGTCCCACCGAGCAGCCATCGGTCGAACCACCACACTGCGTAAGCTTGATCGTTGGGCAGAAGATCGGCATCGACGTGGATCGCGGCGAGTTCGATACCCAGTTCGGTGAGCAGGTCCAGCAGCGCCTGGAAACGCGCCTTGTTCGTGACCCAGACCGGATAGTGCCCATCCCTGTCGCGCTCACCGGCACACAGGTGCAGCAGGTCAAGTTCTTCCCCCAGTTGATCTTCGATGGCAAAGCCCATGGCCTGCAGACTCGGCCGACGCCGTGAGGGCCATTTTGGGGTTCGAAACCAGCTGAACAGTTCCATTGGCAGCAGCAGATGAACCGTCTGACCATCAAGTGTCCTGGCGGCGTCGGCCAGGGTCAGGAGTGTTCGCTCTGCGTCTGCCCCGATGATACAGCTGGGCCAGTCGGGTGACGGATCCATCAGTCCTGCGGTCGTCAGGTAGAGCCAGGTTTTCATCGCGAGGTTTCACTTGTTAACGGAGTCAGGAGCCTTCGTTGCTGGATGGTCCACTGACGGCTTTTGAGATCGCGTTCAACCTCCGTGACCAGCCGCAGGTGGCTTTTCCCCAAGGCGACGTCAACGGTGATACGAAACCAGCGACTGCTCACGCCCAGTCCATGACTGCTCAAGTCCAGTCCAGCGAGCAGAGGCTGTTCGGTGAAGGCTTGTGCCGAGCGATAACCTTGCGGCGGACGCTGGCTGACCACGGCTGCAGCGATCGCCGGGGTCATGCCCTCCAGTGTCATCAGCATTTGGGCCGATGCGGTGTTGATGTTCAGACTGGCGTCCTTGGGCAGGAGGGCGACCCAGGGTTCTAAATGCCGGATTTTCTGGGCATCCATCTGTGGCATCAACCGCAGTTGACTGAGGTCGCTCAAACTTCCCGCAAAACCGGCTGTTTGCAGTGCTTGCAGATCCAGCGGGGGAATGGACAGGTGTGCCAGCAACCGCGACCAGCGCGTCAGCGTGATCTGATCCACCTGCCCCTTGTTGAATAGGGCATTGAGGTTGAAGCGCCCGGCCAGGTCTTCGAGGTTGACGCGAATGTCGGCGTCATCCGCTTCGAACGCCGGCGTGGCCTGAGCCCACGCTTGCGCCAGGTTGACGGTCTTCTGCTCGTCCAGCTCGGGGTTGTGCAGTCGCTGCAAGGCCCAAGCTTCGGCGGCAAATCCCAACTGGCGCAACTGCAACTGATGCAGTTGTTGCGCACTGCTGTGCACCATCAGCCGATGGCTGCGCAGCATGCCGCCGGTGATCAGCAGCGCCAGGCTCATGACCAGCAGCACGCTGATCAGTGCCACGCCACGTTGATTGGTTTTCATGAGCCGTTTCTCGGCAAGAGCACCACCCGTCTGATCTGCTCGAAGCGTCCGGCCGACAGCGTGATTTCCAGCGCTTGCGGTCGCGATACGGATTTAGCCCGACTGATCGGCCATTCATGGCGCCACCCCGTCTTTCGGTCGAATAGCTTCCAGCTCAAGGCACTGACGCCGGTGAACAGTTTCTGGCGCTGGATTCCTGCCTGCCCAGGACTGCTGCTCTCGCGCCAGAGCGTGCCTTGGTCGAGCTGATAGCGGATGTGCTGTAATTCGCTGCGAGGCTGATCCAGTGGGTTGCGCCAGTTACTGCGCTGAAACTGCAAAGACGTTTGCTGGAGCTCGATGGGGTACACAGTGACCTGCAAGGCGTCCCGTTCGATCACGGCGAGCGCGCGCTGCAGGCTTCGCAGCGCTTGTTCATGTGCCGTGGTGCTGCGTTCGACCCGAACCACGCCATCGAACAATCTCCAACAGGCGAGTCCGAGCAGGGCGAAGATCGCCATGGCGATCACCAGCTCCAGCAAGGTGAAACCCTCTTGTCTATTCATGGTGAACCGTTAACCAACCCGCGCTGCGGTACACGACCTGATCACTGCCTGAGCGACTGACGCTGAGTTCGACCTTGAGCCGTCTCGGATCCACGGTCGGCCCGATGGTCTGGAACAAGATCCAGTCGCGTCGGTCGAAGTGTCGGGTCAGTTGCTGACGGCCTTGGATCACTGCTGTTTGCAATTGCAATTCGCTCAATTGATTGTCGGCCAGCCAGGCGCCGTAGAGCTTCTCTTCCAGGCGGGCATTCTGCTTCAGGGCGAATTGACTAGCGGCCATCACGGCCGCCGCCAAGGTCGCAAAAATCACCAGTGCGACCATAACTTCGAGCAGAGTGAAGCCACGCTGATCAGTTCCGGGGTTACTCGACCTTTTCCCCTGTCTCCGCGGCGGGTTAGTCATCGATCATCGGCTCGCCGAGCCCATCACTGGACACGCTCACTTCCTGCCGCCCATCCGTTGCGATGTACAGCGTGAAGGCGCTGGTTTCATCGCTGCTGAGCAGCAGCAGGTGGGGGTGTCCCGGTCGATCACCGAGTGTCAGCGGTTGCCCCTCCTGCTCCAGGCGCAACTGCAAACCGGCCGGCAGGCGATAGGCGGTGCCGAGCGCGCGCCAATCCTGGCCGTCGAATCTGACGACCTGATACCCATCGATGCCAAGCCTTAAGCCATACTCGCGGCCTTCCAGCACGGCTTGTTCGCGAAGGGTCTGTAACAACTGAATCAAGCCACTGGCTTGCTGACGCGCCTGACGGACAGGATGGTTACCCGTGGCAAAGCTCACCATGCCGAGCAGAATGCCGATCAGCACGATGACCACCATCAGCTCCAGCAGGGTGAACCCGCGTGAATACTGGCGCACGCCTCAGCCTTCCCAGTTGCCGATATCGGCGGCAGGGCCTTCGCCACCGGCCACCCCATCGGCACCCAGGGAATACAGGTCGTAACTGCCATCCACGGACTTCACCCCAGGGTTGAGGTATTGATAAGGTGTACCCCAGGGATCGATCGGCAGGCTTTTCAGATAGCCCTGCGGGTTCCAGTTCTTCGGCGCCGGTGCGCCCAGAGGACGTTTGCTCAGCGCTTCCAGGCCTTGCTGGGTCGAGGGGTAGTGGAAGTTATCCAGGCGGTACATCTCCAGGCTGGTGGCGATGGCCTGCAGATCGGTCTTTGCGGCCGTGACCTTGGCCTGGTCGGGGCGGCTCATGAACTGCGGGACGACGATGGCTCCGAGCACGCCGATGATGACCACCACGACCATGATTTCGATCAAGGTAAAGCCGCGCTGGGCCTTGGCTGTTGGGTTCGGGACAGGCTTCATAGTTTCAACTCACCAGTTGGTTAAGGCTAAGAATCGGCAACAAGATGGCCATGACGATCAGCAGGACCACGCCGCCCATCAGCACCAGCATCATTGGTTCGAACAAACTCACGACCAGCGCAATGCGCGCCGCCAGGGTTTTTTCCTGCTGCTCGGCGGCTCGCGCCAGCATGCTGTCGAGTTCACCGGCGCGTTCACCGCTGGCGATCATGTGCAGCATCATCGGGGGGATGTCGCTGCTCAGTTCAAGTCCCCGGGTTAGGGTTCCCCCCTCACGCACCGAGCGCGCCACATCGCGCATGCGGGCGCGGATGGTCAGGTTGCCGATCACCGCGGCAGCGATTTCCAGGGCGTCGACCAGCGGCACGGCGCTCTTGCCGAGGATCGCCAAGGTGCTGGCAAACCGTGCCGCCTCCATGGCTCGAAACAGTTTTCCCAATACCGGCGCTCGAAGCACCTGTGCATGCCAGCGCAGCCGCAACGCGGGTTGTTGGAGGGCCCAGCGCACCATCACGGTGATGCCCAACAGTCCTATCAGCAACACCTGACCGTGACGGCTCAGACCGTCGCTCACGGCAATCATGGCCTGGGTCAAGAACGGCAACGGTTGACCGCTGTCGACGAAGATCTTCACCACGTCCGGCACGACGTACCCGAGCAGGAAACCGACGATCGCCAGTGAGGCGAACAGCAGGACCATTGGGTACACCAGGGCGAGTTGAATGCGCTGACGCGACACCTGACGCGCTTCGGTATAAGTCGCCAACTGCTCCAGGACATGGCCCAGATGGCCGGAGCGCTCACCGGCCGCGATGGTGGCACGAAACAGTTCAGGAAAGGCCCGAGGAAAACCGCCCAACGCCGCGGCCAGCGCATGGCCTTCCATCACCCGCGTGCGGACCGCCAACAGCAGGCCGTTGACCCGACGCTTCTCGCTTTGTGCCGCGACTGCGCGCAAGGCTTCTTCTAGGGGCAATCCGGCCTGAATCAGGGTCGACAGCTGTAAGGTTAATAAGGCCAGCTCGCCCGCACTCAGTCGGGTCGTGCTGCCAAAGGCCACCCCTGCCGCGCCCTGGTGCCTGGCCGCCTGCACCTGCGTCGGCAACAGGCCGCGCTCGCGCAGTAGCTGGCGGGCATGGCGTGGGCTGTCAGCCTCCTGCTGCCCCCGACATTGGCGGCCTTGGTGGTCCTGAGCCTGATATTCATAGGCTGGCATGCCTTAGTCCTCCTGGGTGACCCGCAGCAGTTCATCCAGGCTGGTCAGGCCGTCCAGCACCAGCCGTTGCCCGTCCTGAAACAGACTGCGTGACCCCTGTCGGGCTTCCCGGGTGAGTTCCTGCTCACTGGCGCCCTGATGAACCAGCGTGGAGAAGGTAGCGCTGACGCTGATCAATTCATAAATTCCGATCCGCCCGCGATAACCTTGCTGGCAGTGCTGACACCCATGGGCCTTGAACAGGCGTACAGCGCTCTGACTGGCAAGCCCCAGTCGCTGACAGGTGGCCCCGTCCGCAACATAGGACACCTTGCACGCAGGACAAAGGGTGCGCAGCAACCGCTGAGCCAGTACCCCGACCAGAGATGAGGCCAGCAGATAGGCATCGACGCCCATGTCCACCAGTCGGGTCACTGCACCGACCGCACTGTTGGTATGCAGGGTCGACAGTACCAGGTGCCCGGTCAACGAAGCCTGGACAGCAATTTCGGCGGTTTCCCGGTCGCGAATTTCCCCCACCATCACCACGTCCGGGTCCTGACGCAAAATGGCCCGCAACCCGCGGGCGAAGGTCATGTCGACCTTCGGATTGACCGGGGTCTGGCCGATGCCCGGCAAGTGGTATTCAATTGGGTCCTCGACCGTGAGGATGTTACGGGTCTGGTCGTTGAGGCTGCTCAGTGCGGCATACAGGCTGGTGGTCTTGCCAGAGCCGGTCGGCCCGGTAACCAGCAAGATGCCGTGGGGTTTGCCAAGAATCTGCGCAAAACGCGCCAGGGTGTCGGCCGGCATGCCCAGGTATTGCAAGTCCAGGCGCCCGGCCTGTTTGTCGAGCAGGCGCAGGACCACGCGTTCGCCGTGCGCCGAGGGCAGGGTCGAAACCCGCACGTCCACCTCATGCCCGGCCAGGCGCAACGCGATGCGCCCGTCCTGCGGGATGCGTTTCTCGGCGATATCGAGGCGGGCCATCACCTTGATTCGCGACACCAGCAAATTGGCCAGCTCGCGCTTGGGCCGGAGGACTTCGCGTAACTGTCCATCGACCCGCAGACGTACCGACAGGTACTGTTCAAAGGTCTCCAGGTGAACATCCGAGGCCTTCTCGCGCACTGCCTCGCTGAGCAGTGCATTGATCAGCCGGATAATCGGTGCGCCACCTTCCTGCTCAAGCAAATCGGCGGTCTGCGGCACTTGGTCGGCCAGGCTGAGCAGATCCAGTTCATCGTCCAGCCCCTGGGCGACTTGTTCGGCCGCACTCTGACCTTCGTGGTAACCACAGGCCAAGCGCGCCGCAAACACATCGGGTTCCAACACCTGAAGGGGCAGTTCACGACTGCTCAGACGTCGGGCCTCCGCCAGGGCGGTTAACGGGGTATCGGTACGCACCGAGAGGCTCAACGTTTCACCCGCCCCCTCCAGCAGCACGCCGAAACGTCGCGCAAAACCAAACGGCAGCTGTTCGCAACCCGTCCATGGCCACATCATGGTGTCCCCGGCTCCAGCTTGCGCAGGTCGATGACTTGCGACTCCGTGGCGCCGTCGAACAGTTGATGGGGATCACGAGGTAGCAGCAACGAATTGTTCTGCCGCACGGCCGGCTGACTGAGACCGCGCAAGGTGTTGTAACGATCCTGGCTGATCTCGGCGAGGTCATCCTTGCTGCGCACAATCGTCGGCCGCAGAAAGACCATCAGGTTGGTCTTGGTTTGGGTGTCCTTGGTCCAGCGAAAGAGCGCACCGAGGTAGGGAATGCTGCGCAGCAGCGGCACACCGCTTTCCTGGCTGCGGACGCTGTCCTTGATCAACCCGCCGATTACGATGATTTCGCCATCGTCGGCGAGGATGGTGCTTTTCAACGCCCGCTTGTTGGTGATCAAGTCCGAGGAATCCACACCGGACACCGACGGGGCGATATCGGAAATCTCCTGCTCGACCTCCAGACGTAAGGTGGAGCCGTCGTTAATGTGTGGCTTGATCTTCAGGCTGATCCCGACATCCTTGCGCTCCACGGTCGTGAAGGGGTTGTCGGCACCGCTGCTGTTGGTGGCGTAGGAGCCGGTCTTAAACGGTACGTTCTGCCCAACGATGATTTCCGCCTGTTGGTTGTCCAGGGTCAGCAGGCTCGGAGTGGACAGCAGGTTACTGCGCGAATTGCTGGCCAGGGCCGAGACCAAGGCACCAAAGCGATCCCCGCCTAGCTTGAGAATCGAGCCCTCGGGCGCAACGGTTTTGTCATCAAACTCCAGTCCGCTCACAATCGGGATGTTGGTCCCGGGAAAGTTGATGAAGCCTTTGGCATCGCCCGTGCTCAGACCCCACTGTACCCCCAGCGCTTCGACGATATCCCCGGAGATTTCGACGATCGCGGCATGAATCAGTACCTGGGAACGCGGTTGATCGAGCTGATGGACGATGTTCTCGATCGTTCTGACCTGAGCCGGATCGGCAATCACGACCAGTGCATTCTGGCTTTCATCGGCCTTGACGGTGACCTGCGTGGAGGGTGTGACCTCTTTGGAGTAGCCCAGATTGGCATCCAGCTTTAAGCCCTGGCCCAGGGTATCGAGCACTTCAGCCAGCTGTTTGGCATCGCTGTGTCGTAGGCGAATTACTCGGGCGTTGTCGAGCTTTGCCGTTGCTGGAACGTCCAATGACCGCGCCAGGTGGGTCAAACGTTCACGAACGGCCGGCGTGCCGATGAGCACCAAACGGTTCGCCCGCGAATCGGCGATGACCAGACTGCCGGCTTCAGGCCCCGCTTTGCCCAGCGACGGCTCCATGAGCCTGGCGATATCAGCTGCCGCACCATGGCGTAACGTCACAACGGAGTGAGTATTCTTTGCGCCGGAATCCAGTTTACGCACGACCTGAGCGATGCGCCGGACATTGCTGGCCGTGTCGGTGACGACCAGCGCGTTGGTCGACACCGAGGGGCCGACATAGCCATTGGTGGAGACCAGGGGGCGCACCAGTCCCGCAATATCAGCGGCGCTGCTGGCGTTGAGCTCGATCACCTGGGTGGCGAACTGCGCTGCCGTCGCGGTGGCAGGATCAGCATGGCCAGCCCGTGTCTTGGCGTCGGCCACCGGCGTGATCAGGATGCGATCGCCTTGATCAATTACGGTGAAATTGTGGGCATCGAGCACCGAATAGAACAGCCGGCGGACACCTTCGCGATCCAGCGCCTGCTTGGACATCACCGTGATGCGCCCCTGAACGCGCGGATCAAGGATGACAGTGGTGTCCAGAATCGATGACATTTCCTCCACCACATCCCGCAGTTCGGCGTTGTTCATCGCCAGTTGCCATCGCTGAGCCTCGGCCAACGCGCAGACCTGATACAGCAGTGCCACCACTGCTGCAAGCTGTAACACCGGGAGTAATACTCCTACTCTGAAGCGGTTCATTCACTTACTCGGAGGCAGATCGGCGGCCGGCCGAAGATAAAGGAGAGCGGGACCAGGGGCCAGGTTCGGACCTTCGGCGTTGACCCTGCGCAAGGCGCGTGCTCCGTTCAGCAGAGGCAAGAGCTCTTCACGGCCGTTACGCCAGAGCACAGCCTGCACGATGTCCACGCGCCGTAGTACGCTGCCGCCTGGCAAGCGTTCGCCCACCGTGTACAGACGTTCGCCCTCGGGACCGGCCAGCAGGGCCCGGGATTCGCCAGTACTGGAGACAAAACTTGCCCGTAGGGTCAACGGCTCGGCACTGCGAACCGGGGCGTTCTCCGAACCAAGACCGAGCACGGTCGCCACCGCTGCGGGATTCAGCACAGGGCGTGCACTGATCACTGCTGCGGGAGGCACAGGTAGTTCACTTTCTCTGACGATCACCTCGCGCAGCACCCACTCCTGCCACAGCAGAAGCCCGGCATACCCGAGGGGAATAACCAGCAAGCCGACTCTTAGCAAGACCGGCCAAAAAGCCGACACGGCGGTGCCGGAATACTTCACCAGCGACTCGCTTTACGCGGGCGTTGCCAGCTCTGGCGCCGAAAAAGCATACGGTCCAGAACTGGGTGTCCGACGAGCTCATGTTTGATGACGGCCGCTATGTGCAAGAACACCAATTGGGCCAGGACCATGCAGGCCCAGATATGGATGCGGAAAAAAAGCTCGATGAGGTGAGGATCGTCCAGCGGCTGAGGGAGGGTGAACAGTCCAAAAACATTGATGGCACGGTCCATCATCAAAATACCCGTCACCAATACCACGGTGACAGCCATATGAATCAACATATGGATGCCGAGCGCCAGGTAGTCGGCGAGCGAGCGATGCAGAGCATGGGGCGAGCGATAATAAATAAAAGTGACATACAGTCGTACGATAAAAAAAGGCAAGTACAGCGTGGTCAATGAAACATTGATAAAAGACACCCGTTCCTTCAAGACCGATGAAACATCCGCCAGCGAGACGTAAAATCCGCTGACCAAGGTCCATAGGATGACCACAGCAGAGACCCAGTGGAGGAGTTTGTGAAACTCGGTATAGCATGTTTTTTTCATGGTCTGATTCATCGCCGGTTGCGCAGGTCAAAACGGGGCGTCAGTCAAAAGCCCCGGACACTTATTGGTGAATGACTGTTCGGGGCATGGCTAGGTCGACTTACTTTTGATCCCAGGCCATGTGCCAGTGAGCACCGACACCCGGTTCAAAGCCGTTGGCAGTAGGGCTGTATTGCTTACAGTACCCGGCATCCGGAAACGGCTTGCACTCATAGACCTGTCCGTCTTTGGGTTGCAGGACCTTGGTGCCCGCGGTGTAGGAGGCAAAGCTGTCCGGGAACACGAAGTCATGCTCCTCGGCGCCGCCCTCACCGGTCATCTCGGTTTCTTCAAAGGCCTGGCGCGTGGTCCGGCCGTCTTCGGTAGTCCCGACCAGTTTCACGCCGTGCTTGCCGGGCTGGGTGCGCACATCGATGCTCAGCGAGGTATGGCTGCCGGCGGCCACCAGCTGTTTGGTGTACCCCACCTGTTTATTGTTCGAGTCAAAGATGGCGGCTTCGATGTTCATCGTCCGGTTGTTCACCACCGGGAACGTGACGGTCGCCAGACCCTTTTCCAGTTCGTATTCACTGCTCAACCCGCCGAATCCCATTTCAGCGCCGGCATCCTCCTGCATCTCCAACGCCACTTCGTAGCGAATGACGCCGCTCTCTTTCTGGGCATACAGGTTGTTCGCACCTTTCACCGGCTCGATCTCGTCCTGCTCGTTACGGATGCCTGCGCGCACCAGTGTCTGGGTCTTGTTGATCTGTTCGGCCAGGGTGAACGACCAGTTCTCCGGCTTCCCGGCTTCGACGTTGGCGATAGAGAGTTCGGCACTGAACGGTGCGCTCTCGCCGGCGGCCGTGAAGGCGCGAGCCTTGACCTTGTCGCCAGCCAGCAAGGTGGTCGCCGGGGTGATACTGCCCACCGGATTCCAGCCACCGGGCAAGGCCGCTTCGGCCAGGATGTTCACGTCCACGGCGTTATAAAACGCCGCGTCGGTATCGCCCACGGTCCACACCGCGAGAATCACATGGTGGCCGGTTTTGTCCTCGGGAATAACGCAGGCTTGTTTTGCGCCGGAGATGGGCAACACATTTCCGCCATCGACAAAGCAAAACGGCGTGCTGTCAAACGACGCGCGGGCCAGCGGCTGGTTGGGGTTCCAGGCGGTCTTGGTGATGAAGTATTCGTGTTTGGTCGCCGGGTGCGGTGCGGTGTAGGTCCAGGCGAAGTTGATGTGACGGTCTTTGATTTCGGTCAGGTGCCAGCGCGTGGCCGACTGCGCGTCGACCGCGGAGAACAGGCCGATCCCGCCACTGGCGATCTTGCCATCCACCGGACCCTGCAGGGGAGCACCGCCTGCGCCGGCCGGAAAGCCTTTGAAGGTTTCACCGACGCTTTGTGGTTCGTAGGCCGCACCGCCGCAGTCTTTATTCAGGCCTTTTTGGCACAGCAGCGCCCGCGACGGCGGCTCGCTCAGGTAACCATGAGCGGCCACCTGCTGTGAGACCAGCATGGCCGTCAACAGGGTCAACGAATACACGCAGCCTGTTGAAAAACTCGTTTTAGTAAAGGGACTTTTCATTCCGTTTATCTCCATGAAAGTTATTGCTTTTGATATAAGCGATTCACCGCTTCACAGCGAGTCAAGCTGTTCGTATGCGCGTACTTAACGGGGCTGTCGTTGCCCAGCGTCAAAGTAAAACGAGGCAATAAGCGCTTTCCAACGAACGGGATGGAGGCTTGGAAGCATGCTCTACGAAAGAGAACGCTCTGTATGCATGAAGAGTCCTGTCATTACGTAGGACGATTCTCAAGTTGTCGAAGGGTTAGAGAATTTTTGGGGAGTGGAAGTCAAGCGTGGTTTTTTTTGTGTGCGGTAGCCGCAAAATTTAATGCAATATTCTAGGTTTCTTTCGATTAGCACCGTATAGCGCGATACGTTTGGATAGGTCAACTTAGTCTGTGAGGCGTGGGTCGCATCACCAACTTTAGATTGATGAGATGGCTGTGTTGTTTTTTCCTACAATCAGGCCGGATCAGGCCTACAGACAAACTCAGGTACGCCATACACGATGAGATAAATAGTTGAGCGCAGTCGGGCTCACACAACAGCGACTACTCAAAAGGAGCCGTGATGAGTACCCAAGAGCGCTTGGCCGTCATCGACATACAGGAGGCATGCAATGCCTTTTCTCATCTGCTGCGCAATACTCTTGTGGCCGCCAAGGGGAGCAGCCCCTTGCAGTTAACCCAAGAGGCGTGGGGCGACTTATCCGATGCTGTTGAGCAGGTGCAGCTTCAGCTGGATCGGTTGCAGTTCCAGCATCTGGATAAAATACAGGTCTGGGTGGGATTGAACGATAGTCCAAACAATTCTAACAGGAGTGGCCCGGACAATATTTTACAGTTTAAGCCACTCAGTTAGGCATGATGGGGGGGTGCAGTCGTGACGATTGATTTGTTATTAGCGTCCTCAGCGGGGCACATACACGGCCATTCACAACGACCGTGGCCTCATCTAGAAGGTTCAGGGTATGTCTGGCTCCCCTCTACCATCGAACCGTCACAGATACAGATACAGATTGAAAGCTTGGCAACCCGGGGGCGTCCCCATGTATGTGCGGGGAGGAGGTAACTGCCATCCTTACCTCGACCTCTTTCCGTTCAGCGGATTTTCATCCTGGCTACTGTGATGAGAGGGCCGTGCCGTGTGACGCTGAGATCGACCCTAAAAGGGCGGCCGCGGAAACTGAGTGCAACACCTGACCTTTCCGGTACGGTGTTGCCCCTATATCCCATCACGAACTTAGCGTCGAAGATCGCGTGACCATCCAACTTGGTCACGTCCAAGGATTCAGCCTGCGCAGGATTACCCTCTTGATCAAGCGCTCGCCCTCAACCATCAGTCGGGAGTTGAGGCGTACTCGGGAGGGTTGCGGCGCTTGCTCAGTCCACACTGCTCAGCACTATATGGTGAGGGCTCGCCGTCGCCCCTGCCACCCCAATCGCAAGCCGTTGCGGGGCTATGAGCGCTTGGATTTGGTGACTCATGTGTTGCGTGCGCGTTTGTCTCCTGAGCAGATTGCCGGCAAGCTGCGCAGCATGAATATTCCCAGTTTGAAAGATGCCTATGTTTGCCGAGAGACGATCTACAGCGCGGTCTATGCCCTGCCCGTTGGTGAGTTGCGCAAAGAGTTAATCATCTGTCTACGCCAGGGCAAAGCACGCGCCGCCCTCGCGCCGCCGGGGTAGATCCGCGCGGCCAGCTTCCTGATATGGTCAGTATCCACGTGCGCCCTCCGGAGATTGAAGACCGTCTGATGCCAGGCCATTGGGAGGGCGATCTGATTAAGGGCGAGGCTAATGGATCAGCCGTCGGCACCTTGGTGGAGCACACCAGTGGTTACCTGATGTTGGGGAAGATGCACTGCGCGACGGCGACCTCTGCGGTGGAGGGCTTCAGCGCAGCGCTCAATCGTATGCCGCTGGCGATGCGTAATAGCATGACCTACGACCAGGGGCGGGAGATGGCACGGCATGCTGAAATTACCCAGAAGAATGGCGTAGCTATCTATTTTTGCGACCCATACAGCCCTTGGCAGCACGGCAGCATCAATGGTTTGATCCGCCATACCTACCCAAGGGCACAGACTTGTCGAAACACAGCCAGGAAGAACTGAATACCATAGCCCTGCAATTGAACATGCGCCCACGTAAGCGTTTCGATTTCAAATGCCCCATCGAAATGATGGGCCAAGTGATGCAAGAGGCCATGGCTGTGCGGCATGATACTTCGGCTTCAATTCAATAACCGTGTTGCACTCAGCTCCAGCATCCGCCCAACAAGGCTTGGCGGACGTCGAGCTCGCCTTCCAAGTCCAGAATCACGCACACAGCATGTGTCGAGTTTTAGCTGATCAGTCATCCATTGCCGAGGGGCGCAGCCATCATAATGTCATTCCTTTGGGCAGACAAAGGCCATTTTTACAGGCCTCGCAAAGCGGGCAGGTATCAGCGTCTTTAACTTTAGTCGCTGCCATCAGCACGTTTTGTGTGGGCCCATGAGAGCACCCACTGTCGTAACATAGAAATATGACAATTCGGATTGTTGAGATGATTATTTATGAGGTAATCAAGCGTGGCGAAATTTCTGACAGAAGAATAGGAATGATCCTATGGACATACTGAATCACGCCCTACTACCTTGATGTCTGTTTATTGCTGCAGCCCTTAGTCAAGACATACAATGATGCTGATAACCCAGACAAACATTCAGAGGTCACATACGATAATGAATATTTATATCGTTGTCGCACACCCGGAACCGACGTCTTTTAATAACAGCCTCGCTGACACTGCAGCGAATACGTTCGAATCCGCTGGACATGATGTTAAAATATCTGACTTGTATACAAATAACTTTGACCCATGCGAGCATGCCAGGCATTTCAAAAACCGTAAAAATGATCGTCGGTTCGACGTACAAAGCGAGCAACGTTTTGGTTACGAAAATGAATGGTTAGCAACCGCAGTAAAGGATGAGCTTGCTGCCATCCACTGGGCCGACCTGTTGATTCTCCAATTTCCTTTATGGTGGTTCGGTGCACCCGCAATGCTCAAGGGGTGGATGGATCGCGTTTTCGTGTATGGCGGCCTTTACTCGAGCGAAAAGCGCTTCGAACATGGCGTGTGCCGGGGGAAAAAGGTTCTTTTGAGCGTAACAACAGGTGCATCCGAGGACGAGTGCGCCCCCAACGGTCGTGAGGCAAATACCCAACTGCTTCTATGGCCGATTCAGTACGCATTCCGATACGTCGGTTTCGATGTGCTAAAGGCTTATCTCGCACACGGAGTTTCGGAGGGATGCTTCGAAGAGGGAAATAATCTGGAAACTGTACTAGCGGACTTTAGATCCTTCTGCTCTGATATTGATCGAGTAGCAGTAATTCCATTTAATACGTCCACGGATTGGGACGAGCAAGGTCAGTTAAAACCACAGGCACAGAATTTCCACCCCTTTATCCAGCATCCTCACGATGACACTCTTGCTGACTTGTGTGATAACGATTGAGTTCTGGCGACCTGCCAATTGACTGGCTGCGCATGCAGGATGTCAGTGACCAGGATAATCTGCTCAACCCTAAAATTAAAACTCGCAAGTTGCAGAATGGAGTTCCAGCCGGATTAAAGGTATCTATGAATATTCGCTAGTGCATTATTTATTCGAAGCACCCTAATAATTTTAGGGTATTCTCACATTACATTGGGAAATTCTGCTACCCCATTCTTGGGTTAAGCGATTATTGTTGTTTATGGTGCGAGTTTCTCACCCTTATATCGATTAAATCGATAAGAGCTCGGATGAAAATCCCTAAATAAATAATTGACTATCGATGTGCTCGCACAAATGAACATCTCATTTCTATCCCAACCGATTGAGATGCAACTTAACGCCTTGGCCGTCTGCGTCGACAAAAAACGACTCTGATCCTTGATGACGCGCGCAGTCTTTCTACGAACAATTGCCTTTCTGCGACGTGTCCGACGTGGACGTGATTTTCAAAACGCCTATCAGGAAATTATTAACTTCATACCTATGACTGTGCGGATAACAGACCAGAAAATTCGCTATGACTACTGCATCGAGGCCGGCATACGATGAATACTACTATTCCCGAACTGCGTGACACTGATATCGCGATTACAGGCGTCGCCGGCGAGTTCCCAGGCGCATCTAACCTGAATGATCTCTGGTCGCTTTTACTTTCAAAGGGGCTGGCAGCGACCTCCATCATCTCGCAACAACGCTGGCCGGATCACGAGTCCACCGGGTATTGCCAGCACGCTGCATTTATTGAAAACGCTCACTGTTTTGATCCTGGCTTTTTTTCGATGGCGCCCGTTCAAGCCCTATACAGCGATCCTCAGGAACGCCGTCTATTGCAGACGGCTTATCACGCGCTTGAGAACAGTGGCTATTTTCAGCACCCTCATGGTGATGTCGGTGTTTATACCGCCGCAATGTATTCACATTATCAAATGCTCGATGAAAACAGCCCTTCTTTCAGCACCTCATTCGCACAAATAGCCAACCGAATTTCTCACCGTCTTGATCTGCAGGGCCCTAGCCTCTGTATCGATACTATGTGCTCCGGCTCGCTGGTTGCCCTGCATTTAGCCGCGACAGCCTTGCGTCAGGGCGAATGCCGTATCGCTCTGGTAGGCGCCGCCAATATCCACACCAGCTCCGGTAAATTTCGCCTGCTGTGTGAAGGTGGATACCTGAGTCGCAGCGGCCGTTGCCATTCGTTTGGGGCCCTGGCCGACGGCTATGTTCCAGGCGAAGGCAGTATTGCAATCGTTTTAAAGTCTTTAGCTCAGGCTCAGGCTGACGACGACTCAATCTGGGGAGTTATTCGCGCTAGTGCCGTGGGTTCCGATGGCGGCGCTGGTCCGTTCACAGTGCCTGACGCACATGCTCAAGCACACGTCATGCGAAAAGCCCATGAGCGCAGCGGGGTAACTGCAGCTCAGGTCAGCTATGTCGAGTGCCACGGAACCGGCACACCTGTAGGTGACCCCGTAGAGATAGAAAGCCTCGCCATGGCATATGGAGAGGCTGGGCGCGCCATCCTAACCATCGGCTCAATCAAGGCCAACATTGGACACCTGGAAGCAGCCGCTGGTTTGGCCGGTTTGGTCAAGGTTTTGTTGCAAATGCGCCGCCAGACTTTATTGCCCAATATAGGAGCCACCCCCCCGAATCCCAAGTTGAATCTGCAATTGGCAGGTCTAGAGATCGCCTCAGTGGCTCGGGACTGGAAAGGCCCGCGTCTGGCGGGCATCAATTCCTTTGGTGCCGGGGGCACCAATGCCCATGTCATTGTGCAAAGTGCACCGGACACTACGACGCCTGAGGTGCCGACGGGCGGTTCTCACTTATTCCCATTGTCGGGGCATACGACACAGTCGCTGAAAAAACGCCTGGAACAGTTAGTCGACTGGATCGATATAAACCCGACAGCCAACCTGTATGCCATTGGATACACATTAAGCTGTGCACGTGAGCACCATCGCTATCGGGTCTGTGTTGAGGCCCATGACTTGAGCGCTTTGCGAAGCGCATTGGAAACAGCGCTCGAAGGGACTTTTCACGATACGCGTCAACCTGCAGTTGCCATGACGTTATCGTCCACTGTTGCAGAAAACCTCGTAACAGCTTACCAACGAGGTGATTCAGTGCGCTGGGCCGACCTGTATCCCGTCAGGTATTTGGCTGAACTGCCTCTCTACCCATTTGCCAGCCGTCACTTTGACGCGCTCAATGGCCCTCGCCGTGAAAGCCCGGCATTGCCTGCCATCACCGCGGCTTTGCCTGCGGCACCCAAGGTATGCGAACCCGAATCCTTACTGAACTGGCAACACATTGACGGAGATGGACCAACCGTCCTGTTGCTCTCGCCGACCAACGTATCCCCACGAGCCTGGCATTGCCAGGTGGAGTTTTTGCGACGCAAAGGCTTCAACGTAATGATCCCAAGCTTGCCGGGGCACGATGGCAACAGCATGCCAGAACAGCCTTTTTCCATAGCCGATATAGCGACCGAAATCTCGCGATACCTAAAGCAGCAAGCAATAGGGCCGGTGCACTGTGCGGGCTGGTCGCTTGGCGCCGCGGTTGCTCTGCATCTGGCTCTTGATCACAGCAGTACGCTTAAAAGCCTTTGCCTCATTTCAGGCTCAGCCAAGTTCGCGCATAACATTCCCCATATGCTCATCGCTTTCAGGGATGAAATACAGCAGTGGGACGAGTTCATTTCATTGCAACTCGACACCCTGCAAGGAGGACGCTCGGCATTGTTGGCGGGGGGTAGCAACGCAGCCATGATGCGCTACTACCCCTCACTTCGTAATCATGATGTCCAGAGCCGCCTAGTTGAAATAATGTTGCCCACACTGGTAGTGCACGGTACCGACGATCGATGCATTACTCAGAAAGAGTGCGAACTGCTGGGCAGCATCACCACTGCCAAAATCGAAATATTGCAAGGTGGACACTTACTACCCATTACCGCCTCCAAGGCCGTGAACAACCTGTTGCTGGAGCATTTTCTATGAAGCCTGCTTCGGCATCCGAACGTCTTATCTGGCGATGGATACAGCATTCGCCCAAGGACCCGCGACTGGTATTGCGCTATGGTTTTGAAGTTCAGGGAAGCCTGGATGTGCCCAGACTGGAACACGCCTTACGCGTGTTAGTGGAGCGTCACTACCCCAACCTGAAAGCTCGTTTTGTCGAAATAGAGGGTTGTCTTTACAAGTCTTACGCAGCGCCTGCGGAACATCTTTTGTATCACCAGGAGCTGACCGCGAATGCTGCAGAACCTGAAAACTGGTGCTTGGTCGATCATCATGACGGCCCCCTTTATCGACTCACTGTGAGCGCGTTTAACGGCAATTCAACCTTATGGATTGCCATTAGCCATCTGGTCATTGATGGAGCCACCTATCCACATCTTTGCCACCTGCTGGAGACATTGACCGAGTCACGTAATCCCGCGAACATTGAATGCCTACGTAAGTGCCCTGATGCGGCTTGCCCCCCAGCGTCTGCAGAGGCGCAAGCGTTCTGGCAAAGTCAGGTCGCTGGCCGCCAGCTTTCTGCGTCAGTCCCTTTTGTTGAGCGCGCCGTCAGTTGCAAAAGTATGCATCCCTCATATTTACGAGTTATGAGGGAACTCTCCTCTGAGGATCGAGAGCAACTTTTTATATCGACTCGCGAACATCAAACAACGCCATTTCAATGGATGCTGGCGTGCACCCTTATTGTCGTGGGCAGCTATCTAAGAGCTGACAAGTCCGCGTCCCGGCCAACCATTGCCCATGCTGTTTCTTTGGCCGACCCCGAATCGGCACTGGGTTGTCACACCAATGTGCTGCCCTGCTTGGTTGACTATGACCCCTCGCAGACAGTCAGTGAGTTAGTGGCTCATATCAAACAATGGCGACGCAAGGCACGTCCCCATCAAGCACTTGATGGTCCGTCAATCGCGGCAATGTCTGCACCGATAACAGACTCGCTCGCACGCCCATTCAACGTTTTGGTCACCAGCGCTGAAGGAGCTCTACCCAATGAGACGCCGCGTCTGCAGGGGCGTCCTACCCGATTGGTAGCCGAATTGGCTGGTGCCAGTAACGCGGATCTTACAGTCTCAATGAATACCGGCGCTGATCGCGTTCGCCTGATGTTTGAGTGTGCTGCCAACGGGACCGATGAATCACGCATCAATGACTTCGCAAACCACTGGCTGGCGGCGCTTCGCTGGATGAGCGAGAACACAACTCGGTGTGTGGGCGAGTTCAGTGTCACCTGTGCACTCACTCCGGTGTCTGAGGGCAAACCCACCGCCCAACCAACCGAGCATCCGTTGGCGGCAGTCATTCGTCACGCACAGAGACAGCCCGCAAAAGTTGCTATCAGTGGGCCTGACGGGCAACTCAATTATCAGGAAATCAGGGACGCCAGCATTGCTCTGGCATTTCGCCTGCGCCAACACCCAACAACACTCCCCGTAGCGCTGCACTTGGGCCGATCTGTTTATCTTCCTGTGGCCATTCTGGCCTGTCTGGCCGCTGATATACCTTTCATGCCAATGGCTACCGACAATGCCTCTACTCGCGTTGATGAGCAAATCAGCAGGGTGGGTTGTACAGTGATTTTATGTGATGAGGCGTGCCGCGAGCAGTTACAGGCCCGCCACCCTGACAAGACGATCATCACGCCTGCTGATTGGTTGGAACCGTCGCCCCATCAACACTGGCAACCCAATATTGAGCGCCAAACCCATCCCGATGCCTATTGGATTACCACCTCTGGCAGTAGCGGCACGCCAAAAACGGTGATCGTGCGCCAGCAGAGCCTGTTTAACCTGCTCGCCTCGATGCTCGCTTTTCCTGGCCTGCACCCCATGGACCGAATGCTGGCACTAGCGCCGATCAGCTTTGATATTTCAATACTGGAACTGCTGCTGCCATTGCTGGCGGGGGCCTGCGTTGAAGTAGCAGATGATAGCGTTCGACGCGATGGTCGTGCACTTGGCCAACTGATCGATCGCTGCCGGATCACTGTTGTACAAGCGACCCCATCGACATGGCTCGCGCTTCAAGCCAGCGGCTGGAGATCGAAACAACATTTGCGCAGCTGGGCCGGAGGCGAGCCTTTAACTGCCCAATGCGCCGAGTATTTGCTGAACCAGGGGCACGTTGTCTACAACGTCTATGGGCCTACAGAGGCCACCATCTGGGCGTCCGCCTCGCGAGTCACCAACCCCCACCAACTGACGTTGGGCAATCCGGTGCAAGGGACCCATTTTTACGTATTAAACGAGCATCTCGAGTCACTACCTGCGGGGATGCCAGGCGAGCTGGTGATCGCAGGAACCGCCCTCGCCACGGGTTATTTGGAAAGTGATAAACAAGGCTTTGTACCAGCATCGGATGCCCACCCTGCGTTGTATCGAACTGGGGATACCGTTCGCCATGACGGCAATGGCCAGTTATTTTTCATCGGTCGAAGTGATACCCAAATCAAGGTTTTGGGTCAGCGGGCAGATTTGACCGAAATTGAGCACGCACTCCATGAATGCGCGCCACAAACCCAGTGGATCGCAGCGCTCAATACTTTGCCATCACCGCACCTGTGCGCGTACTACAAGACTGTCCCCGACTGGCAGCCGGACCTGCGCGAGCTCACGGCGATGTTGTTTGCAAGACTGCCAAGCTATGCCATTCCGCAACAACTGATCGGCCTTGCAGAGATACCGCGCACACCGCATGGCAAGCTTGAGCGACGTAATCTGGACAAGCTAATTGTGCTGAATGCCACTCGCCAACCGCAGGCAAAGGCTCCCGCACAGCCGGTGTCTGTCCCTGGCGCAGACTCGATCATAGAACTCACTTGGTCACGACTGAGAGCCATCATCACGCAGGCACTGGATATTGAGGTGGAAGATCCCAGCCTGCCGTTTGGTTGGTCCGGCATCAATTCAGTGTCTTTAAACCGCCTGTCCTACTGCTTGACCCATCAACATGCAATGACCATCAGTGCTGCTGAGATCATATCGTCCATCAGCCCGTTGGGGCTACTGAGTAAACTTTCGAAATCGCCACACGACTCTTATGAGTGTTTTCAACCACCCGAAGATAGCAAGAACGGCGCCCAGGAAAAAATTGCAATCATTGCGATGCACGGCGAATTGCCTGGCGCCCGGGATCTTGCCGAGTTTTGGCAGCAACAACTGGACGGCACCTGCGTCATCAGCCCCAGCCCACGCCGTTTTTTGAACAAAGATTTTCAAGCAGGGTTCATTAGTAACATCGCGGGCTTTGACCACGGACTGTTCCGGATTTCACCTCGCGAAGCAGCCCAGATCGATCCCCGCCAACGCCGACTGCTGCACGCCGTCTGGTACACATTGCAGAACGCAGGGTATACGCAAAGCCAGTTGGCGGGCTCTCGCACGGGTTGTTATGTGGCAGCCACCGGAATGGATTACCAGACATTGCGTGTAGAACAGCAATCCCCTGTCCACAGTCATTGGCTACAAGGTTCTTCCGCTGCGATGCTGTCCAATCGCCTTTCCCATTTCTTCGACTGGCGTGGCCCTTCACTGACGGTAGATACCGCCTGCTCCAGCTCTTTAGCAGCCTTGATTCGTGCCTGTTCGGATTTGCGAGAGAACAGATGCGATCAAGCGATTGTCGGCGCCAGTAACCTGCTCCTGGATCAAAGGGCCAACACAGCGTTGTCTAAAGGCGGTTTTTTGTCTCCGACCTTTGCTTGTGCCGCCTTCACCAGTGCCGCTAATGGTTATGTGCGCGGGGAGGCAACCGCCAGTGTGATGCTCAAGAGGCACAGTGACGCGATTCGCGATCAAGACCCAATCCTGGGTCTGATCAGCGCTTTTGGTGAGAATCACTCAGGCCGCACAGCATCTCTCACGTCCCCAAATACCGGGGCGCAGGCCAGGTTACTAAGCAGTATTTACGATCGCGAATTAGCCAATCGAGTCGGTTATCTGGAGCCCCATGGCACAGGTACGATTTTGGGCGATCGAATCGAACTCAGTGCGCTAAATGAAACGTGGGAACGTCTGAAAGCATCTGGTTCAAAACCAATTCCGCTGGGTACTCTCAAAAGTAACATGGGGCACAGCGAAGCAAGCGCAGGACTCGCCTCGCTGATCAAGGTCGTGCTGGCTATAAAAAACAACGCCATACCCATGAGCAGAGTCATTCCAGGCAGTGTGCCGCTTTCGGAACTGGCTCCGCATTTCTACTTGCCTGGCAGTACCACTCAGTGGCCAAACACTCATGACCGCGTCGCTGGAATTAGCAGTTTCGGCTTTGGTGGTCATAACGCTCATGTCGTGATCGAACACGCTAGTGGAAACCCTGCTAAACCTTCGACCAACCAGTCGAACACGCCGCTCCTGTACGTCATTTCTGCCCACAACGCTGCCACTTTGGCCACGCTGCGCAACACACTGCATGGCTGGTTGAATCAACAGCACGACATGTCTGAACATCGACTTTCGATTGCCTCAAACCTGGCGTTTTGCCGTGAACACATGCGTCATCGAATGGCATTTTTCGCGAGCAACTTGCACGAACTGATGCGCAAGCTTCGCGATTGCGAAATCCCGCCAGGCAACAGTTTCCACGCCCCCCAACACGAGTTTGAGCCCTTGCGCTTGAGCTATTTGGCTGGACACACCCCTGACTGGTACCGCGTATTCCCGGCGGGACGCGGCCAGGTCATCGATATGCCTAACTATCCTTTATCGGAGCAAGTCCATTGGTTCGACAATCATACATTCCCATGACCAGCCCTTCGCCTGTAGTCATACTGGATGACAAAGTGATACCCGATCAACCGCACACCTTTGTCATGGATTGGCAGGCTAATACCTGGGCCCCAGAGCCGCGCGAGAATACTTCGCGCTGTTTATACTTATGCCCTGCAGGACAGGCCTCAAATCTTAAAAATAGTTGTACCCAATTTAATGACTTGCATGAATTTGGCTCAGAGCAGGCTACCCAACGACTGAAAGAGTACGAACACAAGGCCCAACCGTACGAATGTGTAGTGGTAGTCAAAAGCGTATGGCAAAACGGCGTGGACGACATTGGCCACAGTCAATTCGTGAGGCTTTTACAACATCTGGCCAAAAGTCATTGTCGGCGTCTAATCGTCCTGACGTTGGCCGCCATTCGCTGCGAACGCGCATACCCACGCGTACGCCACCCGCTGGATGCCGTTTACCTGGGGTTGGCCCAAGGTTTCGCCAAGGAGACGACTCGCCTGGAGGTAGGGCTTTACTCCCTTGCCCAACTCGATCAGCAGCACATCGATGCTGCCTTGGCCGCTAGGCTTGAGAATCCCAACGGTGCAACCGTGGGTATTGGCAATGGCTCTTGCTGGATCGCCACACTGGTCATGACTCAGCTGGAGCCGCCGCCATCACCCTACCGCTTAGGCGCAACTTACCTGATCATCGGGGGACGCAGCGGTATTGGCGCAGAGTTGGCCAAATACCTGGCCAGAAACTTCAAGGCCTTCCTTGTATTGGTAGGCCGATCCAGACCGGATGATTCACTGCTGCTGGAACTTGAAGCGCTGGGCCCCCGCCCCCGCCACGAACAGTGCGATGTTGCCGAGCCCCAGGCACTGGCGCAGGTTCTGTCTCGCTATCCGACTATTGACGGTATTTTTCATTCTGCCTTGCAGTTGGCCGACACCTCCTTTGAAAACATGACGGCGGATCAGCTATTGCAATCATTGCAGCCAAAGGTTCATGGCGGTTATCAATTGCTTGAAGCTCTGCGCTTGCGCACACAACACCCCGGCTTCGTCACATTCTTTTCCTCTATCCAGTCCTATATTGCCTATCCGGGCCAAGCCAACTACACAGCGGGCTGCCTGTGCACCGATGCACTGGCGGATCTTTTCGAGTCCCTACTCTCTATTCCGACCCGAGTCATCAACTGGGGTTATTGGGGGAGCGTCGGAATTGTGGCTGATGATGCCTATCGGACCAAAATGCACCGCCTTCAGATTGGTTCAATCGAACCGTACCAGGCAATGCCACTGATTGAACACATCATCGCCTCAAACTGGCCGCAGGTCGCTTGCCTTCGCCAGTCCAAAAAATCCTTGAGGCTGCGCCACATCAATCCTGATCGCCAGATTGGTACTGCGGACGATACCAAACGCCTAATCGTTTCCCCTCCCCCCAAAATAAAGGAAGCACAAATAATGGGTCAATCTATCGAAGCCATTGCTCGCCTACTGCAATTCAAAGTAATGCCCAACGAAGCATTGCAAGAAGAGGCACTGGCGCTGGATAACTACGCACGCTATCGCTGGCATCAGGTTAGGCGAGCAAACAAATGGACAATTGCCCCACAACATGAAAAACAATGGCATGCGCTCAATCAGATTCCGAACTCCGAGAGTCTTGATCAGGAACATTTCCTCAAGCGCTACCCAAAGCTGCATAGCCTCGTGGCATTGGTCGAACAGTGCTTGACCCACTACCCGGCCGTAATAAGCGGTCAAATGACAGCGCTGAAAGTGCTATTTCCACGCGGTGATACCTCCCTGCTCAAAAACTGGTACATAAATATTCCGACTACGCAGTTGCTCAATGTGCATCTGGCAGAAGCTATCGTCTGCCACGCCACATCGACTCATAACCACAAACTCAAAATTCTTGAGATTGGTGCCGGTACAGGGTCAACAACCAGAGTCATATTGCCCATAATAGCCAACTACGTTGATGAGTATTGTTTCAGCGACGCCTCCGAGGCGTTTATGAAATCCGTAAGTGATGAGTTTTCGTCCTATCCGTTTATGCGCTATAAAAAAATCGATGCTGCATACATCCCTGAAGATGTACGTAATTTCGATGTAATCATTGCCGCTAACGTGATGCACGCCGTCACACCGTTAGGCAATGCATTACAAAATCTGGCTGCGACCCTTAAAGATGACGGTCTATTGCTGCTCAACGAAACCGTCTTTAAGCACGACGTCCTGACAATCGCTTTTGGCATCACTGAAGGCTGGTGGCCTGTTGAAGATACAACAGTAAATAGAATCGAGGATAGCCCACTCCTTGAGTCCGATAGCTGGCGTCACGCGCTTCTGAATAATGGGTTTTCTCACGTAGTAACCCATGGCAACGAGAGTTTTCAGTTAGCCATTGGTTCGGTGGGCAGAGCGATAGGCAAGCCCCTTTTACCGTATGCTCATAATCAGGACGCTATCAACGAGAGGCAAGTCATTGCGGATCGTCTGTGCGCGATTGTCGGGTCGGTGATATTGCTCGAAGCGGCAGATCTGGATCGGCAGGTCCCCCTGGCAGACTACGGAGTGGACTCCATTCTGGCGATACAGATCCTCGAAGCAGTGTCCGCCGAATTCGGCCCACAACCCGCCGATACTCTGGAGCGTCTTCAAACCATTGCGGCGCTGGCGGCCCACTTTTATCTCTCGGCATCCACGGCCAAGTTACCTGCCCCGCAACTAACCGCCACTGACAATCCGGCCGATTCCAGTGAAGGCCCGGTTGATGACTCTGTTATCAAGACCATTACTGCAATCATCGGTGACGTCATTTTGCTTGAGCCTGAGGACATTGATCATCAGGCAATGCTAACTGACTATGGGGTGGATTCAATCCTGGCCTTGAGCATCATCGAGAAGCTTTCAGCGGCCTTCGGTAGCCAACCGCCGGATCTGATCGAGAAACACCCCAGCGTCATTGCCCTGGCAAGCCAGTTCACACTCCAGACCCAGATACCACTTCCAGCACCCGATACACTGCCAGATACAGTCAGTCAGCACATGGTAGGGGGCCAGCGAATTGCGCCTGGTGCTTATGCACTCTCGTGGATGACCGAAACTAGCGGTGCGCGGCAATTGACCAATGTATGCTGGCATCGACCGATGGTCCGCCTGAATGATGCAAAACTTGAATATGCCAACGGCAGGTTCAGCATCACCGATCAACGTAGTGGCCATGTGTTGTGCTCCGGTGAATACGACCTGTCGCCACCCACTGCGTCTTCACCAACAACGGCATCCCTGGCCAATGCACAGGTCATGGACAGCGCCAGCATTTACAAACATTTTGAGACCCTGGGCTATAACTACGGACCGCTTTATAGAGGTATCGCCGTCGCATGCGTCGGCGATAGCCAGGGTTTAAGTATCCTCATGACGCCATTGACCTGTGAAAAGCAGCTCCCGCCAGCCTTGATTGACGCCGGATTGCAAACCTCTATTTTGCTCAATTATGCCCAGGGTAGAGCTACCCAAATGCTACCTACTCACCTGAGTAGTATGCGTCTTTACTCACTCCCCTCCGCGGGAGAAACCGTGATGTGCAAGGCGACCTTGGTCACTCGAAGCGAAACAGGCGCAAGATTCGACTTCAGCTATTTACGCCTGACGGGGGAGGTACTGTTTACTTTGACCGGCATGCTGGCTGTCGGTGTGACAACCACGCAGCTAAAAACCGGGCAAAGCCTGTCTGGTTCAGATCGTCAAGCGTATTCAGCATGAGCACAGCATCCATCTTCGCCCAACGTCCCTCGCTGGAAGAGCGTCTTGAATCTGCCTACTTAAGCAGCAGAACCTCATTATTTGATGACTTCGTGACCAGTACTCAGGAGAGGTTTTGGGACCCAGGCGATGTTCAATACATCGATTACTCACTGCCCTTTGACTTGAAACAACCCTTGTTGCCATTGGATCATTTTCCAGAGCTGGAACCCTTGGCGAGTCAAATACCTCTTAAAGCACAAATCGAATACGTTAATCACCAAGTGCATCGCATTATTAGTGGCTTTTATTATGGTGAGCAAGCCGCGCTATTAACCTGTTTGAAAGAAGCAGACGAACTCTCGGACCCGTCTGCAGTGGAATACGCAATCAATCAAGCACGGGAGGAAAGCCGACATCAACATGGATTTCAGCGCTATATCCAAATGCGCTTTGGCGAAGCACTGCCATTGTCCATCCCCTATAGAGAGATGATTTTGCGGCAGCTGAACGATGGGAAAACTCAACGAAAGTTCGTGGGAGTGCAAATTGTCCTTGAGGGGCTGGGCCTGGCAACGCTGGGGTATGTGGCACGAGCATCTACCGACCCCGTGTTACGTCGACTCGTTACCTTAGTCATGGCTGACGAGGCTCAACACCATAGAGCCGGACGAATGCTTATTAAAAAAGAGCTCTCCCTATTTAGTCTGCAAGAAAAAGAGGAGATGGCTGATGAAGCTCTGGCCTCCTTTAAAACCATGGAGTTGCTTTATATGCACGCGGGGCCACTACAGGCCATTTGTGCAGCACACAATCTTGCGGCCGCTCCGGGATTGATTCTGGCTGAGTACACAAGAAACCCATTCTACGAAGCAGTTTTCCGTCGCAATGCAGGAACCATTGATAACTGCGGGCTCATCACAGAGCGTACCCGCCCACTGTATACCCCTTGGCTGGACGCATCGGCTCAAGACTCTGTCCAGGACGAGGAAGACCAGCAACTGGTAACAAAAATCACTGCAGACCTTTCTCGCCACAATGCCACTAAGCGAAACCGCCACAACACGACACAGGCACACCTGACCGATATGCAGGAAGAGATCTGACTCGGTTCGTCATGAGTGAGCAGGCAATGGACGGTACCGAGCTTCGGTATCTGTCTATTGCCGCAGCGACTTGCAAGATACCGACGTTCGAACAGCTTGCCATATGGGAAGCTTTGCACTCACGTAAGTGCCCCGATGCCTTACGTGATCATATTGCCGGGCGTTTGGCTGCTAGCCATGCATTGGAACATAGCGCGCGACTCGGGCAATCGAAACATGTCGCGATTTTTAATGACTCCCAAGGCGCCCCGCATTTTCAGAACCACGCTGAACTCTTGTCGATCGCCCATCGTGAAGGTCTCGGTTTGGCGGCTGTCTCTGCTCATGTTATTTCAGGTATCGATATTGAAACGTGGGATGCGTTCGATTCAATCCCCCTCTGTTCATGGGGGTATGAAGAACGCTACTTCGCACAGATGTCTGAATACCAAAAAAAACCTCAGGCGAAGATCAAGTGTGCTGTTTGGACCTCAACCGAGGCACTGGCGAAGTCTTTGGGTACCGGCCTAGTCGCCAGAGCGGGCACCCTGAAAGTGGCAGAACTCAACATCCGGCCATGGGGATGGCAGGCAAGCTTCAAACACTACCCGGCTGCTACCGCTTATGTATGGCCTTGTCATCAATACTTGGTGGGCCTTGTCATTCATCAGTTCAAACTAAACAACCCCGCCAGAATTGGCAATAAGCTGAACACTCTCTTGTGTGCAGCGGTTGAGTAGAGCGATGAACGAGCCCCATGAAAGACAGGACACCGTTTCCCCCTTACGATAAGGGATAGGCAAACGGTTATGTTTATGACTAATAGCAACGATAAGAGTGGTGAGCTTTTGGGCCAGGAGCGGCGTCGTCGCTGGAGCCCAGAGCAGAAACTGGCCATGGTTCGAGAGAGCCTTGAGCCCGGACAAAGCGTTTCAGTGGTGGCTCGGCGCAACGGCATCAATGCCAACCAGCTGTTCCTGTAGCGCAAGTTGTATCAGGACGGCAGCCTGTCGGCGGTCAGTGCCGGTGAGGCCGTGGTGCCTGCCTCCGAGCTGAGCGATGCGCTCAAGCAGATCCGTGAACTGCAACGGATGCTGGGCAAGAAGACGATGGAAGCGGAAATCCTCAAAGAGGCCGTGGAGATCGCCCGGTCGCGAAAATGGATTGCGCACTCACCCTTGTTGCCGGGGGACAACCAGTGAAGCTGGTCAGCGAATGTCTCGGTGTAGCGCGCTCGCAATTAACGGTTCGAATCAAGCAATCGGTATCGCCCAAAGTACGGCGACGCAGGCCTGTGGACGATGCTGATCTGGTAGTTGAAATCCAGCAACAGGTCAGCGAGCTTCCCAGCTACGGCTACCGCCGCGTCTGGGGATTACTGCGTCGCGCCCGTGAAACCCAGTCGCTACCGGCGATCAATGTGAAGCGGGTTTACCGGGTCATGCGTGATCACAACTTGCTGCTTGAGCGCCGAATCAAACAGCCCGGCGTGCCGCGTCGGCACGAAGGCCGTATAGCGGTGAAAGCCCGCGATACGCGTTGGTGCTCGGACGGCTTTGAGTTCCGTTGCGAGGACGGCGCCAAACTGAGCGTGACCTTCGCCCTGGACTGCTGTGATCGCGAAGCCATCGGCTGGGTCGCCAGCCCTACCGGGTACAGTGGCGATGATATCCGCGACTTGATGCTGGAAAGCGTGGAGAAGCGCTTTGGCGACCAACTACCCACCACACCGGTGCAATGGCTAAGCGATAACGGCTCGGCGTACACCGCCGAACAGACGCGCCTGTTTGCTCGGCAGATCGGTTTGCAACCGGTGACCACCCCGGTACGCAGCCCACAGAGCAACGGCATGGCCGAGAGCTTCGTGAAGACGATCAAGCGCGATTACGTGAGGCATATGCCCAAACCGGATCGGGAAACGGCGTTGCGCAACCTGGCAATTGCCTTCGAACACTACAACGAGCAGCATCCGCACAGCGCCTTGAACTATCGCTCGCCGAGGGAGTTCAGGCGCTTGGCAGCCGCATCAATTTAACGGGGAGTAGGTGTCCGGTTTTGTAGGGGCAAATCCAGCATCCTTATCCCATAACCCGCTTCGGCGTCAAAACCCAAGGCAGGAGCCGTATGCGGTAATTCTGCACGTACGGATCTGTGCGGGGGGTGGCAGGTGACTGCCATTCCTACCGCGACCGAAGACCACAGGCAATCCGCAGCGATAACGGTCCGGAGTACATCAGCACCAAGCTGACACAGTGGGCCGAAAAGCAGGGTATTCGCTTGGAATACATCCAGCCTGGAAACCCTCAGCAAAATGCTTATGTCGAGCGCTACAACCGGACAGTGCGGTATGACTGGCAGGGGCATTACTTGTTTGAATCAATAGCTGAAGTTCAGGACTACTGCACGAATTGGATTTGGACGTACAATCACGAACGCCCGAATATGGCGCTCGGAGTCATTACCCCCAAACAGAAGTTGGCCCTCGCGGCCTGATCTCTACTTCTGGCGAGTACTAAAAATGGGGGGATTACCGAAAAGAATATTGCCCAGCCCCTTCAGATATAAAAAATAATGAGGGTGTTTACACTTCGAAAAGTGAGCTGAGGGGTGGAGAGTGGGTCGCTGCAATATCTGGAGGAACACAAGGCAAGGTAGTGCTGTTCGAAAAAGGGGAGTTCATTACTTCGCGATATTATGCAGGCACCTATGGCTACCTCAGTGGAGGTGTTTAAAAAACCGACAATAATCGTTTTTTGAATATGCGATTCGAGTCCAGAGTAGAGCAAAATCCCCTGATGGAAGTCGCAGCGGATAGCCGTTGGAAAAAGGCCCACTATCTTATCGGGCTAGTAGTCCTTGAATGTGTAAGCCAAGATCAAAATGGGTGTGGCATCATACTAAGATAGACGTGCAATTAGAGCATGCTCTTCACAAGCATCCCGACAAGATTTGTGTCGGACGCATTGAACGGAGTTTTGCCTTCCTCGGCAGGCGTTCCCCGCTCCAATAGTCTAGCGTGCTAGGCTCTCATCGTAAAAGCACCTACTTTAGGAGCAAGTCTCATCCACCTCCCTGACTAGGAAATGGATGAGGTGGACTCACGTTTTTTCGTATCAGCCCCTTGGCTAGGGGGCTCAGTCCGTCAAGGGCGTGCGGCGATAACATATACCTGACAGTAAAACGCTCGGGTCGTTGAACCCGGAGAACCAGAGCCAGCTTCCGTGAGACGTTTTATAATACACGTTAATAATCCCCTCTTTGTCCGGGTTATTACTTGGGACACCTGACCAATACAAAATATAATCTGGGTTTTGCGTAAAGAACTTTTTTTGAATTATGGGGTTGTGCGAACTCTGTGGCATCCGAAGGCCTTGGATGTTAGCGCTCCATTGTACGGCTTGTTGGGGCGTGAGGGGTGTGGGGGATGTTAGGTAGAATAGGACGTTATCGGTGGTGACCTCAAACGACTTGGACTGCTTTGCATTGTCACGCACGGTTATTGTGGCCGTACCATTCCCTTCGCTTCGGACTACTCCATTGCCGTCGACAGACGCTATGTGATCATTGGATGATTCATAGGTTATCGGGGGTACGCCGCCTGTTGCGCCACGATGTGCAGCCGTACCATCGGGGTCTACACCAGTGAGAGACCAATTAGTCAGTGCTGGAGCCTGTCTGATTGAGATGTTCTCGCCATTAAGGGTTAGTCGCGAGGTGTCGACTAATAGCTCTGGGACCACAGTGAGCGTCCGTGCCGCGGACGGCGGCACGCCAGTGCCATACAACGCTTTGGCGGTAAAGCTATGCGCCGCAACCGTTAGCCCGCTGACAAGCAGCGTCCAAACCCCCGTGGTCACATCAGCCGTCGGCTGACCTTTGGGGACGGTTCCGTCGAGAATTTCGACCTTCTGACCTTTACTGGCGGTACCGCTCAGGGTGACCGCGGTTTCCACGGTGGTGCCACCAGGGGCAATATCGGCACCGCTCGGAGAGCCTGTCACCGAGGTGATGGTCGGGGCCGCCACGGCGATCACGGTCAAGGTTCGTGCCGCGGACGGCGGCACGCCAGTGCCATACAACGCTTTGGCGGTAAAGCTATGCGCCGCAACCGTTAGCCCGCTGACAAGCAGCGTCCAAACCCCCGTGGTCACGTCAGCCGTCGGCTGACCTTTGGAGACCGTTCCGTCGAGAATTTCGACCTTCTGACCTTTACTGGCGGTACCGCTCAGGGTGACCGCTGTTTCCACGGTGGTGCCACCAGGGGCAATATCGGCACCGCTCGGAGAGCCTGTCACCGAGGTGATGGTCGGGGCCGCCACGGCGGTCACGGTCAAGGTTCGCGGCGGAGTGGAGGATTGTCCGC
>Ga0209913_1000323_pt1 | contig 43980 bp, 44 predicted proteins | sample PersoiDNA2013203_FD_185805 | JGI IMG/M metagenome (GOLD analysis project Ga0209913, IMG submission 185805) | Permafrost soil microbial communities from the Arctic, to analyse light accelerated degradation of dissolved organic matter (DOM) -... | ecosystem: Environmental > Terrestrial > Soil >...
AAATCTTATCGTTCGCACTTAATTTCTTAAGCACTTCCGAAGACCAAGATTATAGTCTACTTTATTATTTTTAGCGAGGGCTTTTCTGATTTTTTTTGTTCTTTTTCAGAATTTTGTTGAATCCCCTCTGTCAAACTTCCTGTCGTAGCGCTGCTGACTGCCGCTAAACCGAGGCTAGGTTTGCTTTTTTGTTCGGGTGGCGCTGAAGTGACTCCTGGTTCGGGAATGGATTCTGTTAAATCGACTTCAAATGCCATGCCCTGGCCATTTTCGCTGGCATAGACTGCCATCACGTTTTCCACAGGAACGGAAATATCGCGCGAAACACCACCGAACCGGGCTTTAAAGGTCACTGCTTCATTATCCATCTTAAGGCTACTGGTAGCACCAAAACTGATATTGAGGACGATTTCGCCGTTTCTGACAAATTCCATCGGGACTTGTGCAGCGCCACCGACTTTGACTGCCATGTAGGGTGTATAGCCGTTATCTGTACACCATTCGTAGATAGCGCGCATGAAATAAGGCTTGGTAGATGTTTCTTGCATAAGGGGTACTCAAACGTATCAATAATTAAGCATAGATCGCGGCGCATAAAACAACAAGGCTGACCTGATGGAGCTAGTCAGCCTCGTTATGCACTGCAAGAGTCAATCTGTGAAATAAGCCAGCAGATTAACGACGCATTACTTTTTCTGACGGTGTCAGCGCTTCAATGTAGGCAGGACGAGAGAAAATACGTTCTGCATATTTCATGATAGGCGCTGCCGTTTTGGACAACTCAATACCATAGTGATCAAGACGCCACAATAGCGGCGCAACCGCTACGTCCAACATGGAGAACTCGTCGCCTAGCATGTATTTATTTTTAATAAACAATGGGGCAAGCTGTGTCAGACGATCGCGAATTTCTGCGCGCGCTTTGTCCAGTACTTTTGCTGTGCTGGTGTTTTTGTCATTTTCCAACGTATGAACGTGAACGAACAACTCTTTTTCAAAGTTGAATAACATCAGACGTGCACGTGCGCGTTGCAGCGGATCAGCAGGCATCAACTGTGGATGCGGAAAACGCTCGTCAATGTATTCATTGATGATGTTGGATTCGTACAAGATCAATTCGCGTTCGACCAGAATTGGTACTTGACCATACGGGTTCATAGTCGAAATATCTTCAGGTTTGTTGAATAAATCAACATCACGGATTTCAAAATCCATGCCTTTTTCAAACAATACCAAACGGCAACGTTGAGAAAATGGGCAGGTTGTGCCCGAGTAGAGAACCATCATTTTTATAGTTCCTTAAAAACGATCAGGGCGAGGTGCCAATTTTGCGCACCTCACCCTAGGGATTACTCGCCCGTTTACGACGGAGAAAAACGGGCGATCTGAGAAAATTCTGACTTGTTAATATCTCAATTCGCAAGACAGAAACATTACTTTTACTTAACTTCCTTCCAGTAGGACGCATTCAAACGCCACGCAAGTGTCGCTAAAAACGCCATGAATATCACAACTATAGCACCTAAACGCTTACGAGTTGATTGCGCTGGTTCGCCCATCCACTGTAGATATGCTACCAGATCACCCACTGCGTTGTCATATTCTGCTTTAGTTAATGTACCATCGGAAACTTTTTCGAAGCCTTCAAACTTGTGAATTGTTTTCGATTCGTCATGCGGATCTTTCTCTTCAACAAATTTGGCAGTGCGAACACCTTGCAATTGCCACAACACATGCGGCATACCAACGTTCGGGAAAACCATATTGTTCCAACCTGTTGGACGGGACTCATCTTTGTAGTAAGTACGTAGATAAGTGTAAATCCAGTCAGCACCCGAACCAGCCTCGGAGGCTTTAGCACGAGCGATCACTGATAAATCCGGCGGAACCGCTCCAAACCAAGCCTTGGCATCCTTCGGAGCCATGGTAGTTTTCATCAGATCACCAACTTTTTCACCAGTAAATAACAGATTGGTTCTAATCTGATCTTCAGTTAGACCAATATCACGCAGACGGTTGTAACGCATTGCTGAAGCGGAGTGGCAATTGAGGCAATAATTGACAAACAATTTTGCGCCATTTTGCAACGCAGCCATATCGGTTGAGCGATCCGGCGCGTGATCCAGAGGAAAACCGCCTTCATTTGCCATCACCATAGCCGGAACAAAGGCCAGCGTCGCGATCAGTTTTTTAAGTAATTTCATGCTTATTCTTCCTCGCTTTATTTGCTCAATGTGGCGTAAAAGTTACACGCTTCGGTACTGGTTTAAAGGTACCCATCGCACTCCACCAAGGCATCAACAGGAAGAAGCTGAAGTAGATGATTGCGCAAACCTGAGAGATACGTTCACGAATTGGTGATGGAGGTTGCACACCCAGATAGCCCAAAGTGACGAAAGTGATCGCGAAAACGATATATACCAATTTGTGCCAATCAGGACGATAACGAATGGATTTTACTGGGGAAAGATCAATCCAAGGCAAGAAAGCCAGAATCACGACTGAGCCACCAAACAACACAACACCCCAGAATTTCGCATCCAGTGCACCAGGCATCATGCCAGCGATCGCCAACAATGCTGCGCCAGCAATGGCAAACTTAATCATCTGTGGCAATTTCGTTGTGAGGAAAATTAACCCGACATAAGCAGCAATACCGGCCTGGATGACGAACAAGAACTCGGATGTCGTCGCACGCAAAATCGAATAGAACGGCGTGAAATACCAAGTTGGTGCGATGTGCGGTGGTGTTTTCAGGGAATCCGCAGGAATAAAGTTATTGTATTCTAGGAAATAACCGCCCATTTCCGGCGCAAAAAAGATCACTGCACTAAACAAGGTCAAGAACACAGTCACACCAAAAATATCATGGAATGTGTAGTAAGGGTGCGAAGGAACGCCATCCAGAGGATGTCCATCAGGACCTAAGTTTTCTTTGATCTCAATACCGTCAGGATTGTTAGAACCCACTTCATGCAATGCAATTAAGTGAGCCATGACCAGACCAAGTAATACCAGAGGGATGGCAATGACGTGGAAAGAGAAGAAACGGTTCAGTGTCGCATCGGAAACCACATAGTCACCACGGATCCATAACGACAAATCTGGGCCAATGAATGGAATCGCGCCAAACAAGTTGACGATAACCTGTGCACCCCAGTAAGACATCTGACCCCATGGCAGCAAGTAGCCAAAGAAAGCTTCAGCCATCAGGCACAGGAAAATCGCGAAACCGAACAACCAGATCAGTTCACGTGGCTTGCGATAAGAGCCGTACATAAAGGCACGTGCCATATGCAGATAAACCACGATGAAGAAGGCAGAAGCGCCTGTGGAGTGCATGTAACGCACTAACCAACCCCAAGGTACGTCACGCATGATGTACTCGACTGAGGCAAACGCCAGCGTCGCATCTGGTTTGTAGTGCATGACCAAGAAAATACCGGTCACGATCTGAATGACTAACACTAGCATTGCTAATGAGCCAAAGATGTACCAGAAATTAAAATTCTTTGGTGCGTAGTATTTTCCCCATTGATCGTTCCACAATTTGGTCAGTGGAAAACGGGAATCAACCCAATTCAGGGCTTTATCAACGACAGGTGCATCCGCCGGGAGTTTTTTCTCAACAAACGCCATGATTACGCCTCACCTTTCTCATCTTTACCGATGATAATTTTGGTATCCGATAAAAACATGTGACGTGGCACATCCAGATTTTGTGGAGCTGGTTTGTTTTTATACACGCGACCAGCGAGATCGAAGGTCGATCCGTGGCAAGGACATAAGAATCCACCTTGCCAGTCATCTGGTAATGATGGTTGTGGGCCGGGCTGGAATTTAGAACCTGGGGAACATCCAAGATGAGAGCAAATACCGACTGCAATTAGCAGATCACCATGTTCTTTACGAGAACGGGTTTGTTTATCACAGTATTCTGGCAATTCCATGGTGTAAGGTTTTTTTGATTCTGGATCAGCAACCTTATCTTCTGTTTTTGCTAAGCTAGACAACATTTCAGGCGTCCGCTTCAGAATCCATACTGGCTTACCACGCCACTCGACGGTGGTCATTTCACCTGGCTTTAAAGCGGAAATATCTACTTCAACCGGAGCGCCAGCTGCTTTAGCCCGCTCTGACGGCTGAAAGGTACTGACGAGTGCCCCTGCCGTTGCTAACCCTGCTACACCACCCGCCGCGCAAGTGGCGACGAGCAAACCGCGACGGCCGGAATCGACCTGCTTTTCATTACTCATACCAACCCCAATCTGTCAAAAATCGAAACTCGATGAAGCTCAAACCCGCATCTAGCAACATTTAATTATAAAGTAGCTATTTATGGTTTTAAAGCAAAAAGCACCCCAAACAGCAACACTTACTCTTTATTTTTACAAATCCGCCACTATTTGACATAGTTCATATTGGCGCCTGAAAATTTATGCCTATTAATTAAAATAAATGATTTTGTGTAAAGATAATTGACAAAGTAAAGTGCCAAATTAACCGCTTTGCACATTAAAATACAGACAATCCAGCTTACGGCAATTATGCCAACTACATATCAGGAGATACATAATGAGCATGATGGAAGAATTCAAAACATTTGCCACAAAAGGAAATGTAGTCGATCTCGCGGTCGGTGTCATCATCGGCGGTGCATTTGGAAAAATTGTTGACTCCTTAGTTGGCGACGTTGTGATGCCTGTCATCGGCAAACTGTTCGGCGGTTTGGACTTCTCGAACTACTATTTACCGCTCAATGGCCAGAGTGTCCAATTGACACTGGTCGAAGCTAAGAAATTGGGTGGGGTTTTGGCCTACGGTAATTTCATCACCGTCACAGTCAATTTCATCATTCTGGCATTTGTGATTTTCCAAATGGTGAGACTGGTCAATAAGTTCCGTAAAAACGAACCAGCACCAGTCGCAGCACCAGCACCAACCCCTGAAGATGTGATCCTCCTCAGAGAGATTCGCGATTCGCTGAAAAAATAAAAGAGCAGCAAAACGGCAACGCCCCCTCTACATTAACGACATTGCAGAGGGGGCATTGTTATTTCAATGATGTTGTAATATTGCCGCAGTTGAACTCAGCGTTATAGCATTCACCTGCTCATCACCACAGATTTTTTTACCTCCTCAGACAGGATTATCGATATCCACAAAGTGGTGCTCAATGCCCCATTGAAGGGAAAGATGCTCGCCAAGTGCCGCAATTCCGTAACGTTCTGTGGCGTGATGACCACACGCTAGATAAGCGACGCCCGCCTCGCGAGCCAGATGTACGGTCGGTTCTGAAATTTCGCCGCTCAAAAACACCGTTGCCCCAGCCGCAATTGCCTGGTCGAGCATGCCTTGTGCCGCGCCAGTACACCAGGCGACTTTTCCGACGAGTTGTGCCGGATCACCGATCAGTAAAGGTTTTCTTCCAAGCCTGTCCGCTACATGCGTTTCCACATCATGCATGGTCGCGACACCGGGAACATTCATACTTCCAAGCCAACCAAGTCCATCTTCACCAAAGCGACCATCTGCGCGCAGGCCTAAGACTTCTGCCAATCGCGCATTATTACCGAGTGTCGGATGCATATCTAACGGCAAGTGGTAGCCAAATAATGAGATATCGTTTTGTAAGAGCAGCTTCAGTCGCCGCTGCTTGTGACCAATGATACGCATGTCTTCGCCACGCCAGAAGTATCCATGGTGTACCATAACGGCATCGGCCTGTAGTTCAATTGCTGCTTCGAGAAGGGCAATGCTGGCGGTAACGCCGGTGACAATACATGCGATCTCATTTCGCCCTTCCACCTGCAGACCATTTGGGCAATAATCACGAACACGCGCCACTTGTAACTCGGTGTCAAGGTATGTTGCCAGTTGGCCCCTATTTATCGTATTTTTACTCATCATTTACCCTATGCGACGTCTTTGGTTATTGTTTGCCCAGACTGTAACAGTTGGTCTGGCGATTTGGTTTATTGTAACCACCCTCAAACCCGACTGGGCATCAAATGCCTTGAATAATAGTCGTCGATCTGTGCTATCTCCGACTTTTAAAACGACTGAGGCACCTGCTCAGAGTACCCCGGCACAGGGCTCATATCGTTTGGCGGCGCAGAAAGCGATGCCATCCGTGGTCAATATTTATACATCAAAAGAGGTGCAGCGATCCCGCAACCCCTTATTGAATGATCCTGCCTTACGCCGCTTCTTCGGCGAGCAGACGGGGCCAAAAGCAGAACGTCAGTCTAGTCTGGGCTCAGGTGTCATTGTGAGTCCAGAAGGCTATATTCTGACCAATAATCATGTCGTCGAGTCAGCCGATGAAATTGATGTGGCGTTGGCAGATGGTCGGACAGCAGTGGCCAAGGTAGTTGGCACTGATCCAGAAACCGATCTGGCAGTCATCAAAATCGACTTACCTGATTTACCTGCGATCATTCTGGGGCATGCGGATGACGCACAGGTCGGCGATGTCGTTCTGGCAATCGGCAACCCATTTGGTGTTGGGCAGACTGTGACGATGGGCATCGTCTCGGCGCTAGGACGCAATAATTTAACTGAAAATGCGTTTCAAAATTTTATCCAGACCGACGCAGCGATTAATCCTGGCAACTCCGGTGGTGCGCTGGTGGATGTGAACGGCAATCTGCTCGGCATTAATACTGCCATATACTCACAAACGGGCGGTTCGGTCGGCATCGGCTTTGCCACACCGATCTCGACGGTTAAAGCAGTCATGGAATCGATCATCAAGCAAGGCCAAGTCGTCCGTGGCTGGATCGGCGTGGAACCGCAAGATATCACGCCTGAACTAGCTGAAAGCTTTGGCATCAAACAGAAATCGGGAGCGATTATCGCTGGCGTGATACGTGGTGGTCCAGCCGATAAAGCTGGCATGAAACCTGGTGACATCCTCGTATCAATTGAAGGTAAAACAGTCAGTGGCACGATGGAAATGCTGAACCTGATCGCTCAACTCACCCCAGGCGAAAAAGCGAAAATTACAGTCCTCAGAAACAATCAAGAGCCTACCCTTCAAGTCCTGATCGGTAAGCGTCCGCCATCACGTCGCGAAGAGTAAAACCCAAATGCATCTGATTGATTTACAAGCTTTTTTATCTGAGCTAGCTGACAACAACAATCGTGCGTGGTTTGTCATGAACAAGCCGCGCTACGACATTTTACGCGCTGAGTTTTTAGAGCTGGTCTCAGAACTGATCACTGGCATCCAGCAATTTGATCCAGCTATTACAGGCTGCGAGCCTAAAAAAGCGCTATTTCGGATTAACCGGGATGTACGCTTCGGGCATGATAAGTCGCCTTACAAGACGACTTTTTCTTCCTCTATTTTACCCATTGGACGCAAAAAGCCAAGTGAAGGCGGAGGTCCGGCTTACTATTTTCAGTTAGATGCGCAGGGTAGATTATTTTTTGCATGTGGCGAATATATGCCACCTGCAGATCGCCTGAAAGCGATTCGTGAACACATCATCAATGATGAAGTTGGTTTTGAAAAGCTGCTCAAGGATAAGAAACTGAAACAATATTTTGGTGAACTGCAAGAAGAAGGCAAGCTCAAACGTCCACCAAAGGGCTACGACGCCGACCTCAAGCATATCGAGTACCTGAAGTTGAAGAATTTTATGATCTGGACAGAATGTCCTTATCAGGGTCTCAGTAGCGAAGAGGTGAAAGAAACCTTATTCACCGCATACAAGAGTGCCTTACCGCTAGTGCAATGGCTGCGCGGTGCTGAGACCTTCAAGACGTAAAATAAAGGCGGGATGTGAGAAACCTACATCCCGCTTGGAATAGGAGCTTATGGGCTCTCTGGCGCCTGTGTAACGCGCACAAACAACGGTGCAACAAGCAAACCAAGCTCATAGAGCAAGCACATCGGTAGCGCCAGCGAAAACTGACTCACCAGATCTGGCGGCGTCACGACTGCTGCAATGACAAATGCCCCCACAATCACATAAGGACGAATAGAACGTAGCTTCTCGACCGTGACCAACCCCATACGTACGAGCACGACAACCACAACTGGCACTTCAAACGTCACGCCAAACGCCAGGCACATCGACATAATAAAATCCAGATAGTTTTCAATATCCGGTGCCATATGAATAGACGTCGGGGAAAATGCATTGATAAACTTAAAAACGCGTCTGAACACAATGAAATAGCAAAAAGCCACCCCAGACAGAAATAAAACAGAAGAAGAAATCACCAACGGTGCAACTAAGCGTTTTTCATGGGCATACAACCCTGGCGCAATAAAAGCCCACACCTGATAAAGAATCCAAGGCAAAGCCAGCATCACCGCGAGCAACATCGTGACTTTCATTGGCACCATAAAGGGCGAAATCACGCCAGTGGCGATCATTTGCGAGCCGACCGGCAGCGACTCTAGCATCGGCTCTGCCAGAAAATCGTAGATAGCAGAAGGACCTGGCCAGATCATGAGCAAGATTGTCGCGATAGCTAAGCCATAGCAAGCCTTAACCAAGCGATCACGCAATTCCACCAGATGAGAAATGAACGTTTCTTCAACGCCGGGTTCGATTTTATCGCTCATGCGAAGACCACCCTAAAAAGAGAACGTCGGGACATAGAAAAATTAATAGAAACTGACAGGTGGGCGAGACTTAGCGCGATGTCGTGCCATGCGCGCCGAACCTGAAACAATATGATTGCGCTGACCGTGACGATTTTTGTACCAAGCAGGGACTGCGGACGTTTTGGCTAACTTTTTGCGACGGAAATCCTTGGCTTTACGCGCCAATTGGTCGCTGCTGACATAGGTCGTGCTATAGAGAGTGGACGGTTCCTGAGCGATGGACTGCAATTCTTCGGTGGTCTCGTTCCAAGATTGCGATACGGATTGCTCAACATGATGGGCTGCTTCTTGCACGTCTTTTTGCATCTTGCGCAGTTCATCGAGCTCGATTTCTTTCGATACTTCGGCTTTGACGTCATTAATATAACGCTGTGCTCTGCCAAGCAACGTTCCCGCCATACGGGCAACACGAGGCAGTTTTTCAGGCCCAATGACGATTAAGGCAACTACACCGATCAGGGCGAGTTTGCTGATTCCTAAATCAATCATTACACTCGCCCGCTACGAATATCATCACGACGGAACAAATCACTGTTTTGATTTCTCTTTGGCATCAACATCAATGGTTTTTTCTGCATTCGCTTGTGCGACGGGTGCCTTGTCTTCTTCACCTTTAATGCCGTCTTTAAAACCTTTAACTGCTTTACCCAAATCGCTACCGATATTACCTAACTTTTTGGTACCAAAAACCAAAATAACAATGACCAGAACAACTAGCCAATGCAAACCACTAAATGAACCCATGATCTACCCCTGATGAGAGCTGCACTCTCAGAAAAATGATATGACTTTACAAAATAGCATCAGCAGTATGACTATATACAGTCAATCAGCGTCTTTGCCTCAGTCCCATTATATTAGCTTTGTCCACGCCATGGTTTTGGACCACCAATGACGTGCATATGCAAATGATACACCTCTTGCCCGCCATCTGCGCCCGTATTAATCAACGTTTTATAGCCGCCTGTATATTGACCGTCAGCTTGTCTGACTGGCCCACAACCATGCTCAACGGCTAATTGCGGCGCTAAACCCAGCATTTTTCCCAACATCACATGATGCTCAGGCAACGCTGATGACAAGGTGTCTAAATGTATTTTCGGAATAACCAGCAAATGTACCGGCGCTGCGGGATTAATATCTTTAAAGGCCAGCAATTCGTCATCTTCATAGACAATCGTTGATGGTATTTGCTTTGAGGCAATTTTACAGAAAATGCAATTATCCACGTTTTATCCGTTTCTCATAAACAAAGAAGCTTTATCTTGACTAGGGTGCACCTCGAAGCTGAGGTCAATCCGCCTGGAACTTAATGTTGATTAGCTACAGGCGACGATCAGCTTATTTTTCTGAACGGGCGGCTTTTTCATCCAGACCAGAAAGACCTTCACGTCTGGCCAACTCATCCAATACTTGCTGTGGGCGCAGATCATACTGAGCCAACATGACAAGCGAATGAAACCATAAATCAGCACATTCGTATAAGACTTTGGAATGGTCGCCAGAGATGCGGGCGTCTTTGGCTGCCATGACGGTTTCAGTCGCTTCTTCGCCAATTTTTTTCAGTATGGCGTCATCGCCCTTAGAAAATAAACGAGCAACATAGGATTTGTCAGGATCGCCACCATTCGCCAACTTGCGACTTTCAATGATATCGGCAAGACGTTGCAAGACCTGTTCTTGGGAAATACTCATTTATAAATACTTTCAGGATCTTTCAATACCGGATCAACGGCCTGCCAGTCGCCATCATTGAGGCTACCTTCAAACTTCTGAAAGAAGCAGGAGTGACGTCCTGTGTGGCAAGCGATGCTGTCTGTCTGCTCGATTTTCAGCAAGATCACATCTTCATCGCAATCGAGGCGGATTTCTTTGATTTTTTGCACGTGACCAGACTCTTCGCCTTTGTGCCATAATTTTTTGCGTGAACGGCTCCAATAAACGGCCTCACCCAGTTCTACGGTTCTGGTCAGCGCTTCACGATTCATCCAAGCAAACATCAGCACATCATTGCTGCTTGCTTCTTGCGCGATCACCGGTACCAGACCCTGATCGTCCCACTTCACTTTATTTAACCACTTAGCGGCACTCATACCAACCTCATAGGAATATGTTGCGCTGCCATAAATTGCTTTGCTTCGCCAACAGTGTGTTGACCATAATGAAAAATACTGGCGGCCAGTACGGCATCTGCGCCACCTATTTTGATGCCATCAGCCAAGTCTTGCAGACTACCGACACCACCAGAGGCAACCACAGGAATCGATACTGCATCCGAAATCGCGCGGGTCAAACCGAGGTCAAATCCAGAACGGGTACCGTCTTTATCCATACTCGTCAATAAAATCTCGCCCGCCCCCAGTTTGGCCATATGCTGCGCCCATTCGACAGCATCCAGACCTGTGGCGTTGCGCCCACCATGCGTGAATACTTCCCATTTTCCGGGTGCGACGTTTTTAGCATCGATCGCGACCACGATACATTGTGATCCATATTTGTGGGCTGCATCAGCGACCAATTGCGGATTAGTAACAGCAGAAGTATTAATCCCCACCTTATCGGCGCCCGCATTGAGCAGACGACGTACATCCGCCACCGTACGAACACCACCGCCGACAGTCAGCGGAATAAATACCTGTGATGCAACCGCCTCAATAATTGGCAGAATCAGATCACGACCATCCGAGGAGGCAGTGATATCAAGGAAGGTAATTTCATCCGCACCCTGGGCATCATAACGACGCGCGATTTCTACAGGATCGCCAGCATCACGTAACTCCTGAAAATTGATCCCCTTGACGACCCGACCCGCAGTGACATCCAGACAGGGAATAATGCGTTTAGCTAAAGTCATTCGGTCTCTTCTTCGGTGTAGTACGTAGAACCATCGTCACTGAGTTCATCAGCACGTTCCTGTGCTGTCAACAAATCTAAGGTTCCTTCGTAGATCGAGCGGCCACAAATAACTCCTTCGATACCCTCGCCTTGCACTTCACACAAGGCTTCGACGTCCGCCAGATTATGCACGCCACCGGAAGCGATGACAGGAATAGTGACCGCCTGCGCCAGTTTGACAGTGGCATCAATGTTGACACCGCCCATCATGCCGTCACGGCCGATATCCGTATAAATAATTGCTTCAACGCCATAGCCTTCAAATTTTTGAGCAAGGTCAATCACTTCATGACCGGACAATTTACTCCAGCCATCCGTCGCGACTTTGCCATCCTTGGCATCAATGCCAACGATAATCTGACCAGGGAATGCGCTGCAGGCATCCGCCAGAAAACCAGGATTTTTTACCGCTGCAGTACCAATAATGATGTAAGACAAACCATCATCGAGATAACGTTCAATCGTATCAAGATCGCGAATACCGCCACCTAACTGCACTGGAATTTCTTCAGTACCGGTTTCTTCAGCATAATCGCGTACTGCCTGAATGATCGCTTTTACTGCCGCTTCATTTTTTGGTTTACCTGCAAAGGCACCATTGAGATCGACCAAATGCAGGCGGCGTGCGCCTTGCTTGAGCCAATGTCGAGCAGTTTGAGCCGGATCCTCAGAAAACACGGTGGCTTGGTCCATATCACCTTGTTTGAGGCGTACGCAGTGACCATCTTTCAGGTCGATAGCAGGGATGAGCAACATGATGTAAAAGAAATATAAGCGTCTAAAAGACAGTAAAAAATCAAAATACCAAATTCAGGTAAACCTGACACGAGTAAGAGCAATCATGCGCCTCTTCAAGGCGCGTGTGCAAGATCAGGGCTTCCAGTGTACAAAGTTTTTATATAGTTGCAAGCCAGTTTGTGCACTCTTTTCCGGGTGGAATTGTGTCGCAAAGATATTATCTCTTGCGACGGCACAAGCAAACGGCTGACCGTAATCAGTTAATCCGACGGTATGCTGCGCATTCTCAGGCTGGGCATAGTAGCTATGCACAAAATAAAAATACGCGTCATCCGGTATATCCTGCCACAAGGTATGCGACCGTGCTTGGTGAACTCGGTTCCATCCCATTTGCGGCACTTTAAAACGCGAACCATCAGCTTGCACCTGACCATCGAGCGCAAAACGGACGACCTTACCCGATAATAATCCCAAGCCCGGCGTGTTACCTTCTTCACTCAGGTCAAACAGCATTTGCTCACCAACACAAACACCAAACAGGGGCTTGCTACGCGCCGCTTCTAAGACCGCTTCCTGCACACCGGAATCCCGCAGGCTGCTCATGCAGTCGGGCATCGCGCCTTGACCTGGCAATACAATGCGATCTGCGCTCTGGATATCAGCGACTTCTCCGGAGATAACCACATTGGCTTCAGGTGCCACCGCACGTAACGCCTGCGCTACGGAGCGCAGATTTCCCATACCGTAATCAACAACAACAATTTTATTCATCATAATTTACCCCGCATCAACCGCACCGCTGAGACAGCATGTTCATGTCGTGACAGAGTCTGGCATCAATAATTAAAGGCTACCCTTAGTAGATGGAATCGTACCAGCGGCACGGGCATCAAGCTCTGCGGCCATGCGCAACGCGCGACCAAATGCCTTGAAGACGGTTTCGCATTGATGATGCGCGTTATCACCACGCAAGTTATCAATATGCAATGTCACCAGTGCATGGTTCACAAATCCTTGAAAAAATTCACGGGTCAAATCGACGTCAAAACCACCGATCATGGCGCGGGTAAACGGAATGTGATATTCCAGACCTGGACGACCAGAGAAATCAACGACAACGCGTGACAAGGCTTCGTCCAGCGGCACGTAGGCGTGGCCATAACGACGGATACCCTTTTTGTCACCAATCGCTTTAGCAAATGCCTGACCCAGCGTGATACCGACGTCTTCAACGGTATGGTGCGCATCAATGTGCAAATCACCTACCGCTTCGATATCGAGATCGATCAGTCCATGACGGGCGATCTGATCAAGCATATGATCCAGAAATGGCACACCGGTATTGAGTTTTTGCTGACCAGTGCCGTCCAAGTTGATGGAAACACGGATTTGTGTTTCGTTGGTATTACGGGTAACCGCCGCAATGCGTTGAGTTAAGTTGTTCATTTTGATGACATAGAAGCTGCAAAAGCAGCAAGAAATTGCGCATTCTCTTCCTGGGTGCTGACAGTGATCCGCAGACAATTCTCCAGTAAAGTATGCATTTTACCCACATTTTTAACTAATATTTTGTGATTCAACAATTTGACAAAGAGTTGTTCAGCATTCGCAACACGGATCAGCAAAAAATTTGCTGAGGACGGAAACACCTGTACCCCCTCCATTGCACTCAAAGCCGCAGCGAGCTGGGTGCGCTGGGCGCGTAATTCGGCTGCCTGTGCATCAAGTACTTCGACCCGTTGCAACACAAATTCTGCGGCTGCTTGTGTTAATACGTTGACATTGTACGGTGGGCGAACTTTTTCAAACTCGTTCATCAACACGTTGTTACCCGCCATGTAACCCAGACGAATACCTGCGAGTCCCAGTTTAGACACGGTACGCATTACCACAAGATTATCAAACTCATCCAAACGCGACATAAAGCTGGTCGGTGCGAATGGCTGGTAGGCTTCATCAACAACCACGACGCCACTATCGCCAACCGCGTTCAGAATCTCCGCCATATCATCGGCATCAAATAATGTACCGGTGGGGTTATTTGGGTAGGCAAGATAAGTGATCGCAGGTTGGTGTTCTGCAATTGCCGCAAGCATTGCGGCTTTGTTTAATGTGAAATCAGGATTGAGATCGACGCCAATAAATTCGAGCCCAGCAAATTTAGCTGACATCGCATACATCACAAAGCCAGGGATAGGCGCCAACACTTTAGCACCCAGCTTGGCACAGGCAACCGACATCATAGCGATCAATTCATCGGAGCCATTTCCAACAATAATGTCATGCCCAGCCGGTACGCCTAACTTGTCGGCAATCATGTGTTTGAGGCTGGCATACGATGGAACGGGATAGCGGTTCATGGCAACTTGCGCCAAATGCTGACCTAACTCCTGCTGCATCGTTGGCGGCAACGCGAAGGGATTCTCCATCGCATCGAGCTTCAGAAAGCCAGCAGAGTCTGGCACGTGATACGCCGATAAACTGGCGATTTCAGGGCGAATGATATTTGTTACGTTGGTACTACGCATTCCTTGTACTCCAGGCAGTAGGGCAAATCAAAAGCAGAAAACACATTAACCCAGCGACTATCGGCAATCAAGATCACCTGTTCGCCGCGCAACGTCTAAGCGGATATCGCTGACGATGCTGCAGGTTCTTGCAGACTAAGGCGTTTCTCTATCATGGCGCAATAATCCGAATTTAATTCAAATCCGACAAAATCACGCCCACAACGTTTTGCTGCGACGGCGGTGGTACCGCTGCCCATGAAGGGATCAAGTACCACGCCGCCGGGTGGGCAAGAGGCCTTAATCATACGCTCGATAATTTCGAGCGGTTTTTGCGTTGGATGCTCTTCACGTTCTGCATGCTCACGGTGCAAACGAGACACACTCCACACATCCTTGGGGTTGAAGCCGAGCTCCAGCCATTTTGCGCCTTCGAAAATTTTCCGGCTGCGCGCTTTTTTGGTGGCGGCGTCATACGGTATCCGTATCGCATCCAGATCAAAATAATAATCTTTGGCTTTCACAAAAAAACCAATCGTGTCGTGTACCGACGAATATTTACGGACACTGCCCCCCATGGATGGCACACGCCGATCCCAGATGATTTCATTCATCATCGTCATACGCTGCTTGAGCAGAACAAACACCTCCGGCGAGTAGCGCCAGGTCAAAAAAATGTACAGACTGCCATTCGCTTTAAGCTTCGGCAAGGCGGTATCAATCCATTGCGCCATCCATTCTAGGTAAGCAGACGATTCCATTTTATCGGAATCATTACCATAATCCTTACCTAAGCCGTAGGGCGGATCCGCTAATACTAAATCGATACTCGCATCCGGCAGACGCGCTAATCCTTGCAGCGCATCCTCACAGAAAATCTGATTTTTCCAATCAGCAGTCATGCGCTTTGGCTCATGCGATCAGTCATTTCAAGCGCAGTTCAGCACTACGCGCGTGGGCCTGTAAGCCTTCACCGTAAGCCAACTCAGCAGCGACTTTACCTAAAGTTTGCGCACCTTGTTCACTCACAAAAATGATGGACGAACGCTTCTGAAAATCATACACACCGAGTGGCGAAGAAAATCTCGCAGTACGTGATGTTGGCAGAACATGGTTTGGGCCTGCGCAGTAATCGCCAAGCGCTTCTGATGAATATCGGCCAAGGAACATGGCGCCAGCGTGGCGAATCTTATCCGCCCATTGCTGTGGATTTTCAGCGGAAATTTCCAGATGCTCCGCTGCAATGCTATTAGCAATCTCACATGCCTCATCCATGTCAGCGACTTTGATGAGTGCACCGCGATTGGCCAGTGAGGTACGAATCACTTCATGGCGTGGCATGGTTGGCAGCAATTTGACAATGCTGGCCTGTACTGCTTCCAGATAGGTTTCATCAGGGCACAATAAGATGGATTGCGCTAATTCATCATGCTCAGCCTGAGAAAATAGATCCATTGCCACCCAATCTGGATTCGTGGTGCCATCACACAGCACCAGAATTTCGGATGGCCCAGCAATCATATCGATGCCAACGGTACCAAATACCCGGCGTTTCGCCGCAGCGACGTAGGCGTTACCAGGGCCGACGATCTTATCAACTTGTGGAATAGTTGCCGTGCCATAGGCCAACGCGCCAACGGCTTGCGCGCCGCCAATCGTGAAGACCCGATCAACACCAGCGATGGCAGCAGCTGCCAAAACCAGTGGGTTTTTCACACCATCCGGCGTTGGCACGACCATGATAATTTCCTGCACACCAGCCACTTTGGCCGGAATCGCATTCATTAACACAGAAGAAGGATAAGCCGCTTTACCGCCCGGTACATAAATACCGACACGGTCTAATGCCGTGACTTTTTGCCCTAATACGGTGCCGTCAGCTTCGGTATAACTAAAACCATCAGAGCCACATTCTTTTCTTTGTACTTCATGATAAGCACGGACTCGCTGTGCAGCCGTTTCCAGTGCTGCGCGACGTTCAGGACTGAGAGACGACAATGCCGCCTGCATTTCGTCCTGGGATATTTCGAGACCAGCTACACTGGCTGCCTGCAGACGATCAAAGCGATTGGTTGCTTCCAGCACGGCGGTATCACCGTTGGCTTTGACGCTTGCTAAAATTTGCGCAGCAGCGCGATCAATCGCCTCGTCTTCACTCGCTTCAAATGCCAGCAACGACGATAATTTGGTAGAAAAATCTGCATCCGCTGAATTCAGCCGGGTAATAAGTGAGGCCATGCTTATCTCTGAAAAATTTACTGATTTAATTTGGAGGCACGATCAAATGCTTCTAGGATAGGTTGTAGCCGTTCACGTTTTAATTTCAATGCAGCCTGATTCACGACCAGTCGCGATGAAATATCCATGATGTGTTCAACTTCGACTAAATTATTTGCCTTGAGGGTGTTACCGGTACTGACCAGATCGACAATTGCATCTGATAAGCCAACTAGCGGCGCTAACTCCATCGAGCCATATAGTTTAATCAGATCAACGTGAACGCCTTTGCTCGCAAAATGCTCACGGGCTGTTTCAGTGTATTTCGTCGCAACCCGCAAACGCGCGCCCTGACGTACCGCTTTGGCGTAGTCAAAACCAGCTGAGACTGCGACCGATACGCGGCATTTCGCGATATTGAGATCGATAGGCTGATACAGCCCTTCGCCACCATGCTCGTGCAATACGTCTTTACCAGCCACGCCAAAATCAGCGGCACCGTACTGCACATAGGTTGGAACGTCAGATGCACGTACGATGATGACGCGTACGCCCGGATCATTGGTCGCAAGGATCAATTTGCGTGATTTTTCCGGATCTTCCATGACACGGATACCAGCAGCCTCAAGCAGCGGCAAGGTTTCTTCAAAAATACGACCTTTGGATAAAGCCAGTGTCAGTTGTGTCGTCTGTGATGTCGTCATTATTTCACTCGTTGAATATTGGCACCAACCGCTGATAATTTCACTTCAATACGGTCGTAGCCGCGGTCGAGGTGATAAATCCGGTCAATCAGGGTTTCGCCTTCAGCGACCATCCCTGCGATCACTAGCGATGCAGAAGCGCGCAAATCTGTCGCCATGACTGGCGCACCGATGAGTTTATCAACGCCATTGACGTTGGCGGTATGACCGTCAATATCGATTTTTGCACCGAGTCTGTTGAGTTCTTGCACGTGCATAAAGCGATTTTCGAAAATCGTTTCAGTAACACGGCTATTGCCCTCTGCGATACAGTTCATCGCCATAAACTGGGCTTGCATATCGGTTGGAAAACCTGGGTATTCGGTGGTACGGAATCCCACCGCTTTTGGACGTGCACTCATTTGCGCGCGGATCCAGTCAGGGCCGGTCGTCAGAACCACACCTGCTTCACGTAACTTATCCAGCGCCACATCCAGAATATCTGTACGTGTGTTGGTCACGGTAATGTCACCGCCCGTAGCAGCAACAGCACATAAAAAGGTTGCCGTTTCAATCCGATCTGAAATTACTGTGTGCGTCGCGCCATGTAGACGGTCAACACCTTCAATTACTAGACGGTCGGTACCGATACCTTCAATTTTCGCCCCCATCGCGACGAGCAGGTTGGCTAGGTCGGTAACTTCCGGTTCACGCGCGGCGTTTTCCAGAATCGTCACCCCATCAGCCAGCGTTGCCGCCATCAACAGATTTTCAGTACCCGTGACCGTGATCATGTCGGTCACCACGCGTGTACCTTTGAGGCGGGATGCTTTGGCATGGATGTAACCAGCTTCGATGGTGATGTCTGCTCCCATCGCTTGCAAACCTTTAATGTGCTGATCCACCGGGCGTGAACCAATGCCGCAACCGCCCGGTAAAGACACTTTGGCCTCGCCAAAGCGGGCAACCAAAGGACCAAGAACCAAGATGGAAGCGCGCATAGTTTTGACCATGTCGTACGGTGCTTCCAGTTTATCAATCCCATTGCCACGCAGGGTCGTGACGCCGTTTTCTTGCGTCACGCTAACGCCCATCTGGCGCAGCAATTTAAACATGGTGCTGACGTCCTGCAACGACGGGACGTTGTGCAATACCAATTCATCCGACGTCAGGAGTGCGGCACATAAAATCGGCAATGCAGCATTTTTTGCACCGGAGATACGGATATCCCCATTCAGGCGAGTGCCGCCAGTAATCAGTAATTTATCCATTATGCTTGATACTCTTCAGGCGTCAGGGTTTTCATTGATAAAGCATGGATTTCTTCGCGCATACGATCACCCAACACAGCGTACACCAGTTGATGACGCTGAATCGGACGCTTGCCTGCAAAAGCGGCGGAAACAATCACAGCATTAAAATGCTGACCATCACCTTCAACTTCAAGGTGGGTACATTCCAGACCAGCTGCAATGTAGTTTTTAATTTGTTCAGGAGTAGGAAACACAGCTTATCTTTCTAAAACTAAATGAATGACGTCTTTTAACTCGCATCATTACACAATCACACGATCGTGCAATCTCAGTGATGCGGTCTCAGTGACGCAACTTATAACCACGCTTCAACATTTGCAATGCAATTGTCGCCAGCAAAATAAAAAATACCGTAACGATCACCAGACTATGCACTGGATCTACGTCGGATTTACCAAAAAAGCCAAAACGGAAACCGTCAATCATGTAGAAAAACGGATTAAAACGCGACAAAGTCAGCCAGAATGGTGGCAAAGAATGGATCGAGTAAAACACGCCAGACAAGAAGGTGGCAGGCATAATCAGGAAATTCTGAAATGCAGCCAATTGATCAAATTTCTCTGCCCAGACACCCGCAATCAATCCCATCGTTCCCAGCATGGCCGCGCCCAACAGCGCAAACAACAAAATCCATAATGGCGACACGAAACTCAGATTTGCAAACCACACCGTCACAATAAACACACCAGAACCAACGGCGAGTCCACGCAGAATCGCTGCCAGCACATAAGCACTGAAAATTTCCCAGTGCGATAAAGGAGGTAACAACACGAACACCAGATTGCCGGTAATTTTGGACTGGATCAATGACGAAGAAGAATTAGCAAAAGCATTTTGCAACACGCTCATCATCACCAGTCCCGGTACCAGAAAGGCGGTATAACGCACGCCTGGGTACACCTGCACATGATCTTCAAGGACATGCCCAAAAATCAGCAAATACAATAAAGCAGTCATGATAGGCGCAGTAATGGTCTGCGTCGCTACTTTCCAGAAGCGCAGGACTTCTTTGTATAAGAGAGTATTAAAACCAGTCATGTTTCTCATTTTCAGCCTTCCATAATTTGCAGGAAGACATCTTCCAGATCTGCTTGCAACAGTTGCATGTCCTCAATAAAGCAACCTGCCTGACGGAATTGAGCCAGCATTGCTTCTACTTGCGAATAGTCTGTGACGCGCAAGATATGCTGACGTGGGTCAGATGGTGTTTCATGGCTGATGATTTTACTGCGCAATGCAGGTGGTAAGGCAATATTACCGTCCTGCCGCAACGTCACTCGTAATTGCGAACCAGAAATGCGCTTGATCAGCGCGGCGGTACTATCGAGTGCCACGACTTTACCCTGTTTTAGCATCGCAATACGATTACATAATGCCTGCGCTTCTTCGAGGTAATGTGTAGTCAGGACGATGGTGTGTCCTTCCCGGTTTAAGCGTGCGATGAATTTCCATAGCGTCTGGCGTAACTCAACGTCAACACCAGCGGTCGGCTCATCAAGAACAATCACTGGCGGTTTGTGGACAAGCGCTTGCGCGACTAAGACACGACGTTTCATGCCGCCCGATAAAGCCCGCATATTGGTATCGGCTTTATTGGTGAGATCAAGATTTTCCATGATCTCATCAATCCATTTATCGTTATTTTTGATCCCAAAATAACCAGACTGCATCCGTAATGTTTCACGAACGGTAAAAAATGGATCAAATACCAGTTCCTGCGGAACAACGCCGAGATTACTGCGCGCTTGACGATAATCAGTAACAACATCGTGTCCCTTGACAGTAATCGTACCGGCGTCAGCACGGTTTAAGCCAGCGAGAATCGAAATCAACGTTGTCTTACCTGCACCATTTGGACCGAGAAGTCCAAAAAACTCACCTTCTTCAATAGAAAGCGAGACGCCACCTAAAGCCTGTAAAGACTGATAGCGTTTTTGTATATTGCTAATTTGTATGGCTGCCATGTGGCGTGCTCGCACTAAAGTGCTCTAAAGAAGTCGGAAAAATGATGAATCATTTGCTTCGTCAATACGCTAATAAGGACGAAACCTTTGATTATAGGGGATTTTCAGAGATTGAACTGAAACAAGACGCGGTAAAAGCCGCGAAAAAACTTCCCCTGACGAGAAGCGTCAATGTCGCTCGGCAGGAGAAAGCTGGAATTGTCCTGTCAGACCGTAAAGCTGTATCAAACTGACCAGACTGGCAGGCACTGAATGAAAGTGAAGCGTTTTTTTGAGTTGCGACGCCTGACGTTGCCATTCGATCATACTGGCAACGGCGGTGGAGTCTATCTGTAACAGATCCGAAAAATCGAAATCCAACTGCCCTTGAGCAATTGCTGCATTACCTGCAGCAACTTGCTTTCTGGCATTATTCTGGGATAGTTCGCCGACTAATTTATACACAGAATACTTTCAATCAAAAATTATTTTGAAGCAGCTTTATTTGGTGCTGCAGCAAGCTTTTTATTTTTTTCAGACAAAGTCTTGATCAAACCATCAATGCCAGACTTACTGATTGTTTCAGTAAAAGTCCCCTTGTAGGTTTCGACCAACCACGCGCCAAGGACGTTAATATCGTAAATTTTCCAGCCTGTCGCCGACTTAGCGAGGCGGTAGTTCAACTGAATAGGATCACCACGGGACTGGATCACCTGGGAACGAACTTCAACCTCAGTATCATCTGGCGCAGCGCGCAACGGTTTAAATTCGACTCGCTGATCTTTAATTTGCGAGATCGCACCAGAATAAGTAAAGACCAGCAATGTGCGGAACTCTTTCGTCAACTGTTGCTGTTGATCAAGCGTTGCGTCACGCCAGTTTTTGCCAGCAGCCAACGACGTCATCCGTTGAAAATCAATATACGGAAGAATCTTAGATTCAACCAGATCGTAGACGCGCTTTTGATTGCCCGCTTGGATTTCTTTATCGTTTTTTGCCAGGTCAAGGATTTCTTGACTGATACGCTTAACCAACTGATCAGGTGCCTCGTCCGCCGCCACTGCGGGAGTAGATAACATTGCGCCAACGAAGGCCAACAGGAAAATCTGTGCAATAAAGCTTTTTACCGATGTCATTAATTTCATTTTTGATCCATATCTAGCGAAGCCAAAAAAACAGGTTATTGGTTTATTTAGCTACTTTTCTTTTGGGCCGTTAAGTGCCCGACCTAACCATCTTAACCTAAATAGAATTTACTCGTCATCCGGATGGATTTCATTGGCTCTGCGCTGAAGATAGGCATCACGAATAAACACGTACTTGTCTAATGCGGCATCTTCAATCAGCGAACCTGCATCAAGAACGCCTGCACGCAAATCGACCAGACGAACAACACTGCCGGTATTACGGATGTACATCGGTCTGTAATAAGACCAGGCATCACCGTAAAAATCGACCGGTTCAGCCAAGGCATCACGTACTGTCGTTGGTCCAAGAACCGGTAAAACCAGATAGGGACCTGATCTGACACCCCAGTAACCGAGCGTCTGTCCAAAATCTTCTTTATGCTTGGTCAAACCAGCAGGTGAACCAATATCGAGCAAACCACCCAGACCAAAGGTCGTGTTCAGACCAACCCGCATAATACCGGTCACTCCGTCTCCGCCTTTACCTTGAAGTAAGCTGTTGAAAGCGCTCCAGATATCGCCGATATTACCGAAAAAATTACCAATCCCAGTTTGAACAAAGGATGGCAAAACATCGTGATATACCTGTGCCACAGGCTTAACTACCGCTTGGTCGACACTATCATTGAAATTAAACATTGCGCGATTAAAGCCTTCCAACGGATCGCGGGGATTTTGACCAATGTTCGTCTTAACCGCGATCGCGTCGATCGTTTTATCTGCTTTATCCTTGATCTTGTCTACCGTGACAGTAGTGCATGCTGTTGTCAACAAGCTAACCGCCAGAGTTAACAACATCCCAAAACGAGGTTGATTCATTTTATTTGTAAGATATTTCATTTTTTCTCATCCGAACTGCTGTCTGCCGACTTGCTAAATAAAAACTGACTGATCAGGTTTTCAAGAACGATTGCCGACTGCGTCATCTTAATTCTGTCACCGGCGACCAGATTATTGGTATCTCCACCGGCCTCTAAACCAATATATTGCTCTCCTAGCAAACCTGCCGTCAGGATTTTTGCCGAACTGTCTTTAGGAAAGTGGTAACGGGTATCCAAACGTAACGTCACCGTTGCTTGAAACGTTTTATCATCAAATTTAATCTCCGTAACCCGCCCGACGACCACGCCTGCACTTTTAACGGCAGCACGTGGCTTCAGGCCACCAATATTGTCGAAACGGCTTACCACATCGTAGGTCTTGTCCAAAGAAAGTGAACTCATATTTCCAGCCTGTAGCGCTAAAAACAAGAGTGCCGCTGCACCAAGTACAACGAACAAACCAACCCAGAAGTCTAAAGATTTTTTTTGCATTCTATTTCCTAACTTAATCCTCTCACCCTAATAAAAGCGGGGAGTCTTTGTCATTTGCCTTCATTGTCGTTCAATATCCATTGATCTCAATGGTGACATTCCGTATCAAAACCTGCTATCAAGTGATTGGTTCCGTCAATGCTGTTTACTGAAACATCCATGCAGTTAATAAGAAATCCAGCGCTAGCACCAACAGCGAAGAAATCACGACGGTACGCGTTGTCGCCCGTGCCACGCCTTCGGGCGTTGGCTGTGCTTCATACCCTTGGAATAGCGCCACAAAAGTTACTGCAAAACCAAATACGATACTCTTTATAACGCCGTTACCGATGTCCTGCCAGACTTCAACGCCGGCCTGCATTTGGGACCAAAAAGAACCCTCATCCACACCGATCAGTTTCACACCGACGATATAACCACCGATAATGCCCATTGCGCTAAAAATAGCCGTCAAAATCGGCATGGATATCAAGCCAGCGATAAACCGTGGCGCCAAAACCCGTTCGATAGGGTCGACCGCCATCATTTCCATGGCAGCCAACTGTTCGCCGGCTTTCATGAGACCAATTTCTGCCGTCAGTGATGTCCCCGCACGCCCCGCAAAAAGCAACGCAGTCACAACTGGCCCCAATTCGCGCGTCAGCGACAGGGCAACCAACAATCCCAACGCCTCTTCTGACCCATACCGATTCAAGGTGTAATAGCCCTGGTAACCCAGAACAAAACCAACAAACAAACCAGAAATCGCGATAATAATCAGCGAATAATTACCAATAAAATGAATCTGATCAGTAATAAGTCGAGGTCTGCGCCATAAACCTGACGCGCTACGCAAAATTAAAAAGAAGCTACGTGTCGCGTAACCCAAATCACTCGCAGACTCGCGTACCCATTTACCTATGTTTTCTATCATAATGTCTGCCCTTTCAAGCCCAGATCCTCTAACAACGATTTACCTGGATAGTGAAAAGGCACTGGACCATCCGCCTCTGCGTGTACAAACTGTTTAACGTAAGGATCTTCAGATGCAAGCATTTGTTCCGGTGTACCGTTAGCGACAATTTTTCCTTGGGACAAGAAATAAACATAGTCCGCAATAGCAAAAGATTCATGAACGTCGTGCGATACCAGTATCGTTGTAGACCCCAATGCGTCGTTCAAGTTCCGGATCAGATTGGCGGTAACACCCATCGATATCGGATCAAGTCCGGCGAAAGGTTCGTCGTACATCATCAGTTGCGGGTCAAGTGCGACGGCGCGGGCAAGTGCCACACGGCGCGCCATACCACCAGAAATCTCTGATGGCATCAGATTTGCCGCATTGCGCAAACCAACCGCTTGTAATTTCAGCATGACCAGATCGCGGATCATGGCCTCAGTCAAATCTGTATGTTCACGGATCGGAAAAGCTACGTTATCGAAGACACTAAGATCAGTGAATAATGCCCCATGTTGAAATAACATGCCCATCTTTCTACGGATGGCGTACAAGCCTTTGTTATCCAACTCTGGAATTTGCTGTTCGTCAACGCTAATGCCACCGGACTGAGGGCGAATTTGTCCGCCAATCAGACGCAAAATAGTTGTTTTTCCCGATCCAGAACCGCCCATGACAGCGATTACTTTACCGCGCGGAAAATCCATCGTCAGCCCGGACAAAATTGTCCTTGCTCCATAACTAAACTCTACATTACGAATTTCTACGAGATTTGCCACGTCAGAGATGTGTGATTACAAAAACTAGATTGTAATGCAGATCTGCAAAGGAAGTTGTGACAAGAAGTATATTAAAAATGCAAGAAAATTGCAATAATTTTGCCTTTAGGATTATTTTCAAAACAAATAGCAACAAAAGACGTATTTTGTCATTATTTATTCATTTTGTTGCTATTTAACAAGTAAAATTAATGAATTTAAAGTCATTAATTTTATAAATTTTTGTAATTTTTTAAAAAAAATGACTGATTTCAACTTTTCAGAAGAAATCAGTCATTCGATGTGGCGGTGCAATCGCGAGCGATGACCGCTCACGATGAGGGATTAACGCGGCAATACCGAATTGCCCATTAAAAAGGCATCAACTTCGCGTGCGCACTGGCGGCCTTCGCGGATCGCCCAAACCACCAGAGACTGACCGCGACGCATATCACCTGCAGCGAACACCTTGTCGACGTTGGTTTTATAGCAACCAATACCATCTGTCGTCGCTTTAGCATTGCCGCGGGCATCTTTATCGACACCAAACGCATCCAACACTTGCTGCACCGGAGAAACAAAGCCCATCGCCAGCAAGACCAGATCCGCTTTCATTTCAAATTCAGAATCCGGCACTTCTTGCATTTTTCCGTCTTTCCATTCGACGCGGCAAGCGATAAGCTTATCCACTTTGCCGGCTTTTCCTTCCAGACGCTTCGTTGCTACCGCCCAATCACGCTCACAGCCTTCTTCATGCGAAGACGATGTGCGCAATTTGGTTGGCCAGTACGGCCAAACCATCGGTTTATTTTCTTGCTCTGGCGGTTGTGGCATTAATTCGAATTGCGCAACAGATTTTGCACCATGGCGATTTGACGTACCGACGCAATCAGAGCCAGTATCACCGCCTCCAATCACAACAACATGCTTGCCGCTTGCCATGATCTGGTCTTTGACCTTGTCACCCGCATTGACTTTGTTTTGCACAGGCAAAAAATCCATCGCAAAATGCACGCCTTTGAGCTCGCGCCCTGGTACTGGCAAATCACGCGGTGTTTCTGCACCACCGGCGATGATCACTGCATCAAATTCTTTTTGTAACTGTTCTGGTGAAATGGTTTCTTTTGACCAGTTGGTAATGGATGCTGGGAAATCTTTACCCACAAACACACCAGTAAGGAAAGTCACGCCTTCCGCTTGCATCTGCTCAACACGGCGATCGATATGCGACTTTTCCATTTTAAAATCGGGAATACCGTAACGCAGCAAGCCACCGACACGGTCATTCTTTTCAAAAACCGTGACGTCGTGTCCGACACGTGCGAGTTGCTGTGCCGCGGCCAGACCAGCAGGACCCGAGCCAACAATCGCAATTTTTTTACCTGTTTTGGTTGTTGGTACTTTTGCTGTTACCCAACCGTTTTCCCAGCCTTTATCGATGATGTAATGCTCAATCGATTTAATGCCGACTGCATCTTCATTAATCCCCAATGTACATGCTGATTCGCACGGTGCTGGACAAATACGACCAGTAAATTCTGGGAAGTTATTGGTTGAATGCAAGACCTCTAATGCTTGCTTCACGTTGCCGTTGTAGACCAGGTCATTCCAGTCAGGAATGATGTTATTGACTGGGCAACCGTTATTACAAAACGGGATACCACAATCCATGCAACGTGCAGCTTGCACCTTAGATTGCGCATCATCGAGATGCACCAAAAATTCTTTGTAATGCTTTTTACGTGACTGTGGCGCTTCGCTGGCTTCTTGCAAGCGCTGGTATTCCATAAATCCGGTTACTTTACCCATAATCTGACCTCAATATCGTTGCGGGCTGGCCGCCCTGAATTCATTTTTTCCTCTTACGCCAGTGAGACTGAGACGTAAGAGGCAATACATGGCTAAGCTTGGTGTTACGCAGCCTTCACCACCACTGTTGCAGCTTGTTTAGCGGCATACATTTCAGCCAATGCTCGTTTGTATTCAGTCGGGAATACTTTAACGAATTTGGCGCGGCTGCGTGCCCAGTCATCCAGCAAATTGCGTGAACGTGTGCTGCCTGTGTGCTTGAAATGACGCTCGATCAAGGTGCGTAAGATCGCTTCATCCGTTTCACCTTCACCACCACGAAGGCGGCTATGCCAGATAGCTTTGTCAATCGTCGCTGCCTGAACATCGCCTGCCAATACGGGCTCCAGTGTCACCATGGACATATTGCATTTCGCTTCAAATTCACCGTCTGGATCGTACACGTAGGCGATACCACCTGACATACCCGCTGCAAAGTTACGTCCGGTATTACCCAGAACAATGACCGTACCACCAGTCATGTATTCGCAACCATGATCGCCAGTACCTTCAACGACTGTCACGGCACCAGAGTTACGGACAGCAAAACGTTCGCCAGCAACGCCATTGATAAATGCTTCACCAGAGATCGCACCGTACAAAACGGTATTGCCGCAGATGATATTGTCAACAGCCCAACCACGGAATTCAGTATTTGGACGAATGATGATGCGACCACCAGACAAACCTTTACCGACGTAATCGTTACCTTCGCCCACCAGATCTAGCGTCACACCCTGCGCCAAGAATGCGCCAGCTGACTGACCTGCTGTCCCTTGCAACTGAATATGAATCGTATCGTCTGGCAAACCAGCATGACCGTATTTCTTCGCTACTTCACCGGACAACATCGCACCAACGGTACGGTTTAAGTTTTTGATTGGCGAAATGAAGGATACTTTTTCGCCAGTTTCTAACGCGCTCTTCGCTTGTGCGATCAGTTTGTTATCCAGTGCTTTTTCGAGGCCATGATCTTGTACATCAACATGGCGGATATCGGAATGCGCAGTGGTTTCTGGCTGATGGAAGATCTTCGCAAAATCAAGACCTTTTGCTTTCCAGTGCGAAACTGCTTTGGATTTATCGAGCAGATCCACACGACCGATCAATTCATCGTACGTACGTACGCCCAGTTGCGCCATGATCTGACGTACTTCTTCTGCAACGAAGAAAAAGTAGTTTACAACATATTCTGGCTTACCAGAGAACTTGGCACGCAGTACCGGATCTTGTGTTGCCACACCAACTGGGCAGGTATTGAGGTGACACTTACGCATCATGATGCAACCCTCAACTACCAGCGGTGCTGTCGCAAAGCCGATTTCATCCGCGCCGAGCATCGCAGCAATCGCAACGTCACGACCGGTTTTCATCTGACCGTCAGCTTGTACGCGGACACGACCACGCAATCCATTCAATACCAAGGTCTGCTGTGTCTCGGACAAGCCCAGCTCCCATGGTGTACCTGCATGTTTAATCGACGACAACGGTGATGCACCTGTACCACCATCATGGCCAGCGATCACAACGTGGTCTGCTTTCGCTTTAGATACACCCGCTGCAATCGTACCAACACCCACTTCGGAGACCAACTTGACTGAGATCGATGCTTTTGGATTGACGTTTTTCAAGTCATGAATCAGCTGCGCCAGATCTTCAATCGAATAAATATCGTGATGCGGTGGTGGCGAAATTAAGCCCACACCAGGAACAGAGAAACGCAACTTAGCAATGTATTCGGACACCTTGTGACCTGGCAGCTGGCCACCTTCGCCAGGCTTGGCGCCCTGCGCCATTTTGATCTGAATCTGATCAGCAGAAATCAGATATTCAGCAGTCACACCAAAGCGACCAGAGGCTACCTGTTTAATACGTGAACGCAGCGAATCGCCATCTTGCAGAGGGATATCCACTTCGATCTGTTCACGACCAATCACCGATGCGAGACTTTCACCTTGCTTAATTGGAATGCCTTTGAGTTCTTGCTGGTAACGCGCTGGATCTTCACCGCCCTCACCTGTGTTAGATTTACCGCCGATACGGTTCATCGCTATCGCTAGTGTCGCATGCGCTTCAGTACTAATTGAACCAAGTGACATTGCGCCCGTTGCGAAGCGTTTAACGATTTCTTTCGCTGACTCTACCTGATCCAGTGGGATCGCTTTCGCCGGATCGATTTTGAATTCAAACAAACCGCGCAAAGTCATATGACGCTTGGATTGATCGTTGATGATCTGCGCATATTCTTTGTACGAATTGTAGTTATTGGCACGTGTCGAGTGTTGCAACTTGGCGATCGCATCTGGCGTCCACATGTGATCTTCGCCACGGATACGGAATGCATACTCACCACCAGCATCAAGCGCATTTTCAAGCACAGGATCTGCACTGAACGCTAACGTATGCAAACGCAATGCTTCTTCAGCGACTTCAAAAACGCCAATACCCTCGACGTTAGATGCAGTACCTTTAAAGTATTTGTCGACCAATGATTTATTGAGGCCAATTGCTTCAAAAATCTGGGCACCACAGTAAGACATATAAGTCGAAATGCCCATTTTGGACATGACTTTCATGAGACCTTTACCGACCGCTTTGGTGTAGTTATAAATCGCTTTTTCAGCAGAAATATCGCCTGGCAAACTGTTAGCCAGCTCAGCCAGTGTTTGCATTGCCAAGTACGGATGAACAGCCTCAGCACCGTACCCTGCTAGCAAAGCAAAATGGTGCGTTTCGCGAGCGGAACCTGTCTCGACGACGAGGCCTGTTGTGGTGCGCAAGCCTTTGCTGACCAAATGCTGATGCACGGTGGATGTCGCCAATAACGCTGGAATGGCGACAAAATTAGCATCCATCTTACGATCAGTGATGATCATGATGTTATGGCCGGATTTAACCGCATCAACCACTTCAGCACAAATAGATGCCAGACGCGCTTCAATGCCATCTTTGCCCCATGCGACCGGATAGCAGATATCGAGTTCATAGGATTTAAATTTGCCGCCCGTATTGGCGCTGATGTTACGCAACTTAGCGATATCGTCGAAATTCAATACCGGTTGCGCTACTTCGAGGCGCATTGGTGGGTTGATATTGTTCGTATCAAGCAGATTTGGTTTTGGTCCAATAAACGACACCAGCGACATCACCATCGCTTCGCGGATAGGATCGATTGGTGGGTTAGTGACCTGCGCAAACAGCTGTTTGAAGTAGTTGTACAGAGGCTTGAGTTTGTTAGACATGACGGCTAATGACGAATCATTACCCATAGAACCAATCGCTTCTTCGCCGCTGACCGCCATTGGCGTCATCAGGAACTTGATGTCTTCCTGGGTATAACCAAACGCCTGCTGACGATCGAGTATCGTAGCCGATTCTGGTTGCGCGTCGACTGTCCCTTTAAGTTCGTTGAGCTTAATACGAACAGAGCTAATCCATTGCTTGTAAGGCTTCGCATTGGCGTAGGTATCTTTGATCTCTTTATCATCAATAATACGACCTGCTTCCAAATCAATGAGGAACATCTTACCTGGTTGCAGACGCCATTTTTTGATGATTTTGGATTCTGGAATTGGCAATACGCCGGATTCCGATGCCATCACCACCAGATCATCGTCAGTCACGATATAACGCGCTGGACGCAGACCATTTCTATCTAACGTACCGCCGATCTGACGACCATCGGTAAAGGCCATTGCCGCTGGACCATCCCATGGCTCCATCATCGCTGCATGGTATTCATAGAATGCACGACGGTTTTCGTCCATCATGCCGTGGTTTTCCCATGCCTCTGGAATCATCATCATCATTGCCTGAGCAATTGGATAACCCGCCATCACCAATAATTCAAGCGCATTATCAAAACTGGCGGTATCTGACTGACCTTCGAAAATCAACGGATACAGTTTTTGCAAATCATCACCCAGAACGGCAGACTTCATGACGCCTTCACGAGCACGCATCCAGTTGAAGTTGCCTTTGACTGTGTTGATTTCACCGTTGTGCGCGATCATGCGGTACGGGTGAGCCAGTGGCCATTCTGGGAATGTATTAGTAGAGAAACGTTGATGCACTAACGCCAGCGCAGAAACGCAGCGTTCGTCCTGCAAGTCTTTGTAGTAGACGCCGACCTGATCGGCCAGCAACAAGCCTTTGTAGACGATGGTACGGGCAGACATGGATGGTACGAAGTATTCTTTACCGTGAATCAGTTTTAAGGCTTCAATCGCATGAACTGCTGACTTGCGAATCACGTATAACTTACGCTCTAACGCGTCAGTCACCATAATATCTGGACCACGACCGATGAAAATCTGACGAATCACTGGTTCTTTTTCGCGTACCGTCGGCGACATTGGCATATCGCGATCCACAGGTACATCACGCCAACCCAAAACGACCTGACCCTCTATGCGGACAGCGCGTTCGATTTCCTGTTCGCAAGCAAGACGAGAAGCATGTTCTTTAGGCAGGAAAATCATACCCACACCATATTCGCCAGGTGGCGGCAATTGCACGCCCTGTTTGGCCATTTCTTCGCGATAGTACTGATCTGGAATCTGAATCAATACACCTGCGCCATCGCCCATCAGGGCATCGGCACCCACAGCACCCCGGTGATCGAGATTTTTTAAAATCAGCAAGCCTTGTTCAACGATGGCGTGATTTTTCTTACCTTTGATGTGCGCGATAAAACCTACACCACAGGCGTCATGTTCGTTCGATGGATCGTATAAACCTTGGGCTTGCATAGCTATCTCCAGAGAGCAAAATTGAAAGTCTGAGAAAGAGAATAGTGCAGTGCAAAAGAAAGTTCAACTAAAATATTTAGGGTCAGAGTACGATAAATTTATCGTTAATTGGCGTAAATTTTTAATAGGGTCAGAGTCAATTTATATTCATTTGGGGCATGGATAGAGGTCGTCGCCTCAGGCCTCTTCAATGCGTCTTAGTCCTGCACGTCCTTGCGCGGACGCCCTGGCTTCGCAGGCTCGACTCTCCGCTCACTGAGCTTTGCCATCTCATTTTTGAATCCTGCGGAGCCCAACAGCCACCCCTTATCTGTCGCTTCCGTGAGGACCTTAATTTCTTTGGACGAAACAGATGATGCAATCATTTCTTTGTAATTGGCTTCACGTTGAAATGGGGTATTACCCAAAGCCCAAAAAATAGGATGATCAGAAACCAGTGGGTCCAACCTTTGCCCTGCATGATGTTGATAACTTGACCACGGATATTGAGCTGCATCAGGCACCAGTCCTGACCTGACCGGATTGGTCTCCATATACACACTGCAGGGCAGAAAATAAGTTTCCGCCTCCAGCACCGTCGCTTTAAACCTTCCTTGCCACAAACTTCCGGAACGTTGATATTTCCTGTTGAAGTAAGGAACATAAAAACGTCCAATAAACTGCATCATCTTACTTAACCCCTGCTCATCCGAGGGGCTCACCGCAAAATGCACATGATCTGGCATCAGCACATAGGCGTGAATCGCCACGCGATATTGCTTTGACGCCTGCAATAAAAAACCCAGAAACGTTCGGTAATCGTCATCATCTCTAAACAATGAGATGCCATCATGACAGCGCTGTATCACGTGATGCAAAGCATGTGGAATGACCAAACGAGGAAGTCTTGCCATACAGTGGGGTCCAAAAATAGCTCAATTGTAGAACAGAAGGCTCGCAGAAAATTGAAATTACCTCGACTGACCAATAAAACTGATCGTCATATCGATGTTTTGCTTAAATAAAATATTTCAAATCAGGATAAAGTCATCAACAATTCAATTTGTTCTGGGATAATAAAATCCCACGGAAATATGATTTAAAACAACTGATGTGCAAAAAAATCCGTATTGCGCACAAACTTTCTTTGCTTTCGGCTCCACCGCCGGTCAGATAAAACGATTGCACGGAATATCCAGAACAACTCAATATAACGAGACAACGATGAACTCACTGAAAAATCAATTATCGGTAGGAAAACGCCTAGGACTCGGATTTACCTTGATCCTTGCACTATCGCTAATTACTACGCTAGTCGCATTAACACGATTGAGTAACGTTGCTAATTTAACACGAGAGTTGTTAAAAGATCCTTTAACCACTGAACGCCTTGTCAGTGATTGGTACCGGAACATTCATACTGGGGTTCGTCGTACAACTGCCATTGCCAAAAGCACGGATCCCTCCCTCGCCGCTTTCTTCAAAGCCGATCAGGACGAATCCACACGTACCTCAGGGATGTTGCAAAAATCGATCGAAGAACATTTAAATACCGACAAGGAGAAATCCTTGTTTAAAGAAATTTCAGAAGCCAGAAAAGCCTACCTTGATGGCAGAGAAAAAGTCATCGCCCTCAAAAAGGAAGAAAAAACGGATGAGGCGAATCAAGCATTGGAACAAATTTTCATTCCTGCCTCTGTAAATTACATTAAAAAAATAGAAGAATTACTCAAGCTTGAGCGCGAACAGATTGACCAGACTGCCGATGATATCGCAGCGACCTACGAAAGTAGTCGCAATGTCATGATCATCTTGACTATCATCGCGGCAAGTTTATCCGCGGTCCTCGCCTGGCTTATTACCGGCTCAATCACTAAGCCATTGATCGATGCAACCGATATTGCCAAAAAAATGGCGCAAGGTGATCTGACTCATTCAGTCACAATCCGGCGGCAAGATGAGATTGGCGAGCTCGTGGAGGCAATTAATGGCATTAGCGAAGGGTTGAGCCACGTGATTGCAGACGTCAGACAAGGAACCGAAACGATTCATGTGGCGGCAAGTGAAATTGCCGCTGGCAATTCGGACTTATCGTCGCGTACTGAATCTCAGGCCGGCTCATTAGAAGAAACCGCCTCTTCCATGGAAGAGTTGACCTCGACAGTCAAACAAAATGCCGATAATGCACGTCAGGCTAATCAGTTGGTCGTCACCGCGACGGGTGTTGCAATCAAAGGGGGTGATGTTGTCGAACAGGTCGTCACGACCATGGGCTCCATTAAAGAGAGCTCAAACAAAATCGTCGATATTATTTCAGTTATTGATGGGATTGCATTTCAAACCAATATTCTGGCATTAAATGCTGCCGTAGAAGCCGCCCGCGCGGGTGAGCAGGGACGAGGTTTTGCGGTTGTTGCCTCCGAAGTACGTAATCTTGCACAGCGTAGCGCCTCAGCAGCAAAAGAGATTAAATCGCTCATCGATGATTCAGTTGAAAAAGTCGATTACGGTAATAAATTAGTCGATACGGCAGGTAGGACGATGAAAGAAATTGTCACCAGCGTTCAGCATGTGGCTGACATCATGGCAGAGATCACTTCAGCAAGTCAGGAACAAAGTTCAGGCATCGAGCAAGTCAACATTGCCATTAATGAAATGGACCAGATGACGCAACAAAATGCAGCACTGGTTGAGCAGGCAGCTGCGGCTGCAGAGAGTATGCGGGAGCAGTCATCGAAACTGTCCCATGTAGTAGCACAATTCAGAATCGCAGAACAATTCAACACAAGCCTAGCATCTACACCTGCCACAGCAAGGCAACCGTTACCAACATCATCACGACCAACTCGGTTACCTAAACCAGCAACAGCAACAGCATCCGCAACTCGCAAGCCAATCGTAAAAGCACAACTTGGCAATACAAGCCATAACGATGACTGGGAAGAGTTCTAAGGTCATCGCACCTGAATGCGATATAACGCAGACAAAAAAGCACAAGCAGCGATGAACTGCTTGTGCTTTTTTGTTATTGGCTTATCTGGTAAAACAGATTACAGGTAAGCCGGAACCATCTCGTTTTTTTGTGCTTTGAGGCGAAACGCACTCAATGCTTTAGAAGCGTCTGGAACTTCGCGGACTTCTGGTTGGGCACTCATCAGTTCAGAAATACGGCTTTTCAGCGCTTTCGCTTGGGTCGCTAATTTGAAATGCGCCTGACGTGTCGTCTGAACGATGCTCCAGCGCACAACTGGCGCTTGCAATGTACCGTCGAGCAAAGCGCGGTCACGCAGCCATTTTTCGAAGGAACGCGATGGTAGATCACTTTCAATCCAAATCAAATTATCCGATGTCATTTTTTTATTATCGGAAGAGCGAACTAAAATTTCGTAAATCATTTCCAGACTCCTTTTAGAATGGAATCTTCGCTATCCCCAAAAGTGCTGGCAAAGATTCTTTAGTATCCAAAACGATGGCAACAAGAATCCGGTTGACAAGAAAAGTTACAAAAACCTGAAATTCTTTAATTATTTTTCTTTTTTTTGATTGAAAATTCTAAATTTATAATTTTTTTGATAATTAAATTATCTTTTTTAAAATTTTTATCGTAAAAAAGTAATACAAATTGTAAGTATCCATATCGTGGTATTGATCGCCCAGAATGAAGTAGGTAACGTTGAAATGAAGGGACGACAATAACCGTCCAAGCTATCGTTGTTAACTTTTTAGCCTTCGACAACAGACAAGGTAATCGTCGGCCCTCACATTTTTTATCGTATGGTAGAAAGGCCACAACACTCCCGCTACGGCCTAACATAGGTTATTGCTTTCTTAACGGTATTTGAAGACAATACAACAGGGAGTTATCTGCGCTTAAAATGGTTTAAGCTTCCCCCACCGCCTCATATATCAGCATCAGATTAGACTGCAATCGGGTCTGCAACAAACTCACTCAGTAGGTCGTTTGTGTTCTGGATGTGTGTTTTACGCTGACCAAATCGAACTCGCGATTCACATTACCAGACTCCTACGGAGAAATGTATGCATTTGACGTTAAAACAAAAAATGCTTTTTATTGTGCTGGTAGTGGGTATTGGCCTCGCCAGCGTTTCCAGCTTTATTTTATTTGAGCTCGATAAAGTATTTAATAAAGCCAACTATGGCAATTCAAACAGTGTTGGTAGCATAATAATTTTAACCAATGCTCGCAAAGCGTTTAATCAAACGCAATTGCTAGTGAGTTCATATATTTCTAACAGTGATCCACAAAAACTGATCGATATTAAAAAAAACATCGAAAAGAATCGGAATATTATTACTACGAATCTGACTTCATATGAAACGAATGGTTGTCTTGCTGCCACGTGTATCAGCGATGAAAAAGATCAAAACTATCTCAACCAGCTAAAGACACTGTGGCAGAACATTAGCTTTGAAATAGACACATTACTGACACCGCAAAACAAAGTAAATAAGATTGCAACCAACAGTCAACTATCTGGTGAGAGGTTCCACGCACAAGCTGACCAGTTTAATTTGGTCATGCAAGACATCATTCTTTATAACGCCAAATTAGGCAATGATAGTGCCAGTGAAGCGCTACTATCTAAAAGTCAAGCACTCGTCGAGAGCATCCTAATCTCTATCCTAATGCTCGCCATCATTACCGTTATCTGCCTTTTGCTAACGCGTGCTGTGTTGCGTAATTTAGGCGGGGATCCTCAGCAAGTCACTGAGATCGTCAAACGTGTAGCAACGGGAGACCTGTACTTAAGTCAAGATGTAGATAAAGCACCCGAAGATAGTTTGCTAGGCAACATCAAAAAACTGGTCCGTAATCTCGACGATCTCGCAGTACAGACCGATCTGATTGGTAAAGGTGATTTTTCTAAGAAAGTAAATATTTTATCTGAGCATGACAAGCTGAGTTTATCGATCAATAACATGACCGCCTTACTGCAGGATGCAAAAATAAATAATGACACCAGTAACTGGCTCAAAGACGGTAATGGGCAGCTTACCAGTGCGCTAACGGGCGATTACTCTATTGAGGAATTAGCAGACATCAGCGCCGCCATCCTAGGGCGATATCTCAACGCCGGGCGTGCGGTCATTTATATCTACAAAGACAATGATGACGCCTTAGATCTGATGGGAAGTTACATGTACTCAGAGGCTGCCCCTCGGGGTTCACGATTCAAGCTTGGAGAAGGTGCTATTGGTCAGGTAGCACGCGAGCGAAAGCCTATCATTCTCACTACCCTTGATCACGATGCGGCACCAATCAAGACAGGCACCACCAGCAGCAAGCCGCTCTTTACCTATACCTATCCATTGCTGCGAGATGGCGCATTGATGGGGGTTGTAGAGTTAGCGAGTTTCATTAAATTTGAACCTAGTGAATTAGATTTTTTATCCACTGCATGTGGAATCATCGCCTCGTTCCTCTATATCGCGGGGCAGCGAGAGAACATCCGCACTTTATTAACGAAGGCGACGACAGCCGAACAAGATGCACGCCAACAAAGTGAACGTCTGCAATTCGCTAATACACAAATGGAAGAACAGCAACAACAACTGCAGCAACAGAGTGAAGAACTACGTCAGGCAAATTCCCAAATGGAAGAACAGCAGCTCATTTTGGAACAAAATAATCAGGCTTTAAAACAGTCCCAACTTAAACTTGATCTGAAAGCGAAAGATTTAGAGAATTCAGGCAGATATAAATCCGAGTTTTTAGCCAATATGTCGCATGAGTTACGCACACCACTTAATGCGATTATTTTGCTATCAAAAATCATGTCAACGAACAATGATCAATCGCTGTCACCGGAAGATGTCAAACGCGCTGAAGTCATCCTGCGATCTGGCAAAGATTTATTAGCGTTGATCAACGACGTGTTGGATCTGTCTAAGATCGAAGCAGGTCATATGGATATCTTTTATTCAGAAATCTCCACAAGCGCTTTTTCTTCCTACCTGCACGATTTGTTTAGCGCCCAAGCTGAAGAAAAAAATATAGCGTTCGTGATCGATAATCAGTTAACAACCGACTTTGTGAGCGATCACGATAAGCTGGCACAGATTCTGAGAAATCTCCTTTCAAATGCGTTTAAATTTACAAAAAAAGGCAGTGTTACGCTGCGATTAAGTAGACGACCAGACCACCGCTTACCTATTTGTCTGAGTGTGATCGACACAGGAGTAGGTATCCCGAAAGAAAAACAAGAAGTAATTTTTGAAGCTTTTCGTCAAGCCGATGGCTCAACATCACGCGAATTCGGAGGTACTGGTCTCGGCCTGACTATCAGTCAGAGTATTTCAACATTATTAGGAGGTGTCATTGAGATTCACAGTGCGACAAATGAAGGGAGCACCTTCTCTCTCTATTTGCCTGAAAAACCGGTTGGCTGGGTAGCTAAAGTTAGTAATACTCAGGCTGCCAAATTGTCGAGTGCCGCAGAGCTTCAACCACTCATCGATGACCGTCTGCAAATCAAAGAAGGTGATAAGCTAATTTTGTTGATCGACGATGATCCTGTATTTCGTTTGGCGCTACTGGAAATCAATCGCCGCCTCGGGTACAAGACAATTCTCGCTGAAAATGCGGCACAGGGTATCGCTATGGCGCGTAGCTATCAACCATCCGGAATCTTACTCGATCTAGGATTACCTGATATGGATGGTGCGTTGGTATTGGAAAAAATTAAATCATCACGGGATCTCGCGTCGATCCCAGTTTATATTGTGTCAGCCCGAGATCACAGCGCAGCCAAAGAGTTGACACAAAGCATAGGTTATCTCCAAAAACCGGCCAATGAAAGTCAGTTGATCGAAGCGGAAGCGACCTTGCTCTCATTCGTTCATAACACGCGCGCGCAATCGGTACTCACCATCTGTAGTGGCGGCATTAGTACAGCAGACGTCAAAAGATTACTCACGACTTATCCTGATCACGATGCAATGCACCTCGAGGAAGTTCACGCAGACAAAGATATCTCCACCATCACCACCGAACGTAACTGGAGTATCGCGATTATTGACCTGACAGGAATCACGGTTCAGCGTGGCCTTGAAATTGCGCTGACGACGAAACAAAATCATACGGACACAGCCCTGATTTTTTTTAGTTCAGACAATCTAGGCGAAAGCGATGAGGCAAGCTTACAGCGCTATTCTGACTGCATCATTGTCAATACGCCACAGTCTGAATCAAGATTACAACTCAATATTGAACGATTCTTGAATCAACTCAAGCAAATACCTGCGATTAAACCAATCAACAGTGGTCGAGATACGCATCAGAAAGAATTGGCTGGACACGCGATTTTGATTGTTGATGATGACCCACGGAATCTGTTTGCGGTGACAGCTGCGCTGGAACAACACGGGGCAAAAGTACTGTGTGCAATCAATGGCAGGCTCGCGTTAAGTATATTAGAAAAAGAAGGGGTCGATCTCATTTTGATGGATATTATGATGCCAGAAATGGATGGTTTTGAAGTCATCGCAGCGGTGCGGAAAAACCATCTGCTGGCCGATATTCCTATCGTTGCATTGACAGCAAAAGCGATGCCGCAGGATAAGCAGCGTATTCTTGACGTTGGCGCTAACGATTATTTGTCCAAACCTGTTGACTTTGATGACCTGATCAATATGTCAAAGAAATGGGTTAATCGTCAGGGGCAACGTTAAGGTGGACATATTCATTCGACATTCTGAGAGGTCCCAGAAAATTTGTGTCTTGGGAAAAATTCAAAGTGATATCGACATTCAAGAATTAATGTCAGCCATCAATGCAACTGCTGAGCAGACATCATTAGAAATCGATTTTTATGATGCTGATCATCTCACAGCAGAAGTGCTAGCGATTCTGCGTGAGTGCGCAGATCGCCGTCCGGAATTTAAAGTGGTTACTTATCACAGTTTATTAGGTCAGCGTTTATTACGCCTAAATTTGCCAGTACAGCAAAAAATAGTAGAAGCGGATGTAAAAAGAAGTTTGCAATGCCAGGTGCTCGCTATCGCTGGATCAGCCAATAGTCTCGATAAGCTGATGTATATCGTCGAGAAACTACCAGTAGAAAAAAGTAGCATCTTTGTTTTACAACACGTTCTAGAAGACCAAATTAATTTATTGGATAGTCTGCTACGGGTAAAAACGAATTACGCTGTCGTGATGCCACATCATATGGTTCGCGTTGTCCCTGGGACGATTTATATTGCTCCACCCGGTCATCACATGAAAGTAGCACATGGGTTCATTTATCTGACGCAAGATAAAAAAATGCAATTTGCCAGACCATCAATTGATGTCTTGTTTGAGTCACTGGCGCTGGAATATGGTGACAAAACAACGGCGGTTGTCTTGTGTGGATTAGGCAGCGATGGTGTCGCAGGCTGTACAGCGTTAAAGGAGGCGGGGGCGACGGTCATTATTGAGGACTCATCCGAATGCGCTGGTGGAACGGCAATGCCCGATGCTATTAAAAAAGCCAGTCAGAACCATTACGTGTTCAGACATCAAGTCATTGCTAGTATTTTGGCGGCCTATCTTGAAAACGACACATCCTCCCTGAGTGATAAAGCGCTCAGCGGATTTTTACATGCGCTCGATCTGCAGTATGGATTTGATTTTAAAAACTATCAGCGCGACAGTCTAGCGCGTCGTATTCAACATCTGATGGACCGTTTTCATTTTCCCCACTTTGCTGATTTTCAGTTAGCCGTTCTTTCCAGCGATTCTTTATTTGAACGGATGTTAGCGGAAATATCCGTTGCGGTAACACAATTTTTTCGTCATCCAGCGCAATTTACCCAACTACGACAACATGTACTTCCGTATCTGAATAGTTTTCCGGTGATCCGTATCTGGTCTGCTGGCTGCGCAACTGGAGAAGAAGCTTACTCTTTAGCAATTCTGGCCCACGAATTACACATTGAAAAAAAATGCAGGATTTTTGCGACGGATATCAACCAGCACTTACTCGATATCGCGGCAACCGCCAGCTATCCATTAGAAGAGCTGGTAATAGCGGAGAGCAATTATTTGCAAACTGAGGGGCCCGGGGAATTTAACAATTACGTCGATGTGAATTCTCGCTATCTGAGTTTGAAAGGAAATTACAAAAAACTTCCCACTTTTCATCAACACTCGCTGGTCAATGATGGAAGTTTTAATGAATTTCAGCTTATTATCTGTCGTAATGTCTTAATTTATTTCGACACAGAATTACAAAAAAAAATATTGCAGCGTTTTTTTCTTTCTTTGCATAGTGATGGTTTTCTGGTGCTGGGTCCCCAGGATGGCTTAGATGTTCTGGCACGCTCGGTTGGATTGACTCCTTTCATTAAGGGGACGACAATTTATCGTCGGAACAACGAGAAGAATAATGACTGAAGAATTTTTAGTACTGATCGTCGACGATAATGTTAATAATATCTTTGCACTCAAGCTATTATTGACAAAATTGCCGGGAATCAAAATTCTAGAAGCAAGCTCCGGTGAAGACGCACTGCTGCTGTGCATCCAGCATCAGGTTCATCTGATCTTACTCGACATCCAGATGCCAAAAATGGATGGATACGAGACTGCACGCCATCTACAGATGATGGACCGCACCCGAACTATTCCCATCGTTTTTCTGACAGCACATTTACGCAGCGAAGCGTTTATTCAACAAGGTTATGCCCTCGGCGCTGTCGACTACCTCACCAAGCCGATTGACGATAATTTACTGCTCAACCGAGTACGCCATTATCAGCACTTATATGATCGCGAAACTAATTTACGGGAAAAAACCAACGAGCTGCAAAACACGACGCATCAGTTACAAAACACACTTAATCGTCTGCAACAAACCCAAGCCCAGTTAATTCAATCTGAAAAATTAGCCGCGCTCGGTAGAATCGTTGCTGTCGTGGCCCACGAACTCAACACGCCAATAGGCAATTGCCTCACCGTTGCCACGACACTGGATGAAAAAAATCAGGCATTTGAAACGATCATTAAAAGTGGTGAACCATTAAAGCGCGGACAAATGCTTGACTATCTCGCACAGACACATGAGGCGATGAATATGATTGCTCGTGGACTAGGTCGTGCCGGTGAGTTAGTAGAAAATTTTAAAAAAATATCCGTCGATCAGGAGTCTGATGAAAAGAAAAAATTTGATCTTAAAACAGTCATAGAAACAACAATCACCTTACTCTCATTAAATGATAAAGAGTCGCGCTGGGCAATAAAAATTGACGTCGCACCGACGATCATTCTTCACAGTTACCCTGAAACGATAGAACAAATCATTGCTATCTTGTTTGACAATGCACTCACCCACGGGTTTGAAGGAAAACATCAGGGAATGATCCACATTACAGCCCAAAGTAATCATCATAAGTTATGGCTGAGTTTTTCCGATGATGGTTGTGGCATGTCTGAGGAAACGCTGCAACGTATTTTTGATCCTTTTTTTACTACCCGTCTTGGAAAAGGCAATAATGGGCTAGGTATGAGTATCTGTTATAACTTGATCGAAGGTATTCTAGGGGGGCATGTCAACGTCCAGAGCCAACTTGGTGCTGGCACAACCGTTCATATCGAAATTCCACTCGTCGCACCAGAACTCGCTCTCAGTTGAACGCCTTCGTTCACTGACATCATTCAATGACATCGAGGAGGATATTTCTCTGAAAGACTGACCATATACGGCACAATCTGCAAATAGCATACCTTTCAGAGAGTACAGATTATTGACAAGTAATTTGCGCAATAACGCCGTTACCAACTGTGCCAGAGCCATTGCTAACGGTACAGGTTTGTTTCGTTGGTTGCGTATAGACAGTCACCACATATTTTGCCCCGACAGCCAGTGGAGTAGGAAATATAAAACTTCCACCAGTACTCGTATAGTTGTCCGCAGCATTATTCTGCAAAATCACACTCTGCCCTGATTGTAGCCCCGTGACATTGCCGTAGACATAGTTACTACTTGACACGTTCGCCAGACAGCTTACGGCGATGTTTGTCACGTTCGAACTATTTAAGTTACTGATCGTCCCAGAACCATTTGTGACAGAACATGTTTCGTTAATTGGTTGCGTTGACACAGTCACGTTATAGGCGCCGCCAGCTGACACTTTTGTTGCAAAAGTAAAGTTACCGTTCGCATTGACGGTCAGTGAGTCTGTGCCGTTATTGAGCAGCGTGACAGACGTCCCGCCAGATAAACCTGTCACCGCTCCACCAATAGTCCCCTCAAAAGACCCACCGCATCCTGTCAGTAAGGCGGTGCTTAACGAACAAAGTAAAAACAGTTTTAGGTTGTTCATCTTATTTATTTCCTTTTTTAAATTCAACGTCGTAGGCCCATCATCGTTTTATCTAAAACAAAAATACGATCCTTAACCGGGCGGCATTCATAGCGCAATCACTTTACCCGTTGATTTTTGTTGCGAACTCCGAGCAAATGACGTCTATGCAAAATACAATGTTTTTTTGTCATCACTAACAATCGACCAACTGGCATTCTATCCCGCAGAGGGACGTAAAACAGTAACAATATATGACTTATTTACGTACTTTTACTTCCGATCGCATCCATCTACCAGGCCAAGATAAATGCGTATACGAATGAACATCTTTCAATTATGCATGGCGTATTGAGAGAACAACTGTAACTAAAATTTACAATGGTGATGATATTTTTTTTGACTTTGTATGATGAGAGACCTATTGTAAAAGTGAACTGTTTATTTAGCGAAATAAAGGGGAATGCGCGGATGTATATAAATTGTTACCTCATGCTTGCTCGTTTTGTATAGTTCCTAAAGAGTGGCTTCTGTCGTTTCTTGGGAAAATCAAATTATCAGGAGACTAAAATGCTTAGAAAGATGTTATTTGGCGTACTTTTTTTCTGTTCACCATTCTTTTTTATTTCATCCACGTTTGCAGCAGGAGAACATGGAACACAGCAAGAAGCAGCAGCCGCTGCTTTAGTAAAAAAAGCGGTCGCTTTTTTAAAAGCAAATGGTGCTGAAAAAAGTTTTGCTGCTTTTAGCGATAGTAAGGGTGAATTTGTCAAAAATGAACTTTACATCTTTGTTATCAACCGGCAAGGAAAAATGGTAGCGCACGGCATGCTACCCAAAATCATAGGCAAAGATGTCCTAGAAATGAAGGATGCAGATGGTAAGACACTGTTTAAAGACATGTTGGCCGCCACTGCGACAAAAGAAAATGCCTGGATTACTTACAAATGGCCGAATCCAAGCACCAAACACATTGATGACAAA